>ERZ869909.2137-NODE-2137-length-13976-cov-3.959206_pt1 | contig 13976 bp, 13 predicted proteins | sample MGYA00520892_ERZ869909 | MGnify/ENA primary metagenome ERZ869909 (study PRJEB32215, sample SAMEA104723947) | bioreactor metagenome | biome: bioreactor; feature: anaerobic bioreactor; material: water | place: China | collected 2015-03-12 ... | reverse complement strand
GCGCTTCGGCGATAACTTGCAACGTTAAGGTGGTTTTACCGCTTGATTCTGGACCGTAAATTTCAATCACACGTCCGCAAGGAAGACCGCCAATACCAAGAGCGATATCTAAACTTAATGAACCGGTTGAAATCGCTTCGATATCCATGGCTCGATTATCGCCTAAACGCATAATCGCACCTTTACCAAACTGCCGTTCGATCTGACCGAGCGCAGCAGCCAGCGCTTTTTGTTTGTTCTCGTTCATATTTATCGCTCCGCTATTCTTGCAAAACTGTTCGATTGGAAACTAACCTAATTGCTAACAAGTATACTGGTTATCTATACAGTATCAAGCCGATTTGGCGATTTCTTACAAAACTTTCTTAAATATTTTAATAACTACTTATTTTTCAGACAGATAAAACGACAACTTAGCTAATGCATGGGCACAAGCTTGGGCGCGAATCTGTTGGCGATCACCATTAAAGTACTGGATATCACTGTATAACTTTTTGCCAATGGCAAACCCAAAACACACCATGCCGACCGGCTTTGCTCGTGTTCCCCCATCTGGGCCAGCAACACCGGTTGTACTCACCGCCACTGCCGTTTGTAACAGCAGTTGTACGCCGCGCGCCATGGCTTGAGCGCACTCAACAGAAACCGCGCCGTGTTGCTCCAATACAACATCGGCGACGCCAAGCACATCGGTCTTGACTTGATTACTATAACTAACCACGCTGCCCTGAAACCAAGCGGAACTACCCGGCCGATCGGTACATGCACTTGCAACCCCGCCGCCAGTACAGGACTCTGCTGTGGCCAATAACCAGTCCTTGGCCTGGAGTTGTTCAGCAAGTTTTGCCACTGAATCGGCAATTGCGGGGATTTTTTGCGCAGTCATAAACGATCCTTTACGATTTAGGCTTGGATTTTTGCTGTGAAAACGTGATCATAGCGTATGCACCTGATGTGCTTCGCTCGGGTAACAAGGCACACACCGGAAAACACGAACAGTTGGTACTTGGTTTTATGTCGGCAAGCGCATCTTTCATTGAGCGATGACCTGACAAAGTACATACTAGCTCAAGCATTATTCACGTATCGACAAAATAATAACAGGGACTCATGGCAGATTCAGCAACTTCGCATACACCTATGATGCAACAGTACTTAGCGATCAAAGCACAGCATCCAGACATTTTGCTGTTTTATCGCATGGGCGATTTCTATGAGCTCTTCTACGACGACGCTGAGCGAGCCGCTGATCTACTCGACATTACCCTGACCCAACGTGGTCAATCGGCCGGTCGGCCGATCCCCATGGCCGGCGTACCCTACCATGCGGTCGAAGGCTACCTCGCGCGCCTAATCAAACTCGGCGAGTCTGTCGCAATTTGTGAACAAATCGGCGATCCGGCAACGAGCAAGGGTCCGGTGGAACGTCAAGTCGTCCGTATTATTACGCCTGGCACAGTCACTGACGAAGCCCTACTTGAACCGGCTCGGGAAAATCTCTTAGTTGCGGTCGTAGCCGGTGAGCGCACGCGTTGGGGCTTGGCCATTGTCGATATTGCCAGTGGTCGTTTTACCATCACGGAAGTTGAACATAACGACGCGTTACGCAGCGAGCTAGAACGCTTGCAACCGGCTGAACTACTTCATCCAGAATCATTATCTGTCAGCGAATTCGCACCCCATGGCAGCAAAACCCGCCGTCGACCCGACTGGGAATTTAGCCATGATAGTGCCTTTGAATTACTCTGCCGACAATTCCAAACGCAAGACCTACAAGGCTTCGGAATCGCTGCAGAACATCTTGGCATCGCTGCGGCCGGCTGCGTGCTGCAATATATTAAAGATACCCAACGCGCAAGCTTGCCGCACTTACGTGCGCTACGACAGGAGCAACGTAGTGAGGCGATTCAACTCGATGCGATTAGCCGCAAGAACCTTGAAATAAGTCAAAACTTACAAGGCGGTAAAACCCACACGCTAATCGCCGTGTTAGACCGCACCAAAACACCAATGGGCGCCCGATTATTGCAGCGTTGGCTCCATCGTCCATTACGCAGCCATGCACGGGTTAACGACCGCTTAAATAAAGTTTCGGCCCTGATCGAAACCGGTGCCTGGTTAAATTTACAGCCGCTCTTGCAGGACATCGGTGACATGGAACGCATCCTTGCACGGGTTGCCTTAGGTAGCGCACGACCGCGTGATTTAACTCGTTTACGCCAAGCCCTGACAATGCTGCCGCAGATCAATGACTATCTCCAGCAAGACGGCTTGGTGACCAACTTTGCCGCATTCGAGTGTTTTGATAATCTTGCGACTCTTCTAACAACCGCAATTGTCGACCAGCCTCCGGTATTAATCCGTGATGGTGGTGTGATTCGCTCCGGTTACCATGAAGAGCTTGATCGTTTTCGCGAACTTAGCGCCGGCGGTACCCAACAACTTGACGATCTCGAGCAACGCGAGCGTGAACGCACTGGTATCAGTAATCTTAAAATAGGCTTTAATAAAGTTCACGGCTATTACATTGAATTGAGTCGACTCGCTGCAGACAAAGTTCCGCCCGAATATCAACGTCGGCAAACACTGAAGAACGCTGAACGTTATATCATTCCTGAATTAAAAACCTTTGAAGACTTGGTCCTGCAAAGCCAGAGCCGAGCTCTGGCATTAGAAAAAGAGCTGTACCAAGACATTCTTGAGCGCTTACGTGAGCAGATAGCCAGCTTGCAGGAGACTGCTGCACAGCTTGCTCGCCTCGATGTTTTCTGTTGCTTTGCCGAACGTGCAGTGACTCTCAATTACACCCGTCCGAGCTTTCATGACGGTGAAGGTTTATCGATTCAACAAGGCCGCCACCCAGTGGTCGAAGCTGTCATTAGCCAGCCGTTTATCGCCAACGATACTGAATTCACAGACGCTCAGCGTTTACAGATAATTACCGGTCCAAATATGGGCGGTAAATCAACCTACATGCGGCAAACCGCGCTGATAGTCCTGCTCGCGCACACCGGCTGCTATGTACCGGCGCAAAGCGCTGACATCGGCTTAGTTGATCGGATCTTCACCCGCATTGGCGCCGCCGACGAACTAGCTTCCGGACGTTCGACCTTTATGGTTGAAATGACCGAAACTGCGAACATCCTACATAATGCTTCACGTCATTCGTTAGTGCTGATGGACGAAATAGGTCGCGGGACGTCAACTTACGATGGTTTATCGCTCGCATGGGCTTGTGCCGAGGCCTTAAATGACATTGGGGCAATGACGCTCTTTGCCACTCACTATTTCGAATTAACCAGCCTTGCCGACCAGCTGCCAGCAACCTGTAATCGTCACGTTGATGCTACCGAGACCAATGACCAAGTTGCGTTCTTGTATCATCTAAAAGCGGGTGCAGCGAGTCGTAGCTTTGGTATTCAAGTGGCTCGTTTAGCGGGTGTTCCGGAGCGAGTTTTAAGTCGAGCTAAGCACTACCTAGCAGAACTCGAAACACGCTATAAGCAAAGCGAGAACGACGCAACGGGTCTGCCGCAGCAGACTGCATCACCCTCAAGTCGTGGTGAACAGCAATTGGGCTTACAATTACCAATCGACACCGAACAGCACCCTTTGTGGCTGCATTTAGCGGCCATTGATCCAGACGAAGTTAGCCCAAAACAAGCTTTGGCGTTGCTGTATGAATTGAAGAAATTACAGAAATGAGACTAGCACCTTCAGGTGCTAGTCGTCTGAGAAAATAGATTCGTTTGACAGCCCTTGTTGACTCATGATGTCACGCAGCCGACGTAACGCTTCAACTTGAATTTGACGCACACGCTCGCGGGTTAAACCAATTTCACGCCCGACATCTTCAAGTGTTGCAGGTTCGTAACCCAGTAAACCAAAACGACGAGCTAAGACTTCTTTTTGTTTCGCGCTTAAGTTATCCAACCAAAGTAACAAACGCTCACGCAGGTCATCGTCTTCAAGAATGCCTTCTGGCCCGAGCTCACTCTCATCGGCAATGATATCGAGTAGACCTTTCTCGCCTTCACCAGATAGAGGTGTGTCAACCGACGCAATGCGCTCATTCAAACGCAGCATTTTGGTGACATCTTCTACCGGACATTGCAAACTACGCGCAATGTCTTCAGCGGTCGGCTCATGCTCGAGGCTCTGCGCTAATTCGCGAGCTGCGCGCAAGTAGATATTCAATTCTTTAACCACATGAATCGGTAAACGAATCGTTCGCGTTTGATTCATGATGGCACGTTCAATCGTTTGTCGAATCCACCAAGTAGCGTACGTTGAGAATCGGAAACCTCGCTCGGGGTCGAATTTCTCAACAGCTCTAATTAAACCAAGGTTGCCCTCTTCAATTAAATCGAGCAGCGCTAAACCACGGTTTTGATAACGTCGTGCAATTTTGACAACCAGACGTAAATTACTTTCGATCATGCGTTGGCGCGCTTTCATGTCGCCTTGCAATGCCTTGCGCGAGAAAAATACTTCTTCTTCGGCGGTTAACAATGGTGAGAACCCTATCTCATTGAGATACAGTTGTGTGGCATCTAACTTACGTTGATATTTAGAACTATTCGCTAATGCCTCTTCGAGCTCTGCATCGATTTCTTCGCGGCCTTCATCAACCGCGACATCGCCTGAAAACTCTAGGTCATCCGCTTCGTTGACCTGCTCGTTCTCTGCTTCTTCTCGCATGCTCCACCCCTAAAAACGGCTGCGATTGACTATTTTTTCGGTAAGTAATTCTCTGGATTGACTGAGTTACCTCGAAAACGCAGTTCAAAGCGCAATCGTACATCTTCCCTACCACTGCTACCCATGGTTGCAATTTGCTGACCAGACTCCACCCACTGTTGCTCTTGGACGAGAATCTGATCATTGTGACCGTATGCGGTTATATAATCATCACTATGTTTCAAAATGATTAACTGTCCATAACCTCGCAGTGCAGTACCTACGTAAACCACACGTCCCGCTGCTGCGGCAAGCACTGGCTCACCCCGGCGACCGGCAAACTCCATGCCATTGCCGCCAGCTTGATTCGAAAAACGCCGCACCAACTGAGCTTGGGTCGGCCATTGCCAACGAATCTCCGCATTCGTCTGCTGACGTTGCGGTGGCGCCGACGGTCGCGTTGTCGTCTGCGTTGTCGTGCCTTGAGTGGGTGTACTAGTTCCAGTCGTCGGTGGCGCTGTAGCTACCGTTGTTGGGCGACTAGCTTCCTGTTTTGGCACTGTTTTTTGTTGGTTTACGTTACCACCATACTCGCTCTGCGAAGATGTGGCAATAGGGTTTACTATAACATTTGACTGATTATTGTTATTTTCTTTGATGGAAGTGTTGCGTGCCGCGGTTTGTCGCGTATGCGCAGCGGAATCACGCAAACGTAAAGTTTGCCCAACAAAGATCGTATAGGGATCCTGTAGATTGTTGAGCCGGGCTAGTTCGCGTAAATCCATATTGGCTCGAAACGCAATAGAGTAAAGGGTTTCACCACGCTGAACTTGATGGGTATCCCCGTGTAATGAGGCTTTTTCATAATCATGGACGCTAAAGCCACGATAAACGTGGTCGACGGGAGCCGGCGTTGTCGTACTTGAGCAGCCACCGAGCGTCAAGACAAGCGCACTGAGAACCACTAACCTAGCCCACACGCTATGCGAATAAACGTGTGTGGACTTAGTCATGATGAACATACCTTGTCGTCGCTGCACTCGGACTCCTGTCAGTGATCAGTTAGCGAACAATGAGGTAAACAATAACAGCTAACGCGACAATAGCCCAACCTATGGTGTCGAGATGCTGACGTAAGTGCTTCTCCATAATCGGCCCGCCCCAACGCATGAGCCATGCAACTAAAAAGAAGCGCATGCTGCGGCCAATAATGGAAGCGATTACGAAGGGTAAAAAGGCGATCGCTAAAACCCCTGCTGTCACGGTAAATACTTTATAGGGTATGGGTGAGAAGCCGGCTAAAAATATCACCCAGAAACCCCATTCGGCAAACCAGTTTTGCGCGAGGACGAAGGTCTCTTGATACCCAAAGTATTCCAGTGCCGGCTGCACGATAGGTTCAAAGGCCAACATGCCAAGGAAATACCCGGCAATGCCACCGAGTACTGAGAAAATGGATGTTAATAGCGCGAAGCGAAACGCTTTCTCTGGCTGAGCAATTGCCATTGGTGCCAACATCACGTCAACCGGAATCGGGAAAATGACCGATTCAGCAAAGCTTACCCCAGCTAAAATTGAAGGTGCGCGACGATGTTGTGCCCACACTAATGCTTTGTCGTACAGGGCGGTAAATACCTTCACGCTAAATCTCCCTGAATTAATGGTACAAACTTCACTGAACCCTCACTTTTCTGTTGATAATCATCGCCCTGCCGCTCGACAACCAGCAGTTCTTGCGACTGCCCGCCGACCGGAATAATTAATCGACCACCGGCAGGATTGAGTTGTTCGAGCAACTTTTCTGGAATTCGTTCCGCCGCTGCAGTCACTAAAATCGCATCAAATGGTGCTTTGCTCGGCCAACCTTGCCAACCGTCACCGTGGCGTAATTGCACATTATGCAAATCGAGGCGTTTTAACCGTCGCTGCGCTTGATATTGCAACGAGCTAATTCGCTCAACCGAATAAACCTTAGCCACCAACTGCGCCAGAATTGCTGTTTGGTAACCGGATCCAGTACCAATTTCCAACACCGATTGCGGTTTTGTCTCCAGCACCAATTCAGTCATCTTTGCAACCATATACGGCTGCGAGATAGTTTGCCCCTTGCCGATCGGTAATGCGGTGTTGTCATAGGCTTGGTGCGCGAGTGATTCCGGCATAAACTCATGACGAGGGGTGGTCGCAATTGCATTTAAAACGGCATCATTACTGATTCCGACACTTTGTAATTTTTGCGCGAGTTTACGCGCAACGCCTTGGAAATTACTGACTATCATAAAGGTTTGCTTAACCACTCCTGAACTTGTTCTTGATCATCACGCGCTGTCATATCAACGGTTAACGGTGTAATCGACACATACCCGTCACGGATTGCTGCAAAATCCGTCCCAGGGCCATCATCTCGCTCAGGGCCAACTGGGCCATACCAAAAGATTTCTCGACCCCAGGGGTCACTGCCACGTACCATATTTTCTGCTCGGTGGCGACGGCCTAAACGCGTGGTTTTCCACCCTTTAAGTTGCTCATAGGGTAAATACGGAACATTCACATTAAGCACAAAGTCCGAACGCAATGGTTGCTTTTGTAATCGCTCAATTAATTCCGCGACAACTTGCGCGGCAGTTTCATAGTAATCATGACCATGTTCGGCCATTGATACAGCAATCGCCGGCAAGCCAACGAAACGCCCCTCTGTCGCTGCTGCAACCGTTCCCGAGTAAATAACGTCATCACCCATATTCGGCGCATCGTTAATACCTGACACGACTAAGTCCGGTTGATCGCCTAACGGCGAATTGGTGCCTATATGGACACAATCAGTCGGCGTACCATTGACCGAGAAAAAACCATTTTCAAGTTGCTCGACCCGCAACGGATTATGCAACGTCAACGAGTTACTCGCGCCTGAACAGTTGCGGTCAGGCGCTATCACGACCACCTCGGCAACCTGCGCCAAAGCCTTATGTAGCGCGGCTAGACCCGGTGCGCGAACACCGTCATCGTTACTCAATAGGATCTTCATCGTCATCACCATTACTCATAGCGTGGTGCGGAAAACTCACCAAGCTCTTGCAACACACTGGTAGCGAAACTGCCCGCAGGCAATGAAAAACGAACTTCCACCTCGCTATCGCTGATTTGCTGATAGTGAGCGTCTTGCAAGCGCAACCAAAGTTCGCGTCGATCAGGTTTCACTCGACTAGCGACTAAGCCTGCGTGCAACTCAGGAAACATACTCGCAACTTCAACTTCCAAAGCAAGAGCTTCAGCTTGTGCCGCACTCTCGCCATCGCCAAACAAAGGGCCACTTGGAATAATGTCGCCACTAGCCACTCGTTGCTGAATTTCTTCGTTGCAGTCAGTCGCAGTAAAAAATGAATGCGAGCCCGCTAGCAAAAACACATCACCCGCGAGTAATTTCGTTTGCACGGTTTCTATGCGTCGTTCCAGATAATGATTAAACAACCAAGAGCGTACCGATGACAACAAAATACTGCGCAGATTTCGATCTTTTATGCGCTTGCCCGCAAACATCGCCTCGGCTTGTTGAATGTTGCCTTGACCAAAACCAAAACGTTGTTCCCCGTAGTAATTAGGAATCCAGTTGCTAATCGCACTAAAGCGCGCTTGCAATGCGGCCGGGTCGCTCACCGAGGTAAGACGTAAGCGAAAATGATTAGCTTTATGCACGCCGCGACGCAGCTTTTTGCTCGACCGCACCGTATTCAGTAAGGTCACTTGGCCGCCAGCATAGCGTGGCGAAATCGAAGTTAACTCAACCGCAAAAATAGCTGTCCAATCGGGTTGGGTAAGCGCCGGCAATTGCACTGAAAACCATTGTTCCGTTACCGCAAACTTATCTTTTAATCCGGAGTAGCCGACTTCACGAACCGGAACACCAACGGCTTGAGCAATAAACTTTGCCACCTGCTCTGTGGTGAGTTGTGTTTTGCGAACGTGAAGCCAGTGATGTTGACCTTTCTCATCGACCGTTGGCAGAAAGCCAAGCTCTTCAATGACTTCAAAATATTCTGGTCTTTCTTTGTATTGGCCCCTGACTGACGTATCGCCTGCTAGCCGCTGCCAATGCTTAATTGTTTTGCTAGCGGATGTACGCGAATGCTCTGCTGGTGTTTGATCGTGATTGCTGGTGCTCATGACGCTGCACCGAGCAGGACCACGGCCATCGCCGCAATACCTTCTTTGCGGCCTGTAAAACCAAGTTCCTCAGTCGTCGTCGCTTTGATATTAATTTGCGTCGTCGCGACCTCAAGAAGTTCAGCAATTCGCTGCTGAATCGCTTCCCGATGAGGATTGATTTTCGGTTTTTGGCAAATGACCGTTGCATCAAGGTTAATTAAATCAAAGCCTCGTTGAGTTACTTCCCGCCATACCTGTTGCAGTAATGCACCGCTATCGGCGCCAGCATAGGCAGGATCATTGTCTGGAAACCACACCCCAATATCACCCGCACCAATTGCCCCTAAAAAAGCATCGGCTATGGCGTGCAGCAAAACGTCGCCATCTGAATGAGCTAGCAGTCCTTGATCACATGGAATCACAATATTGCCGAGAGTTACCGGACCTTCTCCACCAAACTTATGGACGTCGAAGCCCTGGCCAATGCGAATATTCATCTCTTATTTCCTATCTTAACAACCAGTGCAGCACGGTATTCCTCGCGACTTCGCTATCGATTATGTCTGCGACGCGCGCTGCAAATAATATTCAGCCAGTGCTAAATCTTCTGGATCAGTGACCTTAAAACCCGCACGATTACCGATGACTAGCGCTGGGCTAATGCCCATAGATTCCATTGCTGAACTTTCATCTGTGACGGCTATCTTGCTGGCTTGTGCATGAGTAATTGCCGCCAATAATGGCTCTAATTGAAACACTTGGGGTGTTTGTGCCAACCATAATTGTTCGCGGTCAACGGTTCGGGCCACATGAGTACTGGCTTGTTCATGGGTAAACTTCACCGTATCCCGCACTGGCAGTGCCAACAGTGCGCCGCGTTCGGGCTCACTCTCCGCAGCATCGATAACTCGCGCAAGCGCATTCACATTTAGACCTGGACGAGCCGCATCATGAACCACCACGAGGGTATTTTTATTGGCGTGGTGTTGCAGCAACGCATTAAGAATTGCGACAACAGACTCTGCTCGCGTTGCGCCACCTTGCGTCGTATGGACGCGCGGATCTTGGGCATAATGTGATTGTGACCACCAGCGATCTTGCTCGTGCAGAGCGACCCAAACCTGCTCGATCCGAGGCTCATTAAACAATGCGCCGATACTGTGATCGAGTAATGTTTTGCCGGCGACAACAAGATATTGCTTGGGGATTTCTGCTTCCATGCGCTGACCGATACCTGCAGCAGGTATAACTCCGATCATGAATCCTTATCCTCTTCTACTTTCGGAATCAGACGAAAAAAGGTTTCTTCGGGTCTGACGAAGCCAAGTTCATTGCGTGCGCGTTCTTCAACCGCTTCAAGCGCTGAACGCAAATCGCGAATGTCCGCTTCGATTAATTGATTGCGTTGGGTCAGCGTGTTGTTAATCTGTTCTTGGCGGGCAAGCTCCTGCTGCAGTTCGCGATAATCACGAACGCCATGCTGACCAAACCAAATGCGATACTGCAGAAGCAGCACAATCGCTATCATGATCACGGTTAATACACGCATGTTTGTCTCACTTTCTTAGAGTATGCACCCGTTGTGGTTGTTGCCAATGAATCGTGGTCGACAACAACAGACTTCGCAAGTCTAACTGCTGTGGTGCTAGTTTCCCACTCGGCCCCCAGCGATGTCCAGCACAGGCCGCGGCTAAAATATCTTTCGTTGGTTTGAGTAACCAACACGGCTGAGTTTCAAGTGACTCACCAGCAAGCGAAAACCAACCATTATAGTTAAGATGCACTTTATCTTTCGCCAGCGCAAGCTGGTCAATGGTGTCTAATTGCACATGAAAACACTGAGTGGCTGGTTCTAGCACTAATATCGGTAATGGCAATGCTAATTTAGCATGCTTTTCCAACCAGCTGCGCATTTGTTGTTGGGCAGCTTCTGTGGTTGCCACGGGCGCTTGTTTTTTCTGCTTGTACAGCCAAATGCCGCTCTGTATATCAAGCTGGAGAGGATTCTGAGGATTTTCTGCACTCTGCAGCAATGCGTAGGCTGTCGACTTAACATAGTGCGGAATACTAGCAAGACGCCGCTGTAGTGCAGCGGCGTCTTGTTGATAGCGTGGATCTTGGCTGCGCGCCAAACATGACAATTCCACCTCGTACAGCGCATTACAGAGCTCTGTATAGGATTGGCTCGCAGTCAATTGCGAGAAAATCGCCGTTTGGCTCGCCATAGGCCGAACCCTACTGCCCTTTTACTTCTTTCAAACCGCGATAAGCAACATCACCGAGTTGCGCTTCAATACGCAGCAACTGGTTATATTTTGCTACACGATCAGACCGACAAAGGCTACCGGTTTTAATCTGACCGGCAGCAGTGCCCACCGCTAAGTCTGCAATCGTGGCGTCTTCGGTTTCACCAGAACGATGTGAAATGACCGCCGTGAAGCCTGCTTCACGAGCCATGCGAATGGCATTCAAGGTCTCAGTTAAGCTGCCAATTTGATTGAACTTAATCAAAATTGAGTTACCAATACCTTCACTGATACCACGTTGCAAGATCTTGGTATTGGTGACAAACAAGTCATCGCCTACTAACTGCACGCGCTTACCAAGTTTGTCAGTTAACACTTTCCAACCTGCCCAATCACTTTCATCCAAGCCGTCTTCAATTGAAACGATCGGGTAACGATCACACAGCTCAGCTAAATAGTCAGCGAAACCTTCAGCGCTGAAGCTCTTACCTTCGCCGCTTAGGTGGTACTGCCCGTCACGGTAAAACTCAGATGCTGCGCAATCGAGCGCTAGCGTAACGTCTTTACCGAGCTGATAGCCAGCGTTTTCAACGGCTTCAGAAATAACCGCTAAGGCTTCTTCATTCGACGCTAAGTTTGGCGCAAAGCCACCTTCGTCGCCCACAGCAGTACTTAAACCGCGGGCTTTTAATACCGCTTTTAAAGCGTGGAAGATTTCGGCACCCACGCGCAAACCTTCAGCGAAGCTTTTCGCAGCCACCGGTTGCACCATAAATTCTTGAATGTCGACGTTGTTGTCTGCGTGCTCACCACCATTCAGGATGTTCATCATTGGCAATGGCATACTGTACTCACCTGAAGTACCATTCAGGTCAGCAATGTGCTCAAACAGTTCGACACCCTTGCTAACAGCCGCGGCTTTTGCCACCGCTAACGACACCGCCAAAATTGCATTAGCACCGAGTTTTTCTTTATTCTCCGTACCATCAAGCTTCAACATGGCATTATCAACAGCTTCTTGATTTAATGCCGACATACCGTTCAAAGCAGTCGCAATGGCGCCGTTAATATTCGCCACAGCGTTTAGTACACCTTTACCTAAATAACGACCAGCGTCCCCATCACGTAGTTCAAGCGCTTCACGACTACCGGTCGATGCGCCACTCGGTGCCGCGGCGCGACCCATACTGCCGTCTTCGAGGTAAACGTCTGCTTCAACCGTTGGGTTGCCGCGTGAATCCATAATTTCGCGGCCAATAATTTTAACAATCTTGCTCATTGGTTAATCCTTCAATTATTCGCTGATTGGCTATTGAGAACGTGCGCATTGCGATTTTGCTGCTGATATTCGCGCGCTGCTTCAATAAAGCTTTCAAATAAACGATGACCGTCACGCGGTGTCGACGTGAACTCCGGGTGGAATTGCACTGCAACAAACCATGGATGATCTGCAATTTCGATGGTTTCGACCAAGCGCTTATCGGCCGATAGTCCGGCAAACGTTAAGCCAGCTTCGGTCAATTGCTGCCGATAGTTGTTATTTACTTCGTAACGGTGACGATGACGCTCTTCAATGGTTTCAGCACCGTAAATTGCGCAAATTTTCGTATTTGGCAATAAATGACACTGTTGAGCGCCTAAACGCATTGTTCCACCGAGATCAGACCCAGAGTCTCGGATTTCCTTCTGACCGTTCTCGTCCATCCATTCGGTAATTAAACCAACAACTGGATGCGCTGTATGCTCGTCGAATTCGGTACTATTCGCACCTTCGAGGCCAGCGACATGACGCGCATATTCGATAAGAGCGACTTGCATACCAAGACAAATGCCCAAATAAGGGACGTTGTTTTCACGCGCCCATTGTGCGGCCATAATCTTACCTTCGATACCGCGGCCACCAAAACCACCAGGCACGAGGATGGCGTCGACACCGGCAAGTTTGGCAACACCTTTGGTTTCGACATCTTGTGAGTCGATATAACGGATATTGACGGTAACGCGATTGTGTAAACCCGCATGCGATAAGGCTTCATTAACCGATTTATACGCATCAGGTAGCTCAACATACTTACCGACAAAGCCGATCGTCACTTCACCAACAGGGTTAGATTCTAAATAAAGGACCTTTTCCCATTCGCTTAAGTCGGCTTCTGGACATTCCATGCCAAAGCGCTCAAGCACGAGGTCATCGATGCCTTGAGATTTCAATATCGCTGGAATTTTGTAAATGCTCGGCACGTCTTTCAGGGAAATAACGGCTCGCTCGGCGACATTAGTAAATAATGCGATTTTCGCCCGTTCATTCGCTGGAACAGTGCGATCGGAGCGACAGATGAGAATATCAGGTTGAATCCCCAACGAGCGTAGTTCTTTCACCGAGTGTTGTGTCGGCTTGGTTTTCACCTCGCCCGCAGCACCTAAGAAAGGCACTAAGGTTAAGTGAATAAACAATGTACGATGACGACCAACTTCTGCCGACAATTGACGAATTGCTTCGAGGAATGGTTGCGATTCAATGTCACCTACCGTGCCGCCGATCTCGATTAATGCAATATCATTGCCTTCGGCGCCGTCGATAATCCGACGTTTAATTTCGTTGGTAATGTGTGGAATAACTTGAATCGTCGCACCGAGATAGTCACCGCGGCGTTCGCGGCGAATCACGTCTTCGTAGACACGACCGGTGGTGAAATTGTTTTTCTTGGTCATACGGGCGCGAATGAAGCGTTCATAATGGCCAAGATCGAGGTCGGTTTCAGCGCCGTCAGAAGTGACGAACACTTCCCCGTGCTGAATGGGGCTCATGGTACCTGGGTCGACGTTAATGTACGGGTCCAGTTTCATGATGGTTACTTTGAGTCCGCGCGCTTCCAAAATAGAAGCTAACGAAGCCGCCGCAATACC
>ERZ869909.2136-NODE-2136-length-13980-cov-9.800547_pt1 | contig 13980 bp, 10 predicted proteins | sample MGYA00520892_ERZ869909 | MGnify/ENA primary metagenome ERZ869909 (study PRJEB32215, sample SAMEA104723947) | bioreactor metagenome | biome: bioreactor; feature: anaerobic bioreactor; material: water | place: China | collected 2015-03-12 ... | reverse complement strand
CCGGGCGGCCCCGCCGGCGGGCGCGACGGGACGCTGCTGGTCCAGGTGCGGGCGCCGGCCGGGGTGGCGCCGCGCATCGCCGGCGTCCGGCCCGTCACGCCGTGGCTGGGCGCGGATGAGATCGCCGCGGCCGACGCCCTGGAGGGGCTCGGTCCGCTCGACGACGACGAGGTCGTGTGCCGCTGCGAGCGCGTCACCGCCGGCGAGCTGCGCGCGCTGATCCGCGCCGGACACCGCGACGTGAACGAGATGAAGACCCTCGTGCGGGCCGGCATGGGCGCCTGTGGCGGCAAGACCTGCGCGCCGCTGATCGACCGGCTGTTCCGCGAGGAGGGCGTCGCCCTCGAGACCGTCACCCGCGCCGTGCTGCGGCCACCCTTCGTCGAGGTTCCGCTGGGCGTGTTCGCCGGCGTGGAGGAGGGGTGAGCGTGGGCCACCCCGAGGTGATCGTGATCGGGGCCGGCAGCGTCGGCGTGCCGACCGCCTGGGCGCTCGCCAGCGCGGGCGTGCGGACGCTCGTGCTCGACGCCGGCGCCAGCGCGGGGCAGGGTGCGAACAAGGCGGCCATCGGCGGCGTGCGCGCCACCCATGCGGATCCCGCCAAGATCCGGGTCGGCGGCGAGAGCCTGCGCGTGTTCGCGACCTGGCAGGAGACGCACGGCGACGACATCGAGTGGCTGACCGGCGGGTACGCCTTCGTCGCCTACCGCGAGCGCGAGGAGGCCACGTTCCGCAGGCTGCTGGACGTCCAGCACGCCCACGGGCTGGACATCGCCTGGCTCGCCGCCGACGAGATGCTCGCCCGCGTGCCCGACCTCGCCCGGACCAGCCCCGAGGGCGACGCCCTGCGCGGCGGCACGTTCTCGCCCGGGGATGGCCACTGCTCCACGCTGCTCGCCAGCCACGCGATGGTCGTCGCCGCCCAGCGCGCCGGCGCCGAGTTCCGCTTCGGCGAGCGGGTGACCGAGGTCGCCGTGGCCCACGGCCGCGTCCGGGGCGTCCGCACCGACCGAGGCAGCTACGCCGCGCCGGTGGTCGTCAACGCCGCTGGGGGCGCTGCCACGGCGGTCGCGGCGCTCGCGGGCGATGCCCTCGACGTCCGCCCGGACCTCCACGAGGCGGCCATCAGCGAGCCCGTCGCGCCGTTCCTGACGCCGTTGGTGGTGGACGTGCGGCCGGGCCCCGGTTCGGCGAACGTGTACTTCTATCAGTCCAGGACTGGGCAACTCGTGTTCTGCCTGACCCCCGACCCACCGATCTGGGGCGACGACCTGCGGGAGACGAGCGCGTTCCTGCCGCAGGTGGCGAAGCGTCTGGTGGCGTTGATGCCGCGGCTGCGGCACCTGCGCGTCCGGCGCACCTGGCGTGGCGTGTACCCGATGACCCCCGACGGCTCGCCGCTCGTCGGTTGGTCGGAGGGCGTCGACGGTCTGCTGCACGCCGCGGGCATGTGCGGGCAGGGGTTCATGCTGGGCCCCGGTGTCGGCTCGCTGGTGGCGCGCATGGTGCGGCGGGAGACCACGGCGGAGGACGACGACACGCTGCGCGCATGGTCGCCGCGGCGGGCGTTCGTCGGCCAGGAGGCGCTTCGCTAGCGAAGCCGGCAGTTCGCTAGCGAAGCGGGCGCTTCGCTGACGAAGCGGGCGCTTCGCTGACGAAGCGGGCGCTTCGCTGACGATGCGGGTGGTTCGCCGGCGCCGTCGGCGCTGGTGATGCGTCATGGCGCGTTCTCCCGCGCTCGTGTAGTTTGTTCCATCCCGCAACGCGGGCGACTCGGACGCTGATCGGTCCGAGCTTCGGGAGGTCGTGGTGGCGCGAGCTTCGTGGTGGATCGCTGTGGTGTTCCTGGTCGCCGGGTGCGGTGGCGGCGGCGGTGGCGGCGGCGGCCCCGCCCCGACGATCGAGCCCGCGTCCGTCGTGCTGGCACCCGGCGAGCCGTTCGACTTCACCGCCGCGGGTGGCGCCGGCACCCTCGTGTGGTCCGCCACCTGCGGGCAGGTCGTGGGCAGCGGGTCGACGGGCGCGTACGTCGCCCCCCTCGACGCCGGCACCTGCCGGGTGCGGGTGGCTGGGTCGGCGGGGCCGACGGCCGTGTCCGAGGCGGTGGTCACGGTCCTCTCGGGTGACCTGGGATGGGTGCGGCGCTTCGGCACGCCGCTGGCGGATCGGTTCACGGCCGTCGCCGCCGCCGCCGATGGCCGCGCGGTCGCCGTCGGGAGCACGGGGGGCGCCCTCTTCGGCAGCCACGCCGGCGCCACGGACGCGATCGTCGTCGCCCTGGGCCCCAGCGGGGTCGTGCGCTGGACGCGGCAGTTCGGGACGGCGGTCGGCGACGCCGCCATGGGCGTCGCGCTGTTGCCGGGGGGCGACGCGGTCGTCGTCGGCGACACCGCCGGCGACCTCTACGCGGCGAACCAGGGCTTCCGTGACGTCTTCGTCGTCCGGCTGCGCGCCAGCGACGGCGTACCGGTCTGGGAGCGGCAGTCCGGCGGCGCGGCGCGGGAAGACGTCTACGACGTGGCGATCACCCCGGGCGGCCTGATCGTGGTCGTCGGGACCACCAGCGGCGTGCTCGTACCCGGCGAGGAGGTCGGTGGCGCCGACGGCTTCGTGCTGGTCCTGTCGCCCGCGGGCGGCTCGGTGTGGCAGCGTCAGTTCGGCTCGCCCGCGGACGACGCGGCCGTGCGCGTCGCGGTGGCGGTCGACGGGCGCATCCTGGTCGCCGGTCACACGGCGGGAGACCTGGCGGGGCCCCCGGCGGGCGGGCGCGACGCCTTCGTGATCGCCTTCTCGCCCGACGGCGACGAGGTCGGTCGCTGGCAGTTCGGCACGGCCTCGGACGACCTCGTCCTCGGCCTCGCCGCGGCGCCCGACGGCGGTTGGTGGGTCGCGGGCGCGACGCTCGGCGACCTGTACGCGACCTCGGCCGGCGGCTACGACGCCTTCGTGGCGGCGTTCGACGCGACCGGTGCCCTGCGGTGGGGCGCTCAGGAGGGCTCGGCCGGGGTCGACGGTTACCGGAGCGTGGCCGTCGACCCCGAGGGCCGTGGGGTGGCCGTCGGCGTGAGCGACGGCGCGCTGTTCGGCACGGTCGGCAACACGGGGTCCGACTTCGTGACGACCTGGTACGCGGCCGACGGCACCCGCCTGCGCGGCATCAAGCACGACCTGGTCGGCGAGCAGTCCGCCGCCGGCGTGGCGCTGGGGGCGGACGGCCGCGTCGTCGTGGCGGGTCAGTCCAGCGGGCCGGCGCTCGACGGCGGCGCGCTCGGCGGCGATGACGCCGTCGTGTGGGAGGCGCAGCCATGAAGCGATCGAGGATCCGATGGGGGTTCGCGGGGGCGAGGACCGCGGCGATCGCCGCGCTGGTGGCGGTGCTCGCGGGGTGCCAGTCGGGCGGTGGGCCGACACAGGTCACGATCGCGCCGGGCAGCGCGCGGCTCGAGCCCGGGGCGTCGGCCGCGTTCACGGCCGGCGGCGCCGGGGCGGCCGTCGGCTGGACGGTCAGCTGCGGCGAGCTCGACGGCTTCGGCGCCACGGTGACCTACACGGCCCCGGGTCGCGAGGCCACCTGCGAGGTGACGGCGCGCAGCGTCGCGGCGCCGAACCTGAGCGCCACGGCGACCGTCGACGTGGAGCGTTCGCCGACCGGCGACGTCGCGTGGCGGCGCCAGTTCGGGTCGTCGCTGAGGGACCGCGCCACCTCGGTCGCGTTCGCCGAGGGCGAGTTCGGCGGGGGCATCCTGGTCGGCGGCTGGTCGGCCGGCGACCTGGCCGGACCGAACCTGGGCAGCTTCGACGGCTTCGTCGTCCGTCTGGACGGCTTCGGCAACCGCGTGTGGACGCGGGCGATCGCGACCACGGGCGACGACCGGGTCCTGGGCCTGGCGGTGTCCCCGGACGCCCAGCGGATCGCGGCCGTCGGCTCCACGACCGGCGAGTTCGAGCCTGGCGGCGGCAGCGGCGGCGACGACGCGTTCGTCCGCGTCCTCGCCGCCCGCGGGACCACGGTGTGGACACGCCAGTTCGGCACCGCCGGCGTCGATCGTGCGCTGGCGGTGGCGTTCGCCCCGGACGGAGACCTGGTCGTCGTGGGCACCACGACCGGGAGCCTCTCGGGGCAGCCGTACGCCGGGGCCGAGGACCTGTTCGTGACGCGCCTCTCGGGGACGGACGGCGCGCCGCGCTGGACGCGGCAGTTCGGGACGAGCAACGGCGACACCGCCGTCGCGGTGGCGGTCGCGCCGGACGGTTGGATCGCGGTCGTCGGATCGAGCAACGGCGCGTTCGCGGGGCCTGCGCTCGGCTCGAACGACGCCATCGTGATGCGCCTGGAAGGCAACGGCGACGAGGTGTGGCGGCGGGTGATCGGCACGAGCGCGAGCGACTTCGGCATGGGCGTCGCCGTCGCCCAGGACGGCGGCGTCCTGCTGACCGGCTACACGTTCGGCGCCCTCGTCGGCGCCAACGCCGGCGCCTCGGACGGCTTCCTCGTGCGCTTCGAGCCCGACGGGAGCGAGTCCTGGCGGCGGCAGTGGGGGGCGTTCGCGTTCGACGTGGGCATCGGCGTGGTCGTCGACCGGCTCGGCCAGATCACGGTCGCCGGGCGGACGGACGGCTCGGTCCCCGGCCCGCATGCGGGCGGAAGCGACATCCTCGTGCTGAAGTTCGACGCCGACGGCGGCGACCTGTGGCAGCGGCAGTTCGGAACGAGCGCGGCCGACGACGCGTACGCCGTGGCGCTGGGGTACGAGCGGGGGCTGGTGATCGTCGGCGAGACGGAGGGCGACCTCGATGGCACCAACGCGGGCGTCTCCGACGTGTTCGTGCTGAACCTGCGGCCCTGAGGCGGCCCGACCCCGAGCGCAGGGCGGCTTGGGGCTCGGCCCCCTCGCGATCGGGTGTCCGCATGGTGGCCGCGGGGGCGGGACCGCCGGTGCACTCCTCCGGCGGTCCTAATGTTACGATCGAACCATACAAGCGGGCCCCGTCGGTGGTCCGCGGACGAGGTGCCCCGTGCCGCTACCGATCCACGTGCGTCCCGACGCGTCGACGCCGATCTACCTGCAGATCCGTTACCAGCTCGCCTACCTGATCACGTCGGGCCAGCTCGCCGAGGGTGACAAGCTGCCGCCGGTCCGCGCCGTGGCGGACCAGCTCGGTGTCAACCCCGGCACCGTGGCGCAGGCCTACCGCGAGATGCACGAGCAAGGGCTCGTGGACGCGGCGCCGGGCCGCGGCACGTTCGTGGCGTCCAACGCCCCTGCCGACCTCGACCGCGCGGCGCGCAGCCGGCTGCTCGACGAAGCCGTGGAGCGGGCCCTGCACCGCGGGCGCGCGCTCGGGTTCGGGGAGGCCGAGCTGCGGCAGCGCCTCGAGGTCCTCCTGCACGCCGTTCCGGCGAGCCGCGCGGTGCTCTTCGCCGGCCCCACCGCGGCCATCGCGCGCAAGTACGCCACGTCGCTCGAGCGCCGGTTGGGCCCGACGCTGTCGGCGCACCCGGTGACCTTCGACGAGCTGCGGCGGCGCGACGCGCACGTCGCGTCCCTGCTCGACATCGCCTACTTCGTGGTGACCTTCGCCGGCTTCGTCCGCAGCGTCGAAGCGGACCTGGCGGGCTTCGCCCGCCCCAGCCGCGTGCTGGGCTGCGGCACCTCGGTGCAGCCGCGGACGATCGAGGAGCTGCGCCGCCTGGGTCCGACCGACCGCGTCTGCCTGGTCACGACCGAGCCGTACGTGGACCAGAGCCTCCATCTGATCGAGACGCACGCGGGCCTGGCGCCGGGCGACGTCGCGGTGTGCCTCGACGGCGACGCCGCGACGCTGCGGGACCTTCTCCCGCGCGTCGAGCGGGTCGTCTACACCTTCGCCGCGCGCGACTTCCTGAACGAGCAGGAGGTGCCCGGCGGCCTGCGGTTGGAGATCGCCTACGACGTGTCCTCCGAGTCGCTGCGCCGCCTCCGTGCCTGGCTGTTGCCCGACGAGCCCGCGTTCGCGGCGGCGATGCCCGCGGCGCTGGGCGACGCGGGTTGACCGGTGGCCGCGGAGCGCGTAGGCTCTTGTGTTAGTCGAGCCGTACAAGCGCGGCGGGCAGACCCGAAGCGCGCGGCGGGCGACGAGGCCGCGCCGGGCTGCCGGTCGGGCCGTCCCATCGGAGGTGCTTCGATGATCCGTGCGTACGTCCGTCGGTCCCTCAGGCTCGCCGCGGTCCTGGCCGTCGCGCTCGGCGCGGCATCCGCCCTCGCGCAAGGCGGCTCGCTGCGGGTCGCGCTGCCCGCCCAGCCGGAGACGTTCAACCCCGTGCTCATCGGCGAGCTGTCGTCCTCCATCGTCTACAACGCGATCTTCGCGCCGCTGGTGGGTCAGAACCCCGAGACGTTCGACCTCGACCCCTACCTCGCCACCCGCTGGGAGGCGAACGACGCCGTCACCGCCTGGACCTTCCACCTGGATCCGCGCGCGACGTGGCACGACGGCGCACCGGTCACGGCCCACGACGTCGCCTTCACGTTCGAGCGCATCCTCGACCCGGAGGAGAGCTCCCCGTCGCGGGCCGACGTCGCCCACATCGACCGCGTCGAGGTCGTCGACGACCACACCGTGACGTTCCACCTGACGACGGTCGACGGGATGTTCCCGGACCGGCTGTCGCTGGGTGGCCTGCAGCCGCTCCCGAAGCACCTGCTCGAGGGCTTCGCCAAGCTCGTCGACGCCGTGGCCTTCAACACCGAGCGGCCCGTCGGCAGCGGCCCGTTCAAGATGCGCGCGGCCGAGACCGGCAGCTTCATCGAGCTGGAGCGCTTCGACGAGTTCTTCCTCGGGCGTCCGCACCTCGATCGCGTGATCTTCCAGATCGTGCCCGACATGAACGTGCGCGTCGCCCGCCTGCGCGCCGGCGACATCGACTGGACCGACATCGAACCGGTGCACGTGGCCGCCCTGGAGAACGACCGCAACGTCCAGGTGATCCCGGTGAGCAGCAGCCGGTACGCCTTGGCCGACTTCGGCTTCGAGGGCCCGTACGCCCCCCTGTTCGCCGACCCGCGGGTGCGCATCGCGATGGCGCACGCGGTGGACCACGAGTCCATCCTCCGCACCGTCGGCCTGGGCCGCGGCTGGAACATGAACGGCACCTACATCCCGTTCGTGCTGTCGTGGATCCCCGCGCCCGCCATCGAGCCGTACGCCTTCGACATGGAGCGCGCCCAGCAGCTGCTGGCCGACGCCGGCTGGACGCGCGGCGCGGACGGCGTCCTCGTCAAGGACGGCCAGCGCTTCGCCTTCCCCCTGCTGGTCGACCGCGGCAACGTGCAGCGCGAGCAGATCGCGCTGATCCTGCAGGACGCCTGGGCCCAGCTGGGCATGGACGTCGAGTACGTCGCCGCCGAGCGCACCGGCCGCTGGATCGAGGACACGCGCGCCCGCACCTTCGCCGTCCGGATGGCGGAGTTCCCCATCCCCAACGTCGACTGGTTCCGGCGCATCTACACCACCGACGGCCCGAACGCCCGCGGTTACGCCAACCCCGAGGTCGACGCGCTCGTCGCGGCCGCCATCGCCAGCTCCGACCGCGCGGAGCAGGGGCGCCTCTACCAGCGCGCCCAGGAGCTGCTGCACGCGGATCCGCCGGTCATCCCGTTCTTCCTGCGGGAGCAGCTGGTGGCCGCACGGGCCAACGTGCGCGACCTGCCGCGCGGAGAGCTCAAGCTGACGACGCCGTACCTGCACCTGGTCTCCATCGCCCGCTGAAGGCCGCCGTCCGGGCGGGGGACCCGGTCCCCCGCCCGGACGCCACCCCTCGCCCGCGCGCGCCCCGCAGGTGCCCCCATGCATCGCTACCTCGCCGAACGCCTCCTCGCCTCGCTGGCCGTGCTGTTCATCGTCGTGACGGTGACCTTCGCGATGGTGCAGATGGCGCCCGGCGGGCTCTCCATCCTCATGAACCCGAACCTGAGCGCCGCGGAGGCGGAGCGCCTCGCCCGCAACCTCGGCCTCGACCGGCCCGTGCACCAGCAGTACCTGCAGTGGATCGGCAACTTCGCCCGCGGCGACCTCGGGAGCTCGCTGTCCTACGGAGGCCGGCCGGTGCTGCGGATGATCCTCGAGCGCCTCCCGGCCACCGTCCTGCTCGGCGCCACGGCCGCGCTCGTCGCGTTCGCCGTCGGCGTGCCGTTGGGCATCCTGGCCGCCCGTCGCCACGACACCTGGGTGGACCAGACGCTGTCGGTGATCGCCTCGCTCGGCCTGGCGACGCCCAACTTCTGGCTCGGCATCCTGCTCATCGTCGCCTTCTCCGTCGAGCTCCGCTGGCTGCCTTCCTCCGGCATGCGCACGATCGGGGCGGACTTCGACCTCGTGGACCGCCTGCGCCACCTGATCCTTCCCGTGCTCGTGCTGGGCACCTCCAACATGGCCGAGCTCGTGCGCTACACGCGCGCCTCCTGGCTCGAGGTGGTGAAGCTCGACTACGTCCTGGTGGCGCGCAGCAAGGGGCTCAGCGACCGTCAAGTGGACGGCCGGCACATCCTCAAGAACGCGATGATCCCGGTCATCACCGTCTTCGGCGTCTCCCTGCCGCGACTGATCGGAGGGTCGGCCATCGTCGAGACGCTCTTCAGTTGGCCGGGGCTCGGTCAGCTCGCCGTCGACGCCGCGCTGCGGCGCGACACGCCGCTGATCCTCGGCATCACCGTGTTCGTGTCGCTCGGCGTCGTGCTCGCGAACCTGTTCATCGACCTCCTGTACCCGCTCCTCGACCCCCGGATCGAGTACGCCTGATGCCGGGCGCCCCCACCGACACCCGCCGGGCGCGGCCGCCGTCGCGCGCCGCCGTCGGCTGGCGGACCTTCGTCCGCCATCGCATGGCGCTGCTCGGCGCGTCGTACCTGCTGGTGGTGACGGCCGCGGTCGTCGCGCAGCCGTGGCTCCCGCTGCCCGATCCGAACCGCATCCAGCTCGCGAAGACCTTCGCGCCCCCCAGCGCGGAGCATTGGCTCGGCACCGACGAGAACGGGCGCGACGTGTTGGCGCGCCTGGTCGTCGGCGGCCGCATCTCGCTCGCGGTCGGCATCGCCGGCGCGCTGCTCACGGTCCTGGTCGCGTCGATCGTCGGGGTCACCGCGGGCTTCTTCGGCGGCGCCGTCGACCAGGTGATCATGCGCCTCACCGACGGGTTCATGGCCATCCCGACGTTCTTCCTGCTGATGATCGTGGTCACGATCTGGGGCTCGTCCGCGACCGTGCTGGTGGTCGCGCTGGCGTTCACTCGCTGGATGGGCGTCGCCAGGTTGGTGCGGGCCGAGGTCCTGCGTTTCAAGCAGATGGAGTTCGTCACCGCCGCTCGTGGCCTCGGCGCATCGAACGTACGGCTGATGGCGGTCCACCTGCTGCCGCAGGCGGCGCCGTCGCTCATCGTCGCCACCTCGCTCAACGTCGGCATCGTCATGCTGGTCGAGGCCGGCCTGAGCTTCCTCGGGCTGGGCATCCTGCCACCGACCGCCTCCTGGGGCAACATGCTCAGCGCCAGCCAGTACTACATGTGGATGGCGCCGCACCTCGCGGTGTACCCCGGGCTGTTGATCCTGTTGGCGGTGCTCGCCTTCAACGCCATCGGCGACGTGCTGCGCGACGTTCTCGACCCGCGCCTGCGGGGTCGCTGAGGTGCGCGTCGCCCCGGAGGGCCCCATGGCCGAGCCACCCGTCGTCCTGTTGTCGCCGCACGTCGACGACGCGCAACGCGATCGCATCGCGGCCGCCTTCCCCCAGGTGCGCTTCCCCGTCATCGGCGAGGAGGGCCGCCTGCCGCCCGGCGGCGACGCGGCGACGGCCGTGCTGCGCGTCGCCCTGCGCAAGCCCGACCTCAGCGCCGTGCTGCGCGCCGCGCCGGGCGTCCGCTGGGTGCACACCAGCACGGCCGGCTTCGACTGGGCTCTGGTGCCCGAGATCGTCGAACGCGGCATCGTCCTCACCCGCTCGGCCGCCTCCTACGCCGTGCCCATCGGCGAGTTCACGCTGGCGCTGATCGCCTCGCTGGTGAAGCGCCTCCCCGACCTCGCCGATGCGCAGCGGTCGCGCCGCTGGGCCACCGTCGTGCCGGCGGAGCTGGCTGGCCTGACGGTCGCCGTGGTCGGGACCGGCGGCATCGGCCAGGAGGTGGCGTGGCGCTGCCGGGCGCTCGGCATGCGCCTGCTCGGCGTGCGACGCGACCCCGCGCCCGTCGCCCACTTCGACGAGGTGCGCGGCCCCGAAGCCCTTCACGAGGTGATCGGACGCGCCGACGTCGTCGTGATCGCCTGCCCGCTGACGCCCGAGACCCGGGGGCTGTTCGCCGCCGCCGCCTTCCGCGCCATGCGACCCGGCGCCTACCTGATCAACGTCGCCCGTGGCCCGATCGTCGTCGCGGCGGACCTCGTCGAGGCCCTCCGGGCGGGCACGATCGCGGGCGCGGCGATGGACGCCTTCGACGTGGAGCCGTTGCCGGACGACGACCCGCTGTGGACGGCCCCGAACCTGGTCGTCACGCCGCACACCTCGTTCCAGTCGCCGCGGAACCTGGAGCGCGTCGTCGGCGAGTTCCTCGACAACCTCGGTCGCTTCCTGGACGGCCGGCCCCTGCTGCACGCGCTGCGCGACCACCGTCTCGGCTACTGACGCGACCCGAAGGGACCCACCCATGACCGTGCTGACCGCCTCGCCGCTCCCCCACGACCCCCTCCACGAGCTGCCCAACCGCGGGTTCCACCCGCTGCTCGAGCGGGAGCAGCCCTACGTCTTCGTCGACGGCTGCGTGCAGATCTGGCCCGACGCCGACCTCCCGAACGCCCATCGGCACGGCTGCGACGTGTACGCCGTCACCGCCCTGCGACCGCACCACGGCGTCGAGGACGCGCTGTCGCAGATCATGGGTTGGCACGCGGTCGCCCGCGAGCACGCCAACCTGCGGATCGCGCACACGGTGCGCGACGTGCGCGAGGCCAAGGCGGCCGGCCAGGCCTGCCTGCTGCTCGCCTCGCAGGACGGCGAGTTCCTCGGCGATCGGCCCGAGCGCGTCGAGGCGTTCCAGCGCCTCGGCCTGCGCATGCTGATCCCCGCCTACAACCGCGACAACCTCCTGTGCGGCGGCGTGCTGGAGCACACGGACGCGGGCCTGAGCGCCCTCGGCCGGGCGGTCGTCGACGAGTGCGACCGGGTGGGCGTCGTGCTCGACCTGTCCCACGTCAGCCGCCGCGCCAGCCTGGAGATCGTCGACGCGTCGCGCCATCCGACGGTCTTCAGCCACGCCAACCCCAAGGGGTTGGTCGACAACCCGCGCAACGTCGACGACGAGCAGATCCGCGCCGTCGCCGCGCGCGACGGCGTGATCGGGACGGTGAACTGGGGGCCGCTGATCTTCCGCCGCGGCATGACGGCCCGTCCGACGGTGCACGACTACCTCGACCACGTCGACTACCTGGCCGACCTGCTGGGCACGACCCGCCACATCGGCATCGGCACCGACTTCAGCCTCGGGTCGTACCCGCGGCACCAGCACGACCAGCACGGACCGCACTACAAGACGGTGATGAGCGAGATGAACGAGTACGTCACCACCTACTGGCGCTCGCCGGAACGCTTCGCCGACGGCTTCGCCCACTACCCGCAGATCGTCGACGTCATCGACCTGCTGCGCGAGCGCGGCTACGGCGAGGGCGACATCGAGGGGATCCTGGGCGGCAACTTCCTGCGGGTCTTCGAGCAGGTGTGGGGCGCCTGAGGGCGCCGGCGGCCCGTCCGACGCCATCTCGGCGGCGGGCGTCGGCCTCGAGGGAGGAACGGACATGGCCATCGTTCGGGTCGAGATCTTCAAGCGCAGCCAGGAGGTGCGCGAGGCGATCATCCGCGGCATCACGGAGGTGCTGGTCGCCAACGGCGCCAAGGCCGAGGGCACCCAGGTGATCCTCTACGAGATCGAACCCACCTGCTGGGGCAAGGGGGGCGAGTCGTTCGCCAAGCGGCTGGGGCTCGAGGAGGGCGGACCGCCGGTGCTCTGACCGCGCGCCGACGTCAGGGGCCCCGGCCGGCGCGCCCGGCTCAGCGCACCGTGATCGGCGCGCTCGCCAGCGTACGGTCGCCGGCGCCCTCCACGTAGCGCACCTCGTACGCGCCGGGTTCGCGCGGCGCCGTCAGCGTCGCCGGGCTGCCGTTGCGCGTGTAGGTCCAGCTCAGGTACGTCCCCTCCGGCGCTCCCGCGGGCACGATCGTGACGTAGTCGCGCGACGCGTCGGGGCCGGTCCAGGCGACCTGGAAGCGGGCGCCGGCGGCGACCTCGGACGGCGGCGCGACGGTCGTCGCGACTTCGGCGGACGCCACCACGGTGATCGGGGCGCTGGCCAGCGTGCGGTCGCCGGCGCCCAGGACGTAGCGGACCTCGTACGTGCCGGCCTCGGCCGGGGCGGTCAACATGGCGGGGTTGCCGCGGCTGGTGTAGGCCCAACTCAGGTACGCACCCTCACGGGCGCCGGCGGGCACGATCGTGACGTAGTCGCGCGACGCGTCGGGACCGGCCCAGGCCACCTCGAAGCGGGCGTTCGCCGACACCTCCGCGGGCGGCGCCACGCTGGCGTCCGCCGCGACGACCGCGATGGGTGCGCGGGCGATCGTCCGATCCGTCTGCCCGGTCACGTACCGCAGCTCGTACGCCCCCGGCTCGCCTGGCGCCGTCAACCGCGCCGGGCTGCCGGCGCGGGTGTAGGCCCAGCTGAGGTACGTGCCTTCGGGGGCGTCGACGGCGACGATCGTCAGGTAGTCGCCGGCGTTGTCCGGGCCGCTCCACGAGACGTCGATGGACCCGCCCACCGACACCTCGGACGGCCCTGCGATGGTGGCCGAGACGGCATGCGAGTCGAACGGCTCGCTACGCCCGACGACCCGCGACCCGCCTTCGGGCAGCCGCAAGAGGAACCGCGCCTGGAGCGTGGCGGGCTCGTCCGGAACGCGCAGCTCGGCCTCGCCGGCGGCGCCGTCCACGTACGCCCAAGCGGCGAAGGCGTCGTCGGATGCGTCCGCGGCGACCACGGTGAGCCATTGGCCCGGTGCGTCCGGTGCGCCGGCGAAGCGGACCACGACGCTGCCACCCGCCACCGGGTCGATCGGAGCGACGTCGACCGCGACCTCGGCGGCCGGCTGCAGCTCGAACGCGAAGACGTTGTCGCCGTCGGGAACCACGGCCAGCCCGCCGACGATCAGGGGCGCGGGCGCGAACGCGTCGCGCAGCTCGGCGCGGTAGCTACCCGCCGGGAGGCCGGCCCGGAAGGCGCCGTCGGGACCGACGGCGAAGGCGAACGCGGTGCCATCGACCGCGTCGAGGAAGCGCACCTCGGCGGCCTCGACGGCGGGCGTACCGTCCCGGGTCAGCCGTACCTCCACCGGGTGCAGGGTCGCGGGCGCCAGTTCGACGGCGCGCCCCAGCGCAGCCGCGAGCTCCGCGGCGCTGGTGGTGTTCTCGAAGGTGCCGAGGCCCGCGAACGTCGCGATGGCGTAGTCCGGGAGCGCGAAGCCGATGATGCGCACGTCGACGTCCATGCCGGCGGCCGTCAACCGCTCGACCGCTGCGCGGACGTCGCCGCCGCACGACTCCGCACCGTCGGTGACCAGCACCACGACCTTGCGTCCGTCGGCGTGGCGCAGGTCCTCGACGGCGAGGTCGAGCGAGTACGCGATCGGCGTCGCGCCGAGCGCCTGCGTGGAACGAATCGCGTCGAGCAAGCCATCGCGGTCGAACCCGGCGACCGGCACCACGAGCTCGCTGTCCTCGCAAGCTCGCGGTTCGACCGCGACCATGTTCGCGCCGTACACGCGCAACCCCACGTTCAGGTCGGGATCGTCGGGTAGGCGTGTGACGAACGATGCCAGGGCGTCCTTGGCCGCCGCGATGCGGTACGTGCCGTCGTCGAGTCGCAGGTACATGGAGCCGCTCGCGTCCAGGACCAGGAGCACGTGGGT
>ERZ869909.2135-NODE-2135-length-13981-cov-33.503380_pt1 | contig 13981 bp, 13 predicted proteins | sample MGYA00520892_ERZ869909 | MGnify/ENA primary metagenome ERZ869909 (study PRJEB32215, sample SAMEA104723947) | bioreactor metagenome | biome: bioreactor; feature: anaerobic bioreactor; material: water | place: China | collected 2015-03-12 ... | reverse complement strand
TTCGACGAGACCGATTACGGCGGCGAGGAAGGCTTCCTGGCCGAGTACACGATCACGCGCTTCGGCGTGCCCTATACGGTGACGGTCGAGTGCTCGGAAGAGGCGAAGGATCAGTGTCGCGACACGACGCAGATCTCGAAGGACAGCGAGCTTCTGACGCTGATCCGCGCCAATCTTCCGGCCGAGCCGCAGGAATAATCCCGCTACACAGCGACGTTCCCGCTGACCACGATCCGCGCGGGTGGCCGCACGTCGGCTGAGGCGAGATCCGGCCCGTGCGGAACCGCGTGTTCCATGGCCCTGATCGCGCCGTACTGGGTGCCGGAGATCATATTGTTGCTGATCAGGCAGGCGCCGCCTGCGGCATCGGACGACACCGCGATCCCGATGCCGGCGTTGCGGATCAGGTTCCCGGAAATGGAGACGTCGCGGAGGTACGGCCCCCAACCCGCGCTGATGCCGGCCGATGGCGCGTTCTCGATCACGTTGCCGGAAACGACCGTATCGGCCTCGATGCCGATCCCGATGCCGCGGACGTCCACGGGCTCGTGCTCGCGCCGGAACAGGTCGCGGATCAGATTGCCCTGCACGACGGCGAGGCGACCGCCCTCGTTGAAGTTGGTCACCGAGATGCCGCTCGCAGCCGTCTCGACGACGTTGCCGGAAATCAGCGCTCCCTCGAACGCGAACTCGGCATAGAGCGCGACCTCGCCGGCCCGCGCGCAGGAGTTGCCAATCATTTGGATGTTGCCGGCGCCGTTGCCGCGAATGGCCGTATAGGCGCAATCGGTGATGCGATTGTTCGCGACCAGAACGCCGCCTGCGCGGAACACGTTGACGCCGTTGCCGTTCTGCCCCGTCCCGCCGCCCTTCGCGGCGATGCGCTCGATGCGGTTTCCGGAAACGATCGTGCCGTCGTCTCCGGGCGAGCTGCGCCAGACCTGAATGCCGTTGTTCGCGCAATCGGTGACGCGGTTGTGCGCGATCTCGAGGCCGAGTGCGTCGAGGCTGAGGAGGCCGGCTTCCGACATGCCCGCAATCGTGCAGTCGCTGACACGGCCGGAACAGCGCGTGAGGCCGACGCCGTTGAGCAGGCCGTCGCGCACCACGACCTCCGAAAGCACGACCGCCTCGCAATCGACAAGCGCGATCAGCGAGGTGGCGCGGGCTGCATCCATCGCAAGCCGGTCGCCGTCGACGACGATGCCTTCGAGACGCACGTCGGGTGCGCCCTCGGCGACGAGGAACGTCGCGCCGCCGGTGAACTTCAGAACGGTTTGGCGCGGAGCGCCGATCAGGTGGGTACGGGGACGCAGCGTAAGCGGGCCGACGAGAAACCGCCCGGGTGCGAGCGCCACCGGCACGCCCCGTTCCGCAGCCTGGTCGATGGCCGTCTGCATCTCCGCAGTCTGGTCGCTGCCGGTCGGCGCAAGGGCGATCGCAGTCTGAGGCGAGGTGCCGGCCCGCGCACGCGGGCCCGCAGCTGCAGCAGCGGCCGTTGCGGCAAATCCAGTCGCGACGAGGCCGGTCGAAAGAAGCGTGCGCCGATCGAGGGGCATGAGGGAATCTCCAGATCGGAGATCATGCACCGGAGCCGGTTAAAGGACGTTAACGCGCCTTGGCCCGCGGGTGCCGCCGGGGCGGCGGCCGGCCGAGGCACGTGCGAATGATCTCGAGCCCGCCTGTCAGCGCCGTGCCCCAGTCGAAGCGCGGCTCGTCCGTCTTGCCCGGTTTCGCCTGCGCCGCGGGAATGATACGCGGAATATGGAAGAAGCCCACGACAGGCGGGTCGCGAAGCGCGCCGGCGAGAAGCAAGGATCGATAGAGGAGGGCATTGCAGAGATAGCCGCCCGCGTTGTCCGATGTGACGATCGGCACGCGCATCGCGCGCAGTCGCTCGACGATGTCCGCAGTCGGCAGCTTGGCGTCGAGCGTCTCCGAGCCGCCCTGCACGACGACGCTGGCGGAAGGCAAGGCCCCTGCCGCATCTTCCGCAAGCTTGCAGGCGTTGCGGGCGACGCCTTCGAGGACGTAGGAATTCGCCTCCGCCGAGACGCCGAAATGCAGCACCAGCTTCGGCCGTTCCCGATCATAGAGCGCTTCGAGCCGTTGAGGCGCGCGCTCCCACTCGGTCGGCAGCACGCGCGCCACAACCCGGTGCGCGCTGAACCGGCGGGCGGCGAGATGCGCGAGCTTCGAAACGAACCGTTCGCTCACGTTTTGCGACACGCCCGGAAAAGGACCGAATCCCGTCAAGAGGATGGTGTCTCTCTGCCGCATCGGTTTCAGGACCGCTCAGATTAGGTCGTGAACTCATAAATGATTGGGCATTGACGCGAGGACTTTCGTGCTGCCGGCAGGAGCGAAAGCGCAGCAAACCTCCATGGTTTGCAAGCTTTCGGGACGCACCGGCGGCGTGAAAGGACCGCGCCCCTTCGGGGTGAGCCAAGATAGGCCAATGACGGCGTCAAACCGCTTGCCCGATGCGTAGGCATCGCGCTGCGCGTTTTTCCTGGTCCTTGACTTCTCTTGGCTCATCAATGTCCCATCCATTTATGAGTTCACGACCTAGCTATGCAAAAAAGCGGGCCGGGTCACGCCGAGCGCCCGCGCGATCTCGTTGATCTGTGGTGCGTTCGGGCCTAGGCTCCGCCAGCTCTCGATGGTGGCCACGCGAAAGACCTGGGAACGCGATGGCAATCCTTCAATAGCGGCGTCGGCGAGCAGAGTGTGGGAGGGAGCTTTGCGCAGATTCGGGTTGCTGGCTCTATGTCTCGCGGCATTGGCCCTGGCGTCGTGTGGCGAGGCCCCCGATCGCTCGGAAGCGCCGGAGCCGCCCACGGTCGGCTCGCCGTCGCCCGATGTGTCCGGCGCGCCCGACAGCGGGATGCTGGACGACACGGACATCGTTGCCGAGCCCGCGCCTGCGCCGGCCCCTGTCCCACCTCCGCCGCCGTCGGTGGAGCCCGACTATCGCCAGCGCCAGCAGATCGATCCGAGCGGCGGCGGGCGGCACTCGCCCTCGTTCCGTCCCGCGCCTCCGCCCCGCGCAGGTGCCGCTCCTCCCCCCGCCGGCCGAATTGCTCAGCCGTCCGCAAGGGCTCCCGGCGAACGGCCGCCACCTTCGGCCGAGTATCAGCCACCCGCCGAAGCCGCACCGCCTCCGCCGCCTGAAGTCGCGGGCGCCGCCGTCGGGGGCGAATGGGATGTCGTCCCCGTGTACTACGGCACCGATCGCGCGGAGAGGAGGACCAAGGAGCGTCTCGATTACGGCACCGATCGGGGCCGCCGTCTCGAGCTCGGGCGCGCGCTCGTCACCGTGCCCAAAGCACACCGCGAGCCCTTGATCGAACGGCCGTGGGCGATCCGCATGTTCAACATCACGCTCTACGAGGAAGCCGAGGACCCCGACCGCCACTTCACCATGCAGGAGGTGAAGGCGCTTTCGGAAGACGACTTTCTGGCGCTGGTGCGCGAACGGCTGGCGGCCTCCAGGCGCTACAAGGATCACGCCTTCATTTTCGTGCACGGCTACAACACGAGCTTCGATTACGCGATCTATCGCACCGCGCAGATCGCCTACGACCTGAAGTTCGACGGCGCCCCGTTCGCGTATAGCTGGCCCTCGGGCGGCGGCATCGCGAGCTACACCTACGACCGCGAAAGCTCGGGCCAGGCGGAGCCCTATCTCCGCGACTTCATGGAGATGGTCATCAACAAGACCGGCGCGAAGTCGGTCAGCGTCATTGCGCACAGCATGGGCAACCAGCCGACGCTCCAGGTCCTGCGCGAGCTTCGCCGCTCGAAGCCGGACGACGTGCGCATCAGCCAGGTGATCCTTGCAGCCCCCGACGTGGACCGCGACAACTTCGAGAACATCGCGCGCGACATCAAGGGCCTCGCCAGCGGCGTGACGCTCTATGCGGCCGGCAACGACCGCGCGCTCATCGTGTCGCGAAACTTCTATGGCGGCATCCCGCGCGCGGGCGACGTGCCCTTGACTGGCCCGCTCGTCCTGCCCGGCATCGATACCATCGACGTCACGGCGGCCAGCATGGACAGCCTGGGTCTCAACCATTCGGGCTATGCCGAAAACAACGATCTGCTCGACGACATCGCCGCTCTGATCGAGCGGGGAACGCGCCCGCCCAAGCTGCGCACGCCGCGGCTCGAGGAGGTCACGACCGAACGCGGCGCATACTGGCGCTTTCCGAAAGCGGTGCGCTGATCCGGCAGCAATTCGTTAACCCGGCTTTGAGATTGTCCTAATGCGCGACTCGAATTGCGCCGAACGATAGTCTCAGAGCGGGATGAGATCATGCGAAGCGTTGGGTTGATGCGTTCGCCGATGGCGATCCTGGCAGGTGCCGGGACGCTCGCCGTGATGACGCTGGCCGTGATGCTGATCGCCCTTCCCCAGAGCGCACGAGCAGAGGGCGCACGAGCCGAGGACGCTCCGGATGCGGCCGCTGCCTCGTCGCCGGAAGCGGACTACTATACCCGTCGCGCCCGATCTGTGCTGGAAGCGGAGAGAGCCGCCCTGCCGCAACCGCATGCGCTCTCGGCGTCCTACCCCGGCAAGGAAATCGTAGTTTGCGAGGCGGGCTGCGCCAATGCGCGCGCCCCCCACGTCGTGTTCGTCCGCCCTGAAATTCCCCCCGTCGTGGAGCAGAGCGAGAGCATGATGGTCCCGACGTCGGCGAGCGACGGCCGTTCTGTTCCGCTCGACGAGGTGGCCTGTGTCGCCGGGTGCTACGGTGCGGCAACCTCGAAGGCTGTTGCGTCCGCCCCGGCGCTGGTGCCCCAGCCTGCGGAGCCGGCCGTCTCCGTCGAAGACTGGACGCCCCCGGTCCGCCTGCGCGAGACCATCGACGATAAGCTGTCGCCGGTCCGCTGATCCGGTATTGCGCTCAGCCGCCGAGTGCGGTGCGCACTTTCTCCGCGTTGGCTGCGAGCACCGCCTGATCCTCCATCGTGTCCGAGTGCCGGCGAAGGGTCACGCCCTCGTGGCGCGGCACCACATGGATGTGGAGGTGGAAGACGCTCTGCCCGCCGGCCGCTTCGTTGTACTGGAAGACGCTGACGCCATCGGCGGCGAACGCTTCCTTGACCGCGCGAGCGACCTTCTGCGCGATGGGCAAGAGCTTGCCGAGCACGGCGGGATCCGCGTCGAGAAGATTGCGGGACGCGGCTTTCGGCACCACCAGCGTATGCCCCGGCGCCTGGGGCATCACGTCCATGAACGCGATGACGTCGTCGTCCTCGAACACTTTGTGAGACGGAATCTCGCCGCGCAGGATCTTGGCGAAGACGTTGTTGGTGTCGTAGGTCATCGCGTGTCGCTCTCTCATGCCTCGATGCTCCTCTCTAAGAGCATCGGCGTCCGCGCTCCGCAACCCCCAACAGAGCGCGGGCGCAAACTAGGCGAGGTCGTCTTTCCTGTAGGGCCCGCGGTCCCGCAGCACGGCATTCACGGCAGCGATCTCGCGCCGCTCTTCCGCGAGATAGCGCGCGACCGCCGCCTCGAGCCTGGGATCGGCAATCCAGTGCAGCGAATAGGTTGTCTCCGGGAGGTATCCGCGTGCGAGCTTGTGCCCACCCTGGGCCCCGGCCTCGGCACGCGCCAGCCCATGCGCAATCGCATAGTCGATGGCCTGGTAATAGCAGAGCTCGAAATGCAGAAACGGGTGATGCCGGGTTTCGCCCCAATAGCGCCCGTAAAGGCAGTCCCCGCCGATGAGATGCAGCGCGCCCGCCACGAACGCATCGCCCTCCCGTGCGAACACGAGCAGGCAGCGCTCGGCGAGCGCGGCGCCGAGCAACGAGAAAAATTCGCGGTTGAGGTAGGGTCGGCCCCATTTCCTCATGCCCGTATCCATGTAGAAATCGAAGAAGGCGTCCCAGTGCGCTTCGGTGATGTCGCGTCCCGTGACGCTCACGATCTCGACGCCCGCACGCGCCTCTTCGCGTTCTTTACGGATCGCCTTGCGCTTGCGTGAGGAAAGTGTCGCAAGGAAATCGTCGAACGTCCGATAGCCCGCGTTCCTCCAATGGAACTGCTGCCCCGTCCGCTGGAGAAATCCCGTCTCTCCGAGGCGGCTCCATTCGCCGTCGGTGAGAAACGTCACGTGCACGGAGGACGCTTCGATGCGCTCGGCCACGGCGACGGAGGCCGCCGCGAGGATATGCTCGATCTGCTCTTCGTTGGGCCCCGGTCGCGCGAGGATGCGGCGGCCGGGAACCGGCGTGAACGGCACCGCGCTTTGCAGCTTCGGATAGTAATGTCCGCCGGCCCGCTCCAGCGCATCGGCCCACGCGTGGTCGAACACGTATTCGCCGTGGCTGTCCGTCTTGAGATAGAGCGGCATGACGCCCGCAACTGCGCCGCCCGGCCCTTCGAGCACGAGATGCTGCGGATGCCACCCCGTGCCGTCGCCGACCGAGCCCGATTGTTCGAGCGCGTTGAGGAAGGCGTGCGAGAGAAACGGATCGTACGGGCGCGTTTCGGGATTAGCGCATGCGTCCCACGCGTCGGCGGAAATCGTATCGATCCGCCCTGCCACCTTCACGATCATCTGTTCGGCGTCGCCCAGGATGGATCTCCTCCTCGTCCGCAGCCGTTCAAGGTCTCAAGCGACCGCGTGATCGGCCGCGGATTTCCAATCTTCGAGGTCGGCGAGCGCGCGGCGTGACATGAGACGCTTCTTCTCCGCGCCGCGCGCTTTCCCTTTGAGCTTGCGCCCTTCGGCATCCGTCGTCGGCGCCTCGTCGAGCGGCGGCAGCAGGCCGTAGTTGATGTTCATCGGCTGGAATGAGGAAGAGCCGTCTTCGTTCCCATCGAGCAGATGCCCGCCCGTGATATGCGCGAGCAACGCGCCGAGCGCTGTCGTGGCAGGCGGCGGCCCGGCGTCGCGGCCGGTGCGGTCGGCGGCCGCGAAGCGCCCCGCGAGCAGCCCGATGGCGGCGCTCTCGACGTAGCCTTCGACGCCGGTGATCTGTCCCGCAAAGCGCAGCCGCGGCTCGGCCTTGAGCCGGAGCCTGCCGTCGAGCAGCTTCGGGGAGTTGAGAAACGTGTTGCGGTGAAGCCCGCCGAGCCGCGCGAATTCGGCCTCCTGCAGACCTGGGATCATGCGGAACACGCGCACCTGCTCGCCATGCTTCAGCTTGGTCTGGAAGCCGACCATGTTCCACAGCGTGCCGTGCGCGTTGTCCTGGCGAAGCTGCACCACCGCATGGGGCCGCCGCCCGGTGCGCGGATCCGTCAGGCCCACGGGCTTCATCGGCCCGAAGCGCAGTGTGTCGCGCCCACGCTCGGCCATCACCTCGACCGGCAGGCAGCCGTCGAAATAGGGTGTCGAGGCCTCCCACTCCTTGAAGACAGTCTTCTCGCCCGCGAGCAGCGCATCGATGAAGGCTTCGTAGTCGTCCTTCGACATCGGGCAGTTGAGATAGTCGGCGCCCGTGCCGCCAGGTCCCGCCTTGTCGTAGCGCGATTGCCGCCAGACGATGGTCTGGTCGATGCTGTCGAGATGGATGACGGGCGCGATGGCATCGAAGAACGCAAGCTCGCCTTCGCCGGTGCGCGCGCGAACCGCTTCGCTGAGGGCGGGAGAGGTGAGGGGCCCCGTCGCAACCACGACGGTGTCCCAGTCGGCCGGCGGCAGGCCAGCCACCTCGGCCCGTTCGATGGTGACGAGCGGGTGCTCAGAAAGCCGCGCCGTCACCTCGGCGGAAAAGGCATCGCGGTCCACGGCGAGCGCACCGCCCGCGGGGAGCTTGTGCCGGTCACCCGCCGCGAGGATGAGCGAATTCATCCGGCGCATCTCTTCGTGCAGCAGGCCGACCGCATTGGTCTCCCAATCGTCCGAGCGGAACGAATTGGAGCAGACGAGTTCGGCAAGCCCGTCCGTCTTGTGCGCGTCCGTCGTGCGGACGGGGCGCATCTCGTGGAGGACGACGGGAACGCCTTCGTGGGCGATCTGCCAGGCGGCTTCGGAACCGGCGAGGCCGCCGCCGATGACGTGGATGGGGCTCTTGATGGTCATGCCCGCGAGCGTATCACAGCCAAACGGGCGCCGCGTCAAGCCGTGGGCCGCGCGAAAGCGCCGCGCAGGGGCTCCGAGCCGAGCAGGGGGGCGCTCAAGACCCCGTGCAGTGGCCGCCCTCGTTGAGAAACGTCTTGAGGTCCTCGATGCTATCGAACTCGCCGACGGGGCCGATCTCCGTGCGGCCGGTGGGGTCGAACAGCCAGTACCAGTCGAAGCTGCCGCCGAGCTCGAAGTAGCGATGCTGCTCGACGACGATGGCGTCCGCGAGCTTCTTCGAGGTGCACCAGCTGAGCACGGCGTAGGTATTGGCCGGGATGACGTACCGGGTCGCCCTGCTGTCGAGCGACAAGGCGTGAAGCGCACCCGACGTGGTCCACGCGGGCGAGAGGAAGAAGAGCGTCGCGCCGTCGGCCGAAAACTGCTTGTCGAAGAATCCGCAAAGCGCCTCCGTCGGCTCGCTGCCGGGGCGGCCGGCCGTGAGCAGCGTCTCGTCCGTCCCATCGATGCGGATGCGCCGCAATTCATCGGGCGAGGATAGGGTCGTGCAATCCGGAAATTCGTCGTCGTCGGAGCGTTTGCCGGCCTCGGCGGTGCGCGTGAAGTAGACCCATTGCCCGTCGGGCGAGAGCACGGCCTCGCTGTCGCGCCCAAGCGCCGTCAACGGTGTCCGGCTGCCGTCTTTCGTCAGCACGACGTTGCCGTCTTCGATTTCGAGGACGGGCGGCGTGTCCGCGTGAGCGCCCGCCGAGAGACCGGCAAGACAGAGCGCCAACGAAACGGCCGATGCTGCGATGGCGCGCATCAGTGGTAGCCCTCGCCTGCACGGACTTTGCCGCGGAAGGTGTAATAAACGAAGACGGTGTAGGCCAGGATGATCGGCAGCAGGATCAGCACGCCGACCAGCATGAAGAGCTGGGAGGAGGGATGCGCCGCCGCGTGCCAGATGTCGACCGAGGGCGGCACGATGAACGGCACGTTCGAAACGCCGAGGCCGAAGAAGCCAAGCAGGAACAGCGCGATCGTGGAGACGAACGGCCGCTTGTCGTCGTTGTTGTGAAGTCCCGACCAGCACGACCAGGCGGCAAACGCCGTGAGCAGCGGAATGGGGAGCAAGAGGAAGAAGTTGGGCAGCGTGAACCAGCGCTCGAAAATGCGCGGGATGGCGAGCGGCGTCCACAAGCTCACGACGGCGAGAGCCACGAGCACCACCGGCAGCACCAGTTTCGCGTGACGGCGTGCGCGGGCCTGCACGTCGCCGTCGGTCTTCATCACGAGCCACGTCGCGCCGATCAGCGCATAGCCGGCCACCACGCCGACGCCCGTCACGAGCGAGAAGGGCGTGAGCCAGTCGAACGTGCCGCCCGCATAAGCGTCGCCCTCGATATGCGGGCCTTGCAGGAGCGTGCCGAGAATGACGCCCTGCATGAACGCCGCGACGATCGAGCCGCCCGCGAACGAGAGATCCCACATCTGATGGCGAGGCTTGGCCACCCAGCGAAATTCGAACGCGACGCCGCGGAACACGAGCGCAAGCAGCATGATCAGCACCGGCAGATAGATCGCCGGCATGATGATGGAATACGCCATCGGAAACGCGACGAAGAGGCCGCCGCCGCCGAGCACGAGCCACGTCTCGTTGCCGTCCCAGAAAGGTGCGACGGAGTTCATCATCTGGTCGCGGTCGGCTTCCGCCGGGTTCGCGGGGAACAGGATGCCGATCCCGAGGTCGAAACCGTCGAGCACCACATAGAGCGCGACCGCGACGCCGAGAACGAGAAACCAGATGAGCGGCAGCCAGTAGGACGTGTCTTCCATGGCTCACCTCGTTCCTTCGATGGCTTCGTGCGCAGCGTCCTCGGCCGCCGAGAGCGGCCGTGATGGTACGCCGTCCGATGGCTTGACGGCGGCCCCTGTCGGTCCTTTGTCGATCAGCCGGTTGATGTAGTAGATGCCCATCGAGAACACGACGGAGTAGACGATTACGAACAGGACGAGCGTGGTCAGCACCGCGCCCGCAGACACCGGGGAGGCGGCGTCCGCGGTGCGCAGAATTCCGTGCGCGAGCCACGGCTGGCGGCCCGTCTCCGTCACCCACCAGCCTGCGAGAATGGCGACGAAGCCTGCCGGCCACGAGATCGAAAGCGCCCTGAGGAACCATCCTGTCTCGAACAGGCGCCCGCGCCACCAAAGATAGGCGCCGAAGAGCCCGCCCGCGATCATCAGCATCCCGAGCCCGACCATGACCCGGAACGCGAAGAACACGGGCACCACGGGGGGCCGGTCTTCCACCGCGAAATCCTTGAGGCCCGGGAAGCGGCCTTCCCACTGGTGCGTGATGATGTAGCTCGCGACGTTCGGGATCGAGATCTCGTAATGGTTGGTCTCGTCCTTGTCCGACGGCAGGGCGAAGAGCACGAGCGGCGCCGGTTTGCTGCTGTCCCAGTGCGCTTCCATGGCCGCCACTTTGGCTGGCTGATGCTCCGCCGTATTGAGGCCGTGCAGATCGCCGATGACGAGCTGCAGCGGCGCCAGGATGGCCACCATGCCGATGCCCATCCGCAGCATGGTGCGCGCTTCCTCGTGAAAGCGATTGGAGAGGAGATAGCGCGCGCCCACCGCCGCCACCACGATGGAGGTCGTGAGGAATGCGGCCGTGAACATGTGCGAGAAGCGGTAGGGGAAGCTCGGGTTGAAGATGATGGCGAGCCAGTCCACCGGATAGACGATGCCGTCGCGCACCTCATGCCCCGTCGGCGTATGCATCCAACTGTTGGCCGCCAGAATCCAGAACGCAGAGATCGAGGTCCCGATGGCGACCAGCACGGCCGACGTGACGTGAACGCGGGGCGAGACCCTGTTCCAGCCGAACAGCATGATGCCGAGGAATGAGGCTTCGAGGAAGAACGCGGTCAGCACCTCGTAGCCGAGCAGTGGGCCCATCACGTTGCCGGTTACGTGCGAGAAGCGGCTCCAGTTGGTACCGAATTCGTAGGAGAGCACGATCCCCGAGACCACGCCCATTGCGAAGCTGACGGCGAAGATCTTGGTCCAGAAGCGGGCGAGGCGATGCAGATGGTCCTGCCCCGTCATCCGCCATCGCACGAGCAGCGTCGCGATGAAGGCCGCGAGCCCGATCGTGAAGCTTGGAAAGATGATGTGGAACGAGACTGTGAATGCGAACTGGATGCGGGCCAGCATTGTTGCGTCGAGATCCATGGCCCCTCGCCTTGAGAGTTAGCGCCAAGCACGCGCGCGATCACGAAATCGCGCGCATTGTGGCGAAAGCCGCTGCTCCCGTCGAGCCCCTAGGGGCTAAAACGGGACCCTTTCCTGGCCCGAAAGGGCAAAGCGTGCTATGAATCGCCCCCATATTTTTCTGAGCACGGAGGACTACGCCATGGACACGAAAGTTGTCATTGCGGTCGCTGCCGCGATCGCTCTGGCTGTGATCGCCTACGTCGCCTTTACGCCGCAACCCGTAACAGACACGCCGACGGCAACGCCTGAGGCGATGACGCCGAGCGCCGCGCCCGAACCGACACCCGCGCCGACACCGACACCTGCGCCCGAACCCGCGCCGGAACCGTCGCCTGCACCGGAAGCTGCGCCCGAGACCCCGCCGTCTCCATCGCCGCAGCCTTCGCCGACAACGCCCTAAGCCGCGGCGAAACCTTGAGAAAGAATGATGAGCGCTGCTCGGGCCAATCGCCCGGGCAGCCCATGCTTTTTGTGCGTCGCGCAATGGGTGAGTAGTTGTGGCGCTGCATCGGCCACGTTCCTGACACAGCGCCCGCGAACACTAAGGCCCGGATGATCAGAGTGCGGCGTAAGGGATAGACCGTAGCCGCCGCTTCGATCGCTCCGTCAACGTCAACTCTCGGCACAAGGGCCGCTCCCCCGCATGAGAAGCTACCGCAAACGTATCGAACGCGATCTCGCGCGATGGCGCGAGGCGGGCTGGGTCACCGCGGAGGGAGAAGCCGCCATTCGCCGCGACGTCGCGAGCGGGGCGCACAGCCTGGGCCTTGCAAACGCGCTCGCCATTCTGGCGGCCGTGTTGATCGGCTTCGCGGCGATGAGCTTCGTCGCTGCCAATTGGCAGGAGATGCCCCGCATTCTGAGAATTGGAATGCTGGTCGGCGCACTGTGGGCGTCCTACGCCACGGCGCATGCGATGGCGCAGCGCAACATGACGGCCTTCGCGGATGCCGCGATCCTGCTCGGCGTCGCGATCTTCGGCGCGAGCATTATGCTTATCTCGCAAATGTACCATATGGACGGCAGCCCGGCCGATTTCGTGCTGGTCTGGGCGGCGGGCAGCTTCCTCGCCGGCGTCGTTCTGCGCTCCAATCCGGCTCTCGCCTTCACCATGGTCCTGATCGTGATCTGGGGCGTGATGGAGGCGCTGCGGCTCGAACGCGTCTTCTGGCCCTTCCTGCTGCCGTGGGCACTGATCTCTGCAGCGTTCTATTGGCAGCGCTGGCGTCCGGGATTGCATCTGGCGGGAATTGCGCTCTCGGGCTTCCTGATCAGCCTCGGCTATCGGCTCTTCGACGGTCATGCGCATGGCCTTGTCGTGGCGCTGGGCCTCGGCATCGGAGGCATCGGCCTCGTGGGCGAGCAGTTGAAGCCGGAGTTGCGCGCGCTCTGGCACGGCATCCTCAACTACGGTCTCGTGATCGCGTTCGCAGGTCTTTTGGCGCTCCAGTTCGTGGAGAAGCCGGAGCTCGACGTCTTCATCCTGCTGGCGGTGCTTGCGCTCGCGCTCGCCATCGCGGCGATTTCCTGGGGCCTGCATACCGACAACCGCGGCACTCTGTGGTTGGGCTACATCGCGTTCTCGGTGGAAATTCTGTCGATCTACAGCAAGACGGTCGGCACCCTGCTGGATACCTCCCTGTTCTTCCTGGTCGCCGGCGTCATTGTTGCGGGCCTCGCGGCCCTCGCCTATCGCATTCACGGCCGCCGCGCAGCACTTGCTGAGGGAGCTTCCGCATGATCCGCATGTCGCCCAAGTCGTGGATCGCGGTCGCTCTCGTCGCCCTGGTCCAGACAGCCGTCCTCGCGCACATCATCTATGGCCGCGTCACGCTTCTGCGCGACGGGCGCGAGATCGTGGCAGAGGTGATCCCGGTCGACCCGCGCGACATCTTCCGCGGCGATTACGTGATTCTCGGCTACGGCTTCAGCCAGGGCGTCAACGTCCCCGTGCCGAACGAGACGGTGCAGGGCGATACGGTCTATGTCACGCTGATGCCCGGAGACGGCCCCGGCCAATGGAACGTTGCGAGCAGCTCTCTCAGCCTTGCCGCACCAGCTAATCCCGATCACGTTGTTCTCAAGGGCATCGTGAACTCCGTTTACAACAAGCCGGACATAGGCGCGACGGCGTCCGTCCGCTACGGCATCGAGAGCTACTTCGTGCCGGAAGGCACGGGCCGCGAGCTCGAGAAGAAGGTGCTGGAGAAAAAGATCTCCGCCGTTCTTGCCGTCGGCACTTCCGGCGAGGTCGCGATCAAGGCCCTCGTCGTCGATGGCGAGCGCGTGGTGGAGGAGCCTCTGCTTTAGTCGATGCCCATCGGAGGCTGGCGACTGGCGACGATGTGCCCAGTTTCTTGCCGCTCGGGTGATTCGGCACAGGTCCCGGCCGCCGGAGGTGGCTCGACGCCCTGCGGTCGGTGCTGGAGCGCCCGAGCGCGGACGAAGCGCCCCCTGCCGACGCTAGCGACGTCTCGATAGCGAATTGAAAAGAAAGCGGTATTCCCCGCGGACTTTAGAAGCGCTCCAAACGTCTTTTGCTCCTTGTGTCCATGTTGCCACTGAAGGTGTCTTTTGGCATGGTCCCGCGCGAACTCATGTGAGATCGCAGCCAACGAGCTGGCCAGATAGGGGACTGTTTCAATGACAGAGATACTTTGGGGGATCATCGCCTG
>ERZ869909.2134-NODE-2134-length-13989-cov-32.504600_pt1 | contig 13989 bp, 14 predicted proteins | sample MGYA00520892_ERZ869909 | MGnify/ENA primary metagenome ERZ869909 (study PRJEB32215, sample SAMEA104723947) | bioreactor metagenome | biome: bioreactor; feature: anaerobic bioreactor; material: water | place: China | collected 2015-03-12 ... | reverse complement strand
GGCGTAACGCGGCTTATTCAGCGGGAGTTTGAGTAGATGGTGTTGTCGATGGCGAAGGTCGGCGGGTTCGTTGCAGCAGTGGTCGCGGTGGCCGCGCTTGCGGGTTCTCCTGGCGTGGCCCACGCGCAGGCGGGCGGCAGCGGCGGTCTTGCGGATCTGCTTTGGGGCGGCGAGCCGGAATTTGGCGGCGGGCGCCAGACGGTCACGTTCAATCCCGAATACAAGGCCGGGCAGATCATCGTCAGCTTTGGCGACCGGCGCCTGTATCTCATTACCAAGCCGGGGCAAGCGCTGAGCTATCCGATCGCGATTCCCCGCGAGCAGAGCCGCTGGGAAGGCCGCACCACGGTCTCGTCGAAGCGCGAGAACCCCGATTGGCGTCCGACTCCCACCATGCTTCAGGAAAATCCCCGGCTTCCGAGCTGGGTGCCCGGCGGGCATCCGATGAACCCGCTTGGCGTGCGGGCACTCTATCTCGGCTCGAGCCTCTATCGCATTCATGGCACGGACGCGCCCTGGACGATCGGACAAGCCGTTTCGAAGGGCTGCATCCGGATGTTCAACGAGGACGTGCTGGACCTTTATCCGCGCGTGCCGACCGGCACGACCGTGACGGTCACGTGGGAGCGCTTCAAGACCGATGGCGTCCAGACCGCGGCGGCGCCGAACGAGACGCGCGCGCGTCCGCGTGCCCGGGCCTATCAGCGTCCGGCTGCGCGCTCGGCTCGCAGGTCCGAGTCGACCCGTGACCGTCCTGGACCGCGCAAGACCGGCTTCTTCATCGTTCCGGAGGACGAGGCGAACCCGGTGCGTCCCGAGGAAGGCATGGTCACGCGCTATGGCCGGAACGCTGGCGGCGGTGCCGTCTCGCGGGCGTCGCAGACGGTCGAGACGTCGGAGCTCGATCCGGTCCGGTAAGGCCCGAGAGTTCGGGATCTGAGATTCGAAACGGGCGGTTCGCTTTCGCGAGCCGCCCGTTTCCTATTGGTCTTGTGGTTTGCGCTTCCGAAGCTGGGCAAGCCGGCTCGGTTCGGCTCTCGTTTCTCAGCTCTGCGGCGCGAGGCAGGACTTGAGACCCGACGCGAGATTGCGGAGCAGCGTCTCGTAAGCGGCCGGGCCCGGTTCGACCAGGGCGCCTTCCGGATCCAGCGTTCCGGCGCGGGCGGTGGTGCCTTCGGTCACCGCTTCGACGAGCCGGGGCTGGAATTGCGGCTCGGCGAACACGCAGCTTGCCTTCAGCGTCGCGAGCCGCTGGCGAATCTCGGTGAGGCGCTTTGCGGAGGGGCGAACCTCGGGGCTCAGTGTGATCGAGCCGACGGGTGCAAGGTCAAATCTGCGCTCGAAATACTGATAGGCGTCGTGGAAAACGACGTAGGGCTTGCCTTTGAGGGGGCCGATCTCGCGAGCGAGATCGGCTTCGAGCGCGTCGAGTGCGGCTGCGGCACGGGCCGCGTTGGCGCGGAACGTTTCGGTGTGCTCCGGCGCGGCCTCGGAAAGCGCGCGGGCGATTTCGGTCAGCATCTTGCGGGCGTTGTGCGGGTCGAGCCAGACGTGACCGTCGATCTCGTGCGGCGCGTGGGCATGCTTGCCGGCGTGGTCGTGGGCATGATCGTGATCGTGGTGCGCGTGGTCGTCGGTCTTATGCGCGCGGTCATGATCGTGCGTGTCCCCGTGCGCGTGTTCGTTGCCGTGCTTATGATCGTGACCGCCGTGCTTCTCCTTCCCGTGATCGTGGGCCTCGAAGGTCTCTCCGCGGCGGATTGGCAGCAGTTCGATGCCGGGCGATTCGGCCAGCGTGACCACGCGGACGCTTTCGGGCAGCGCCTCGACAATCCTGCCCGTGAAGGGCTCCACGGTTTCGGACACGCGGAAAAAGACATCGGCCTGATGCAGGGCGCGCGCATCCGATGGCTTCAGCGCGTAGGTGTGGGGCGAGGCCGCGCCCTGGACGAGAAGGCTCGGGCTGCCGACGCCCTCCATCACCTGGGCGACGAGCGCGTGGATCGGCTTGATCGTCGCCGTGACCTTGACCTCATCCGCGGTGGCGCCAGCCCCTCCCAAAAGCGTGCCCAGGAGAACCGCAAGGGCTGCGGCGGTGCGGGGCGCCCGATGGCGGCTCATTTCAGCGTTTTTGAGTATGGCAATCACGGGGGTCAGCTCCCTTTGCACGTGGGGTGCGAACGGATACTATAACATCCAATTCGGCGCAACAGAGGCGCGGAATGCCATGCTTCCGCTCCATTCTCGGGCTCGTCTCCCCGCCGACGATCCGGCCCGGGTCCGGCCCGTCGCTTCGTCTCGAAGGACGCGCAGATGTGCTAAACAGGGTGTCGCCATTCGATATCGGTATTCGTCTGGCGCACGAGGAGGCTTGAAGGGTGCAATCATTCTGGTCAGCGGTGGCTGGCGCGCTGGCGCTTGGGCTCGGGGTCCTGCTCGGGGCTGCCCCTGCGGCGGCGCATCCTCATGTGTGGGTCACGGTCGAGACGACGGTGGTCTACGAGGACGGGCGCATTTCGGGGCTCAGGCACCGGTGGGTGTTCGACGATCTCTACGCCGCCATGGCCATCCAGGGACTGGATGCCGACGGCGATGGCGTCTACTCGCGCGAGGAGCTCGCCGAGCTTGCGCAGGTCAACATCGATGGTCTCAAGGAGTTCCAGTACTTCACCTATTCGAAGCTCGGAGAGACGCGGCTCGCGCATAAAGATCCGGTCGACTACTACCTTGAGCATAAGGACGACGAGCTGGCGCTGCACTTCACGCTGCCGCTCGATCAGCCCGTCATGGCGGATGCGCAAGGGTTTAGCTTCTCGGTCTTCGACGAAAGCTTCTTCATCGCTTTCGACTTCGGAGAGAACGAGCCGGTGAAGCTCAGCGCCGGCGCTCCCGAAGGATGCGAAGCCAATATCGGCGTGCCGGAAAACGAGCTGATCGAGCTCAAGGCTCTCAATGAAGCGTTCGGCGGTGCGCTCACGGCGGGCGACGCGAACCAGGGCATGGGCCTCGGCTATGCCCGCACCGTGACGCTCGGCTGCAAGAAATCATGATGCGGATTCTGTCTCTCATCGGGGCGCTTTTCATCTGTCTCGCCGTTTCCTGGAGCGCGCTCGCGCAGACGGAGACGCGGCCGTCGCCGTTTGGCGTACCCGTGCCGGTCCAGACGCAGACACAGCCGCAAACCGCGGAGCGGAGCGTGCTGCGCGATGCGTGGTCCTGGCTGCTCGTGCAACAGCAGCGGCTCAACCGTGAGATGGCCGCCGCCGTGCGGCAGATGAAGTCCGGCAGCGTGTTCGACGCGACGCTGCTGCTTGCGTTCATCGGTTTCAGCTACGGTGTGCTGCATGCGGCCGGACCGGGGCACGGCAAGGCGGTGATTTCGTCCTATGTGCTGGCCAATCATGAGACTGTCCGGCGCGGCATTTTGCTGTCGTTTCTTGCGGCCTTCATTCAGGCGCTGTCGGCCATCGCGATCGTCGGGCTGCTCGCGATCGCGCTCAACGCGACGCGGGTCGAGATCAATGCCGCGGAAGGCTGGATCGAGACGATCAGCTGGGCGTTCGTGGCGCTGATCGGCGCGTGGCTGCTCTATAGCCAGATCTCGGGTCTCGTTCGCCGGCGCCAGGAGCGGCTGGCAGTGCCTGCTCACACGCATACGCATACGCACGGCTCGCCCTGCTGCGGGCACGATAATGCGCACGATCATGCTCAGGGGCCTGACCATGCTCACGCTCACGGTCATAGCCACGGCGACGGCTGTTGCGGTCATACTCACGGTCATGAGCATACTCACAAATCCGACGACGCTCATGGCGCGTGCGAGACCTGCGGGCATGCGCACATCCCCGATCCGTCCCAGCTCAAGGGGCCGATGTCCTGGGGCAAGGCGTTGGCGATCGCGTTCTCGGTCGGCATCCGGCCGTGTACGGGCGCCATCCTCATCCTCGTGTTCGCGCTGAGCCAGGGGCTTCTGCTGGCCGGTGTGTTCGCCACGTTTGCGATGGCGTTCGGCACAGCGATCACGGTGTCGGTGCTGGCGGCGCTGGCCGTTGGCTCTCGCGAGCTGGCAAAGCGCATGGCGGGCGGCGAGGGACGCCTGGCGGGCTTTGTGACGTCCGGCATCGGCATCGGCGGGGCGGCGCTGGTGTTCGTGCTCGGTGCGAGCTTCTTCGTCGGGTCGCTCGGTCCCGGCGGGCCGCTTTAGGCTTTTCGGCGCTTCAATTGGACTTTATGGGTTGGCGCATCGCGTTTCCCGTCTCCGCCCGCCTCGGGGTGTTTCATGAAGCTCTACCGTGCCTTTGCCACCGTCGGCGGCCTGACACTCGCCTCGCGCGTGCTCGGCTTTCTACGCGACATCGCCTTCGCATGGGGGTTCGGTGCAGGTCCGGTGGCGGATGCGTTCGCCGTCGCCTTCCGGTTTCCGAATCTCTTCCGGCGGCTGTTCGGCGAAGGTGCGTTCAACTCCGCGTTCATACCGCTGTTCGCCAAGGAGCTCGAAGGCAACGGCCGGGATAATGCGCGCCGGTTCGCCGAGGAAGCCTTGGCGGGGCTTGCCGCGGTGCTCGTCGCGCTCACGATCGTCGCCATCGTCGCGATGCCGTGGCTGATGTATCTGCTCGCGCCGGGCTTCAGCGCGACGCCGGAGAAGTTCGATCTTGCGGTGCTGATGACGCAGATCACGTTTCCGTACTTGCTCTGCATGTCGCTCGTCGCGCTGTTTTCCGGCGTGCTCAACACGTTCGGCAAGTTCGTCGAAAGCTCGGCGGTTTCCATCGTGCTCAACGGCACGCTGCTCGCCGGCATTCTCGTGTCCTACTGGCTCGGCTATCTCGACACGCCCGAGGGCGGCATCGTGCAGGCGATCGCGGTGTTCGTCGCGGGCGTGCTCCAGCTCTGGCTCTTGATCGACGGTCTTCGGCGCAACAATTTCTCGCTCAAGCTGCGCCGGCCGCGCATGACGCCTGGTATGCGCCGCCTGATCACGCTCGGCATTCCCGGCGTGATCGCAGGCGGCGTCACGCAGCTCAACATCATGATCGGGACGATCATCGCCTCGCTGCAGCCGGGCGCGGTGTCCCAGCTTTTCTATGCGGACCGGCTTTACGAGCTGCCGCTCGCCATCGTCGGCATTGCGGTCGGCGTCGTGCTGTTGCCGAACGTGGCGCGCCAGCTTCGGGCGGGTAACGACGCGGGCGCGGTCGAGAGCCAGAATCGTGCGCTCGAATTCGCGATGCTTCTGACGGTGCCGGCGGCGGTGGCGCTTGCGGTCGTGCCTGGCGAGATCGTGCAGGTGCTGTTCGAGCGCGGGGCGTTTACGGCGGCGGATACGGCGAACACGTCGGCGGTGCTCGCCGTGTTCGCGCTGGGCCTGCCGGCGTTCGTGCTTATCAAGGTGCTCTCGCCCGCCTACTTCGCGCGCGAGGACACCAAGACGCCGATGCGCTACGCGGTGATCAGCCTCACCGCGAATACGCTGGGCTCCATCGCTTTGTTCTTCCTGTTCCGGCGGCTCGGATGGCTGCCGCATCTCGGCATTGCGGTGGCGACGGCCGTCGGCGGTTGGCTCAACGCGGCGCTGCTCTGGGCCACGCTGATCAAGCGGGGGCATTTCGCGCTCGACCGCCCGATGGTGCGGTCCCTCGCCAAGATCGTGCTCGCGAGCGTGGTGATGGGCATCGCGCTTTTCTCCGTCGCCGTGCTTCTGGCCGCGTGGTTCGGCCGCGACCAGGGCTTCCTCGTGCAACTCGGGGGGCTGGCGAGCCTGATCGGCGCCGGTTTTGCCGTCTACGCCCTGGCCGTTCTGGCAACCGGCGCGCTCAAGATCGGGCAATTGCGGAAAGCGCTGCGGCGGAGTTGAGCGGAGGGCTCAAGCGTCTTGCGCGACGGCCTGCCGCGGGTCATAACCCGCGCCGAGACAGGGCCGATCGCGGCGGGGACGAGGGACTATGACGATCAAGGAACGCGTTTTCTCAGGCATGCAGCCGACCGGCAGCCTGCATCTCGGCAACTACCTCGGCGCCATGGTGCAGTGGATCCAGATGCAGGAGACGCACGAGTGCATCTACTGCGTGGTCGATCTGCACGCGATCACCGTGTGGCAGGAGCCTGCGGAGCTTCAGCACGCGATCCGTCAGGTGACGGCGGCCTATATCGCGTCCGGGCTCGATCCCAAGAAGAGCATCCTGTTCAACCAGAGCCAGGTGTCCGCGCACGCGGAGCTGGCGTGGATCTTCAACTGCGTTGCGCGGCTCGGCTGGCTCAACCGGATGACGCAGTTCAAGGAGAAGGCGGGCAAGGACCGCGAGAACGCGTCCGTCGGCCTTTACGCGTACCCAAACCTGATGGCCGCCGACATCCTTGCCTATCGCGCGACGCACGTGCCGGTCGGCGAGGATCAGAAGCAGCATCTCGAGCTTGCGCGCGACATTGCGCAGAAGTTCAATAACGATTTCCGCGAGCAAATCGTGGCCAAGGGTTACGCGGACGGCGTGTTCTTCCCGCAGCCGGAGCCGGTGATCATGGGGCCCGCGACGCGCGTCATGAGCCTGCGCGACGGCACGAAGAAGATGTCGAAGTCGGAGCCGTCCGACATAAGCCGCATCAACCTGATGGACGACACGGACAAGATCGCCGACAAGATCAAGCGCGCGAAGACGGACATGGAGCCCACGCCGCCGGCGGATCTCGACGCGCTGAAAGGCCGGCCGGAGATCGATAATCTCGTCGGCATCTATGCCGCGCTCGCGGGCATCTCGAAGGACGAGAGCCTCAAGCAGCTGCAGAACACCGCAAGCGAGGGGCCGAGCATCTTCACCGGGTTCAAGCGGGTGCTGACCGAGGCCGCGGTCGAGAAGCTCGGGCCGATCCGTGCCGAGATCGTCCGGCTGATGGACGATCCGGCGGAGATCGACCGCGTGCTGGCCGACGGCTCGGCACGGGCCCGCGCCATCGCCCAGCCGATCCTGGCGGACGTCAAAGATATTGTCGGTCTCATCCGCTCGTGAGGGCGGCTTCACGCATCCGTTGTGATCGCGCCCGTCGCGTGGCAGCATCTCGCCCATGACGGTCGAATTCAAAAAGCGGCGCGCGTTCGAGCCCGGGCATGCGCGCAAGTTCCTGCTCGTCATCGACGAGAGCCCCGAGGTGGAGCGCGCGCTCTACTATGCGGCGGCGCGCGTCGTACGCTCGTCGGGCATGATCACGATGCTTTATGTGATCGAGCCTCAGGAGTTTCAGCACTGGGCCGGGGTGCGGCAGGTGCAGATCGAGGAGGAGACGCAGAAGGCCCGTGCGCTCTTCCGGCTGCTGAGGCGCAAGCTGCACCAGGTTGGGTTCGAGAACATCCCCGTCGAGGAGCTCGTCCGCGAAGGCCTCAAGGGCGAGGAGATCATGAAGGCCATCGCCGAGGACGAGGATGTCTCGATCCTGGTGCTGGGGGCTTCGACCGATCCCAAGGGGCCTGGCCCCCTGGTTTCGACGCTCGCTGCCGGGACGGGGGCCGGGGCCTTCCCGATCCCGATTACGGTCGTGCCGGGGAATCTGGCCTTCGACGACATCATCGCGCTCGCTTGAGTCGTATTGGCCGACGGCCCTTGGATGCGGCATCGGCGACCATAAATCATTGTGAGATGCCCGACGTCCGCGCTAGACAATTTGTCAAGCGCACCCTATTTACTGGAACAATTCTAAAAAGCTCGACCTATGGCCGCGGTCCTCGCGGCTTCGAGGAGACGACATCATGTTTATCCAGACGGAAGCCACTCCCAACCCACAGACGCTGAAGTTCATTCCGGGCAAGCCCGTGCTGGCCGACGGCACCGCCGATTTCCGTGCCAAGGCCGACGCGGGGGCTTCGCCGCTCGCGAGCCGGCTGTTCGACATCGACGGCGTTGCGGGCGTGTTCCTCGGCTCCGACTTCATCTCGGTCACGAAAGGCGAGGCCGAGTGGCAGCATCTGAAGCCCATGATCCTCGGCGCGATCATGGAGCACTACATGTCGGGCGAGGACGTCGTGGACGGCGAAGGCGCGAACGACGAAGCTGACGGCGCGTATGATGCCGAGGACGCGGACGTGGTCGCTACCATCAAGGAACTGCTCGAAACGCGCGTGCGCCCTGCCGTTGCGCAGGATGGAGGCGACATCACGTTCGCGGGGTTCCGCGACGGGACGGTCTATCTCCACATGCGCGGCGCGTGCGCGGGCTGCCCCAGCTCGACGGCGACGCTGCGGCATGGAATCGAGAACCTGCTTCGGCATTTCTGCCCGGAAGTCGAAGAGGTTCAGGCCGTCTAGAACGGGCCCTCCGCGCGAGGCTCTCAGGAACCCTGCCTTTCCGGCGGGGTTCTTTTTTGCGTATCGTATATCTTGCTACCCTCCCACGATGCCAACTCAAGGACGTTTCTCCCATGCCGCATACTCTCGACGATGCCGCGCTCGCGCAGCTTTTCCTGGATGCCCGCACGCACAATGCGTGGCAGCAGAAGGATGTGCCCGATAGCTTGCTCGTTCGGCTCGTCGACACGCTCAAGATGGGCCCGACCAGCGCCAACTGCTCGCCGGCGCGGTTCGTGTTCGTAAAAAGTGCCGAGGCGAAGAAGCGTCTTGAACCGTTTCTCTCGTCCGGCAATCGCGAGAAGACGATGTCGGCGCCCGTTACGGCCATCATCGGGCATGATCTCGAATTCTACGAGCATCTGCCGAAGCTCTTTCCGCACACGGATGCGAAAAGCTGGTTCACGGGCAAGCCCGAGCACGTCATCGAGACCGCCTTCCGCAACGGCACGCTGCAGGGCGCGTATCTCATTCTCGCGGCTCGCGCACTGGGGCTCGATACGGGTGCGATGTCCGGCTTCGATAAGGCCGGCGTGACGAAAGAATTCTTTGCCGGCACCAAGATCGAAACGAACTTCCTCTGCAACATCGGATACGGCGATCCTTCGAAGCTTCTGCCGCGTCATCCGCGCTTCTCGTTCGACGAGATCGCGAAAATCGTTTGAGGGCGCCGCTCAGCGATCGAGCTCGGCGGCGGCCAGCTCCGCAACGGTGAGGTCGATCCCCGCAAGGGGGTCGTCGTCGCCGAGGAACCATGCCGCCGACAATCCGGTCCAGGCGAGGATCCAGCGCAGAAGACGTTCCCGTTCGACTTTCGCATGCCGGGCGACCTGTTCGAGCCGCGTCTCGAAGCGGCCCGGCAGCGTGGCCACGGGATGTGTCGGATCGGCGAGATCGGGATTGGTGAAGATGTTGGCGAAGTCGAAGGCGCGTTCGCCGACGATGAACTTGGGGTCGATCGCAAGCCACCCGCGCGCTCCGAAGTCGAGGACGTTGTCGTGGTGCAGATCGCCATGCAGGACGGTTTCGTCGCGCGGGTCTCCAAGCAAAGCCCCTGCCGTGCGAAGAGAGCGCGAGAGAATGCCTCCATGCGTGGCTGCCGCCGGTTCAAGTTCTGCAAACACCCGCGCGAGCGGGATCAGACCGTGGGGGCGCGGTTTGTTGGGGCGCGGCGCATGAAGGCGGGCGGCCGTGTCGCAGAGGATTGCCGTCGCCTCGTCGTCGCGGCCCGAACGGGCCATTTCGGAGAGCGAGGCTTGGCCGGTGGCCTGCTCGAGAAGGACCGCCTCGTGATCGCGGGCGAGGAAGCGTGCGGCGCCGTCTCCCTCCCACCATTCCATGAGACGTGCGCCGAGGCGCTCGTCGTCCGCATGGGTGATCTTGAGCATCGCGGGCGTTGTGCCGCGCCGCACGGGAAGAAGCCGGGCATGAGGGGTCACGATAGGATTGCCGTCGATGACGAGATCCCATTCGTGAAGATGGCGTTCGAACATTGTTCTATCATCGCATCGGCTGGCTCGGCCGTGCGATAGATTTGCCAGCTCCAGCGGGCTGTTGCGTGAATGAGCACAAGGTGTAGGCTGGTCGCCCATGAATACGCTCGCTTTCGACACCTGCTTCGGCGCTTGCTCGGCGGCTGCGACCTGGTCCTCGGCTGAGGGCATAGGGGGCGCCTTTCGTTTCGAGCGGATGGCCCGGGGGCATGCGGAGCGCTTGCTGCCGATGGTGGACGAGGTGATGGCGGAGGCGCCGTTCGGCTTTTCCGAGATCGAGCGGATCGTGGTGACGACGGGGCCTGGGACATTCACCGGCCAGCGGGTCGGGATCGCAGCGGCGCGCGCTCTATCGCTCGCGACGGGTGCGCCGATCGCACCGCTTTCGAGCCTGGCGGTCATGGCCTACACGGCGGCGCAAGCGCTGGGAGCCGAAGCGGACGGCAAGGTGCTCGCAGTTGCGGTCGATGCGCGCCGCGACGAGATCTATGTCCAGGCTTTTGCGGGATCGGGATGGATCGCGCTCGATGCGCCTCACTTGCTCACGCCCGATGCGGCCGTGCGCACGCTCGCAGGCCGTGACGTGCTCGCGGTCGGGTCCGGTGCAGACCTGCTTGCCGAAGCCGCTTCGCGCGCCGGTGTTTCAGTTTCCGCCCGGCTCGGCGCGCTCGAAGCGGATATCCGTTTCGTGCCGGAGGCGGCGATCGTGCCGTCCGAGACGCCGCCGAAGCCGCTTTATCTCCGCCCGCCCGACGCCAAGCCGCAGGACGGCAAATCGCTCGCGAGGGTGCCATGACGGATGCCGCGCCCTTCGACGCCAAGTACGTCTCGCTTTTGTGGGCCGCGCCGGAGCAGGCCGCGGAGATCGCACGCATTCATGCGCAGTTGTTCTCGCCGGCGTGGAGCGAGGAAAGTGTGCGTGGCCTGCTGGATCATCCGGCTTCCACGGCGTTCCTCGCCGTGCTCGGAGGGCAGCCGAAGACAACCGTTGGGTTCGTCATGGCGCAGCTTGCTGCGGACGAGGCCGAGATCCTTTCGGTCGGCGTGCTCCCCGATTGGCAACGCAAGGGGGTCGGACGCCGCCTGATCGAGGGCGTGGCGCGCGCGGTGCAGCGGGCCGAGGCCAAGACGCTGTTCCTCGAGGTGGCGGCCGACAACGACGCGGCGCTCGAACTCTACCGGCGCGCGGGGTTTCTCGGCACCGGCCTTCGGCGCGGCTATTACGAGCGTGCGGGGCAGGCCCCCGTCGACGCGGTGACGCTGGCGCTCAAGCTTTAGAAAAACGCCGTCGCGAAAGGGTTAGATTCCTAGACTATCGTGCGTCTCTTTGCCGGCGCGGGGCCGGAATTCCGGGTCGATTTTTCAATGGGAACGCTTATTTTCAATGGGAAGCCTTAGGGCCGCGGCCATTCTCGGCGGATTTTTCACGCTTACCGTGCCCCTGATGCCGGTGCAGGCGGCGCTCCTGCGTGTGTCGCCGCGTGGCGCGCGCCGGTTTCCCAACTGGTATCATCGCCAGGTTTGCCGATTGCTGGGCGTGCGGCTCCATATCGAGGGCGCGATCGCGCCGGATCGGCCGGTGCTGGTCGTCGCCAACCATACGTCGTGGCTCGACATTCCCGTGCTGTCGGCGGTGGCGCCGCTCTCGTTCGTCGCGAAAAAGGACGTGGCGCGCTGGCCGTTCGTCTCCACCCTCGCGAAGCTGCAGCGGACGGTGTTCGTGGATCGTGAGCGCCGGAGCGCCGTGGGCGAGACCACCAACGAAATGACGGCGCGGCTCGCGGCTGGCGATGCGGTGGTGCTGTTTGCGGAGGGCACGTCGAGCGACGGCAACCGCGTCCTGCCGTTCAAGACCTCGCTGTTCGCGGCCGCCAAGCCGCCCGCACGAGCGGGCGAGAGCGCTGCGGCCTCGCCGGGGTCCGAGGTCGTGGTGCAGACGCTCTCCCTCGTCTACACGCGGCTTCACGGGGTGCCGATCAACCGCTCTGCGCGCCCCATCGTCGGATGGTATGGCGACATGGAGATGCAGTCTCACGCATGGGCGCTGCTCAAGGCCGGGCCGCTCGACGTCACCATCCGGATCGGAGAGCCCATCCCGCTCGAGACGTTCACCGACCGCAAGGATCTTGCGCGGCGCAGCGAGGAGGAGATCCGGCGTAACGTCGTGCAGATCCTCCGGAGCTATCCGCGCGATGCGGAGATCGCCGTGACGCGGCCCGCGGGCGGGTTCGTCGCGGCGTCTGCCGGCGGGGAGCGCTCCGTGTTCCGCTGAGTCGGGGGCGTGAGGCTTTTTGGGAAATCGAAGCTCCCGTTAACGCTAAATCGCCAAACGTTTTTCTCAAGCAACCTCTGAACCTTCCGGCCCAATATACTCCTGTTGCTGGACAACGCGGCATCGCAATGCTGCAATGCGGTAACGAGAGGGTGCGGATGCGCCCAAAATGTGTTACCGCGAGACAGGCTTCGAAAGCGTCGGGACGCAGGGACCCGTTGGAAGATCTAGACTCATCGCCTTACGCCGAGACGGCGCCCCCCGCCGGGGCCGCCGAAGGTGAGCCCGCGCCCGCGAAGCGCGTGTTCATCAAGACGTTCGGCTGCCAGATGAACGTCTACGACTCGGAGCGGATGGGCGAGGCGCTCGCCGCCGAGGGGTACGTCGAGACCCAGAATCCGGCCGATGCCGACCTTGCGATCCTGAACACCTGCCATATCCGCGAGAAGGCGGCCGAGAAGGTTTATTCCGATCTCGGGCGGCTGCGCGATATCAAGCGGGCGCGCGCCGGCGAGGGCAAAGAAACGCGGATCGCGGTGACCGGGTGCGTGGCGCAGGCGGAGGGCGCCGAGATCGTGAACCGCCAGCCGGCCGTCGATCTCGTGGTCGGTCCGCAGAGCTATCACCGGCTGCCGGAGCTTCTGGCCCGCGTCCGGGACGGCGAGGGCGGGCTCGTCGAGACGGAATTTCCCGACGAGGACAAGTTCAAGGCGCTGCCGAAACGGCGGTCTGCCGCGTCCGTCTCGGCGTTTCTCACGGTGCAGGAAGGGTGCGATAAATTCTGCACGTTCTGCGTCGTGCCCTATACGCGGGGCATGGAGTTTTCGCGGCCCGTCGCGGCGCTCGTCGACGAGGCGAAACGCCTCGTGGACCGGGGCGTGCGCGACATCACGCTGCTCGGGCAGAACGTCAACGGCTATCACGGAGACGGCTTGGACGGAGGCTCGGCGACGCTTGCCGGGCTAATCCGCGAGCTTGCGGCCGTCGATGGGCTTTTTCGCATCCGCTACACGACGAGCCATCCGCGCGATATGAGCGACGACCTGATCGCGGCGCATCGCGACGAAGACAAGCTGATGCCCTTTCTGCATCTGCCGTTCCAGGCGGGCTCCGATCGCGTTCTCGCCGCCATGAACCGCAAGCACACGGTGCGCGAGTATCTCGATCTCATTCAGCGCATTCGCGACGCACGGCCCGACATCGCGCTTTCGACGGATATCATCGTCGGCTTCCCCGGCGAGACGGACGACGAGTTCGAGGAGACGCTGGCTGTCGTGCGCGACGTCAATTTCGCTCATGCGTTCTCGTTCAAGTACAGCCCGCGCCCCGGTACGCCCGCGTCCACGATGGATGATCAGGTGCCGGAAGCGGCCAAGCGCGAGCGGCTCGAGCGGCTTCAGATCGCAATCGACCAGTCCCACGCCCGGTTCAACGGCGCGGCCGTGGGGCGGACGCTGCCGGTGCTGTTCGAGAAGCCCGGCCGGCACGAGGGCCAACTCGTCGGGCGGTCTCCCTATCTTCAGCTCGTACATGCCGATGCGGGCCCTCGCCTGATCGGGCAGATGGTAAACGTCGAAATCCGCGCTGCAGGTGCGAACAGCCTTTCCGGTGTCATCGGTTCGTCAGAATGAACCGGTTATGCGCACGAGCGTTGGCCTCAGGCGTTGATTCGGCGCTCGGCGGCCTTATTCTAGGGCTCATCCCGAGGGGGCTTACGATTCGGCTTCCCTCCAGTCTCAGGAGACGCGACGCTTGACAGCAATGCGCGGCCAGGCGGCCATAGGTCGAAAGCGAGTGTCCAAACCCCAAATTCCAACCAAGAGGGTTGTCGTCCCGTTCGAGGACAACCGTCATCTCACCCGGCTGCTCGGCGAGTTCGACGCCAATCTGGC
>ERZ869909.2133-NODE-2133-length-14004-cov-3.921950_pt1 | contig 14004 bp, 8 predicted proteins | sample MGYA00520892_ERZ869909 | MGnify/ENA primary metagenome ERZ869909 (study PRJEB32215, sample SAMEA104723947) | bioreactor metagenome | biome: bioreactor; feature: anaerobic bioreactor; material: water | place: China | collected 2015-03-12 ... | reverse complement strand
CCGATCTCGCGCGAGAGCCCGTGGTGCGCGGTCCTCGGCGACTTCCCCCTGCCCATGCCCGAAGCGCTGGAAGAGATCGGGCGCTCGCTCGTCACCCTCCCCGGCCCGCCCGACACGGTCCGCCTGATCGGTGCTCCCGCTGCCTGCCTGCTCCCGGCGCTGTGGCTCCGCTCCATCTGGCTCGAACCCAGCGCCCGCCTCGAACTCCTCTGGCCCCGCATCGCCCCCCCCGGTCCCGATCCCGCCGAGACCCACTGCGCCGACCTCTGCACCGGACTCCTCAACCACCTCCACTGCGATGACCATCGCGCCTGCGAACAACTCTGGGGCCTCCGCACCGGGACACACGAACCCATCGAGGGCGCGGCCTTCGACACCATGCTGGCCATGCTCGAAGCGTGGTCCATCCGCTCGCGCACCGGCCCCATCGCCACCCCCGACGAGTGGATGCACCGCATCACCCGTGCGCTCCACCGCTGCGCCAAAGACGGCAAGCAGCGTATTGCGCTCTACGGCGGCGGCACGCACACCCGCGCGGTCGGCCCCGCCCTCGCTCAAGCCCCCGTCGAGATCGTCGCCATCATCGACGACGGCATGGGCGATCAGAACAAACGCCTCTGGGGCTTCCCCGTCGTCACCCGCAACAGCGCGCTGGAACTCAACCTCGATGCGGTGATCCTCAGTGCCAACTCCGTCGAGCACAAGCTCTGGGAACTCGCCGCGCCGCTCCGCGATGCGGGCATCGAGGTCATCCGCCTGTACGCCGACGGCGTCGACCTCACCCCCGAGACCTTCGGACGCATGCCGCACGCCATCGACACCCCGCCGCTCCGCATCCGTCCCACGCTGCGCACGCCCGCCGTGACTCCGACGACGAACGTCCTCGCCATCCTCGCCTCGCCACCGGGCGTCGGGCGATTCCTCTCCGCCCTCGACGACGAACTCACCAGCGCCTCGGCACGGCTCATCACCATCCTCGACCCGTCCACCGGCTCGGCCCCATCGCTCGCGGGCATCGAAGCGCCGACCATGTCCCTCGTCTCGCTCGCGGAGGTATGGCCCGCGCACGCACCGCTCGCCGATCCGCCCGACGCCGAGACGCTCGAACACTGCGCCGCCTACGAACGTGCGTACTGGCGGCCGCGTCCCGATCTGGATGCCCTGATCCTCCGCGGCATCCGAGCCGCCTCGTGGCTCATCGAGGACGCCTTCCAGCGGCTCCGGCCCGGCCTCGTCCTGCTCTGGAACGCCGAGCAGGGCTTCGCGCACATCGGCGCGAACCTCGCACGCAAGCACGCCATCCCGATGCTCTTCTGCGAACGCTCGGGCATCTCCCCCGCGATCGTGGTCGATCCGCTCGGTGTCCATGCAACGAGCGACATGCTCCTGAGCGACGAGTGGCGCAAGCGCTTCAGCGGCCGCCCAGACCCGCAGCTCATCGAGACCGGCAAACGCATCGCCGCGATCATGCTCGCAGAGCAACGCGAAAACGCCTCGGGTCATCGCTCATCCAACGATGTCGCCCTGCTCGACAACGCGGAGCTTGTCATCCTTCCCTCCGTCGAGGCGTCGCTCGAAGGGCGCACGCTCGACCTCTGCGCCCGCTACGGCAGCCCGCTCGGCGATCCCTTCCGCGCTGTCGATGCGCTGCTCCGCACGCTCGGCGAACGCAGGCGCATCCTCCTCAAGCCGCACCCGCGCGATCCTCAACCCGAGCGCTGGGCCGCGCTCTGCGCCCGCCACGGAGCGCACTTCACCGAGAACATCACCATCCACGATGTCCTCCGCGCCAAAGTCCCCTTCGCCACGACCAGCCAGGCGCTCACATGGCTCGGCATCGGCGCTGGAGCGTGTGTCCTCTCGCTCAACAAGCGCCCCTACACCGGGACCGGCGCGGTCGTCGACGCCCACGACAGCGCGCTGCTCCGCGATGCTGTATCAATCCTCGGCCCCGCCGCCCCAACAGGCATCATCGACCGGCAGATGCAGGTGCTCGGCGCCTACGCCACCGGCGCGTGCCACACCGTCGATCCCGCCCTCCGCGATGCCGGCGTCCCCGGCGTCGAAGCGCTCGCACAGCGCCTGCTCACCGATGCACGCGCCTCAGCCGATGCCCCGACGCTCGCATCGTGGCTCGACGCCCTCGCGCAGCACACGCTCACACGCGACTGATTCCGGCAGCGCGCTAGATCACCCCCGCTTGGGTGTCCGCGCGATGAAGATGAACACCTCAGGGTCGGGATACCCGCCGCCGAGCGGGTAGATCCCCGCCGGCGCATCGTGCCACCGCGGCTCGTCTTCCTCAACCTGGCCGTACTGCTCGAACGACAGGAAATGCCGCATCACCAGCAGCCGGAAACTCTCCAGCGTGAACGAGTGGTAGTGGTGCGGCTGCACGCCCAGGTCGTTCGGCGTCGAGATCACCAGCGTCCCCCCCGGCGCGAGCGCCCGCGCGTACCCGTCGAGCAGCACATCCGGATCACGCACATGCTCGACCGTCTCGAACGAGGCGATCAGATCGATCGATCCCTTCTCCACCGGCAGCGCACATGCATCGCCCACCTCGAACCGCACCCGCTCCCCATCCCCATAGCGGCGCTGCGCATACTCGATCGTCCGCGCATCCACATCCACACCCAGCACCCGCGACGCGTTGCCCCGATCCGCCAGCAGCCGCGACCCGTACCCCGTGCCGCACGCGCAATCCAGCGCCCTCGCCCCGCTCGCGTGGCGCGCTGCGAATTCGTACCGGCGCAGGTGCATCTCCGTCCGACGCGCGGGCAGCATCGGCAGCATCGCATCGTGCCGCTCCATGCGGTTCTCGATCAGCCACGACGCATCCGCCTCCGGCACGCCGAACCGCTCGACGAGCATCGCCTTCGCCCCGCCCGCATCGCACCCTCCATCCTCCGGCCCGTACAGACGCACCACCTCGACGCCCCGCCCCGCGAAGACCTCCCGCGCCCGACGCCAGATCGCCTCCTCGCTCGAATCCGAGGACACCACCACCGCATCCACCGCATCCACAAACCCCTCCGGCTTCACCACCCGCACGCCCCCCACCTCCGCACGCTCCGCCCGATCATCCAGAATCGCCACCACCTCGATGGCGTACGACCGCCACGGCTGGCGCACCAGCGCGACCGTGTGATACCCCGCCCCGTACAGCGCGATGCGTCTCACGCCCCGCTCCGCCAGCGACCGCGCCACGCCATGGATGATCCGATCCCGGAGCCACTGGGCCTGCTTCCGGTACCGATCCCGCTCCAGCGCGACACCATCCAGCCGCTGCTGCAACGCCGCCAGCGCGGGCAGGGCATCCAGCCGCAGCAACTCCCCCGCCTCATCCATCCGCGCCAGCCGCTCGACCCGATCCAGCAGGCGCGACAGCGCTGCCTCGGCCTGCCGCGGATCCATCACATCCTCGCCGTGCATGCTCGTCATGCACCACATATCGGCAGCACCCGGCGTCCGCGGTTGACCAACGCCCGGGAATATGCCGATAGACGCACAGGGCACGCCGGACGCCCGCTTTCACCAACCTCGCCGACACGGAGCAGACGATGTCCACCCAGACCCCCACCGCCGCGAAGAAAAAAGAGCCCGTCCACACCACTTTCCAGCCCCACATGACCGACCCCTCGCTCTGCGCGGTGCCCCGTCAGGTCGGCGAGGCCTTCAAGTACCCCGCCTCCATGACCTCGCGTGAACGCCTGTTCATCTACGCCAGCGTCTTCGCCAAAGCGCCGCAGCGCGCGCTCGAGATCGGCGTGTGGAAGGGACACTCGTCGCGCATCATCGACGCCGCGCTGCAGGATCTCGGCGACGATCGCAAGCTCATCAGCATCGATCCCGTCCCCAATCTCGAATTCGACTGGGACGAAACATTTCAGGGACGCGCCGTCTTCCTCGAAAAGGGATCGCCCAACGCGCTCCCCGAAGCCATGGACATTGCCGGCGGCCCGTTCGAGTTCGTCTTCCTCGACGCCTGCCACTGGTACGACTGGGTCCGCAACGACCTCCGCGGCATCGTCGGCGTGACCGAGCCCGGCGCGATGATCATCCTCCACGACGCCTACTACGAGCCGCTCCAGCGCGCCGTCCGCGATGCGCTCACGGATGAACAACTCCCCTTCACCGACTGCGGCATCGTCTGCACCACCAACAACAGCGGCACCGAGGACGGCGAGGAAGTCTCCTACTGCGGCCTGCACCTGCTCATCCGGCGATGACCCGCGTTTTCCCTTGAAATCCAGTCCAAAACGACAGCGACCGAACACGCCATGTGTCCGGTCGCCGTTTCTTTGTCTCGTGTCGCACCCGGTTGTCACCGGGCGCAGCTCACTCAGACGCGATCCTTGAGCGCCTTGAGCGGACGGATCTTGACGACATTCGAGGCGGGCTTGGCCTTGAACATCATCTCTTCGCCTGTGAAGGGGTTGATGCCCTTGCGCGCCTTGGTGGCGGGCTTGCGGCGGAGCACGACCTTCATCATGCCCGGAACATTGAACGAGCCGACCTTCTTGAGGTCCGTCACCATCATCTCGTTCATCACATCGAACACACGCGCCACCTCGCGCTTGCTGATGCCGACATTGTCGGCGATCTGCGTGTACACATCGCTCTTCGTGCGGGTCTTGCCGCCGCTCACCGGAGCGATCTTCGGCTTCGCGGCGGGGGCCGCGGCTTTCCGAGTGGTTTTCTTCGCGCTCGTGCGCTTCTTGCTCACACGCTTCTTCGCGCTTCGCTTTGCCATTGTCATTGTCTCCATATTTCTCTGGCTTGCTTCAAGCCGTGGCACACTCTGCGGAGCAAAAGACATCCTGTCACTCCGCCCAACCCCTGCATTTGTAGGGTCTGCGAGGGATTCGCACAAGCGTTCATCGGTAACACGGGCACAATTTCGCCCTATTTTCCCCGAGACTTTTGCTCCCCCGCACCGACCTCCCCCACGCCCGTCTGCAGCCCCGGACGAGTTTCCAGCCCGTGATTCGGATGAAAAAGCCCCTCGCGCTCCTCCCCATCGAACGCCGCGATCAGCCCGCGACAGAACGCCAGCCGCTTCAGCAACAGGTGCTGCCCGTACGCCAGGTCCACCGCCCACCGACCCGCCTCACCAGCACCCCCCGCATCCGGTGCAACCCCCTCCAGACCCTCAAAAACCCGCATAAAACCCCCTTCACGCCCGCCTTCGCGCGCTACGAACGCACGCGCGAACGCGTACTCCTCCGGCGCTGCCACATCGCGCCCGAACACCGCTCGCGCTGCCTCCGGCGCTGCCACCGCGAACCCGTACGCCGAATATCCCAGCCGCCACTCGCGCTCCAGATACCCACGCGCTGTGTACGCGTGATCGTGCTCCGCACGCGCCTCGGGCTCAAAAACCACCGGAATCAGCCCGTTTTCGCCCCCACCACGCTCCCCCGCCCCCCCCGGACGCGTCGCGCGGTACGCGAACTCCACATCCTCGTAGCAGCAGTTCGCCAGTGCCGGTCGGAATCCTCCCACCTCCTCCGCCAACGATCGCTCCAGCGACAGATTCAGATTCCACGCATGCCGAAACCCCCAGTCGTGATCGCACCCGCGCAGCAACACCCCATCCGGCGTGATCATCTGATCGTAAAAGAACACCATCGATGTCTCGCGTAGTGCCCGCGCGAACAACGAATCCGGATCCTGCACCTTCCAGGGCGACCACCCCACCACAAGCGCCCGACCCTCTCGTGCCTCCTGCACGGACTGATGCGCACGCACATGCGCCGCCACGAACCCCCCGCACGCCAGGATGTCATCGTTGATCAGCAGCAGCAGCGCCCCCCGCGCCGCCTCGATCCCCCGATTCTTCGCCTCCGCGATCCCCAGCCGTGCCGACTCCACCACCGTCACATCGAGCCCCCCATTCCGGTGTCTCTCCGCCACCCCCGCCGAGGCCCCATCCGGCCCGTCCAGCACCACGATCACCTCGAAGTGCCCGTCAAATCGCTGTTTACGCAAACACGCCAGGCAGGCGTCGAGTTGGCCCGCCCGCCCGCGTGTCGGCACGATGATCGAAATGCTCGGCGTCATCACCACAAAATTATCGGCGAATCCGCCTCTCTCGGTGATTTCCCACCCAAAGCGGTCCGATGACTCCTCCACGCCTTCCAAATGAAGGGCAAGGTGGACCCAATGCACGAGACAGAGCCGACCGACCGCAGAAGGCATGAGCGTGTCCCGCTGGTGAGACGAGGGAAACTCCGTGCTCCGGGATGGGTCCGCTTTGCACCCTTCGACACCGCCAACATCTCCATCTCCGGCGTGCTCCTCTCCGTCGACGCGGCACTCCCGCTCAAGGCCGGCGACCACATCGAACTCGCCATCGCCTTCGACGACGAGCCCATCCTCGTCAGCGAGCACGCCGTCCGCGCCATCGTCCGACGGGTCACACCCATCAACCACGCCACGCAGGCCATCGGCATCGAGTTCGGCGAAGAAGGCGCACTCCCCCACCTCCCCATCGTCACACGCCCCACACACCCCGCCCACTCCTCCGACACCTCCGACACGCACCACCGCGTCGCGGCGTGACCGGGGCAACACCCCGCACGCCCCATTACGACCCCGTCCGCTCGCCCCAATACGAGCGCGGAGCGTTTCCGGGGGTCCGGGGGAGCGACATGGGCTGAGCCCCCACAAAGACCCTGCATCGCCCACACTCTTGCAATCTCTCGTTCACACCCGTTCTGTGTGGCACGGACTTCCGGGGGTTGCTCGCAACCCGTGTGTGTCTCTCTGCCCCCCCATACACCATCCATTCCAAACATGGCTTGCAAGCAAGCCCCCGGAAAACATGCCACACATGTCCGCGCGAACACGCCCGCTTTTCCTCCAAAAACTCTGCACACTCCACACCTGCAATCGCGCCGAATACGAGCGTGGAGCGTCAGCAACATGGCCAGCGATATCCGCTTACTCCGCATCCACCCCCGCCCAGACCGCGAACACACCCGCACGCCACCATCGATTCCCGCTCCCGCGCCCCCTAGAATCCCAGTCATGCAGCTCTGGCAGCCACAGATCCCCGATCGCTACTACGCGCTCTCCAGCGAGGACATCGCCGACGCCATCTCCGCGCGCCGCGAGCAGCTCGCGAGCGACCTGATCATCCTCGGCCACCACTACCAGACCGACGAGGTGATCCGACACGCCGACTTCACCGGCGACTCCCTCAAGCTCTCCCAACTCGCCGCGGAGGAAGTCCAGCGCCGCGGCGCGAAGTACATCATCTTCTGCGGCGTCCACTTCATGGCCGAGAGCGCCGACCTGCTCGCGCCCGAGGGCACCAGCGTCATCCTGCCCGACCTCTCCGCCGGTTGTTCCATGGCGGACATGGCCGACTACGAAGATGCCGTGGAGGCATGGGACACTATGCACCAGACCCTCGCGGGCATGGGGTGGAAGGGTCGGATCATCCCCATCACTTATGTGAACTCATCGGCGGCGATCAAGGCGTTCGTCGGGGCGCGGGGCGGCGTCTGCTGCACCAGCGGCAACGCCATGCGCGTCTTCGAGTGGGCGCTCAAGGGCGGCACCAAGCCCGCGAAGAAGAACGAGGACATCAAGCTCCTCTTCCTCCCCGACCAGCACCTCGGACGCAACACCTCCGCGGCCCACGGGATCGATGTCGCCAACCGCGCCCCCCTCTACGACCCACGCCAGACCCGCAAGGGCGAACCCCTCGGCGGCATGACGCCCGAGCAACTCCTCGACGCCAAGGCCATCCTCTGGGCGGGCCACTGCTCGGTGCACAAACTCTTCCGCCCCGAGCACTGCGACGAACTCCGCGCCACCGACCCGGACATGACCATCATGGTCCACCCCGAGTGCAGCAAGGAAGTTGTTGATAAATCTGATATCACCGGCTCGACAGAAGCGATCATCGAAACCATCGAGCAGGCCCCCCCCGGATCGAGGTGGGGCGTGGGGACGGAGATCCATCTGGTGAACCGGCTGGCCAAAGCCGCGGCGGAGCGCGGCGTCTTCGTGCGGATCCTCTCCGACTGCCAGTGCCTGTGTACCACCATGTACCGGATCGATGAGCCGCACCTGCTGTGGGTGCTCGACCACCTCATTCAGGGGAAGGTTCTGAACCGGGTGCAGGTGCATCCCGAGGCGCGCGGCCCGGCGCTGGAGTCGCTCCACCGGATGCTCGCGCTGGCGGACCGGAAGGCGATCGGGGCGAAGACCAGCGCGTGATTTTTCGAGGGTTTGGGGGCTTTTTGCGCTGACTTTGAGCGTTTTTTCGGGGGTCTACACACCACCTGTTTCGGGGATTTTGGTCCGCCGATCGACCGGGCGGAGCCGAGCGTAGACAATCTGACCCTCACCGCGGACGCCCGCTCCGGGCGGCGGTCTATCCATACGGGAGATTCGGCATGGGCGGCGAGATTGCAACTTCTTCACCACAAAGGACTTCGGGCATGCGTCCGGCTGGCGTGCTCCGGCGCGTGCTGATCGGACTGTCGCTGCTGATGCTGATCGGCGCGGTGTTCATCGCGGTGGCGCTGCCGATCTTCGCGGCGGGGTTCGTTCGCAGCGCGCTGGAGACCGCGGTCGCACCGCACATCGACGGCACCGCGCGGATCACGAAGCTCTCGCTCGGATGGCTGGGGCCGCAGCGGGTGTCGGTGGTGGTGGACGACACGCGCGGGGAACGGGTGGCGGATGTGTCGCTCTCGACGAGCGCTTCGCTGATCGGTCTCGCGATGGGGAACTACGACCTGTCGCGCGTGCGCCTCGATGGTGAGGTGAAGATGGTGCGTCTGGCGACGGGCGAGGTGGTGGTCGCGGGCGCGCGGACGACGGCGGAGCCGGTTGTGCTTGCGCCGGGCGAGCAGCCGGTGGCGGTTGTGCGGAGCGGGATTGCGCCGGAGCCGTTCGAGATTCCGCGGTCGCTGAAGCTGCAGTTGGAGGGCGCGGGGCTGCGTGTCGTGTATGAATCGCGCGGCGCGGATGGAACGGTGCAGCGGGCCGGGCTGGTGGCGGAGCGGCTGACTGGCTCGTTCGACGGGATGTCGATGCGGTTCGATCTGGATGCAGCAGCGCTCGAAGGTCCGGGGAAGCTGGCGGTGCGCGTGCAGGGTGATGTCGCGGATGGCGCGGGGACGGTCGATCTCGGGAACGCGGCGACGAGCATCAGTGTGGAGGGCGAGTTGCCGACTTCGCTGGTGGAACTGGCGATGGGCGTGGGCGGAACATCTCCGGCGGACGGCATGGTGCAGGTGCGCGGAGCGGTGGTAACGAGCGGTGGGCTGCTCGGGTACGGGCAGGGCGGGATGATCGAGGCGTCGGGGCGGCTGCCCGAGTCGTTGGTGCGGATGATCGCGGGTGATGGGGTGCATGTGACCGGTGCTCCGAGCATGACGCTGCGGGTGCCGGTGCTTTCGGTGCCCTTGCGGGGCTCGCTGGAGGGGGCGCTGTTCGGCGCGACGCTGACGGTCTCGGAATTGTCGGGGCGGTATGAGGATCTTGCGTTCCGCGCGGGGCCGGTGGATGCGGAGGCGGGGTTCACGGGCTCGCCGCGACGGGCGCGGTTCGAGGTGAAGCCGTTCCCGGTGTCGATCGACGGTGCCCCGAGCGGGATGGTCTCGCTGCAAGGCGTGGCTTCGGACTTCGCGACGGATGCGGCGGGCGTGATGCTGGTGACGAGTCCGGGGGCGATCGAGGCGCTGGTGCGTGCGGAGAACATTCCGAGCGCGCTGGCAGAGCGCTTGGTGCAGTTCGACGGCGTGCGGGTCGAAGAGCTGCTGGATGGTCCGGCGGATGCGCTCGTGCAGATATTCATGCGCGATCGACCGTGGATGGTGCCCGTCGAGAATGTGGAGGGCGATGCGTACGAAGCGCCCGCGCCTGCGAACCAGCCGGTGATCGTGGCGCGGGTGGATGCGCCGGGGCTGATCGCGCGGGTGGGCGCTGCGCTTGATGTTGATCGTGCGGTTGCGATCGGGCCGGGGATCGACATCCTGACGATGCGACCGATGGCGCTCGTGGAGGCGACGCTGGAGGATGGCACGACGCTGGACATGGTGCGTCTGCGGCTGACGGTGTTGGGCTTCGATGTGCCGATGCATGCGGACTTTGCGCTGGGGACGCTGCGTTTGAACGGTGCGCTGGCCGCGGAAGGCGTGCGGGTGACGAACGCGGCGGGGGAGACGGTGTCCGTGCCGAGCGCGATGGGGACCATGCGAATGGTTCCGGGTGAGGCGGCGCGTTGGATGATCGTCGCGACGGGAGTCGATCGCGGGCGCAATTTCGGGATTCGCAGCGAGGGGATCGTTTCGGGGCTGACGGCGTCGGCGGGGGTACCGATGGCGGAACAGTTGCGCATGTTGCGGCCGCAGGGCTCGGTGACGATGGCGGATGTGCCGACGGTGCTGGCGCGGTTCATTTCTGAGGATGCCGAGGCGTTCGCGCAGGCGGCGTTCGGCCCGATCATGCGGGGCTCTGTTTCCGGAGCGATGGCACAGGGAAGCGATCGGGTGGATGTCGCGCTCGATGTGGCCGGTCCGAGTGGAGGCGTGCGGGGCGGTAGCCAACTCGACGACGGCGTGCTGCTGTTCGCGGGCGAAGGGGTGTCGCTGACCACGCGGGATCTCGAAGGCGTGCTCAGGGCGCTCAAGATCGGCGATGAGCTGCTGCGTGCTTCGGGCAACGGGACGGTGCGGCTGCGCGATGCGCGGATCCCGCTGGGCGGGTTTGATGCGTTCGCGCCGCTGCGGGGTATCTGGGGCACCGTCGAGGTCGAGAGCGATGATCTTGCGATCGGTGTTGTTGGTGATGATGGATCAGTGCGGATGCAGCAGATGCAGTTCCGCAGCGCACTGGCCGAGAGCGGATTGCTCGAAACATCTTGGAGCATACGGGGCACTGCGGGGCGCGAGCCGATGGGCGGTACCGGGACGCTTCGCGTGGATCGTCTGCATCGCGGCGATGGTGTGCCGGATATTTCCGAGGCGCGGATCACCGGCACCGGCGGGATTGCGGGCGTGCCCAAGTCGATGATCGAGGCGCTCGTTGATGAGGAGCTGCGGGAGATCATCGGATCGGTCGATGGTTCGACGATGGGCCTGCAACTCGCGACGCGCAATGAGGGCGCGCCGAATCAATCGCTGGGGATCACGCTGACGAGCGGGGAGGCACAGGCACTCTCAACACAAGTGCGGATCACCGGTGGGATGCTGCGGATCGAGGACACCGGCGGGCCGTTGAGGATCACACCTGGCTTGGTCGAAGCGCTCTTCCGTGAGGCGCTGGACGAACTGTCGCCGCGGCCCTCGCTGGCGGCTGGGACACCGGCGACGGTCTCCATCTCGAACATCCGGATGCCGCTGCGGAATCGTTGGTTGCCGTCGTACGAGCCGGGAGTGCGGATCGCGGGGCTGCTGCGGAGCGAGGCGGACTTTGTTGCGAGGAACGCCTTCGCGGCGCAGGACGGCACGGTTCGCGATGTCGGCGTGCGGAACTTCACGCTCGGGTTCACGATCAACGCCGATGATCCGCTCGAGAACAATCTTGCGGGCGGCTTTGTGGCGTTCGAGCCCGGGCGTCCCGACAGCGAATTCGCGGATGTAACCTGGTCGATGGTGACGCCCGCATCGGTTGGGATGGGCGAGTTCGCGCTGCGCCGGAGCGATACCGGTGTCATCGACCGGCTGCTCGGGCTCGATGGATGGTTCGCCGAGGTGCTCGGAGCGGATCTGCGTATCGCGGCCAGGGCGTCGGCGCGGACGCTTCCGGAGACGGCCCCGGATCCGCCGGTGATGGCGGAGGTGCGTTCGGAGCGGTTGTCCGTGAAGGCGTTTCTCGATCATCGCGGCGAGCGGATTCGCCTGCTGCCGCCGGCGGAGATTCTGTGGCTGATGCGTCCGCAGTTGGTCGAGCGGTCGCTCGGTGCGGGGAGCGGGGTGCGGCTGGAGGGGAATGTTCCGTTCGAGATCGAGTTGCACCGCGCGAACATCGGTGAGGGTGAGCATCTGTTTGCGGCGGATGACTTTGAAATCGGGATCATCGCGCGCCGGATCGGCGCGATGGCGTTCCTTGATCGGTACGACCGGCACGCGGTGCTGCCGCCCTCCGCGGCGTTCGTTCGGTTGCAGGACGCACCGGCGCAGCTCGATTTCCAGTGGCTCAGCGCTGAGGCGCGGGAGGAGGGCGAACGGCCCGCGTTGCTCGTCGAGGGAGTCGTGACGGGGCTCGGCGATATAGATGGACGCCCGACGCCCGATCGTGCGATGATCGAATCGCTCAAGGCGTTCGGGAAGCTGCCGACCGCGCTGGTGGATGCGCTGATGAATCAGGGTGGTGCGTTGACGGACCTGCTCGGTCCGAGCATTCAGGCGGACATCGTCGGCGCGAACATCTCGCGCACCGAGGGCGGCGGAACGATCGAGGCGCGGATGCAGTCGGAGAATGCGCGAGCGATCCTGCTGGGCGATGTCGTCGTCGACGAATCCGGCGCGGTGCTGCGGCTGCGACCCGAGAGTGATATGCGGCTGGTGACGATCTCGCCCGCGACGAGCGGCCGTCTGCTGGGCCGGTTGCTCCCGATGCTCGCGAGCTTCGAGAAGACCGCCGCGGAAGAGCCGATGTTCGTGAGCACGACGGGGCTGTCGATCCCGATGGACGGGAACATGCAGTCGCTCAACGGGACGATGAAGATCGATCCGGGGACTGTGCGCTTCGAGACGATCCGGCTGGTTGCACGATTGCTCGAAGCGACGCGGAACAATCCGCGCGGGCTGCTGGGCGAGCGGCTCGAACCCTTCGAGGTGGTGTTCGAGAACGGGGTGGCGAAGTTCGAGCGGTTCAGGATCCCAACGGGCGAGTTCAACTTCGAGGTGAGCGGGTCGGTGGACCTGGTGCGGGACCGGATGGATGTGCGTCTGTTCGTGCCGTTCTATGCGCTGTCGCGTGAGTTCAGTCCGGCGCTGAGTGCCGTACCGGGGGTGGAGCGGCTCACGATGGTGCCCGTGCGGATGGTGGGGCCTCGCTCGGATCCCCGCACGGAGATCGATGTGCAGTCGATGCTGCGGGATGCACCGAGGATATTGCTCGAATCCGCGGGAGACGATCTTCTGCGCAACATCTTCGGGCTGCCGGATGTCCTCCGTCAGCGGCGGAACACAGAGGATCGCTGACGCGGGGGCGGTCAGTCGGTCGCCGGGGGCGGCGTTGCCGTGTCGTCGCTGATGACGCCGCGCATGGACCGTGAGGTTTTCGCGCGTCCCTGGAGCCGCTTCGGCGGCAGCTTGGTGGGGACGATGCCGCCGGGGAAGCGGTTCGGATCGACCTTCGCGACGGCGGGCACGGATGGGGGGTCGTGCCGATTGCGCGACTGTAGCTTTTCGGTGCGGGCCGCTTCCTTGGACTTCTCCTCCTCGATCCACTTCGGGACGGGTCCGGGCTTGAAGTCGGGGTACTCGCGCTCGGGGATGTGGATGTTGGCGAGCTTCTCGATGGCGGTGAGGAGCGGCCCCTGATCGGGCGTCACGAATGCCCACGCGATGCCGTCGCGTCCGGCGCGTGCTGTGCGTCCGATGCGGTGGATATAGACCTCCGGGTCGTCGGGGAGGTCGTAGTTGATGACATGGGAGATGCCGTCGACATCGAGCCCGCGGGCGGCGAGGTCGGAAGCGACGATGACGGAGAGTTCGCCCGGCACGAAGGCGCAGGAGACATTGTCGACCGCCGCATGCCCGCCGAAGCGGATGGTCAGGTTCTCGGTGCGGATGGAGGGGGATGTCATCTTCATTCTACCGGTTCGGACAATCACCCCTCATCCGACCTCGCTTCGCTCGGCCACCTTCTCCCACAAGGGGAGAAGGACGCCCTACCGCCCCTCCTCCTCCGGCCGGTGCACGATCGACACCAGCACCACCGAGATGATCATCAGCAGGAACCACGCCCCCAGCTTGTTCAGGCTGACCATCTCCCATCCGTCGCTCTGCCCCGGATAGACCCAGGCCC
>ERZ869909.2132-NODE-2132-length-14004-cov-4.305737_pt1 | contig 14004 bp, 6 predicted proteins | sample MGYA00520892_ERZ869909 | MGnify/ENA primary metagenome ERZ869909 (study PRJEB32215, sample SAMEA104723947) | bioreactor metagenome | biome: bioreactor; feature: anaerobic bioreactor; material: water | place: China | collected 2015-03-12 ... | reverse complement strand
TGCCGGCACCCCGCCTTCCCGGCATTTCACGCGCACGAGCCGACGCGGAGGGAAAGTGTTGCGACTGGATCCCGGCTTCCGCCGGGAAAACGCGGGCGATGGAGAGGTGCGGTGGTGTTCCGAAAACTGGGTCCCCCGTCGGGGCGGGGGACCCCGGTGGAAAGCCCCCACGCAGCCATCCGCCCCTCCCCCGTAAACGGGGGAGGACATCGTTGAAGGCAGTCGTTCAGGCGCTCAGGCGCTGTTCCAGCTTTTTCAGGAAGACCATGCAGGCTTCCAGCTGGCTTACTTCAACGAACTCGTCAGGCTGGTGGGCCTGATCGATATGGCCGGGCCCGCAAATGACCGCTGACATGCCGCCATCCTGAAACTGCCCGCCTTCAGTGCCGTAGGAGACCACGCGCGGCGCATTGTCGCCGGTCAGGGCGCGGGCAATGCCTTCGGCCTCGCCGTTCGTTTCAGGGCGCAAGGGCGGCACGTTGGAAACTTCGGTAATGCGGATGGAGGCATCCGGCGCGGTGCGGCGCATATCGGCTTCCACCTGCGCTGCCAGCTCACGCAGGCGCCGGCCCACGCCGGGGCCATCATCCCAGGGCGCGGGACGCATCAGGGCTTCAAACCAGGCGTCTTTCGCCAGGATATTCATCGCAGACCCGCCGCCCATCCGGCCAATGGTCAGCGTGCCAAAAGGCGGATCGAACGGGCTGTCGTCTGGAGCCGCGGCGCGCAGGGCCTCGCCCTCGCGGCGCAGGAAATCCATCAGGATCACGGCATTGGTCACCGCGCAGGCACCGGCATTGACCAGGCTGGAATGGGCCTCGTGGCCGGTGATCTCCACGCGCACCGAATAAAGCCCCTTATGGCCCGTCACCACCTTCATGCCGGTCGGTTCGCCCACCAGCACGGCCGAGGGTTTGGGATGCCCGGCGGCAATCGATTCGATCATGGAAGGCGCGCCCTGACAGCCCACCTCCTCATCATAGGAGAAAGCAAAATGGACCGGGCGTTTGAGGGGCGCCGCCGCCAGATCAGGCGCGGCGGCCAGCGCGCAGGCGACAAAGCCCTTCATGTCGCACGTGCCGCGCCCGTAGAGCTTGCCATCTTTCTCGGTCAGCACGAACGGATCGGTCGACCAGTTCTGGCCATCTACCGGCACCACATCGGTATGACCGGAAAGCACGACCCCGCCATCGGTTTCCGGCCCGATAAAGGCATGCAGATTGGATTTCAGCCCGTCCGGGCTCGGCACGCGCTCGCAGCGAGCGCCCAGCCCGGTCAGATAGTCTTCCACCCAATCAATCAGGGCGAGATTGGAATTGCGCGAGGTCGTGTCGAACGCGATCAGGCGTTCAAGCAGCGCAATGGCTTGGGGGCTCCGGCTCATTCGCGGTCCGGCAGGCCAAGCAGTTCCAGCTGGAAGACCAGCGCCGCGTTGGGCGGGATCGGCCCGCCCGGCGTGCCGCGCGCGCCATAGCCAAGCTCCGGCGCGATATAGAGCGTCCACTTCTCGCCGACGCGCATGAGCGGCAGGGCCTCGACCCAGCCTGCGATCAGCCGGTCGGAAGGAAACTGCGCCGGTTCGCCGCGCGCATAGGAGCTATCGAACTCGGTGCCGTCCAGGAGCTGGCCGGCATAATGCACGCGCACATACTCACCGCGTACCGGGGAAGGATTGTCCGGCCCGGCCGCCCGCTCGATACGGAATTGCAGCCCGCTGGACGTGTTGTAGACGCAGGGCTGTTCGGCATTGCTGCGAAGGAACTCGGCAGCGATGGCGCCATTGTAATCAGCGCTGGATTCGTCCTCGCCCCGCTCGCGCGGCTCGAAGCGGTGCAGCGGCGCATCGCCCGGCTCACAGCCGCGCGCCATGCGCAGCTCACGCTGGAACGTGGCCGCCGCCTGATCCTCTTCGCTCATCCCTTCGACGCGGGCGCGGAAGGTTTCCGCGTCTTCTTCCGGCTCCAGAGGAGAAAGCGTGATGGCGTCGTCCCGGCTTTGCTGCGATGCAGGTGCGGCCACCCCTTCTTGCACGGCAGGGCTTTCATCGGCCGGTGCGCGCTCGTCTGGTGCAGGGCTCTCCCCGCACGCGGCGAGCAGCAAGGTGGCGATGGAGGCGGTCAGGGCAAGACGGGTGTGCATGGCGATCTGTCCTTCTTGGCAGCAAGCTGGCGCGCACCATAGAAAACCGCCCGGCAAGCGTCGAGCCTGCCAGGCGGTCAAATTGGCAGCCGCGCGGCCGCTGCTAGTCCAGTCCCAGAATATCCCTCAGGAACATCGTCTCGGCCTCACGCTGGAAGTCCTGATTGGAACGCCGGGCAAAGCCGTGGCCCTCATCCATGGCCACAAGATACCACGGATCACCGCCCGCTTCGCGCACGGCAGCAAGAATCTGCTCGGCCTCCGACAGCGGCACGCGGGGATCATTGGCGCCCTGGATGATGAACAGCGGGGCGGTGATGCGGTGGGCGTGATTGGCAGGCGAGATGCTCTCCAGAAATTCGCGAACCTCCGGATCACGCTCATCGCCATATTCGGCGCGGCGCAGATCCTGACGGTAACCGGCCGTGTTTTCGAGGAAGGTCACGAAATTGGAGATGCCGACAATATTGATGCCGCCCGCCAGCCGGTCCGAGTAATGCACCAGCGAGGCTAGCACCATATAGCCGCCATAGGAGCCGCCATAGACGACGACGCGGCTTTCATCGAGATCGGGTTGGGTGGCGATCCAGTCGAGCAGCGCGCCGATGTCGCGCACGGAGTTCTCGCGCAGGAACACATTGTCCAGATTGACATATTCATTCCCGTACCCGGCCGAGCCACGCACATTGGGCACCACGACCGCTGCGCCCAGCTCCTGCAGCCAGTACTGGAAGGTGGAGCTGAAACCGGGGCGCGCCTGCGCCTCCGGACCGCCATGAATGGACACGATCACCGGATGGGGGCCCTCACCCGACGGGCGGTGCACGAAGGCCGGCACCTCCAGCCCGTCAAAGCTTTCAAAGCTGATCAGCTCCGGCGCTGAGAAACGGCTGGTATCCAGCCCGCCCACTTCCGACTGCGTCCAGCGCACCAGCTCGCGCGAGGCAAGATCATAAACCCACGCATCGCCCGGCGAGGCAGCCGAGCTGTGGGTGAAGCCGATCCGGTTGCCGTCCGGGCTGAAGGTTATGCCGCCGATCAGGCCGACCGGCAGGTCTGGCCCCGGAAGGCGTTCGCCGCTGGCCGCGTTGATGATGTAAATCTCCGAAATGCCGCCTTCATTCGTCGTATAGGCGATGGTCGACCCGTCCGGTGACAGCGCCATGGCCTGTACGTCCCAGTCATGCTCGGCGACGATGCGCTTGTCCCCGCCCTCAAGGGGAATTTCCATGATGCGGCGGAACTCGGCGCCTTCATCGGTGACGACAAAAATGCTGTCACCACCGGCAGAGAAGCGGGCCGCGCCATAGGCATTGGTCTCATCCGGGTTGATCTGGGAGAGTGAGCCTTCCTCGATATCCAGCACGTAGAGCCGGGCCTCGTTGATCGAGAAATAGCGTCCGATCAGCAGGCGCGATCCGTCTGGTGACCAGTCTACCGGGCTCATCGCCCCCTCGCCCTGCAGCACTTCCTGCGCGGTCGTGGGGTCGGCCGGATCGGCCATGTAGATGGTGTAGTCTGCATCGCCCCAGCCAGCGGCCGCCCAGGCGATCATCCGGCCATCACGCGACCAGGAGAAACCCTGATTGCGGATCTGGTCGGTGGTGAACTGCACCGGGCGCGAGAGCTCCGGATCGAAAAGGAAGCCTTGAAAGAACTCATCCCCGCCGACATCGCGGGTAAAGAGGAACTGGCCGGACCCGTCAGGGCGCACTGTCGCGCCGCTGGTGCGCTCATCATAGAAGGTGATCTGACGGCGCGCGCCCATGGGCTGGGCAACGTGGTGGATCTGGTTGGTCTCGCCAAAGCGCGTGGTTATGTAGATACCGCCATCGGGCGCGAAATCGGAAAAGCCTACGCCGCGCACATTCTGATACTGGCGCAGACGTTCGCGTACCTCGCGCGGAATTTCGGGGATGTTTTCCATCACCAGATTGCCGCGCGTCACCCGCTCGGGCGCTTCCTGAGAAAACACGGGCGCAGACAGCAACAGTGCCGTGCTGATGCCGAAAGCCAGATATTTCATCATGTCAGTCTCCGTAAAGCCGATGACCCCGCACCGCCCATGGCAGTGCGGGGCCGGTTAGCACGCCTTGCGCGCTATTCGCTCGCCGGTGCAGCGGCACGCGGCAGGATCGACACCCGGTAGGCGCGTTCCGGCAGCAGATATTCCGCAGCGAGCGCTGTGATCTCGTCCACCGTGACGGCGTTATAATCCTCAACCGCCGACCGCAGCCGGTCCAGGCGCTCAGGATAGGTCTGCGACCGGCTGATCTGGCCCAGCCACATCGGATTGCTTTCCATGCCCTGGCTCAGGCGCTCCAGAACAGGCTGGCGGGCACGCTGAAGCTCGTCCTCGCTGATATCGCCAGACGCCATGGCTGCTGCCAGCTCGTCAGCGATGCCATACATGCGCTCAACCTCGCTGCGGTCCACGTCCAGCCCCACCCAGAGGAAGCCGAACTCCGGGAAGATGATGGAGGCCTGGCTGGAGACGATGGGCGAATAGGTCGCCCCCTCCTGCTCACGGAAGCGCTCCGTGGCCTTGAGATTGTACACTTCAGCCATCAGATCGAGCGCGCGGGCCCGGCGCGCATCAAACGCATCGCCTACCGGCCAGTAGATGTTCGCCATGCCGCTATCGGCCTGACCGTTGAACTCCACAATGGCCGGGTCACGGCGCGGATCGGGGAAGCGCAGCTGGCGGGCATCGTCATAGTCCGGCCAGCTTTCGGCACGCGCCGGCAGGGCACCGAACGTGCTGGCCGTCATTGCGATGGCGTCATCGGGCGTGATGTCGCCCACAATGGTGATTTCCAGCGGCGCGGAACTCAGCGCCTCGGCCACGAGCGCGCGGGCATGATCCATGGTGAACGCCTCGATCTCGGCGCGCTCGGGGAAGCCCCAGCGCGGATCGCCGCTGCGCAGCATCCGGCTGACCCGGTTTACGGCCACCTGTACGGCCTGCGCGTTCTGGCCCCGGCGCACTTCCTCCGCGATGGAGCGGAACTGGCTCAATCCGTCATCACGCCAGCCAGGTGCCACCATGAAAGCGGTCAGCACCTGCATTTGCAGCTCGAAATCCTCCGGCGTGGTCGCTGACGTGAAGGAGAAGCTGTCTGCGCCGACCCCGAGGCCATAGCCAACAGAACGTCCGGCAAACAGGCGCTGCAGCTCGTCACGGTCATGGGCTTCCAGCCCGCCACCGCCAAATACGGCGCCCAGAATGGTGCCCGCGGCCGGCGTCGGCTGCGGTGTCAGGTCTCCCGCACCGAACTCGGCGCGGATGCGGATGATATTGTCCTCAAAATCAGTCTGCTTGACGTTGAGCCGCACGCCATTGGCAAAGACAACCTGATGGAAGTCGAGATCCTCGACATGCTCGCGCGACACGACCTCGCCTGCCGGTCCGAAATCGGTATAGGCAAATTCGGTAGCGCCCGCGTCATCAAGTGGATCGACCGGGGTGGATTGCGATTCCTGCCAGGCCTGACGCACTGCCGCTTCACCGTCTTCAAGAGGCTCGTTGACGGCGACATAGATTTGCGGCGGTGCCGCTGCCCAGATCGCGCGGAAAGCCGCTTCGACATTTTCCAGCGTCAACTGGTCTTCACTGGCCTCCAGCCACTCCGCCTGCCAGGACGGATGGTTCAGGGTAGTTTCACCCAGCCAGCCCTGCCAGATGCCATCTGCCAGCTGCGGCGTGCGGCGCGTGCGCGCGGCATTGACCGAATTGCGGACGCTGGTGCGCAGATTGGACATCTGCTCGTCGAGCTCGGCCTGGCTGAAACCATGCTCCATGGCACGGCGTACTTCCTGTTCGATGACGGCCAAGCCTTCGCGCCAGCGTTCCGGTGAGGATACGGCGAATACGCCCGCGCGATGCGCCAGATCAAAATCGTTGGAATAGGAGAAGCTGGCCTGCACCAGCGGCGACAGACCCGAATTGATCTGCGATTGCAAGCGGCGCTGCACAATCGCATTACCCAGCTGGCGCAGGGTGGAATCGACCCGCGCCTGCGCGCTGTCGGCCCGTGAAGCCCCCGGAACCACGACATCATAATTGATCAGGGTGAACACTTCCGGATCATGGAAATAGCCAAAGCGCGGCGCATCCACGGCCGAAACCGTCCCGATATCAGGGTGAGCGGGCACATCGGCGGGCGCTTCCCAGGTGGAGAACCCGTCAACCGCGCTCACCTCAAGCCCCGGCAGTTCGATCTCGAACCCGTCTCGGATCATCGCTTCGACCGTGTCAGCGTCTACATCGCCGGTCACGACCAGCAATGCGCGCTGCGGCACGTAGAAATCCTCATAATACTCGATGAATGCCTCGCGCGGGGCGTTGTTGATGACGTCCAGCGTGCCGATAGGGCTGCGCTCAGACACCAGCGTGTCGGGATAGAGAAAGCCATAATAGCTCATCAGGAAGCGCTGGATCGGGGTGTCCCGGAAACGCATTTCCCCGCGGATCACGCCGCGCTCGGCGTCGATGGCATCCGGGTCCATCACCATTTCGGTGGCGGTTTCACGCATCAGGAACAGGCCGGTCTTGAGGATCTGCTCCTCAACCGACGGCAGGTCGAGCTGATAGCCCACCACCTGCTGGCCGGTGAATGCATTGGTGTCAGGGCCGAACGCCAGGCCATAGCGCTCAAGAAGCGGGATCATTTCGCCTTCGGGCACATTGGTCGTGCCATTGAACGCCATATGCTCGATAAAATGGGCAAGGCCACGCTGATGCTCGGCCTCTGCGAGCGAGCCCACATTGAAGACCAGACGCAGGGCCGCTGTACCGCTGGGCGTGGAGTTGGGCATGATCACATAGCGCATGCCGTTATCGAGCTGGCCAAAGCGCATGCCGGGATCAGCGGGAATGCCGCTGGTGAGGTGGGCGAACTCCGTCTCGATGCCGGAGCGCGCAGCCTCCTCCGCCGGCCGCTGGCCGGTTTGCGCCGGATCATCGGCGCATGCTGCGAGAGCCAGAAACATGAGACTGGCGAGCAGGCCTTTGCCTGCATGGACGATGTTCATGGAGTTCCCCCGGATCATTGCGGCGTTCATCATTCGGGCGAAACTAAGGCAGGCTGAGCGAGCTTCAAATGAAAAAGGCTTCACACTCGCGGCGCATCGCAGCCGCGCAGCTTACCTGACCACGATTATCAGGCGTCAGACAGGGTCGTGTTCGGCAACCCAGTGGCCCGGCGTAACCTCCAGCAATTGCGGCCGGTACTGCTCGGCATCGTCATCATCTACCAGACGTGATTTCAGGAAGCGCAGCTGCGCGCGGCTGTCCAGCGGGCTGGGAAGATCGCCGGACAGCTTGATCCGCTCGCGCTGGCGCTCGACCTGCGGGTCCGGGATGGGCACCGCAGAGATCAGCGCGCGCGTATAGGGGTGGCGGGCATCGTCATAGATCGCATCGCGCGTTGCGAACTCCACGATCCGGCCCAGATACAGCACCATCACCCGGTGAGAGACCTCACGCACGACAGACAGGTCATGCGAGATGAACAGCATGGACAGGCCCAGATCGCGCTGCAGGTCTGCCAGCAGATCGATGATCTGCGCCTGGATGGACACATCCAGCGCCGACACCGCTTCGTCGCAGATCACCAGTTTCGGGTTGAGGATCATCGCGCGCGCAATGCCCACCCGCTGGTTCTGCCCGCCGGACAGCTCGTGGGGGTAACGGTTGATCATGTCGGGGTCGAGCCCGACACGTTTCATCATCGCGCGCACCAGCCCTTCACGCTCCTTGCCACGGACTTCGGGGCGGAAGGTGATGAGCGGTTCGGCGATGGAAGCGCCGATCGTCATGCGCGGGTTGAGCGAGGCCAGCGGATCCTGAAACACGATCTGCATGTCCTTGCGCGCCTGACGCATGTCGCGCGCATTCTTTTCCAGCAGGTTTGTACCGATCCAGCTGACGGCACCGTCGGTGGATTCCACAAGCCGGAGTATGGCGCGCGCAAGGGTGGACTTGCCGCAGCCGGATTCTCCTACAACGCCGATTGTCTCGCCGGGCAGAAGGTCGAAGCTGACGCCGTCCACGGCTTTCAGCGGAATGGTCTTGGGCAACAGGCCGGTTCCAACCGGCACCGGGAACCAGACCTTGAGATCCTTGACCTCGAGAACCGGCTTTTCGCCTTCCACGCTCTGACGCGTCTGGGTAATCGGGCCCGTCACCCGGTCCGGCTTGTCCAGCCGCGGCATGGCATCAAGCAGCATGCGCGTATAGGCATGAGCAGGTTCGGCAAACACCTGGTCCACATCGCCTGTTTCGACATAGGCGCCGTTCTGCATCACCTGCACCCGGTCGGCCATGCGCGCCACCACACCCATATCGTGGGTAATCAGGGCAATGGCCGCGCCGGTTTCGGCCTTGAGCTCGTCCATGATGTCGAGCACCTGGGCCTGAACGGTCACATCGAGCGCCGTGGTCGGCTCGTCGGCAATCAGCAGGTCGGGCCCGCACAGCATGGACATCGCGATCATCACGCGCTGGCGCATGCCGCCTGACAGCTCGTGAGGATACTGGCGCAGACGGCGGGCAGCCTCGGGTATGCGCACCCGGTCCAGCCACTCGACGCAACGTTTCTCGGCCGCCTCGCCCTTGAGCGAGAGATGGGCCGCCAGAACCTCCTTCATCTGATCGCCCACACGCATGTGGGGCGTCAGCGAGGTCAGCGGATCCTGGAAGATCATCGTCATCGACTTGCCGCGCACCGTGTTCAGGCGCTTCGGCGGCAGGCCGAGAATTTCCTGTCCGCGATAACGGATCGAACCTTCGGCCTTGCCGTTGGAAGCCAGAAGCCCCATCGCGGCCAGAAAGGTCTGGCTTTTGCCGGACCCGGACTCACCCACCACCGCCAGGCACTCGCCGGAGCGTATTTCAAGGTCGATACCGCGCACGGCGTGCACTTCGCCATCAGGCGTATCAAAGCGCACGTTCAGGCCGCGAACTTCAAGGATCGGCGCAGATGCGTCGGTCAATCCGTCCTCACTTACATTCTCTGCCGGGCACGGGCCCAAATCGCTGGATAGGCCGGGACGATAGCCCCTGCTTAATATTCCTTCCATTACTATGCGCACAAAGGGCTGATTCGCATGGAGTCCGCCGAACCGGAACAAGGCAGTTAATGGCCAGTGCGCACATGTTTGAACACGCGTTCAACGCGCTGCCAGGCGCATGCGCCCTGCTGGACGATGAAGGCCGGATCATCGCGGTCAATGCGCGCTTCAAAGCCAGTTTTTCCGAACACGCCCGGCCTGGCGCAAGCCTTGCCCAGCTTTACTGCGATCCGCTCGACGGGCTGACGGCGAAGTGGAAGCGCTCCAGCTCGGCCGGTTCTGACGAGCTGGCGGACACGGCGCTGCTGCGCGGCAATGGCGGCGAGCCCGTCGCCGTGCGCCTGCATGTACGCCGCACAGAACCCGGCGTGCGGCTGGTCACTATCGAGCCGGCCATAGACCTGTCGCAGCGCGACCTGCAGCTGCGCGCGGCGCGCAAGCGCGTAGCCATGGCATTCGAGGAGCACAGCGAGGGCGCCTACAGCGCTGACTTCCGCTCCCGGCAGGTTATCGTCTCAGGCCTGCTTGAACGCTTCGTCGGCCCCGGGGGCGCCGACGGGCCCGTCCGCCTGGCCCGCTGGCTGTCGCTATTGCACCCGGAGGATCTGGCTCGCGCGCGCGGCGTGCTGAGGGGCAATCCGTCCGGCGCCGATACTGTCATCAGCTTTTACTGCCGCATGCGTACGCGCGACGGCGGCTGGGTGCCTATGCGCCATGATGTGCGCGTGGTGGAACGCGACGAGGCTGGCAATCCCTTGCGCGTCACCGGGCTGGTCCATGACGTAGCGTCTGATGACCGGGCCGAAACGCGCGCAGGGATTGAGCGCATCAAGACGCAGCTGATCGTCGATACTCTGTCCCTGAGCAGCTGGACATTCGATTTCGAGACGCTGAACGGCACAATGTCCGGCCCGGTCAATCTCGCGCTGGGGACGGGGACTGGCCCGCAAGCCATGAGCGATGCTGTCATTCGCAGCAGGCTGCACCCTGACGATTTCGAACGTGTCTACGCCGCCTTCATGGGATTGCAGTTCGGTGGTCGTTATGACGAGACCTTCCGCCTTCGGGCCGAAAGCGGGCACTGGCTCTGGTATCGCAGCTGGGGAGAGCTTGAGCCCACGGCGGGCGGTGAGCGGCGCTCCATGAAGGCTTTCGGCTTCTGGTACGAGCTGCCCCATCATCGCGACGATATCGTGGAAGCGCTTGATAGCGATCTGGCCGGTGTGCTCGACAGGGCAGGCCTGAGCGGCTGGTCCTACGATTATGTAGGGCGTCAGGTCACCCTGTCCGGCCCGGTCCTGACAGCTATCGGGCTGCCCGGAGCCCAGATCACACTGCCCACCGACGAGTTCGTGGCACGTATTCACCGCGCAGACCAGCCACGGGTGCGCGATGCGCTGGTGGCGATCGCCAGCACAGGTAACAGCCATGTGGAGTTCCGGGTGCGCACCGAAGGCGGGCACTGGATCTGGCTCAGCCTGCGCGGCGGGATCAGCGCACAGACAAGTGAGGGTCGGCCTTTGCGAGCCTCCGGCGTCTTTGCCGAAGCGACCCGCCGGAAGGAGCAGGAGCGCCGTCTGGTAGACAGTGAACGCCTGCTCTCTCACGCCGTCTCTGCCGCTACGCTGGGCGCATGGGAGGTCGACTACAAGGCAGGCGAGTTTCTGCCGCGCGGCGAAATTCGTGCCTTGCTCGCGCTGGGCGAGGCGGAGAGCTGGGTCCCGTTCTCGCGCTGGCGTGACCTGGTGCACCCGGAGGATCGACGCATCCTCGACTGCTCGATCAGCGGGATCATGAAAAGCCAGCCGGGCGGAACCCGGGCTGCCGAATACCGTATCATGGACCATCGCACGGGCGAATATGTCTGGGTGGAGGCACGCGGCAGCCGGCTGGGCCCGGAAAGCCACCGCGCTGATTGCGCCGGCATCGTTCTGGACATTTCCCAACGCAAGGCGCTCGAGCAGAATCTCGCGCAGAGCGAAGAGCGTCTCGCCCGCGCGCTGGAAAGCGCCCATCAGGGCACTTGGCGCCTGAAGATTGAGACAGAACAGGTTGAACTGTCCGAATTTGCCCGCGTCATTATGGGCCTTCCCGCCGGTCACGACGGCAAGCTCTCCCTGGATGATTGGCGTGATCTGATTTATCCTGAGGATCGGCATCTGTGCGAGGTGGGCGTGAGCGCCATGCTCGGCGGCGAGCGGCTCAACGCCGTTTATCGCATCGCTGATGGACAAGGGGGCTGGCGCTGGGTCGAGGATCGCGGCGCCATCAGCGCCTATAATGCCAAGGACGAGCCGGTTGAGGCGATCGGCACCCTTTTCGACATAACCTCGCGCCGCGTCCTGGAGCTTGAGCTGGCGGACCGCGAGAAACGTCTGAACGAGGCCATGGATGCAGGCCTGTCGGCCATCTGGAGTATCGATCTTAAGACCGGACTCCAGTCCGTGCGCGGCCGCCTCCTGGAATGGATGGGCCGCAAGATTGGCGAAGACACGCTGGAAGCTGCCGACTGGCAGCCCATCATCCACCCTGACGACAGCCGGCTGGCCCGCAAGGCGCTGGCCGAGATCATGGCCGGCAGGGCAGCCGGTCCCATTGATTACCGGCTGCGCGACGGCGACAGCTGGCGCTGGGTGCGCTCCAAGGGCCAGCCGACCGCATGGGACGAAACCGGCAGGCCGATCCGCTCTGGCGGTGTTGTTATCGACATCACTGCCGAGAAACAGTTTGCCGAAGCGCTTGATGTCGAGCGGGAACGCCTGCGCCAGATATATACAACAACCCCGGTCATGCTGCTGTCCCTGGATCCGGCCGGTCGCATCCTCGGTGTCAGCCAGTACTGGCTCAGCACAATGGGCTATGAACGCGATGACGTCATCGGCCGTGTCTATGATGAGTTCCTGACGCCAAAATCGAGAGAAACCCTGCAGAAGCTGGGTGGCATGCAAGCGCTCCTCGCCAGCGGTGGCATGCAGGATATTTTCGCTGATGTGCGTAAAGCCGATGGCGCGGTCATCACAACGCTGTCCTCAGCGACGGTTGAGTACGGCCCGGCGGGCGAAGCGGTCGCGGTTCATGGTATCAGCATCGATGTCACGGAAAAGCTGGCTCAGGACCGGGAACTCCAGCGCTATGCAGCGGAGCTGGAGCGCACCAACCGGGAACTCGACAGATTTGCCGCCGTCGCCTCGCATGACTTGCAGGAACCTCTGCGCAAGATTTCTGCCTTCGCGAGCCTGATCAAGCGCCGCCATCAGGGGACGCTCGACGCGGAAACCGACCGGAGCCTAGAGTTTCTGGTTGATGCTGCCGGGCGCATGCGCCGGCTGATTGACGACCTTCTCAGCTATTCACGCGCCTCCAAGCGTCCGCTCGTTGTCAATGCAGTCGATATGGACGCGGTGATGAAGGACATACTGGCCGAGCTGGAACTGATGGCGGATGACGCCGCGGCGAAGATCGAGGTCTCAAGCCTGCCGGTGGTGGACGGCGATCCGACCCTGCTGCGGCTCCTGATGCAGAACCTGGTCTCCAACGCGCTGAAATACCGCAAGGGCAAAGGCGTATCGGTTTCCATATCGGCTGTACGCGAGGACAATAGCTGGAAGTTCACCGTCGCCGATGACGGGATCGGCTTCGACCCGCGCTTCTCGGAGAAAGTCTTCGCCCCCTTCCAGCGCCTGCATGGCCGCGAGGAGTACGAGGGCACCGGCATTGGCCTTGCCATCTGCCAGCAGGCCGTCGAGCGCCATGGCGGGCACATCTGGGTGGAAACGGCGCCGGGCAAGGGCTCCCGCTTCCACTTCACCCTGCCGCTGACCTTGCCCGCAGACGGATCGCGCGCGGCCTGAGGCCGCGCTGGCTTACGCGCCGTCCTGTGCGGGCGCCATTTCCAGTGCGATCTCGAAGCGCTCATCGGGTGAACGCGAAACACGCGCGTCCGACGGTGCAAGCCCCATGCGTATTTCCAGCGCGTTGGTGACGGCCTTGAGATCCTCCGTCACCGGGCCAATCAGGCCGGGAATGTCACCCTCGGCATCGCTGACGACCGTGAGCACCTGAACCGGCGCCTTCATCGAGACCTGAAGTTCGCTCTTCACCTTGCGCACACCGGCAAGGATCGACACGAACGCATCGCCCTCGGCGCGGAAGCTGTCCTTGTCCGCCTGCTCGTCCAGCTTCGGCCAGTGACCGCGGGCGTGGAGGGTTTGCGTATCAGCTCCCTCACCGCCTGCCAGCACATCGTGCAGCGTGTCGGTGACATAAGGGATGAAGGGCGCAAACAGTTTCAGCTGGATGATGCTGGCATGCCAGAGCGTGTGCAGGGCAGAGAGCTGACCGGCATCGGGCTTGCCTTCAAACCGGGTGCGGCTCTTCACGATCTCCAGATAATTGTCGCAATAGGTGCGCCAGAAGAAATCATCCGTCACGCGCAAGGCCTGCGCGTACTCGTAGGATTCAAAGGCCTTGGTCGCTTTCTCAACCGTTTCGGAAAGCTCGCCCAGCAGCCATTTGTCCATCGGGTGGGTAATGAGGCCTGCCTCGATATCGGCCTTGGGCGAAACGGGCGACACTTCCGCCTGCTCCAGCGCCATATGCGCGAGCTTCACCGCGTTCCACAGCTTGGTAACGAGGCGCTTGCCCTGATTGAGAACATTGGGCGCCAGCGCCGTGTCATGGCCGAGGCGCGAGGTGCCGGTCCAGTAGCGCACCACGTCCGCGCCATACTCGTCCAGCAGCTTGATCGGATCGATCACATTGCCCTTGGACTTGCTCATCTTCGAGCCGTCG
>ERZ869909.2130-NODE-2130-length-14009-cov-4.184252_pt1 | contig 14009 bp, 8 predicted proteins | sample MGYA00520892_ERZ869909 | MGnify/ENA primary metagenome ERZ869909 (study PRJEB32215, sample SAMEA104723947) | bioreactor metagenome | biome: bioreactor; feature: anaerobic bioreactor; material: water | place: China | collected 2015-03-12 ... | reverse complement strand
GCTGGTCGAAAGCGTGGTCATCACGCTCGGACGGGCCGGCGCCAGCTGGGCTTCAAGAGGCGGCACCGCTGGAACTGAGCCCGCGGTGAAAGTCAGTGCCGTGGACACGACGGGCGCGGGCGACTGCTTCGCCGGCGCACTCTGCGTGGCGCTCACCGAAGGCTCCTCATTGCCCGAAGCCGTCACGTTCGGAGCGGCGGCCGCCGCGCTCGCCGTCACCCGGCCGGGTGCCCAGCCCGGCATGCCGCAGCGCTCGGAAATACTCGCGCTGCTCGCGGAAAGGGCCAGCTGAGACGTGCTGGTCATGAGCGGAGTCTCCAAGGCCTACGGTGGGGCATACGCCCTCCGGGGGGTCGACCTCGAGCTGCGCCAGGGCGAGGTCCACGCCCTCGTGGGAGAGAACGGGGCGGGCAAATCCACGCTGATGAAGGTGCTGGCCGGAGTCCACCGTCATGATGGCGGCACCATGACACTGGACGGCAAGCCCGTCTCCTTCGGCAGCGTGGCCGAGGCGCGCAGGCACGGCATCGTGATGGTTTACCAGGAGCTGATGCTCTTCCCGGACCTGAGCGTGGCCGAGAACCTCTACCTTGGCACGGAACGCGGGCTCATCAACCACCGCAGACTGCTGGAGCGTGCCAGGACAGACCTGGCTGCCATCGAGCTCGACGTTGACCCGGCCACGCCGGTGCGCAAGCTCGGCATCGGTGAACAGCAGCTGGTCGAGATCGCCTCGGCGCTCGTGCACGACAGTCGCATCCTCATCATGGACGAACCGACCGCCGCGCTTTCCGCAGTGGAATCCGAGCGGCTGTTCAGCCTGATCGATTCCCTCAAGGCGCGCGGTGTGAGCATCATCTACATCAGTCACCGGCTCGAGGAGATCTTCCGGCTCGCAGACCGCGTCACCGTGCTGCGCGACGGCAGGCTTGTCGGCACGCACGAGATAGCGGCGGTCAGCCCGGACATGGTGATCAAGGAGATGGTGGGCCGTTCCGTGCTCAACTACAGCCGCAAGCGGGTCGAGCGCGGCGAAATTATGGCCCGTTTCGAGTTCGAGGGGCCCGACCTGAAACCCGGGAAGCTCGAGCTGCGCCAGGGTGAGATCGTCGGCCTTGCCGGCGTGATCGGCTCAGGGCGCAGCACCGTCCTCAATGCACTCTTCGGCCTGACGGGCAAAGCCAGCTGGAACGGCATGCCCGTGAACAGCCCGCGTGACGCGCTGCGACGCGGGCTCGTACTCGTCCCCGGTGACCGCAAGATGCAGGGCATGGTGGCCGAACTGCCGGCCACGCAGAACATCTCGCTCGCGACCCTTGAGCGGCTGAGCCGCTTCGGCGTGATGAACGCCCGGGCCGAGAAGTCCCAGGCAGATGAATGGAGCGGACGCCTCTCGCTCAGGCCGCGGGACCCGAACAAGCCGGCCGGCACATTCTCCGGCGGAAACCAGCAGAAGATCGTGGTCGGCAAGATGCTCGCCACCGAGCCGACAGTGCTGCTGCTCGACGAGCCGACCCGCGGCGTCGACGTCGGCGCCCGCGCAGAGCTTTACGAACTGATCAGCGAACTCGCAGACGAAGGCCTAGGCCTGATCATCGGCTCGAGCGACACGTCCGAACTGATAAGCCTGTCGGACCGGATCCTCGTGTTCCGGCACGGAGCGGTGGTCACCGAACTGCATGCCCCGTTCGTTGAAGAGGAGGTCGTCCGCAATGTCACTGGCGCGAGTCAACTGGCGTGAACTCCTGAGCAAGTACGGGCTGGTGCTCGCACTTCTCGTGCTCATCATCATCCTCGCGCTGCTCTCGGACAGGTTCCTTACCACCAGCAACGCGCTCAACGTGCTCAGGCAGATCGCCGTCAATGCGATCATCGCCTGCGGCATGACCGTCGTGATAATCACGGCCGGCATCGACCTCTCGGTCGGCTCGCTGCTGGCGCTGGTAGGCGTGCTCGGAGCGGGCATGGCGACCGGAGACGTGCCACCGGCCCTCGCGATGGGCGCCACCCTGGGCATCGGTGCGCTGCTCGGCGCATTCAACGGCTTCTTCGTCGGCTATGTACGAATAGCTCCCTTCATCGTCACCCTTGCGGGACTGACGATATTCAGGGGCCTGGCCCTGGCCTTCACGGACGGAAGCCCGATATCGGGCCTGCCGCCCGCCTACTTCGCGATCGGTTACGGCTCGTTCCTCGGTATCCCTACCCCGGTCTGGATCATGATCGGCTTCATGCTCCTGACTCATTTCCTGCTGCGGTTCACGCCGTTCGGCCGCTCTGTCTATGCGATCGGCGGCAACGAGGAGGCGGCCAGGCTCTCGGGCATCCCCGTGAAGCGCGTCAAGATGCTGACCTACGCCTATGCCGGCCTCGCTTCGGCACTGGCGGCGATCGTGCTGACGGGCCGCCTCAACTCGGCGCAGCCCAGCGCAGGCTACATGTTCGAGCTGGATGCAATCGCCGCCGTCGTAGTCGGCGGCACCTCGCTTTCCGGCGGCAGGGGCGCAGTTTTCGGCACCCTGATCGGCGCGCTCATCATCGGCGTCATCAACAACGGCATGAACCTTCTCAACGTTCCGTCCTTCTACCAGCAAGTCGTGAAGGGAGGTGTGATCCTGGGTGCTCTCCTGATCGAACGCCTCATCTCCAGCAGAAACCAGACCTGAACTGTCCTTATGGGAGGAAACACATGCGTAAACTCATCCTGCTTCTCGCCTTCACCATCGCGTCCGCCGCGGCGGCCCAGACCATCGGCCTGTCGATCTCGACGCTCAACAACCCGTTCTTCGTCACGCTGCGCGACGGCGCGCAGGCAGCTGCCGATGCCGCCGGCGCCGAACTCATCGTTGTTGACGCGCAGGACAACGTCAGCAAGCAGATCTCAGACCTTGAAGACCTGCTCCAGCGCGGCATCGACGTGCTCGTGATCAACCCCACCGACTCCGACGCGGTCGTGCCCGCAGTGATGATCGCCAACTCGTCCGGCATCCCGGTCATAGCGGTCGACCGCAACGTGGCCGGTGGCGAACTCGCCGCATATGTCGTTTCTGACAACGTTGCCGGCGGTCACCTCGCCGCAGGCTACATCTGTGAGCAGCTTGGGGGCAGCGGACTCGTCGTGGAGCTGCAGGGCATCCCAGGCGCCAGCGCGACCAACGAGCGCGGCGAAGGCTTCAACTCAGGCATCGCGGAGCTGTGCCCCGATGTCACCGTAGTTGCCCGGCAGACCGCCAACTTCTCGCGTGCCGAGGGCCTGAGCGTGATGGAGAACATCCTGCAGGCGCAGGGCGAGATCGACGCCGTCTTCGCGCACAACGACGAGATGGCGCTCGGCGCACTCCAGGCGATCACCGCGATCGGCCAGGACGTCCTCATCGTCGGCTTCGACGCAACCGATGACGCCGTGGCTGCGGTCGAGGCCTGCACCATGGGCGCCACTGTCGCGCAGTTGCCTGCCGACCTTGGCGCCATGGCGGTCGAGCACGCCCTTGAGATCATCGCCGAGGGCGCACCCGAGTCGCAGATAAACGTTGCAGTCGACCTGAGCCTCGTCACCAGCGAAGCCTGCCAGTAAACAGCCTCTGAGAGTCGCGCAGGCGGGCATCCCGGTTCGGGCTCGCCCGCCTGCCGTCTGCAGACAAAGGAGCGCAAAAGATGTCGAACGTACTGCTGGCCGGCGAGTCCTGGATCAGCAACACCTATCACACCAAGGGCTGGGACCAGTTTCACTCGGCCGTTTACGACACCGGTCATAAACACCTGCTTGCGGCCCTCAAGACAGCCGGGCACGACGTCACGCACATGCCCGGCCACGCAGTGGGGCAGGACTTTCCGCTCGACCCGGCCGGGCTGCGGGAGTTCGATGTCATCATCCTGAGCGATGTCGGCGCGAACACCATCCTGCTGCACCCGGACACCTGGCTGCACGGTAAACGCACGCCCAACCGGTTACGGTTGCTGCGCGACTACGTGCACGCGGGCGGCGGGCTGCTCATGGCGGGTGGTTACATGAGCTTTCAGGGCATCAACGGCGTGGCCCGTTTCCGTGGCACGGCCGTGGAACAGGTCCTGCCGGTCAGTATCCACCCGTGGGACGACCGCATCGAGGAGCCCGAAGGCCTCGAGCCTGTGGTGGTTGATGCTGCTCACCCACTCGTTGAGGGCATTCAGGGTCCCTGGCCGTCGCTGCTCGGCATAAACGAGGTCGAGGTAAAGCATGACGGGCGACTGGTGGTAAGCGCGGGAGGCCATCCGCTGCTGGTCGCCGGTGAGCACGGCACGGGCCGCAGCCTGGCCTGGACGTCCGACATCGGCCCGCACTGGTGCCCGCCCGACTTCCTCGCATGGCCGGGCTACGACAGGCTCTGGGCCAACGCGATCGCCTGGCTGGCCGGCGAGCAGTGAAGAAGTCCGGGATCCTGCACGCCCAGCTTTCGCGGCTGATCGCCTCGATGGGTCATGCCGACCTGCTCGTAATCGGTGATGCGGGGCTGCCGGTTCCACCGGGTGTCGAGACGGTTGACCTGGCCCTGGTCCAGGGCGTGCCCGGATTCCTTGAGACGCTCTCGGCCGTGCTCGGCGAGTTTCACGCCGAGAAGGCAATCATCGACACCGAGCAGGCCGACGTGTCCCCCGAGTTCCACGCCCGGTTCAAGCGGGCCTGGCCGGAATCCATCCCTCTTGAGGCCGTGCCACACGCCGAACTGCAGGAAATGGTGAAAGGCGCCCGGGCCGTTGTGCGCACGGGCGAGTTCACTCCTTACGCCAACATCGTGCTGGTCGCAGGCGTGCTCTTCTGACGGCTCAGTTCTCAGCACTACCGGCTGACGCCTGCTTCGTGGCGCGTCAGCCGGTGGTGCGCACGGGCAGGTCAATCCAGTTCTGCAGCCGTTCCATGCTGGTCGCATAGCCGATCTCGGCCAGCTGCGGGTACTTATCAAACTCCAGGTTGCCGTACTCCTGGGTTGGGTAGCGGATGGCCAGGTCAGCCAGCGCATCGGCTGCTGCACCAAGGTACTTCGAGTTGACCGACGTGGCACGCATGAGCGTGCCCAGTATGGACGGATAGCGCGTACGCCGGCTCCTGGGCAGCAAGCGCTCGAACAGCACCCTCCAGCCGGAGATGCTGGGACCGAACTCGAACGCGCGGTTCCTCGTGCCACCCCCGGCATTCGAGCCGATGATGAGTCCGGTGCCGATCATCTCCCGCATGATGTCCACCGGATAGTTGTTCATGATTCCACCGTCGACGAGGATGTCTCCATCCTGAACGAGCGGAGTGAAGACGCCGGGAATCGCGGTGCTCGCCCGGACGGCCTCCCACGCAAGACCGCGTTGATGCACGACCAGGTCAGCCTTGCTCAGGTTCGCGGAGACGCAGCGGAACGGAAGCCAGAAATCCTCCAGCCGGGCGTCTTCGAACAGGCCTGTGAACATTTCCGTCACGCTGTGGGACTTGGCGAGCGCGACCAGGGGCAGGGTTCGGTCAAGCAGCTTCTTGGGATCGCCGAACCTGCGTGCCGTCTGCAGGACAAGGTCAAAGGACTGTTTGTATGCGTAGATCGCTCCGATCAGCGCGCCCATGCTGGTTCCGGCGATCATGTCCACCGGCTGTCCCAGCTCCAGGAGCGCGCGGATCAGGCCCAGGTGCACGTAGCCCCGTGCCCCGCCGCCGCTCAGGACCAGTCCTAAAGCCCGGCCCGTCAGGCGCCTGGCGAGCCTGCCGGCATCCTCCCCCACACCCGTCCGCAAATGATGGTGCTCCAGCGGTGGCCTGGCTTCAAGCCAGCGGGCTGTGCCGCGTGGCTGGTCCGCCGCGTCATCGTGGACCAGCACCAGGTTCAGGCTGCGCGCCGGCACCTCGGACATGGCACGCTCGACCGGCCCCGGTTCGTGGTCAGACAGGGCGTCTGCGACCACCACCACCTGGTCCGCCTGGCCGAGGCAGCGCCTGGTCCACTCGGTCAGACCGCTGTCTGTTACCAGCAGCGTGTACTCATGGGCAGCCTCGACCTCGTTCAGCCAGTAGGTGAGGGCCGACCAGAGGGCGTCGTCCCGGCCGGACTGCGCTGCGCCTTGGCCACCGAAGCGCCTTTCCACTTCAGCGGAGTCCAGAGTCGTGACCTTGCCCCAGCCACGAAGCTCCTGCTGCAGGAGGCGGATGACGTCATCGAGCGGAGCGTCATCCTGAGCCGGCACCAGCGCGATGGTCCTGACCCCGTTACCGGACCCGACCTTTTGCGGCCCGCCCGTATTGGCACGTGCGAGTGCGTTGCGCGCGATCTGCACCATCACCTGAGGGTGCAGCGCGACGAGTTCGCGGTCGAGCCGCACCAGCTGGGAATCCCTGATGGCCATCACGGTCTCGCTGCGGGCGCCATCGCCCAATACGGCGTACTCCCCGATGCTGGCGCCCCGGCTTAGTTCCACCGTGCTGAGCACGTTCCCGTCCCGATCTGTCGCGATGCTGCGCAGCCTGCCGCTAACGAGCAGGTACATGCCGTCAGCATCGTCACCCGCTGCGTAGACCGGCTCGCCACCCGCGACGTGTACCCAGGCCACAGCTTCCTGCAGCTCGTGAATCTGGGCCGCCGTCAGGTCCGGGAACCATGTCTCCAGCACGCCCGACAGCTGGATCCGCTGCAGCCGCGGCCGCATCGCATGCACGACAGCCTCGCGCAGACCGGGCGTCGCGTCCGAGAGCCGGTCGAAGTCAAGCCTGGACAGCCGCACAAGTTCCGCTTCCACCAGCGCAACCACCGTGGCCGTACGTTCCTGACCCGCCACGAGCGCCATCTCGCCGACGCTGGCGCCGGGTTCAAGCCGGTCAACCACGACCTCGCCGCCACCCTCAGTCGTGACCCGAACTTCAAGTTCGCCGCTTGTGAGTACGAAAAGCGCGTCGCCCGCCTCGCCCTGCCGGACGAGGGTTTCGCCGGCAGCAAGGCTCACAAGCTCCAGGCCGGGCTCAAGGTTCTGCAGCAGGTCAGCTTCCAGGCCAGAGAACATGGCGTTCCTGGCCAGGCTTTTCCAGAGTGGCTCAGTCATTGCCCAAGTAGTGTGACGAACTGCCAAAGTAATATGGCGAACCGCAGATGTCCTGAATCTGAATCGCGGAGTCTGTGTTCCACATGTCAAAGCGGTCGTAGAAGACGTTGTTCACCAGCTGGTCGTCAGCCAGGAGTGGGGCACCGAAGTTGTCCGGAGCGGGTTCCTGTGACAGGAAACATTCCCGGCCGTCGCGAACGGCCAGGTCCCCCGCCAGGAAGGCGCTCAGGTTCGGAGCGGCGAATGATGTGCCGGCATAGCGCAATGCCATTCCCTGATGTTGACTCAAAAGCAGTGTACCGGGCATCATCACGTTGCCGCTGTTGGACCAGGACGACTTGCCGCTGCCATAACTGTCGGCCAGGTGCACCGCGCTGACGGCGATCACGTTCGGTTCCGCCGCCGGGTAAAGGGCATAGTCAAGCCCGAAATTACCGGCAGAGGCGACGTGCAGGAGATGGGTCACGCCGGTGAAGGCTCCCCCTGCGCAATCAGCTTGGTCATCAGACGGACACTGGAAGTAATCGGACAGTCCGTAGTTGACTTCAGGCCGAGCTACTACACCGATGACCTGATCAGACTGCCCTTGCATTCCGTTGACTGCCGCCACGGCCTCGGCGTACTCCTCGAACGAGGTTACGCCACTCGCAGCGAAGTCCTCGGTGATGGAGCACGGCATGACGACGAAGCTGAAGTTCACGACGATGCGGGTTGGTGCCTCATCCTGCGTGAGGCTACGCAGCCCTGCCACATTCTTACGGATGGCTACAGAGATGTTTTCCATTTCGCGTCCGGCAGTGTTCACGGTCTGAACGATCAACGGTGTGGACGGTGGCGGTGGATTATTTCTGTTGTCAGCGAAAACGTAATAAGGCTCATCTGTTGTAGGATTATCGTTCGTCGCAGGCCAGCCTCGAAAGTCGTACGTCATACCTCGCAGTGATTCGATGACGCTATGAAGGACAAGCGCACCATGCGTGATGCTGCCATCTTCCACCAGCTGCTGCAGTTCTCCCGGAGCAAGCTGCCCGCTCAGGAGTTGCTGTGGAAGTTGATTGGCACCGATTCCGCCTTCACCGAAGTCGTCGACGACAAGGATCGCGGCAATATGTTCAGTATCGCCGAAGAGGTTGAGTTCCCTGGCCATATCTCCGTTGGTGAGCACAGAGGCGTGGTCCGATCCCTGCGCCCATGCCGTGGGTTCAGTTTCTCCTGCAACTGGTGCATAACTGAGCCCCCCGACCGCGCCGACAGCGCGCAGGCCTGCGCCCACCGCCCGCAAGCCCTGGCCAGGCAGCACGAACTCGTTGGCGGCGCAGGCGCCAACGTTCTGGAAAGTGTCATCAGGGTGGCCGGGGTCGAGCGCTGACGCCAGTGTCCGGTACTCGGTGATGTCATCCGGGTTATTCGGCCGGGAAACGTTCAGCGACTGGAAAGCAGCCGCTGTGTTGCCATTGACGTCGCTAGCGACTGCGCGGAATGTGTAGGCCTCAGTATCAGAGTCCGGCTGCCAGTCCATTGACCATGTGCCGAGTGCAGGATCCGAGAATCTTATCAGCACCACGTCAGCTTCTCCTTCGGCTGCGTCCGAATCTGTAGTGCCGATCAGGGTATTACCCTCGTATATCTCTACCAAGCTGATCCCACTGTTGTCCGTTGCGCTTCCGGTGAGCATCGAGGACTCGGCATCGATCGGGTCGAACCGGATCACAGGCGGTAACCAGTCCGCTGCGACTTCCGTATCAGTCTGAATGGGCAGCGTCAAGGAAGCTGTCAGTGCCTCGCGCTCCAAAGGGTCGTGAGAGCCGGTCAGCCCCGTCACGGATGCGGTCACTTCGAGCGTGGCACCAGTCAGTGGTTCAACCGTGAGGACGCCGGCAGTGTCGTCGTAACTCACTTCCTGTCCACCGCTCACGTCAAAGCTGACCTGAACGGCATGAGGAGGGATGGTCGCTACGCCGTCCGCGGCGTTGATCCGCAGACGGAGGTCTAGCTGCTCCCCAAGGACAGCGAACTTTCTTGGTCTGACAGTAGCGATCCCGACACTGCTGATAAGAGGGTCAAGCTCGAACTGGTAGATGGACGCGTCGCCGGTGAATGTCCGCGTGGTCACGCCGTACGCAAGCACCGATGAAAGCGACTGCCCGTACGCCCGAACCTCGATCCGGTAAGTACCCTCTTCCAGAGTTATCCGTTCGAGGCGATTTCGGAAGATGAAGATCTCTTCTGTAGTCCCAGCTTCGTCCGTGAGGGTGTAGCTGACCTCCCGGATGGGACTCTCATCCTGGGAATCCACAAGCAGGCCACCCAGGTTCACCGGAAAGTAGAGTGACAGCTCGAACGTGTTCTCCTCGGGCTCTTCCGGTTCCCCGGGCTCCTCCGGCTCCTCCGGCTCTTCGGGTTCTTCGGGTTCTTCGGGCTCTTCGGGCTCCTCAGGTTCCCCCGGCTCCCCGGGCTCCCCGGGCTCGTCTGGTTCGCCAGCGCCAGGCTCCTCGGGCTCTTCGGGAACCGTCGGCTCTTCCGTCTCGACTGGTGGCGGATCGTTTTCGGGGGCAAGGGTATCAAGCTCCGTGCGGAAGCAGCCGGTGAGTCCAAGTATGATGAGTACCGTCAGCAGCAGAAGCAGTTTCGTGTTCACTTTTCCCCCAAGGGTTTTCGATCCGGCCCGGCCTGAACCTGAACGTGCAGAAAGTCAGCAGCCCCTGGGGAGTATTTGCCAAGGCTGCCCCAAGAGGTGCTGAATATAGTCGAAGTACAGAATAGCAGGCGACTTCAGACATGCAGCGATAATGATCACGCAGAGCACAGCCGGGCGGCACTCAATGATCACGGACAAGCTGCAGGCCAAAGCTGACGCACGAGTCAAGGTCGAGTCCGGCCCCCTTTGCGTGCTCCCTCTCCACGCTGGTGGCGTTGAGTTGCTCACCGGCGGTTGCCAGCACGTGCGCATACATCTCGTCCACTTCCTGCTCCATCGCAGCGCCGATCCGTGCGAGCTGAGCCTGTGCTGCTCCCGCTAGCCGCACCGCTGCAGCGGACTGGATCCCAACGCGAACAGCGGCGATGCCGACGAGTGCCGCTGCAACCTCCCGCAGGTTGCCGATCTCATGGGCGATGCTGAGCCCTTGCGAGAAGTGCCCGGCAGCCTCGGTCGACCTGCCGCGTGTGAACTCCAGATGCCCAAGGCTGTTGAGGGTCACTGCGGTACCTGTCCGGTCACCGATCTCTCGGCATAATGACAGGCTGCTCAGGTAGAGCTCGAACGCTTCGTCCGGTGAGCCCACTTCCGCGGCCATGAAGCCTAAGTTGTTCAGTGCGACCGCGCTGCCGGCACGGTCACCGATCGCCCGCCTGATCTCCAGGCTCTCGCCAAAGAGCTCGCGCGCCTGGTCGATACTGCCAAGATTCGCGGCGATGATGCCCAGGTTGTTCAGAGCGTTCGCGATCCCAAGACTGTCGCCGATGGCCTTCCTGGTGACCAGGCTGTCCTCAAAGAAGCGGCGTGCGGCCTCCAGGTTGCCCTGGTGCAGCTCGATGTTGCCGAGGCCGTGCTGGGAACGCGCGACGCTGCGGTCGTCCTCCAGGCTGCCGGCGAGTTCCAGCGCCTGCGTCAGCCAGCCGTGAGCGGCCTCGTACTCTCCCTGTTGCCAGAGCACGTTGCCACCGAGTGCGAGCAGCACCTGGACCAGCTCGAGGCGATCTTCGAGATCCTCGAACACGGCCTTGGCCCGCTCCAACCAACTGACCGCGCCCAGGTAGTCGCCCTGCTTCTCGAGCAGCTCCCCAAGGTGCCGCATGCCGCGGGCTTCCCCGGCCTGATCGCCGATCGATCTTGCGGCCGCAAGCGACCGTTCGAAGCTGTCCTTGGCGGCTGCATAGTCGCCCGTGTGCATCAGTACCTGGCCCTGCCGGCGCAGCAGCTCGCCTAGTTCACTTCCCTCTACCAGCGGCAGCAGCCGCGCGAACCAGTTCAGTGCCGCCTCGTTCGCGTATGAAGCCTGGGCGGCCTCTCCGGCGAGCCTGAAGTACTTGCGTTGGCTGTCCAGGTCAGTTCCCAGCCCATGATGGAGGGCGAGTATCTCAAGCATCGGTTCCTGCTGCGTGGCGACGTGCTCCTCGATGAAGCCTGCGAGCCGCCCGTGCAGGGACGACCTGAGGGCAAAGGGAATGCTCTCGTACGTGACGTCCCTGGCGATCGCCTGCCGGAACGCGTAGTTGCCTGCCTGCTTGCCCTCGGGCACGGTCAGGTCCAGCCGGCTGAGCTCCACAGCAGCCGCCGTGACCCGCTCGATGCCACCCAGGGACGGGTAGTATCCGTCAAGCCAGGCAAGTGCGAAGCGCCGGCCGATGATGCTCGATGCTTTGAGCATCGCCTGATTGTGTTCGCTCAGGCGGTCGATGCGGCTGAGAATAAGGCTGTGCAGTCCTGCCGGAAGCTCGGTGCTTGCCTCACTGATCTGTCCGGGTCCCAGCGCAGCAAGGTAGTCGGCGAGCTCCTCCAGGTAGTACGGGTTGCCCTCAGCCTGATCCAGCAATTGACTGATGGCATCGGCAGGCAGTTCATCCATCACCCGTCCGGAGGAGATTCGCGCCTGGAGCAACTCGTTCGCCTCGTCATCGGTGAGGCTGCCGAGCGGGACGCTGAGGGCGTCAGCACCGACGTCGATTCTGACGCCATCCTCCCTTCTGCTCAGGATCAGCAGCACCGGATGGCTTCCGAGTCCCCGGGCAACCACCTGCAGGAGGTCAGAAGACAGCGTGTCGAACCATTGCAGGTCCTCCAGGATCAGCAGCAGGACGCGTCCGTCGGCCTCGGCCCGCCGGGCAGCGAGTCGGATCAGTTCGAGCAGGAGCGCCTCGCGCGATGCCTTGCGGAGTTCGGGGTCAAGCGAGGCTGTCAGTTCACTGTCGGGCAGCACCAGGTTGAGTACCGGGGCGAGCAGCGGCAGCCGGGGCAGCAGTTCCGGTGAAAGGTCCCGCACCGCACGCTCGAGGTGCGCAGCAGCATCGCTGCGGTCGCCACGGCCCAAGATCTCCCGGATCACCGGCTGCCAAGGATAGTAAGGCGAGTCCGCCGTATATGATTCCGCCTCGCCCACCAGCACGGAAGCAGCCGCACCCTCTTCGGCAACGAGTGCTGCGATCAGCCTGGTCTTGCCGATGCCGGCCTCACCTGTAACAGTGACGACGCGCGCTTCACCTGCCCTGGCCAGGCCGAACTCCTTGCGCAGCAGCCTCAGTTCAGCAGACCTGCCGATGAGCGAGCCCGTGGACGCCTGGCCCGTCAAAGCTCCGGCCGACTTCGCCCGCACAGGTTCGAAGACCGCCAGCGGCAACGCACGGCCCTTGACCATGATGCTGCCGTGCTCCTGCCATTCGAAGGCGTGACTGGTGCCTTCCAGCACCTGCCTTGACGCCAGGACCTGACCGGCTGCCGCATTGCCCATGAGCCGTGCAGCCATGTTGGTTTCCTCGCCGAGCGCACCGTAAGTGCGGCGACCGTGGCCGCCATAGGCACCTGTCCTCATGGTTCCCTGGCTGATGCCGATGCGCACGTCACGGATGTAGCCGAGCCCGTCGGCAAGCTCCATCAGCCTCAGTGCGGCGATGACGGCGCGGGTCGAATCATCCTCATTGGATACCGGAGCTCCGAATCCCAGGTAGAGGTAGTTGCCCTTGTCGCCAACCGTCACCTGAAGCAACGTGCCTTCGAGCCGGGCTGCCTCGGTCTGCACCCTTCGGATGAACGCGTTCAGCCGCAGTGATGCGTCCGGGTCAGTGTCGTAGTCGATTCCAGCAAAGCTCAGGAACACGGCGGTGACCGGACGCAGCTCGGTCAGGAACGCGCCCTGTCCGGCCTCAAGGCGCGCGTATACCTCCGGGATCAGCCACGGCTTCGCCTGCCGCTGCGGAATGCCTGACGTTTCCGTACTGGTCGCAAGACCTGCGCTGCGGTTGCGCAAAGCCCCCACCACTGCGAAGCGACGCCCGTCCGCCTGTCTCCATTCCCTGACTTCCAGATCCTCGCCCAGCGATCGCGCAGTCGATTCGTCAAGGATCACCTCGCCGCTGCCGGCCAGTCCGTCTGCCGCCGCGAGCCTCTCGAGTGTCTGTCCCGCTATCACGTCCATCAGCTGGATGTCCTCGTTGCCCACCACCATTCGCCTGACGGGGCCCGTAGCTACCGCGACCTTCAGCTCGAGTGTCAGGGCTTGCCCGCCCGGCAGGAAGACCCGACCTGCTTCGTTCATGACCGCCTGCATCGCCACTGCGCTCGAGCTGGCCCGCGTGCCGTCATCCCCATCAAACCAGCAGGTTATCGCGTCGCCCGCGAAACCGATCACGCTGCCACCGAACCGGTGAACCTGCTCGATTAGCGCGTCGTAAACGCGTTCCAGGTGGATCGGCAGCTCCTCGGCACCCCTCCGCAACCCCATGGTTTGCGTAAGCAGGGTTGTCAGCGGTGTGAAACCGGAGATGTCGGCAAAGACGGCGCTGCCCACCTGCTTGTGGGGCAGGTCAGTTCCTTCCGCCAGCGCCTTCCGGCGGTCAAGCGGTATGTAATCAGCCGGTGAGTCCCCGCCCTCCGCGCTCACAGTCGGAAGTGATTAGACGGTACTGGTGGGCCAGTGGGGGCTCTGGAACGGTGTGTCACGTAATAACGATTTTACCCAATGGTCGCGTGACGTGACTCTGACGGTGAGTCAGGGCGAAGGACGGAACATTCCAGATCGGAACCCAGGAACAACAGACACCCAGACCATTCCCGAAGCGCGTTCAGAAGGATGTGCCCGCATTTTCCTCGCGGTATATCTCCTGCACCCTTGTCTGTCTTGCTTTTAGATTTCAGGAGCTTCCGTAGCTCACTATCGGAATCGCACAGCACCAAAAGATGAACGGCGCTTCCGAAGAAACGCCGTTCTGATCGTGGTGGAGCTGAGGGGATTCGAACCCCTGACCTT
>ERZ869909.2129-NODE-2129-length-14014-cov-4.367439_pt1 | contig 14014 bp, 18 predicted proteins | sample MGYA00520892_ERZ869909 | MGnify/ENA primary metagenome ERZ869909 (study PRJEB32215, sample SAMEA104723947) | bioreactor metagenome | biome: bioreactor; feature: anaerobic bioreactor; material: water | place: China | collected 2015-03-12 ... | reverse complement strand
ACATGGAATAGACACCAGGGAGAAATGCCCGTCGTGCAGGAAGGGTGCGGCCATTGAGCGCGTTGGGAGAGGTCGCCGCTTCGGTTCCACTTCAAGGCTCAGCCGCGCCGTGCACGGACACAGGAAGCGAGCCGCGGCCTTGAACTCACACCATAGGTAGCGCGGCGCGGCGGCCCGCAGTCGGGGACGAACCTTGCAGACGGCGGTTCTTCGCACCGGAGGAGCCGCTCATGGATGCCGAAGCGTCGGGCTCCAACCGACTGCTGGCCGGGGAACACACACCCCTGTGCCCCCGACGCATGGGCATCTTCATGCTCGGAACCATGCGGGGAATGTATCCGAACAGGAGGGCCAACCTGGCACTCTGGCGATTAGGGGCTTGAGCTTCCACCTGCTGGAGGGTTTAGGTTCACGCGACTCGAGCCAGGAGCCCCGCGATGAACATAGGCACCGCAGCCGCCAGGTCCGGTCTTCCCGCGAAGACCATCCGATACTACGAGGACATCGGCCTCCTGAAGCCGGACCGCGCGCTCAACGGCTACCGCGACTACTCGGCCGCGGATGTCCATCGCCTTCGGTTCCTCCAGCGGGCGCGTGGCCTGGGCTTCTCCGTCGAGGAATGCAGGCAGCTCCTGTCGCTTTATGGCGACGCACACCGGGAAAGCGCCGAAGTGAAGGCGATCGCCTTGGCCAGGCTCGAGGACATCGACAGGAAGATAACAGAACTATCGGCCTTGAGGACCATGCTGCGGCACCTGGTCGACAACTGCCATGGCGACCACAGGCCCGAATGCCCGATCATCGATGGCCTCGCCGGACCGAGCGGTCCGCACTAGGCGGCGATGCTTATGGAAACGCGGGCGATGGCGGTTGAGCTGACGATGGGCGATCCTGCGGGGATCGGGACGGAGATCGCCCTCAAGGCCTGGCTGACGCTCCCCGACCGCACCGCCCTCGATGCCTCGAGGGCGTTGCCATCCGGATCCTGGATGATCTGAAGCGCGACGGCGGGTTCGCCGTTGAGAAGGCTGCGCAACGCGTAGGAGTCGGCGCCCAGCTCCACCCGCGCTACATCGCGCAGCCGTGTCGTCTGCCCGTCCGGGCCAGTGCTGACGATGATCCCGCCGAACTGTTCTGAAGACCGCAGTCGGCCCTTCGCGTTCACCGTTACCTGGAACTCGGCCGACGAATCCGGCTGCTGCCCGATTCCGCCCGCAGCTACCTGGACGTTCTGTTCCCTCACGGCATCGATCACGTCCGATGCGGTCAGCCCAGGAGCGGCAGGCAACGACTCTCATCTGCCGCGCCCACTATCCCGCGATGCAGTCGCTGATCGGCTTTCTCGCAGACGAATGCTGCACAGCTGCTCGCAGTCGTATGTCGATCATCGAAACGTCGTAACGTGGTCGTTTCAGCTTGAAGCCTTAGGGTCCAGTACGCAGGCGATTCCTGTCCCTGCATCAGCCACGCTTTCTGCCTAGAAGTCGAACGCATCGGCCCGGGTCCTCTTTCATGAGGCCCGGGCCGACAGAGGGTGGCGCCGCAGCGGTGCCAACCAGGCTGTGGCGCTTTCGCCAGCCGCTAGGAGAGCGACCGCGGGTCCAGCGGCAGTTCGGGCATCCCGAAGGGTTCGCTCGTCTCCGCGCACCGGCGGCGCTCCCTTTCCACGATGACCTCCCAACGCTGTCCCGTTGCGGCATGGAAAGCACGGAGGCGCTCCAGCGGCTTTTCCAGGTGCGCGAACACCCGCCGCTTGATCGCTTTGGCCGAGCCACCGCTCGAGAGCGGGACCACGCGCGCCTGCCGCCGGAAGGGGTCGCCGTCGAACGCGAGTTCCGGCTTCAGTGCCGGGTCATCCGGCAGGAAGAAGACGGCCGGCGACCAATAGGTGATCGACCGGGCTCCCGGGAGCAGGGGGATCATCGTCGTCCGGTGCGCGTAGGTGCAGTAGCTGCCGGGGCGGGAGATGTCCTCGTCACCACAGGGACGGTCCGTGACCTCGGTGCGTCCCTGGGCGAAGCGGGCATGGAATTCGCGGCCGTCATCGTCCTTGGGCCTGGCATAGTCGGGCAGCGGAGCCGCATGGGTGCGGAACGCGTCCGCGATAAGCTTGTTGATCTGGTCGTGCATCTGGATCTCCCATGGTTGAATTCCGTGGGTCCGCCATCGGAGCCGCACGGCAGAGGGGCCAGTGGCCAAACGAGGTCGTTTCGATGCTGGGAGAGGTCTCGTCCGGGGGCACGTTGCTCACCCGGGGCATCGCGCTTCTAGCCGCGACAGCCGATGAGATCCAGATCCCTGGTCAGACAATCACTCGGCACGGTGAACCGTTCATGAACCAGGATGGCGATGGGAACGTGGGTCTCTGCACCCAGGACGGAGCGGAACGCACGGCGGGAGTGCACGCGGGGGAACCAGATCATGAACGCCGGGTTCGACGGCAGCATCAGCCGAACGCATGTTGCGCCTGCCTTGCACGGAAGCAACGGGTGGTGAACAGCGGTGAGTTGGCAGTGAGGCTCGTGCCAGGACCCGGCCTTCCTGTGACATCAGCATTCGTGCCCGCAGGTCTGTCAGCGTGTTACCGGGCCGCCGGCGACAGGGACTCGATGATCCGACAGTCCGCGACGACGCCGCAGCCGCACTGGTCGATCATCCTGTCTAGCTCGGCCTTCATCGACTGGAGGTCGGCGATCTTGCGCTCGATGTCGATGCGGTGCGCCTTGGCGATTTCGTCGATCGCCACGCAGGAGCGCTCCCGGTCGTCGGATAGCGCGAGCAGCGCCCGCACCTCGTCCAGCGAGAAGCCGAGGTCCCGCGCCCTCCGGATGAAGCTCAGGCGCTTGAGGTGGGCTTCGTCATAGGAGCGGTAGTTCCCCTCGGTGCGCGACGGTGCGGGCAGCAGGCCCGACTTCTCGTAGAAGCGGACGGTCTCCACCTTCGTGCCTGTCTCGCGGGCCAGGTGGCCGATCGTCATGATCCTCGCGTTCATCTCTTGACCCTGTAGTGACTACAGCCCTAGGTAAGGGGTCACATCGGGAAAGTCGAGGTGACGGGATTAGGGCTGCCGTAAGCCAGCGTAGCGCATCCCGACGATCCTTGAGGGAGTGCTTGAAAAAGCGCTCAGGCAACGCGTTCCGCCTCGTCCACAGCCTTAACCACCCATTCCGGAAGTCTCGACCTTGCCCGCTTGATCTTGGCCCATTCCGCTGGCCCTAGCACGCGGCGGATCTTCACCGCGCTTTCCTTGGCTCTTTCCTTGCCCATGTAGGCCATGGCCCGGATAGCTTCCCCTGCAGGCTGGTTCGGCAGGACGGTCTGCCACTCCGGTGCCTGCCGCACCTCGACTGGATTGGTGCCGAGCTCGAGGCGTCCGGGTGACCGGATGTCAGATATACCTGTCGGATGGGCTGCTGCGTGGTCAGCCCAAGACGGTTCGCCGCCACGGCGCCGTGCGGTACGATCCGCTTCCTTTTGGCCTTCGAATAAGCACGGACCACCTTCTCCGGCGATGGGGGATAGGACCCGAACTTCCCGCGAACGGGCACTACGTACATGCCCCGGGAAATCCGGATGATCTCGCCGGCCCTGGCAAGGCGGGAAAGAGTCTGGTCGATAGCCGTTCGGCTGGCGAGTGGCGGGGCTTCGGCCGTCGTAGCGATTCATCACTGCTATGCGATTGTCCTTGTAAGACTATCCGCCAGCCTCGGGGCTGTCGCTTCGAAGGCTGAGCATCGGCATCCTTCCTTCGCACGTCATTCCCATCCTCGGCCGGCAGGCGGGATGGATCGGATACTCTCTTGACCCTGTAGTGACTACAGCCCCTAGGTAAGGGGTCACATCGGAAACGTCGAGGTGACGAAATGGCTGCCGCAAGCCCGCTCAAGCTCCATATCGAGGGCATGGACTGCGCGTCCTGCGCGCTCAAGATCGAAACCGCCATGCAGCGACTGCCGGGCGTGAGCGATGTCAATGTCAGCTATTCTTCCGGGACGCTGGCGCTGAAGCTCGACGAGGACAGGACCTCCCGGCGGACGGTCGAGGACAAGATCCGCACGCTCGGCTACCAGCCGGCCGAGACGACGACGGAGGCAAGGCCGGGCCTGCCCGCGAGGCGGCTGCGGCAAGCCTGGTGGCAGGGAACCAAGGCGCGTCTCGCCTTCATGACGGGGGGGCTGTTCGTCGCCGCCTTCGTGGCCTCGTTGCTCCTGCCGCAATGGGACGCATGGCTCTTCTCCGCCGCCGCCCTCGTGAGCGTCGTTCCCTTCGCGCGCCGGGCTCTCGCGGGAGCGCTCGAAGGCTCTCCCTTCACCATCGAGACGCTGATGTCGGTCGCCGCGCTCGGCGCGATCGCCATCGGCGAGGCCGAGGAAGCCGCCGTGGTCGTCTTCCTGTTCGCCATCGGCGAGCTCCTGGAAACCGTCGCCGCGGGTCGCGCGCGGGCAGGCATCGAAGCCCTGATCGACCTGGTTCCCCGCATCGCCCTGCGGCTCGCCGCACCCGGCGTAACGGAAAGCGTTCCGGTCGAGGCTCTAGCCATCGACGACATCGTCGTCGTGCGCCCTGGCGACAGGGTTCCCTCGGATGGCGTCGTCGAGGAAGGCTCGTCCGAGGTCAACGAGGCGCCGGTGACGGGTGAATCCGTTCCGGTGCCCAAGGAGAGCGGGGACAACGTCTACGCCGGGTCGATCAACGCCAATGGCGAACTGCGCGTCCGGATCACGCATGTAGCGGCCGACAACACCATCGCGCGCATCATCCACATGGTGGAGGAGGCTCAGGACTCGAAGGCACCGACCGCACGCATGATCGACCGCTTCTCGCGCTGGTACACGCCGGGCGCGATGGTTGTGGCGGCGCTGATCATGGTCGTCCCCCCGCTTGCTTTCGGCGGTGACTGGATGACCTGGGTCTACCGCGGCCTCGCGACCCTTCTGATCGCCTGCCCGTGCGCGCTCGTCATCTCCACCCCGGCAGCCATCGGGTCCGGCCTCGCCGCCGGGGCACGGCAGGGCCTGCTGATCAAGGGCGGGGCGGCGCTGGAGACGCTCGGCAAGGTCGCCACCGTCGCCTTCGACAAGACCGGGACGCTCACCCGGGGCCATCCGAGGGTCACCGATGTCATCCCGCTGCTCGGAACCGAGGACGATGTCCTCGCCAGGGCCGCGGCAGTCGAAACGAACGTCAGCCATCCTCTCGGCATCGCAATCGTGGAAGCCGCCAAGGAACGCGCACTCGAGCTTCCGGCGACGTTCGGGGGCGGCATCGCAACCCCAGGCAAGGGGGTTACCGCGCGGCTGAAGTCCGGCTTCGCGTCAGTCGTGTCGCCCCGCCACGCGGCGGAGGAGACGGACATCCCTGCCGACGTGCAGAACCGGATCGTCGCCCTGGAAGGCGAAGGCAAGACCGTCGTCGTCCTGATGGCAGGAAAGAGGGCCGAAGGGCTGATCGCCCTGCGGGACGAACCGCGGCCCGACGCTGCCGAAGGCGTGCGGCGGCTGAAGGACAGCGGCGTGAACGTCGTGATGCTCTCCGGCGACAACCAACGAACGGCAAGCGCCATCGCCGGATGCCTTGGCCTTGAAGCCCGCGGGGAACTGCTGCCAGACGCGAAGCTCGCCGAGATCGGCAGGCTGAAGGAGGCGGGTCCTGTCGCGATGGTCGGCGACGGCATCAACGACGCGCCGGCGCTCGCCGCCGCATCGGTCGGCATCGCCATGGGCGGCGGCACCGACGTGGCGCTAGAGACGGCCGATGCCGCTCTGCTCAGGGACCGGGTGGAAGGCGTTGCCGATCTGGTCGCTTTGTCGCAGGCGACGCTCGGCAACATCTGGCAGAACATCGCGATCGCGCTCGGCCTTAAGGCCGTGTTCCTGGTTACCACGCTGCTCGGGGTGACGACGCTCTGGATGGCCATCCTGGCGGATACGGGAGCGACGGTCCTCGTGACGGCCAACGCGCTCCGCCTGCTGGCCTACAGGCCTTCGAAGTAACCGAAAGGACTCGACATGCTTTGCAGAACCGCGGCGGTCCTTGCCGCTTTCCTCGCCCTCGTAGGCCCGGCGGCCTCCCATGACTTCACGGCCGGAACGATCGAGATCGGCCACCCCTGGTCCCGTCCGACACCGCCGTCCGCTCCCGTGGCCAGCGGCTACATGACCCTGACCAACTCGGGCGCGGAGGCCGACCGCCTGGTTGAAATCTCGTCCCCTCTTTCCGAGCGGGCCGAGATCCACCGCTCCACGATCGAGGACGGCGTGGCCAGCATGCGGCCTCTCGACGGCCTTCCCCTGGAACCTGGAAGGACCGTGGATTTCGCCGCCGAGAAGCTGCACATCATGTTCATCGGCCCCGAGCGGCAGATGAAGGATGGCGACAGATTCCCGGCCACGCTCGTGTTCGAGAAGGCGGGCGCCGTCGAGATCGAGTTCGTCGTCCAGCGTCGGGCAGGGGAGGCCGCCCCCGAGAACCATTCGGGCCATGGAGGGTCGAATTGAGCGGCCTGAGAGCCTTCCGGATCGGGGCATGGATGGCACTCGCCCTCCTCGGAGGCTTCCTGATCGGCTTCGGCGGGTATCTGCCGGGGACCGGGCTGCCCAAACAAGTCGAGGAAGGAACGGCTCGCGTCGGAGGTCCTTTCCAGCTGACATCGCACGAGGGCGACACGATCGACAACGCGAAGCTGGCGGGCAAGCCCTACCTCGTCTTCTTCGGTTTCACCCACTGCCCGGACATCTGCCCGACGACGCTCTACGAGCTCACCGACCTGATGGCGGAGCTCGGCCCGGCAGCCGACCGCATCACGCCGCTGTTCATCACGGTCGACCCTGAGCGCGACACGCAGGAGGTGCTGTCGGAATACATGACCGCCTTCGACGAACGAATCCTGGCCCTGCGCGGCGACCCGGCGGCGACGGAAGAGGCCGTAAAGGCGTTCGCCGCCTATTCTCGGAAGGTGCCCACGGATGATGGCGGCTACACGATGGACCACACGGCCGGCGTGATCCTCATGGATGGCGAGGGCCGCTTCTCCGGCATGCTCGACCTGCACGAGCCGCGCGAGAACGTGCTCGCGAAGCTCCGGCGGCTCGCCGATGCCTGACGGCAGCGTCGATGTCCTGGTCATCGGCGCGGGGCAGGCGGGCCTTGCCGCAGGTTATCACCTGAGGCAGGCGGGACTGGAATTCCTCATCCTCGAGGCCGCGCCGCGCGTCGGCGACAGCTGGCGCAGGCGGTACGAATCCCTGACGCTGTTCACGCCAAGGGCGTTCAGCCAGCTCCCCGGGCTGAAGCTTCTAGGCGATCCGGAGGGGTATACGACACGTGACGAGTTCGCCGGCTATCTCGAAGCCTATGCGGCGGCGTTCTCGCTGCCCGTCCGGATCAGCGCCTGCGTGACGCGGCTCGGCCGGGACGGCGGCGGGTTCCGCGCCGAGCTCGCGGATGGGACCGAAGTCTGCGCGCGCGCGGTCATCGTCGCGACAGGAGGTTTCCAGGTTCCCGCTAGGCCTTCTATCGCATCAGGGTTCGCCGGGTCGGTCGTCCAGCTCGATCCCGAAACCTACCAAGGACCGCAGAGCGTCCCCGCGGACGGCAGCGTGCTGGTCGTCGGCGACGGCGCCTCTGGCCGCGACATCGCGGTGGAACTGGCGGCGACGCGGGAGACCCTGCTTGCCGCGGGCAAGCCCCGGAGGCTCTTTCCCGAACGGATCCTGGGCAAGAGCGTCTGGTGGTGGCTCCAGAACCTGGGCCTGATGCGCGTTGGCGCGCAGTCGTTCCTCGGCCGCTTGATGCGAAGGACCGACCCGTTTCCCGACAGGGGGAGGAGCTTGGCGGCAATGGCCGCCGCAGGCATCGACATGAAGCCGCGCCTCGTCACGGCCGAAGGCAGGAACGCCACGTTTGCGGACGGCAGCAGCAGCGAGGTGAAGGCCGTCGTCTGGGCGGTCGGATACCGTGACCATTACGAATGGCTGGAGACCGCGGGCGCAAAGGATTCTGCCGGGAAGATCCTGCACGACGAAGGCGTGTCGCCGATCCCAGGCCTGTTCTTCGTTGGACGGCCCTGGCAGCGGAACCGGGCCTCCGCGCTCGTCATGGGCGCGGGCGAAGATGCCGCGGAGATCGTCAGGCGGATCCTGGACGCGAGGTCCGCCCCGGCCTGACAGCCGAGGGGAACATGAAAGTCCTCTGGAACCAGCGCAACAGCATCAGCCGCAGTCCATCCTGCCTCGCGCGTCGTCATCCGATGCTCCCGAACGCGGGGAATGTCTCCAGCAGCCAGAAGGCGAAGCGCGTCATCTGTCCGGTCATCATGGCGAAGCCCATGACGATCATGATGCCGCCGGCCCCGACCTGAAGGATCCTGCCCGCGCGGCGCATGCGCGGCAAGGTGGACATGAGCGACTGCGTGAAGACCGCGGCAAGGACGAAGGGGATTCCTAGTCCGAGCGAATAGAGCGCGAGAAGGGCGATTCCGTCCGAGGCGGTCGCCGACACCGCGCTCACCGTCAGGATCGCTCCCAGGATAGGACCTATGCACGGCGTCCAGCCGAAGGCGAAGGCAAGGCCGAGCAGGTACCGCTCCGAGCGGGCCGCCTCCAGGAATCGCGCCATGGTAGCGGGCATCCCGCTGCAGCCACGGCAAGCGCACCAGTCCCGTGGTGAACAGGCCGAACAGGACGATGGCAGCGCCGCCGACGAGCCCTGCTTCGAAACTGTAGGCCCGCAGCAGTCGGCTGAGAGCGGTCGCGCTCGCGCCAAGCATGACGAACACGGTGGAGAAGCCGAGCACGAAGAACAGGCTCAGCAGCGCGGCCGTCATCTTTCCGCGTTCACCACCAGATCGCTCGAGGGCCGAGTTTCCTGCGATGAAGGAGACGTAGCCGGGCACGAGCGGAAGCACGCAGGGAGACAGGAACGAAACGGCGCCTGCCGCGAGGGCCGCCATGATGCCAATATTCGAGATCTCGAAGTCCATGAGCGGGCTTCTGCACGCTGAAGTCGCTACAGGGTCAAGGCGCGCGCGAGAAGGCTGTTTCGCGAGCCATGTCGGCGCTTCACTGTCCATTCTCCTTCTCGCGGCGGCTCAGCTCCGCCTGGTATTCGCGCTCCCGTTCCGGCCACGTGCTCCTGATGAAGGCGAGCACGGCCCTGATCTCCTCGTCGCCCATCACCGCGCCGAATCCCGGCATGTCGCTTTCGTAGCCGCCGCCGACCACGGCGGCGGGGCCCTCCTTGGTGATCCGGAACAGGATGCCGTCGGGATGGTGCCACGTGTGGCCGGAAGCGTCGTGCGGCGGGGCGGGCATGCGGCCCGTCGCGAGCGGCATCTTCCAGTCGGGCTGGCCTTCCAGGCTGGCTCCGTGGCAGGAGGCGCAGTTCTCGGCATAGAGTTGCCGTCCCTGCGCGATTGCCCCGGCCTCGCCGGAACCGAACCCGAAATGCCAGGCCAAGGCGATGGCGGCGGCTCCCGAGAGTGCCGTCACGACGCCGAGCGCAAGAGCCCTTCCCCTCATTTCCGCCCGCTGAAGAACAGGTACTTCACCAAGGCTGCGGTGCCGAGGACAAGCATTGCCAAAAGCAGGAGCCAGACGACCCCCATGCCCGTCATCATGCCGCCCATGCCGTCCATCATCCCGCCGTCCATCATCGCCGGGCTCCTTCCGTGATAAGCAAGGCCTGCCTCATTCCCGGGCGTAGACATCGCCCATGGTCCCTGACTTCGTGATCTCCAGGATCTCGAGCGGACCCTGTTTCGGACCGGGCATGCCGGGGGAGCCCGTCGGCATCCCTGGTAACGTCACGCCCTTGATGTCGGGCCGATCCATGAGGAGCTTGCGAACCGTCGAGGCGGGGACGTGGCCACTCACGACATAACCGTCGACGAAAGCAAGGTGGCAGCCCTGGAACTCCTCAGGAATGCCTGCCTCGCTGCTCATCTGCGCCAGGTCGTGCGTTACCCTTTCCGTGACGTTGAAGCCGTTCTCCCGCAGGTGCGCGGCATGGCCTTCGCAGCAGCCGCATTGCGGATTCTTGTAGAGCATTACGTCGTTCTCGCCCGCCATTGCCGGAGCAGAGGCCCAGACGAAGGAAGCGAGGGCGACGACGTTCAGAATGGTTCTCATCTTGGTTCTCCTATCGGGATTGCTCAGGCGATCCTGACCACGCCCATCATGCCGGCGGCCTGGTGTTCGAGGACGTGGCAGTGGAACATCCAGTCGCCGGGGTTGTCGGCTACGAACGCGATCTCGACGCGTTCGCGTGGAGCCACCAGGACGGTGTCCTGCCATTGGCTGCGCGTCGTCGGCCGTCCCTCGCGGGAAATCACCCGGAACGAGTGGCCGTGCAGATGCATCGGGTGATGCCATGCAGTCGCATTGGTCATCGCGATGACATGGCTCTTGTTGCGTCCCAGCGTCAGCATCGGGTCCATGACGTGCCCTTCAGCGGCCACGCCGTTGATGAACCAGATGCCGCCGGAATGCGTCATGTTCATCATGCCGCCCATCATGCCCCCCATCGAGCCCGACGAACCCTCGCCCATGCTGCCGCCCATCTCCTGCATGACCATGGCGCCCATCATGCCGCCGTTGAAGGTCACCTCGTACCGGACGGCAGCTTTCAGGTCCGGCTCGGGAAGCGGGTTCGGCGGAAGCGCGACTGGCCAGTCCGGAGTGCTGTCCCGCAACGGCTTGCCTTCATAAACGAGGTCGACAAGGCGGTATTCGAGGCCCTTGTAGAAGCGGTCGTTCACGGAAACCCGTTTTCCAGCTTCCGCCGTCATGTCGATGATGAGGTCGGCCCGCATCGCGGGTCCCAGCAGAACAAGACCGCCCTCCGGCGCATGCGGCTCGACGGGCTGTCCGTCGAGCGCGATGACGACGGGCTCGTGGCTGCCGAAGTCGAGCTCGAAGATGCGTGCGTTAGCGGCATTGACCAGGCGCAGGCGGATGCGTTCGCCTTTTCGCACCGGGAAGACATCCGGGACGCTACCGTTGATCGTGACCGTGTTGCCGACCCGTCCGTTGTGCATCATGTCGTGGCGGTTGCCGAAATCCTCCCGGATCTCCGCGGATTGCGTCAGCCGCCAGTCGGAGAGAACCCAGGTGATGTCTCGGTCGACCCGGACGGGAGAGGCTTCCTCTACGACCAGCGGGCCATAGAGCCCCCGGCCGACCTGCTCGAAGCTGCGCTGGTGGGGGTGGTACCAGAAGGTCCCCGCGTCGACCGCGTCGAACTCGTAGGTGAAGGTCTCTCCTGGCTGGATTGGAGTCTGGGTAAGGTGCGGCACGCCGTCCATGGCGTTCGGCACGCGCACCCCGTGCCAGTGGACCGTCGTCTCTTCATCGAGCCCGTTCTCGACTGCGATCCGCAGCCGCTCGCCCTGGCGGACGCGGATCTCCGGGCCGGGCAGCTTGCCGTCGTAGCACCAGACCGCTGTATCCTCGTATGGCTCGGGCGCGATCTGGGCGCGGCCGCTGCCCGCCCTGAGCCGGAACTCCCGAACGTCGGCGGCACGGGACGTGGGTTGCATTTGAAGCATCGCCCCGGCGGACAAGGCGGCGGACGCAATGAAGGCGCGACGCGTCAACGTCGGCAAGCGGAAATCTGACATGGAACAACCATCCTGGAATAGCCTAATGTGACGACGCGGACGAACCAACGCGTCGGCCTGTCGTCCGCCAGCGGATGCCGCGGCAGCCGCGTCAGCTCAGGAAGCTGTTTCGTGGAGGGTGGAGATCAGGCGGGCCAATGCGCCCGTCAAATGGTTCAGTGGACCGCAAAGAGGCGGGGGCTGGGGCGTGCTCGAGCTCAGCCAAGGAGGGCGGGCAAATGGCGGTCAGCGTGGTCATGCAGAACTGGTCGCAGGCCGACGCCTGCGGGTTATCGCCGGGACAGTCCTGACAGTCGGCCATCCCGCCGTCGTCCACGGCCGCAATGGCCATCTTCAGGGACATGTCGGTGACAGCCGCCGCGTGGGCCCCCGATCCCGCACCGTAGGCCACGAGGAAGACGACTGCGAGGATGCGGACGAGCGTGCACATCGAGCGGACTGTAGTCCCGGCAAAACCGTGTGTCCATCGCTCCTGGGCACCAGGCCGAAGCCTTGCTCATGCCGCGGCTGGAACCCGCTTCTCCTTCTCCTGCCGGCGAGCCTCCCAGCAGCCCTTCACAAAGCTGACACATTCTGTATGATCTCCTTTCATCGAGAAAGGCAGATAAATGGATAAAAAAGCAACTCTCGACGCTTTGGCAGCTCTCGGCCAGGAAACCCGCCTAGACATCTTCCGTCTGCTCGTGAAGGCAGGCCGCCAAGGGCTTCCCGCTGGCGAGATCGGTGAGCGTCTAGGAACCGTCCAGAACACGACCTCTTCGCACCTGAAGGTCCTTGCGCAGGCCGGACTGATCCGCGCCGAGCGCGACGGGCGGAGCATCCGCTACGCCGCGGACATGACAGGTTTCCGCGATCTGCTGGCTTTCCTGATGGAGGATTGCTGTGAGGGCGCTCCGGAACTCTGCCGTCCGGTCATCGATGCCATCACCTGCCGCTGCTGAGCAGCAACGCCGCCTGAAGGATTCATCATGACAGACACGACACTTGCCGTGCCTCGCGAGGCGGCAGCCTCCATCGGCTTCTTCGAGAAGTACCTGACCCTGTGGGTCGCCCTATGCATCGTGGCAGGCATCGCGCTGGGCTATCTGGCGCCGAGTTTCGTCGGAGCTGTCGCCGAGGCAGAAGTGGCGCGCGTGAACCTGCCGGTCGCCGTCCTGATCTGGCTGATGATCGTGCCCATGCTGCTGAAGGTCGACTTCGGCTCGCTGGCCAAGGTGGCGACCTATTGGCGCGGCATCGGCGTCACGCTGTTCATCAACTGGGCGATCAAGCCGTTCTCCATGGCACTGCTCGGCTGGCTCTTCATCGGCTGGCTGTTCCGGCCCTACCTGCCTGCCGACCAGATCGATTCCTACATCGCGGGACTGATCATCCTGGCGGCCGCGCCCTGCACGGCGATGGTGTTCGTCTGGTCGAACCTGACCCGAGGCGAGCCGAACTTCACGCTCTCGCAGGTCGCCCTGAACGACGCGATCATGATCGTCGCCTTCGCGCCGATCGTCGGCCTGCTGCTCGGGCTGTCGGCAATCACGGTCCCATGGGACACGCTGCTCCTTTCGGTCGTCCTCTACATCGTCCTGCCCGTGATCGTCGCCCAGGTCCTGCGTCGGCAGCTCCTTTCGAAAGGCGGACGGGCCTCGCTCGACCGCCTGCTTTCGCGGATGCAGCCGCTTTCATTGATCGCACTCCTCGCGACCCTGGTCCTGCTCTTCGCCTTCCAAGGCGAGCAGATCGTCTCGCAGCCGATGGTGATCGCCTTGCTTGCCGTGCCGATCCTGATCCAGGTCTACTTCAACTCAGGTCTCGCCTACCTCCTCAACCGGATCTCGGGCGAGCGCCACTGCGTCGCCGGACCTTCGGCGCTGATCGGGGCTTCCAACTTCTTCGAGCTGGCGGTCGCCGCCGCCATCGCGCTCTTCGGCCTGCAGTCAGGCGCGGCGCTTGCCACCGTCGTTGGCGTGCTGGTCGAGGTCCCGGTCATGCTGTCGGTCGTCTGGATAGTGAACCGTTCAAAGGACTGGTACGAGCGCGGCCCCGCGGTGAAGCGGGCATCCTGGCGGAGGCAATCATGACGATCACGATCTACCACAATCCCGCCTGCGGCACGTCCCGCAACACGCTCGCCATGATCCGCCAGTCCGGCAAGGAGCCCGAGGTGATCGAGTACCTGAAGACGCCGCCCTCCCGGGAGAAGCTCGTCGAGCTGATCGCGGCGATGGGGATTTCACCGCGCGGTCTCCTGCGCGAGAAGGGAACGCCCTATGCGGAGCTCGGGCTCGGCGATCCCAAATGGTCCGACGACGAGCTGATCGGCTTCATGATGGAGCATCCGATCCTCATCAACCGCCCGATCGTGGTGACGCCTCTTGGCGCGAAGCTATGCCGCCCCTCCGAGGC
>ERZ869909.2128-NODE-2128-length-14029-cov-6.203483_pt1 | contig 14029 bp, 16 predicted proteins | sample MGYA00520892_ERZ869909 | MGnify/ENA primary metagenome ERZ869909 (study PRJEB32215, sample SAMEA104723947) | bioreactor metagenome | biome: bioreactor; feature: anaerobic bioreactor; material: water | place: China | collected 2015-03-12 ... | reverse complement strand
GAAGTTCACCTGAAGCCGCGCTCCGTCTACACCCGCGCGCGGGTGCAGGCCGACGTGCAGCGCATCCTCGACGTCTATCGCCGCCAGGGCCGTTACAACGCCTGGGTGGAGCCGAAGATCATCGAACTCGAGCAGAGCCGCGTGAACCTCGTGTTCGAGATCAACGAGGGCGGCGCGACGAAGGTCCAGGGCATCAACTTCGTCGGCAACTACGCGTTCTCCGACGCGCAGCTTCGCGACATCATCTCCACGACCCAGGCCGGGTGGTTCGACTTCCTCAAGGGAACGAGCATCTACGACCCCGACCGCATGAACCTCGACCGCGAGCTTCTGCGCCAGTTCTACCTCAAGAACGGTTATGCGGACGTGCGTGTGGTGGCGGCCAATGCCGAGCTCGACCGCGGCGGCTCGGGCTTCTACCTCAACTTCGCGATCGACGAGGGCGAGCGCTACGCGTTCGGCGACGTCACGATCGAAAGCTCGCTGCCCGAGGTCAATCCTCATCACCTCGCCGGCGAGGTGCTTACCCGCCAGGGCGACATCTACAACGGCCAGGACATCGAAAAGAGCACCGAGCGCCTGACGCTGCTGATTGCCGAGCAGGGCTATGCCTTCGCTCGCGTGCGTCCGCGCGCTACGCCCGATCCGGCCTCTCGCACGATCTCCCTCAACTATATGATCGACGAGGGCCCGCGCGTTTACATCGAACGCATCAACGTGGCCGGCAACCTGCGCACGAAGGATCACGTGATCCGGCGCGAGTTCCGTCTGGCTGAAGGCGACGCCTTCAACCCGCTGCTGGTCGACCGCGCCAAGAAGCGCCTCGAAGCGCTCGGCTTCTTCAAGAAGGTCGACATCAAGCGTCGTCCCGGCTCGTCGCCCGACCGCGTCATCCTCGACGTGGAGCTCGAAGAGCAGTCGACGGGCGAGCTGTCGTTCGGCGCCGGCTACTCGACGTCCGAAGGCGTGATCGGCGACGTCAGCATCTCCGAGCGCAACCTCTTGGGCAACGGCCAGTTCCTGCGCCTCAGGCTTGCGGGCTCCATGGAGCGGATGCAGATCGATCTCTCCTTCACCGAACCGCGCTTCCTGGATCGCAACCTGTCGGCCGGCTTCGACCTGTTCCACAAGGAAACCGACTACGCTCGTGAGACGGGCTACTCGTCCAAGCGCACGGGCGGCACGCTGCGTCTCGGCTTCCCGCTCTCCGAGAACCTGTGGATGCAGACGGGCTACACCATCGACTACAGCTCGATTGACACTAATCGGTTCGACGATATTTCCTACGTCGTTCAGAACGAGATCGAAGATCTGGATGACGGCGCGCTCACCTCGTCTATCGGCACGTCGCTCACCTACGACAAGCGCAACCACCCGCGCACGCCGACCAGCGGCTACTACCTGCAGGTGGCGACAGACTTCGCCGGCCTCGGCGGTGACGTGCAGTACGTGCGCGTCAACGCGGAAGGCCGCGCCTACTATCCGATCACGGAAAAGATCACCTTCGTCGGGCGCCTGATCGGCGGCCACATCGAGGGCTGGGGCAGCGACGACATCCGCATGAACGACCTTTATTATCGCGGCGGCGAGACCATTCGCGGCTTCGACCGCGCCGGTTACGGCCCCCGTGACATGGCCAGCACGCGCCAAGACGCGCTTGGCGGCCGGACATACTGGGCCGGTACGGCCGAGGTTCGCTTCCCGCTGCCGTTCGTGCCGGACGACCTCGGCCTTTCGGGCGCCGTGTTTGCCGACGCCGGCTCGCTGTTCAACGCTAGTGAGCGCGCCAAGCGGCTGGATGGGTGTGTTGCGGGCTCCCCAAATTGTGAGCGAACCGTCGATCTGCGCGACGACGCCAGCATCCGCTCGTCGATCGGCGCCAGCATCATGTGGAACTCGCCGGTCGGCCCGATCCGCATGGACTTCGCGCAGACGCTCTCGAAGGAAAGCTACGACGAGACGCAGTTCTTCCGCTTCGGCGCCTCGACCAACTTCTGACGAGACACCCGCAACGACAGAAACGCCCGGAGGCTCATCGCCTGCCGGGCGTTTTCTTTTTTTGAGGCGTTCCGTTTTAGATGGAGTCGCAGCCCCCCCCCCTCACCCGCTCGCTCCGCTCGCGACCTCTCCCGTCATGGCGAAGCCATGCTTCGCATGGACATGGCGAAGCCATGCTTCGCATGGACATGGCGAAGCCATGCTTCGCATGGACATGGCGAAGCCATGCTTCGCATGGTCATGGCGAAGCCATGCTTCGCATGGGCGGGGAGAGGCGACGTGGGAGAGCTGGTTCCTCCTGTCTTTACCTCTTCCCGCGTAGCGAATACGGCCGGCATCAAGAAAAACGCGCGCAGGGAGGTCCCGCGCGCGTTCGTCTCTGGGTTCAGGCGTTGGGAAATCGCGTGCCGCTCAGCGGCGCTCGCGATCGCGCTGCCAATACATGAAGGCAATCGTCACCAGCGCGGTGAGGATGATCGTGCCGATGATATCGCTGCGTCCGATGAACGACAGCCAGACGTCGAGGCCGCCCATCGTGCCGCCGCGACCGACGAGGAAGCCGTTCACCATCATCACGAACAACACGACACCCGCTGTCAGCAGGGCGGCGATCACGACCTGGAGGGATTTTTTCATGACCTTCGGCATGCCCACCTTGTGGTGGCCGACGGCGAATTGGGTGCGGTCTGACATGGCAGGCTCCCTGCGCTCGGTGCTGCGTTCAGAGCGTGACCGTGTTCGGTCGAGTCGGGATCACGCTCTATCTCTTTCGTGAGGCCGATGGTTCACGCTTCAAGCCGACATGCGCTCAAAACACGAAGCGAATCAGCCGGAAACCAGAGTAGACGCCGGCCGTCGGCGCGCAACGCTCTCGGCGAGCATAAGAGAAGAGAGACGCCCCGTGCTCGGGCGACCTAACACCTACCTGCGCACCCGGACGCCCACGCGAACCTCGTCGGTCTCGTAGTCACCGTTCACGTCATTTGAGGCGAAGCTGAGGTGCTGGTAGCGCGCGAACAGCACCAGCTCCGGGCTTGCGTAGTATTCGGCACCAACGAAAGCGGTCACGGCACTTTCCTTGATCGGGGTGCGGTGGAAATCGTAGTGCGTATAGGAGAGCCCGGACGAACCGATCAGGTGGCGGCGGAAGGCGTGGCGGCCCTCGATGCCGACCTGATGGGACACGACGCCGCCCGAGCCGTCGGTGGTCGTGTCGTAGATGTCGCTCGATGCGGTGAGCATCACGGACGTGATCTCGCTCGGCCGCCAGGCGAGGTTTGCATCGAACAGGAGCGCATCGACGGATGCGAGGCGGCCGTCGCGCGGCGTCTGCCGGCCGTAGCCCACGCTCGCCTCTCCGCGCAGAATCGCACCCGTCGATCCGAAGTCGAGACCCACGCGCGTGCGAACCCCGTCCGAGTCGCGGCGGATGCCGTCTGCGGGGGCTGCTTTCTTGTCGCGCTGATTGAGCTCCCCTTCCGCGAAGATGGCGAGCGTGGGCTTCAGCTCCCAGCTTGCCCGCACGGCCTGACGCGTTTCCAGCGTGTCGCGATCGGCGATGCTTCCGCCATCGTCAGGCATCGTATAGGTCGTGTCGGAGACGGAGCCCCTGAGCTCGACGGCAAGCCGATTGAAACGGTGGTTGAGCGCGAGTCTCGCTTCATCGCTCCTCACCTCCGCGCGGTCGCCTATGACATTGGCGTCGATGGCGGTGCGATCCTCCTGGCTGACGCTGCGGGCGGCGAGGCCCTGCAGGTTGGTGCGCCGGCTGATGTCGAGGCGGCCGCGCGCTTCCGCGCTCCAGGCACGATCGTCCTCCGAGGAATAATCGTCATGATAGGTCGAGAACGTGGTGCCGCGCAGCTCGACCGCGTGCACATTCCAGTTCGAGACGAGACGCGCCTCGGTCCGAAGCTCGGCCGCGATGTCCGACCGGGGCTGAGGAGCGCTCAAAACGTTGCTCGTGTAGAGCCCGCCCAGCTCCGCTTCGGGGAAGAGCACGAAACTGCCGATACGGATGCCGACCGGATCATACGGCTCGATGCGCGCAAAGCGGGCCGGGCGCCGGTCGGTCGCGACCGGGTCGATGTCCTCGATCTGGAACAGCAACGGATCGTGACCGGCGGGCGGCGTATTGAAAACGTCCAGATCCTCGGCAGGGCGCGTGTCGCGGCCGAGATCGGCGCCGTCGTTCCAGGGCTCGGGGTCGCCGAGATCGAAACGTCCGTCGGCCGGTGTCAGGCCATCGATAGGCTGGACCGGCTCGCGCTCGCCGGTGTCTTCCGACACGGCGTCCAACGTGCCGTCCTCGTCGGACAGCGGGTCATTCGCCAGCGGGTCGCCATCGTCTTCGGCGGCGTCGATCGAGCCGCGCATCCTGGCGGGCGGGGCGGTTTCGTAGGCGTCGGCTAGATCGGCGCCCGCATCGGCGCGTTTCGCGGCCGGGGCGGTGACGCTTCGCGCGGACCCGGCCCCTGCGCTCCCACGGGCCGCCGCGCTCACCTCCTGCGCACCGGCCGTTGGCGCATGGCTCAACGCGGCCACGAGCGTTGCCGCCGCGAAGCCAAAGACGATCAAGCCTAGCCGCCAGACCACCGCCACAGGGGCGCCCTCATGAGGAAACAAAGACCCACACGCGAACGCAACCCGGACCGCACACTCGGAGTGGCCGACAGTAGGGAGTGGGCGGTTAACGGGCGCTTAAGGGTTCGCGCGGGCACGGGCCTGCGCGGCGGTGCGGCCCTGGGCGGAGAGCGGATCGGCCAGGAAGTGTGGCGCAGCGGCCGGCGTCAGGCGGGCTCGACGATGAGGACGGTTCCCTCGGCCCCGGTGACGCGCACGCGCGTGCCGCGCGGCATGTCTGCGCCCGCGGCCGCCCAGAGCGTGTCGCCCACACGCACGCGCCCCCGCCCGCCGCGGATCTCCTCCTCGACGACCACGATGCGGCCGATGTACTGGGCCGCGCGCTGATTGAGGGTGAGCTCCGTTCGGTCCACGGCCTGATGATCGGAAAAGAACCGCACGGCGAACACGGTCGCGACCGAAACGGTCGCGAACAGGACGAGTTGCCAAGGCAAGGTCATGGCCTCGCCGACGCCCGCCCAGGTCAGCAGGGTCAAAATGAGGCCGACCACAATGGCCGACAGGCCGAACCACAGGAACTGGACGCCCGGGATGGCGGCTTCGAGCGCCATCAGCACGAGGCCGGCAATGAACCAGTTCCAAAGGCCGAAACCGAGGAAAAGGTCGATTATGGCTGGCATGACGTGTGGTCCCCGTGGTTCCCAGAGCGGGATGAAGCTAGAATTTTTTGCACCCGTTTTGAAGTCATTCCGTTGACGGGTGCGATCCGGGCAACGTGAAACATGCGGCCTGAAAAGGGGCGGTCTGGACCGGACGCGCTGCACGCTTTATGAGAGGGACGCGGCAGCTCCCCGGGCCCGAGCCCAGAGGACACGCTTCCTGCGCCGCGCCGACGCATCCAGCACACTTTCGGGGGCCTCGCTCATGAACCATCCCGGTTTCTTCCGCAAAGCCGGGCCGTTCACGCTGGCGGAGGTGGCGGCTGCGACCGGCGCGGAGGTGCAGGGGGAGCCGAGCCTCGCGGACCGGATCGTGGACGGCGTCGTGCCGCTCTCGGAAGCCGGACCGGGCCAGCTTTCGTTCTTCGAGAACCGCAAGTATCTGCCGCAGCTTCTCGCGACGCAGGCCGGCGCGTGCCTCGTCGACCCACGGTTTCTGTCGCGCGTGCCGGCCGGCACCACCGCGCTCACCACGCCCGCACCGTATAGGGCTTTCGCCAAAGCGCTCAGCCTGTTCTACCCGGAGGCGCTGCACAGCAAGGCGGCGGAAGGCGGCACGGAAGAGCGGATCGCGCGCTCGGCAGTGATCGAGGACGGCGCGACGATCGAACCCGGCGCGATCATCGGCCCGGAGGCGCGCATCGGGCGCGGTACCCGGGTGGCGGCGGGCGCGGTCGTCGGCTATCGGGTGACCATCGGGCGGGACTGCTACATCGGCCCGCTCGCCTCCGTCATTCATGCGCTGATCGGAAACCGCGTCATCCTGCACGCGGGCGTGCGGATCGGACAGGACGGATTCGGTTTCGCGATGGGGCGCGACGGGCACCTCAAAGTGCCGCAGGTGGGACGCGTCATTGTCCAGGACGACGTGGAAATCGGTGCCAACTCGGCCGTCGACCGGGGAGCGCTTAAGGATACCATCATCGGCGAAGGCACAAAAATTGATAATCTTGTTCAGATCGGGCACAACGCGGTCATCGGACGGCATTGCGTCATCGTCGGGCAAGTCGGTATTTCAGGCTCGACAGAGCTCGGTGATTTCGTGGTCATGGGCGGCCAGTCTGGCGCAATCGGGCACATCAAGATCGGAACCGGCGCACAGATTGCCGGCGGCTCCCACCCGAAGGGCGATGTGCCACCGGGAGCGGTGCTTGCGGGCACGCCCGCGCGGCCCTTCCGGCAATGGGCTCGCGAAGTTGCCGCCGTCCAGCGTCTTGCCCGTCGCGCGAGCGACGACGAGGCGGACGGCGATTGAGAACTGAATTGATCCTGGTCCTTTCGACCCCGAAAGGGCCGGAGTAAGACGGAGTGAGACGGGGATGAACGACGCGACCAAGCAGGCTCTGCCGAAGACGGCGGATATCAGCAAGATCTTGAAGCTCTTGCCGCACCGTTACCCCTTCCTGCTTCTCGACCGTATCTACGACATCAATGGCGACGAGACGTGCGTGGGCGTCAAGAACGTCACCATCAACGAGCCGTTCTTCCAGGGGCATTTTCCGCAGTATCCCGTGATGCCGGGCGTGCTCATCATCGAGGGCCTCGCGCAGACGGCCGGCGCGCTCTGCGTGCACAGCCTCGGCGAGGACTACAAGACCGAGCTCGTCTACTTCATGGGCATCGACAAGGCGAAGTTCCGGAAGCCCGTGCTGCCAGGCGATCAGCTTCACTATCACGTCCGCAAGATCCGCAACCGTGGGCGCGTGTGGCGCTTCTACGGCGAAGCCAAAGTCGATGGCCAGACCGTCGCCGAGGCCGAGATCAGCGCGATGCTCGCCGACACCGCAGAGGCTCGTGCATTCGCGGCGAGCAAGAATGGCTGAAACGAACATTCATCCGACGGCGATCGTCGAGGATGGCGCAACGGTCGCTGACGGCGTCTCGATCGGCCCGTTCTCGGTGGTCGGACGCGACGTCACGCTCGGGGAAGGCGTCGTATTGCACAGCCATGCGGTTGTCGCCGGACGCACGACGATCGGCGCGCGCACGGAGATCTTTCCGTTCGCCTCCATCGGCCACAAGCCGCAGGACCTCAAGTACAAGGGCGAAGCCTCGACGCTCACCATCGGCACGGACTGCATGATCCGCGAAGGCGTGACCATCAATCCGGGCACGGAGGGCGGCGGCATGACGACGACGGTCGGCAACGGCTGCGCGTTCCTCGCCAACTCCCACGTGGGCCACGACTGCCACGTCGGCAACAACGTCATCTTCTCAAACAACGTCATGCTCGCCGGCCATGTCGAGGTCGGCGACTTCGCGATCCTGGGCGGCGGCGCGGCCGTGATCCAGTTCGCGCGTGTCGGAGACCATGCCTTCCTCGGCGGCATGAGCGGGCTCGAGCAGGATCTCATCCCGTACGGAATGGCGCTCGGGAACCGTGCCTATCTCTCGGGCCTCAACATCGTCGGGCTCAAGCGGCGCGGGTTCTCCGCAAGCCAGATCCACGACCTGCGCCGGGCCTACCGGCTGCTGTTTGCGGCGGAAGGCACGCTGCTCGAGCGTGTGGACGATGTCGCCGACGAGTTCCGCGATCACCCGACGGTGATGGAAATCATCGCCTTCATCCGGGCCGGCGGCAAGCGCTCCATGTGCACGCCCAAGAACGCAGCGGACGCCTGATCGGCGCACGCCGTCCGTCCATTTTTCGCCGAGAGCATTATACGGGTGGGCAAGTCGCTTTGCGTCTACTGCCCGTCCGCGCCACTATTGTCGCTCGCCCCCTCCGAGATCCGGGTCTTGGTCCGGGCGTGGGACGAGATCATGCTGAAGTGGTCTTTCTCGTCGCCGATGGTGAGCATCGGCGAGCAGTTGGGCGTGCAGCTATACGACTGACGGTCTCCGCCCTTGTTCAGATTCACGGTGCGGACCTCGTCGCGCGTCACGATCACCCGCTGGTCCTGGATGATATTGCGCTCGCCGTCGAGCGCGATGATGTTCGTGATCCCAAACGTCTTGCCCGTCACGATGAGAAGGTTGCCGCCTTGAACGGTCACATCCGCGATCGACGGGTTGCCGATGATGACGCTCGACACCGTGCGGGGCAACCGAAGCAACTGCGACTGGTCGTAGGCAACGACGAGGTCGGCGGCCTGCGCTTGTGCGGGCGCGAGCCCCCCGCAGAGAACCAGCAGGCCCAGCGCTATCGGCACGGCGCGGCGGGCTTGCCACTTCTGGCGCGCGAAGCAGGCTTTGGTCGGCAGCATAGAGCGGGCTCTCCTGTCCCTTTGGAACTCTTTGCCATTTGGCGCCGATATCATGAATGAAGATTTAACGGCCGACCGGTTTTGAGGCTTGTCCCGGCCGGGCTGGCGGGAACCTTCTTTGCCTGCGGGCCGTTATGCCGGCGCCTCAGGTGTGTCCACAAGGAGCCGTGAATGTCTCGTCCGACGATTTTGATTGCCGTTGCCGCCCTCGTTGTCATTCTGGTCGGCATGATCGTCGTCGCGCAGGATCGAGGACCCACCCCTGTGACGGGTGGCGCAGATACGCGGGTCGATGCTCCCGGTACGCGCGTCGAAAGCGATGACAGGGGCACCTCCGTCAATGCTCCGGGGACCTCCGTCGACACCAACGAAAGCGGAACGCGCATCCAGGCGCCCGGCGTCGACATTACCGTTCCGCGCCGGGACAACGACTGACCGCGCAACGGCACGAGCCGGTTTTCGAAACCAGGTCAGGTGAAGATCAAACGCCTTTGTCTCTCCGTTATAGGATCATTCGCTTTCTTCGCAGGTTCGCTAACTCGTCCATTGGGGGACTCAGACTGTGACCTCGCTCGAGTTGCTGCATTCGACCGGTCTTCTCGCTCACATCGAGGTGGGCTTTCGCTTGGTGCTCGCCGCCGCGCTTGCGGGCCTCCTCGGATGGGACCGCGAGGAGCAGTCCCGACCGGCAGGCCTCAGGACGTATATGCTCGTCGCGCTCGCCGCGGCCGTGTTCACTGTCATCACGTTCGAGATCTACGAGACCGTCCGTCAAAGCCAGACGGAGGCCAACGCCGATCCGATCCGCATCATCGAGGCGGTGACGGCGGGCGTGGCGTTCCTCGCCGCCGGTGTCATCATTCAAGGCAGAAACACCGTGCGCGGCCTCACGACCGGAGCCGGCATGTGGATGGCCGGCGCTCTCGGCGTCGCGGCCGGCACGGGAAATTACGTGCTTGCCATCGTCGCGGCGTTGCTGGCGTTCGGCGTGCTCAAGCTCGCGCACTTCGTCCAGACGCAGCCGGATGTGCGGCGCGGGCCGTCGCTCATCATCGAGACCGCAGGAGACGAAGACACCGAGCCGCGGCCGTAGCCTCGGCAAGGCGTTCGGCCGTTCTCGCCTCGGCTTCCGCATCGCGGCCCCATTGCTCGCTCTGCCAGCGTTCGTCCACCGTCGCCGCGCTCCACGCCTCTTCGAGAGAGAGCCGTCCCTCGGCATGGGCGACGGCCAGAATGGCCGACCCCGTCAAGGTCGTGAGCACGTGTGTGGCCGCAAGGCTCAACGCATCGAGACGACCGAGTGCACGGCGCACGGACGCGACGGCGTGCGCCGGCTGATCGATCGGCATGAGCCCGGTTTGCACCGCGAAATCGGCGCCCAGCGCGCTCCTCGCCCAGGCGAGAAGAGGATCCCAGGCTTCGGCCTGACGGCGGACCAAAGCGGCCGGCGCCTCCGCGCGATAGCAGAGGAGATCGCTCGCCGCGAAGCCTGCGATGTCGTTCGCGACCTCGTCCATGTTGTCCGCGACCGCATCGAGCGCCGTGTTGACGAGACGTGTGAGCGGCATGGTCGCCGGGTCGATACGCTCGCCCTGCCCTTCCCATTCGGCGGCAACCGCTTTCGCCAGCACTTCGACGCCCAAGGCGAGCTGGCGCTTTGCGGGCGTGCGCACAGGGCGCCCGTCGAGCAGGATCGCGAAGCCCTCCTCGCGGGGCTCGATCGCAACCGCCTTGTAGAAGCGCTTCGGCAACGGGGGCCGCAACGCATCCTTGGCCGGGACGGTGATCGGCTCCTTGCCTCGTCCGTTGGCGCTGCCGTCCGTGCCCTTGCGATCGTCTCTCGTCATCCCGCCTGCCGTTCGAACATCAGCCGGTCGAGCAAGCGCTCGAGCTCGGCACAATCGGCGGAGACGTGGTGGGCGCCTGCCGCCCGAAGCGCGTCCGCCGGATGATACCCCCAGGCCACGCCGATGGAGGACGTGCCCGCGCCCAGCGCCATCTCGATATCGAAGGTCGTGTCGCCGATCATCACCGTATCAACGGGGTCGGCCACGGCCTCGCTCATGGCGGCGAAGATCATCGACGGATGCGGTTTCGAGGGGTGCGTGTCCGCCGTCTGAATGGTGTGGAAGTGGTGCGCGATGCCTTCGCGCTCCAGTACGGCGTCGAGCCCGCGGCGCGACTTGCCCGTGGCGATGCCGAGCGAGACATCCCCGCGCGCGGCAAGACGGTCAAGCGCCTCGCGCACACCGTCATAAAGCGGCTCGGCATGGTCGGGGCCCAGACGGCGCGCCCGAAAGGCCTCCTTGTACGCCTCGGACAGACGATCGATCAGCGCAGGATCGCTCTCTTCGGGTACGAGGCGCGCGATGGCCCAGTCCAACGAAAGGCCGACGACACCCACGACGTTTTCGCGCGCGGGCGCAACGAGACCTTGCGAGGCAAACGCATCGGTCATCGCGGCCACGATCATGTGCTGACTGTCGACCAGCGTGCCGTCGCAGTCGAAGATGACGAGCTTTGTCGGTCCTGGGCCTGCCGCCATGGTGTCAACCATCGTCCTTGTCGAAGCGGCGAACGTCGAACCCGAGCAGATCCCATGTCTCCTGCATGTGGGGCGGAAGCGGCGCGGTGACGTCGATCTTGCCTTGCCCTGTGGGGTGGGGAATGACGAGACGGCGGGCGTGGAGATGCAGCTTCGGCGCGATGTTCTCGGCCGGGAGATCCATGCCGCCGTCGTACTTGTTGTCGCCGACGATCGTGTTGCCGATCAATTCCATATGCGCACGAAGCTGATGCTGGCGGCCCGTCACCGGCTTCAGCGAGACCCAGGACGCCTTATGCGCCGCGCGGTCGACGACGGAATAATGCGTCGTCGCGTGCATCGCCTCTTTCTGCTCGCCCGGCCGCGCCCGGCGCACGCGGTCCCCTTCGGGGCCGGCCGCCTTGACGAGCGGCACCTCGATCTTTCCCTGCGGGGGCTTCGGCACCCCTTTGACGAGCGCCCAATAGGTCTTCGCCGCCGAGCGGGTCTGGAAGGTGCGGCCGAGCTTGGCAGCGGCGGCGCGGTGCTTGGCGACGAGCAGCACGCCCGTCGTGTCGCGATCGAGGCGATGGACGAGACGCGGCCGGTCTCCGAAGCGGTCGGCCATGCCAGCGAGAATTCCATCGATGTGGCGGCGCGTGCCGGTGCCGCCCTGCACGGCGATGCCGAACGGCTTGTCGAGGACGAGCACGTCGTCGTCCTCGTAGAGGATCATGCTCTCGATCAGATCGCGGTCGGCCTTGGAGGCGGATGGAGCCGCGGACTTGCTGCGCTCTCCGCCTTCGCGCGGCGTGCGGGCCGCCTTCGGAACGCGCACCCGCGCGCCGGCTTCGAGCCGCTCGTTCGCCTCCACGCGGCGCGCATCCACGCGCACCTGGCCGGAGCGCAGGAGCTTCTGCAGGTAGCCGTGACCGATCTCGGGGAAGTGCGTGCGGAACCAGCGGTCGAGGCGCATGCCGGCCTCGCGCTCCGCGACCTCGATCGTCTCGACGCGCTCGTTTGAGCGATCCGTCATGATCTTGCCGGGGCCTTTCTGAATTGACAGGGCCTTGCTCAGCCGGCGTCGCGCGTGAAGGGCGTCGCCACGATCCAGCCGACGATCCAGCCCGCGACGAGGGCGGCGAAGTTGGTGGCGATGAAGGCCAGCATATGCATGCTGCCCGCCGTATCCGGGCTGTCGAACGACTGCTGGGCGACGACCCAGTTGGCGACTTCCGAGCTCAGATAGAGCACGGCGACCATAAGACCGGCGAGCGCAAATATCATGGAGACGAGATAGCGCATGTGCCCTCCTCAGAGCGCGGCCGGTGCCGCCTATTTCACTTCCCAGAACCAGATCTCTCCGGCCTCGGCGTAGTTGGAGTAATAGCCGAGCCAGGAGAACCACTCCATCAGCCACTTGGCGGAGGATCGGTAGCCGTTCCAGACGTCGATGTGGTCGCCGGTGGGACGGCCCGAATCGCTCGAGCGGCGCCAGTAGTCCTGGATGTAGATGATGCCCGTGCGGCCGAAGATCTTCGGATAGAACTCGGCGGCCTCAGCGGCCGAATAGCGCTCCCGCGGCCCCAGGCCCGTGATGCCGGCACGGGCAATGCCGTTCGCGAGCTGCGTCGCGTTGATGAAGTGCATGTCGGACCGGGAATGGACACCGCAGTGCGTGATGCCGGAAAGCTGGGCCGGCTGAACGCCGGCCTGGCGCAGCGCAACGCCCATACGGATCGCGCACTGGTTGGAGAAGACGGGGAAGCCACGCAGGACTGCCCTCCCCTCCATATTGGTGAGGTTGTGAGGTGCGATGCAGGGCGTCTGCACACTCTGGTTGATCGGATGCCCGCGCCAGAGATCATTGAACTCAATCATGAAACGCTTCCCCTACCCTACCTGACCGCCCGGTCCCCCGCCGGCTCGGCCGCGTCGCGGACTATAGGACGGAGGGATGGGGCTTGACCAGATCGTCCTGGGGCTTGCGGTGGCGAGAAGGGCAGGGCCTTGACGCCCGCGCCAAGCCCGGGCCGGGCGGGTTCGCACGTCGGAGGCCATACGCAAGGGTCGATATCCGCCCGGCAACCGAGCGACCGGCGGTCATGAACAAACGCGCCCCGGCGGCCGCCCTTATGCGCAGGGGCCTCGATCACGGGAGACCCTCCTCGCAGGGGACTCTACTCGCAGGGGACTGAGACCGTCGCGCCGACGGCGGGGACGAACTTCTTGCAGGCGTGCTCCGCATCGGCGGCGGCCACCGGCTCGTCCTTCTCTTGCGGGATCGACTGTTGCATCAGCGCGGAGCTGCCGGTCAGGCGCGGTCCCGTCTCGGTCCCTTCAGATTCGGGCTTGGCCTTCGCGACCTCGTCCACAGCCGGCTCGGCTTTCGCAACAGCGGCCTTGTGCCGAGCCGCGGCCGCCTTGGCCCTGGCTTCGGCTTTCGCTCTGGCTTCGGCTTTCGCCTTCGCTTGCTGACGAAGCTTGGCCGCCTTCGCGGCGGCGGGCGCCATCTGCTGCGCCCTCACACCCTGCGAGCTCTTCGGCTTACGCTTGGCGTTGGGGTTCGGCGTGTTCACGACCTGAGGCGTGTACTCACAAGAAATGCACGCTTCCGCCGTGCCGGTGAACAGGGTGGCCGTGGCGAAAAGTGCAGTGGCGATCGCGAGAACGATCCGAGTCATTGGCGCCTCCCACACGAGCATAATTGTTATCTCGGCTCGCGATTGATGTCCATCAGGAAGCGGATCGTGGGGGCGGGAGATCGAAGGTGCTGTTTCTCCCGGAACAGGGAATGGCCCATTAAGGATGCCACAACGCTCGCCCCCCAGCGCGCCTTGTGCCCCCTGCGGCAGCCGTCCTACTCTTCCCCGCCGCGCTTTTTGCGCAGGCCGTCCCAATACGCGAGGCGCTTTGCGAGCTCGCGCTCGAAGCCGCGCTCGGGCGGATCGTAGAACTTGGGACGCCGCTTGAACTCGTCGGGGAAATAGTTCTGCCCC
>ERZ869909.2127-NODE-2127-length-14038-cov-4.570446_pt1 | contig 14038 bp, 7 predicted proteins | sample MGYA00520892_ERZ869909 | MGnify/ENA primary metagenome ERZ869909 (study PRJEB32215, sample SAMEA104723947) | bioreactor metagenome | biome: bioreactor; feature: anaerobic bioreactor; material: water | place: China | collected 2015-03-12 ... | reverse complement strand
CGGTGTGCGGGCGGAGCGCGACGGCGACGGCTATGTGCTGCGCCTGGAGCCGCGTGCGGCCGGGCAGGTGGGCCCGGTCGAGGTCTTCTCGCGGCGGAACGCGTCCTTCGAGCGACTCTACGGGCGCCCCTTGCGCATGGTGGTCGACTGACCGTGGGGTTCGCGACGCCGCGTGCTGCCGCGGCGGGCGAGCGGCCTCGTGTCGGTCCTCGTGTCCGGCAGGCCGCGGCCGCGCGTCGAGCGGGCGCCTGTCAGGCGCCGTGCCCGAACGTGCGTCGGAGCTCATGCCCGACCGCGGCCGCGGGCGGGTCTTCTCCTTTGCCCAGGGTGTTCCGAGTCTGCTAGAGCCGCTGCACGAACAGAGTCGCTGCACGAACCGTGACGTGGGTAGGTCAGCATGAGTGACGAGCGCGAGGATGAGACGACGCCGCGGCCGGACGTGGCCGGGGCGCTGAACGACGCGAACATCGCGGTCGTTCGCGAGCGGATCAACGAGGTCGACGGCGAGCTGCTCGTGCTGCTGGCCGAGCGCCGCGCCTGCAGCCGCCGCATGGCGGAGGCCAAGCAGCAGGGCAGCCACCCGATCCGCGACCGCAAGCGCGAGGAGGCGCTGCTCGTCGACCGCATCCGCCGCGGGCGCGCCCTCGAGCTCGACGCCAACCTCGTCACCGGCGTCTTCCACGCGATCATCGAGGACTCCGTTCGCCTGCAGCAGGAGCTGCTCCAGCGCCGCGCGAACCCCGACGAGGGCGCCCCGCGGGCCGTGCGCGTCGCGATCCAGGGCGTCGAGGGCTCCTACAGCCACCTGACGGCGCGCAAGCACTTCGGGCGCCAGGGCGTCGACGTCCTGCTGCTCGAGTGCGAGACCTTCGAGGGCGTGACCGAGGCCGTCGAGTCCGGCCAGGCTGACTACGGCATGCTGCCGATCGAGAACACCACCGCCGGCAGCATCACGCCGGTCTACGACGTGCTGCTGCAGGCCCGCGTCTCGATCGTCGCCGAGGAGAAGTTCAAGGTCGAGCACTGCATCGCGGCGAAGCCCGGTGTGGACCTCAAGGACCTGCGGGCGGTCTACTCGCACCCGCAGGCGCTGGCCCAGTGCACGCGCTTCCTGCAGGGGCTGCCCCACATCAAGGCCGAGCTGTTCCTCGACACCGCCGCCGCGATGCGCATGGTCGCCGAGTCCGAGCGCCCGGACATCGCCGCGATCGGCAGCGAGGAGGCCGCTCGTCTGCACGGCCTCAACGTCCTCGCCCACGACATCGCCAGCCAGAAGGACAACTTCACGCGGTTCCTCATCGCCGCTCGCCGCCCGCGCAACGTCGACCCGCGCATCCCGTGCAAGACGTCGCTCGTCATGGCGACCGCCCAGGAGCCCGGCGCGCTGCTCAACGCGCTCACGATCTTCCGCGACCACGGCCTGAACCTGACGCGCATCGAGTCGCGCCCGATCATCGGCAACCCCTGGGAGGAGATGTTCTACATCGACTTCGAGGGCAACGTGGCGGACGCGAGCGTCGCGCACGCGCTCGAGCAGCTGACGCAGACCGCACGCTTCCTCAAGGTGCTGGGCAGCTACCCGTCGCAGGACCTGCCACCCACCGAGCTCTCCGGCGAGGCCCGCCTGCAGGCGCGGACCGGCGCGGACAGCGACGCCGGGGAGCGCAGCGTCGCGCCGCGCGCCGAGCAGGTCGAGCTGGCGCCAGACCTCGAGGACGCGGCGCAGCGTGGGTTCCGCCGCGCGAGCCGAGCGCAGAAGCGGAGGGACACGGTCGTCGACGTGCGCGGCGTGCGCTTTGGCGAGGGGCACTTCTCCGTGATCGCCGGTCCCGCGCTGGTGCGCAGCCGCGCCCAGCTGGCGGCCTGCGCCGGCATGGTCCGCGACTGCGGCGCGCACGTGCTGCGCGCCGGGGTGCGCTACCTGGGCAACGAGGGTGACGCCGCGGCAGAGCCGGGCGTCGAGGCCTTCGACGTGCTCGTCGAGACCGGCCGGGCGTACGGCCTGCCGGTGCTCGTGCAGGTCTCATCGCCCGAGGATGTCCGGCGCTACGCGGACTCCGCGGACATCCTGATGGTCGCTGCCCGCAACATGCTCAACCGCGAGCTGCTGCAGGCCGTCGGGCGCACGCACCGGCCCGTGCTGCTCAAGCGCGGCTGGATGGCCTCGATCGACGAGCTGCTGCAGAGCGCGGAGACGATCCTGTCTGCCGGCAACCAGCAGGTGATGCTCTGCGAGCGTGGGATCCGCACGTTCGAGACGGCCACCCAGAACACGCTGGACCTGACGGCGATCCCGCTGCTGCGCTCGCTGACCCACCTGCCTGTGCTCGTCGACCCGTCCCGCGCCGCCGGGCGCGCGGATCTGGTGCGCCCGCTGGCGTTGGCTGCGAGGGCCGCCGGAGCGCACGGGGTGATGGTCGAGATCGACGTCGAGGGGCCCGCCGGTGACGACGACGTCGACGCACGGCAGGCGCTGGCCCCGGCGCAGTTCGAGGACCTGATGCACGCGCTGCTCCGCGCCTGAGCGCTTGAAGCCCGTTGTAGCTGGTCTTGGACGGGCGTCTCTTGCGGCAGGCTCGAGAGGGGCGCATCGGGGCAACCTGACCGCCGCTGGGCTTGACCTCGAGCCCGCGGCGCCGGAGCCTGCATCGACCTTGAGCATGAGCCGCTTTCATTGCGCGACGCTTCCACAGCGCACCACGTTCACAGCGCACCACGTTCACAGCGCACCACGTCCACAACGAGCCGCCGCCGCGGCCACCTCCTGATCACGGAGCTGCACCATGAAGTTCACCGTCGTCGACGAGATCCCCTTCCCGCTGGACAAGGTCTTCGCCGCGCACCGCGACAAGCTGCCGGAGATGGTCGGCTACATGCCCAACATCGAGAGCATCGAGGTCGAGAGCCGCGACGAGGACGGCGACATCGTGCGGCTGGTCAACATCTGGCGCGCGGCCGAGACGGACGTCCCGTCCGTCGCCCGCCCCTTCATCAAGCCCGAGATGCTCAAGTGGACCGACCGCGCGACCTGGGATCAGGACGAGTGGCGCTGCCAGTGGAACATCGAGCTGGGCTTCCTGCCGGGCGCCATCACGTGCCGCGGCCAGAACACCTTCGAGGAGTTCGACGGCACGACGCGCATCACGATGGAGGGTGAGCTGCTCATCGACGCCGCGAAGATCCCCGGTGTGCCGCGCCTGATGGCTGGATCCGTGGGTGGCGTGGTCGAGAAGTTCGTCGTCAAGCTGGTTGAGCCCAACCTGCGCGAGACCAACAAGGTCGTCACGCAGTACCTCGAGAAGAACGGCTGACGCGACCCGACGGGGTTGCGTCGTGTGGTCCGATGGGTCAGGATATGACCGTACATCGCAGTACGGTATTCCTCTCCCTGATGGCAGGACCGATCATGGCTGACCTCGTCTCGACACGGCGCGACGCGCGCGCCTGCCCGGTTCAACCGTACACCGCAACGGCATCTCAACGGCAGGCTGCTTCACGGCAGGCTGCTTCACGAAGGAGCTGGCCCTGGCTGCTCACCGCGACGCTGCTCGCGCTGCTCGCGCCGGCGTGCGCCTCCGATCCCGTTGACCCGGGTGCTGACGTCGTCGACGACACGGGCGACGCGACCGACACCGACACCGACGCCGACACCGGCGAGCCGCTCACCTGCGCGGACCTGACCTGCGGCGACATCGACCGGACCTGCGACGAAGGCGAAGGCGGGCAGGACGCGACCTGCGGCGCCTGCCTGCCGGGTCTCACCGAGCATGACGGCAGCTGCATCAGCGCCATCGACGCCCCCACCGGCGTCGCGGTCGTCGACACCAGCACGGAGGCCATCACCGTGGCGTGGGACGCCGTGCCGTGGGACGGCGCCGGGACCGTGGCCTACGTCGTCGTGCGCGACGGCCAGGTGATCACCGACGCGCCGATCGCGGCGTTGTCGTTCGAGGACACCGGGGCGCCCGCGCCCGGCCCGCCGGAGGCGCCGGCGGGTGTCACCGCCAGCTCGGACCGGACGGACGCCGTCGTCGTCTCCTGGCAGGACGCCGTCGCGCCCCGCGGCGCGGAGGCGAGCTACCGGATCCGCGCCGTCGTGCTCGAGGACGAGACGCTCGTGCACCAGAGCAGCGCCTCGGACGCCGCCAGCGGCTCCCGCGATCCCTACCCGGTGACAGGCTACGAGGTGGACTACCCGAGCAGCTGGCTCGCTGCCGGCGACGCGCTGACGATCACGCTGACGGAGGTGCCGTCCGGCGTCTTCGATCCCGCGCCGGTGGCGAGCGCGAGCGTGACGCGCTCCGACGGTGTGTTCCTGTCCACGACCCCGGTCGTGGCGCAGCCCGGCGCCGCGATCACCGTGCGGGTCCGCGCGCTCAGCGAGGCCGGCGAAGGCGTCCCGAGCGTTGGCGTCGAGGGCCGCCGGGCTGCCGGCAGCGTCACGCTCACCTGGCAGCGCCGCGCGGGCAACGTGTGGAGCAACCTGGGCACCGGGCAGACCGCGCTGGACGCCGACGTCACCATCAACGCGGATCAGGACTACCGCATCCGAGCGACCGCACCCGGCGTGACGACCGCGTTCTCCGAGGCGACCGGGCGTCGCCTGCGCGCCGTGCTGTCGGTGGCCCTGGGCGGCACGCGCGGGTGCCTCGTCGAGGCCGGCGGCGCCGTGCGCTGCTGGGGGGTGACGGTCCCCGCCGCGCTCGCCGGGAGCGTCGTCCCCACCGCCGTGTCAGGCATCAGCGACGCCTCCCGGGTGGCCAGCGGCTCCAGCTTCCACTGCGCGCTCCGCTCGACAGGCGCCGCTGCCTGCTGGGGGAGCAACCAGTTCGGTCAGCTCGGCGACGACACCACGGACACCAGCGAGACGCCCCGGCCGGTGTTCGGCCTCTCGGATGGTGTCGAGCTTGCTTCGGGTGACACCCACACCTGTGTTCGCCGCAGCGCCGGTGGGGTGTCGTGCTGGGGACAGAACAACGGCCGCTTGGGCAACGGTCAGCTCGCCATCTCCTCGCGACCGGTCGGGGTCACGGGGCTCGGTGACGCGACGCGTGTCGTCGCCGGGGGAGCCTCCAGCTGCGCCATTCGCTCGAGCGGAGAGCTCTGGTGCTGGGGCAACAACAGCGTCGGTCAGCTCGGTGATGGCAGCACGACGCAGCGCACAGCGATGGTGCGCGCCGGTACGCTGACGGGCGTCGTCTCGGCAGGGATCAGCTGGACCCACGCGTGCGCGGTACGTGATGACGGCACGTTGTGGTGCTGGGGAGGAAACGCCGCCGGCCAGCGTGGTATCGCGGATACCGGGGCCACAGACACCGCGCCGGTTCAGGTTCCGGGCGTCACCGGCGTGGTCGAGGTCGCAGTCGGTACGGACACCACCTGCTACCGTGACGCGTCGGAGGCGGTCTGGTGCCTCGGGCGAGGGAGCAACGGCGCCCTGGGGGACGGCGCCGGCAGCGACAGCGTGATCCCGGTGCGCGTTGCCTGGGATGAAGCCATCGAACGTCTGACCGCCGGTCCCGACGCCTTCTGCGCCGTCTCGAGCGGCGGGGAGCTGCGCTGCTGGGGGCCTGCCCAGGACGGGCGCCTTGGAACCGGAGACAGGATGACCATCCCCACCCCCGCGCGGATGGCTCACCAGCATGTGGCGGAGGCCACCCTTCACATGGACGCGTCCTGCGTGGTGCTGGAGTCCGGCGCGGTCGCCTGCGCCGGCTCCAACACGTCGCGCCAGCTGCTGGACGGCACGCGCCTCGACCGCGCGCTGCCGGTCACCCTCCCGGGCGTCGCCGGCGCAGACGTCGTCGCCGTGGGCGCCGGCTTCGTCTGCGTGCTGGAGGCAGGGCAGGTGTCGTGCGCCGGACGCAACGAGTACGGGCTCGCGGGGCAGGACCCCGACGCCGTGAGCGTCGTCGAGAGCCTCTCGCCGGTCACGCTGCCCGGTACGGCGCTCGATGTCGCCGCCGGTGACGAGTTCAGCTGCGCGCTCATGGCGAACGGCGCGGTGCGCTGCTGGGGCGCCAACTACTGCGGCATGCTCGGCTCCGGCGACGGGGCTGACCGCCACATCCCGTCCGCCGTGGTCGGCGTCTCGGACGCTGTCCGGATCGCCGTCTCGGAGTTCAGCGCCTGCGCCCTGACCGGCGCCGGAGACGTCTGGTGCTGGGGCTGCAACTTCAACGGCGGCGTCGGCGATGGCACGTTCGAGGACCGCGAGTCCCCCGTGCTCATCTCCATCGGTGACGTCGAGAGCGGTCCCGTCACGAGCATCCAGGCCACGACCGCGAACATCTGCGCGACGACCGAGGACGGGACGCTCTGGTGCTGGGGTCTGAACCCGGAGCACCTGGTCGACGATCAGCAGCCTCAGGACGTGGCGACACCCACCCCGATGACCGTCGTGCCGGACGCCGTCGAGCTGCACGGTGGCTGGAACGAGCTCTGCGCCCTGGACGCGGACGGCGACGTCTGGTGCTGGGGCTCCAACGGCGTGGGTCAGCTGGGCCGCGGAACCGTTGGCGGCGACGGCACGACCCCTGAGCGCGTCCTGTTGCCGGCACCTGTGCGCAGCCTGCGCGGCACCAGCGATCGCCTGATCGCCCTGCTGGACGACGACAGCGCCTGGTTCTGGGGATGGAACCAGCGCGGAGAGTCGGCAACCGGCGACCACCGCGTGCGCTGGACCCCAGCGCTGGTGCTCCGCTGACGCGCCCGGGTGAGCGGCTCCCTGGCGTCGCTCATCCGGACGAACGCGCCTGACGAACGCGCCGACCTGCGAGCGCGCCGGTCCCCGGCTGGGCCGGCTGCTCGGGCAGCTCGCCTGCCGTGTCTGCGCGGTCGCCTGAGCGTCAGGCCGTTCGCTATCCCTGGCCGCTGCCCTGTCTCCGGAGGCTGTCCTGGCCCCGGCCGCTGTCCTGGCCCCGGCCGCTGCCCTGTCCCCGGGACCGCTGTCCTGTCCCCCGGGCCGCTCCTCAGCCGGCGTCGGGGCACGGGCCGCGGTGGTCACTCTGGAACCACACCGCGGACTGCTCGCTGCAGTAGATCTGCTCTCCGTCCTGCTCGTACGTGAAGACGTAGTCGATGAAGTACCGCCCCCGCACCTTGCGGACGCGCCGGGCCTCGAGCGTCATCGTGACCGGGGGGCCAATCCGCCCCATCGCCGGGAACCGCGCGTTCTCGACCTTCGTGCCGTACCCGACCCAGCCCTGGGTGGGGCGCAGGCCGAGCACGTACGCGGCGTGCAGGTTGCCCAGCACGCCGGTGGCCTGGACCATCACCGCCGCGGGCACGTGCGGCTCGTGGCCGGGCCACAGGTGCTGCATCGCGACCTGATCGCCAAGCTGCGTGGTGTCCATCACGGCCACCACACGGTTGGCGGCCTCGTCGAGCTCGAGCACGTCGTGCACGAACCACCACGGCTGGCGGTACATGCACTCCTGGGCGAAGTCGCTGGGGATGGCCATGATCCGGTGTCCTGGGAAGCGGGGGCGACGAAGGGGAACGCGAGGTGCGGCCAGCGAGGGGGCCAGCGAGGGGGGAGCCGGGGTAGAGGCATGCCACGGCGGCGGCGCCGCGGCTAGTCGGCGAAGACCTGGCTCGGGTCGAACAGCAGCTGCTCCCGCTCCCGTGGCGCGTCGTCACCCGGGCCCGCATGCGGCTCATCGCCTGCTTCGGTCGCCGCGCTGGCGCCTCGCGGCGTGCCGTACCGCGTGCGCTCCCACGCGCCCTCCGGGCGCTCGACGAGCGGCACACGCGCCCGGTCCCAGACGGGCGAGCCGGGCAGCGCCACGACGTACGGCGCGTAGTGCTCGACCTCCGACGCCTCGATGTGTCCGCCGTAGTGGACCATGCGCCGGAGCAGCGTCTCGAGGCGCGCCACGTTCCACGGCGCCGTCCCCTCCGTGCTGCCGCGCCGGAAGTCGCGCCCGCCGCGCAGCGGCGATGGCTTGAGCGACGCCAGCCAGGCCGCCTCCAGCGGCGTCAGCCTGCTCGCCGGTCGGTTGAAGTAGTGACGGGCTGCCCGCTCGATGCCGTAGATGTCCGGGCCGAACTCGATGCAGTTCAGGTACAGCTCCAGGATCCGGTCCTTCGTCAGCGTGCTCTCCACGGCCCACACCAGCACCGCCTCCTGGAACTTCCGGCTCAGCGTCTTGGTCCGCGTCAGGAAGAGGTTCTTCACCAGCTGCTGCGTCACCGTCGAGCCGCCGTACGCGAACCGACCGCGCGGCAGGCTGTAGCGGATCGCCTTGTTGATCAGCGGCAGGCTGATCCCCTCGTTGCGGTAGAAGCCGATCTCCTCGCTCAGGTACATCACCGCCGGCAGGTAGCTGGGCAGCGTGCCCAGCGCCACCCAGTCCCGTGTCCCCGGCCCCACGAAGATGTCGTCGCGCGTGACGCCCTCGCGCACGTGGTGCACGTAGCGCGGCCCGTTGAGCCGCGACGGGTCGAAGCGTGGGTTGGTGACCTCGACCGTGCAGCTTCCCGGGAACCCGGACGCCCCGAGCGTGAACGACTCGAAGTCGCCGAGCCGGTAGTCGACGGTGAACCGCGGCTGCGCCTCCCCGGTGAACCGCACGGAGCCGTGGCCGATGTCCGGGACCAGGCCCGCCGGCACCGCGCCCCACAGCGTCGCGCAGGGCGTCGCGCTGCTCAGCCCCAGCTCCGCCCGCACGAAGCGCCCACGCCGCTCCACGGGCACCATCACGGACCAGTCCCAGTCGACCCCGTTGAAGCTCACGCGCCCGCTGGCCCCGAGTGACCCGGTCGCGCCGGCCTCCACGTGGGCGTGCACGGCGCCCTCCAGCCGCATCGCCTCGAGCGCGACCGGGCTCACGGCGGGGTGCTCGAGCCGCCCGTCACGCACGACGAACTCGCTGGTGAGCTCGAGCCGCTCGTCGTCGATCTCCAGCCGCGCCATCAGCCGGACGTTCCCGCTGATGTGCTCCTCGAGCTCGAACGGCCGCACGAACGGCGACAGCGGGGCCCCGTCGACATCGAGCCGCCAGCTGCGCCGCGCCGAGTCGACGGCCCGGACCGCGGCGCTCGAGCCGTCGAGCGTCACGGCGATCTCGAGCGGCGTGCCCGGCCCAAGGCTCAGGTTCGCGACCCGCAGCAGCTCTCGCTCCTCCCACTCGACGCCCAGGTCGCTGACGCGCAGCTGCACCGGGAGGGCGTCGTCCTGGGGCAGCCGGTCGATCAGGGCGATCGCCGCGGCCGCCGCGGCCTGAAGCCGCCCGACGGTGCGCAGGCTCCAGACGTTCGCGTCGACCGGCGCCTCGTCACGCTGGGCGGTCAGGGTTCGCGATCGCTCCCGCCGTCGGGCGCTGCGCCGGCTCGATGCGGGGTCCTCGTCGTCGCCGCTGCCTGTTGCGTCGCCGTGTTCACCGCCCGGCTGCCGCGCCGCGTCGTGCTCCGCCGCCCCGTGCCGCGTCACCGGAGTCCCCGCCGTGCGCGCCGCATCGGCCCCGGAGGCCTCGTCCGCCGCCCCGCCCGTCAGGAACCCCAGCGACCGCAGGTCCGTCGCGCCGCCGTGCACCGCGACGAGCGGCACGTCGTCGAGCGACGCGCTGATCTCCCGCGCGTGGAGCGCCGCCACCGGGCCCGTCGCGCGACTCACGTGCACCTCGTGGGCCTCGACGCGTCGGTCGTCGCCCAGCGCGACGCGCACGACGCGGGCCGTCATGTCGAGCTCCTCGATGGCGATCGGGCCGCTGGGGAGCAGCTCCGCGCGCAGCCCGCGCCCGTCGTTCCACAGCCGGAGGCGGGCGGCGTCGAGCGTCACCGCGCCGTCGCTGGTCACGTGGCCGGAGACGGTGGTGACGCGATCCGTCGCGCGCAGCCGCAGGTCGTCGAGGGTCACGTCGAGCGCGCGCCCGTCGACCTCGTGGTGGTGGACGAGGCGGCGGACGACGACGTGCTCGGCGCGGGAGCGGGCGGACGCGAGCGCGCGCTCCGTGGCGTCGATCGCGTCGCGCAGCCGTTGGGCCGGGCCGGCGGGGGGGGCGCTGGCGGGCGTGTCGTGGTCAGCTTCGTCGGGCAGCTCGCGGGAGGCGCAGCGCTGGATGGTGAGGCTCGTGAGGCGGGCCTCTCCGCGGAGCGCGTCGCGCAGCCTCACGGTCGCGCGCAGGTCGTCGCAGCGCAGGTGCAGGCCGGCGCGCGTGGTCTCGATGTGGGCGACGCGGATGGTGCGCAGGCCGGCGAGGCTTATGTCGCCGGTGCTGATCTCGTGCGCGGCTGCGGCGCGCTGGATGCGCGCGCGCACGAGGCCGGGTGCGAGCAGGGCGGCGGCCAGGCCGAGCAGCAGGAGCAGCGTCAGGGTGACCAGCGCCGCGGTGCGGCGTGTCACGGCTCGAGCCCGAACGCGCGGAGCATGGCGGTGGCGGCGAGGGTGGGGGTCGTCGCGCCGGCGCCCAGGTCGTGCTCGAGGGAGGAGGCGATGGAGGCGACGGCCGGGTGGTCGCGGAAGGCGGTCATGAGGTGGTCCTCGACCATCTCCCAGGTCCAGCGGGCGAGCTGTCGGCGGCGTGTGGCCTGGAGCTCGCCGCTGGCGGTGGTGACGTCGCGGAACTCGCTGATCTTCGTCCAGAGCTCGTCGAGGCCGGCGTTGTGCAGGGCGCTGCAGGTGAGGACGGGCGGTCGCCAGTGCTCGCTGCGGGGGCGCATGTAGTGCAGGGCGTAGGCGTACTCACGGGCTGCTCGTCGCGCCTTGAGCTCGTTGTCGCCGTCCGCCTTGTTGATGGCGACCATGTCGGCGAGCTCCATGATGCCGCGCTTGATGCCCTGGAGCTCGTCGCCGGCGCCGGCGAGCATGAGGAGGAGGAAGAAGTCGACCATCTGGGCGACGACGGTCTCGGATTGCCCGACGCCGACGGTCTCGACGATGATGACGTCGAAGCCGGCGGCCTCGCAGACGAGCATGGTCTCGCGGGTCTTGCGGGCGACGCCGCCCAGGGAGCCGCCGCTGGGCGACGGGCGGACGAAGGCGTTGGGGTCGACCGACAGCTGGTGCATGCGGGTCTTGTCGCCCAGGATGCTGCCCTGGCTGAGCTTGCTGGACGGGTCGACGGCGACGACGGCGACGCGGAGGCCGAGGGCGGTGAGGTTGACGCCGAACTGGTCGATGAAGGTGCTCTTGCCCACACCCGGGACGCCGGTGATGCCGATGCGCAGGGCGTTGCCGGTGTGGGGCACGAGGCGGAGCAGGACCTGCTGGGCGAGGTCACGGTGCGCCGGGTTGTTGGACTCCATCAGCGAGATGGCGCGCCCGACGGTGGTGCGATCCCGGTTGAGGACGCCGTCGACGTAGTCGTCGACGGAGAGCTGTCGGCGTCGGGGCTGCGGTGCGGTGGCCATGGCGTCCGGTCGCGTGGGGGGCTCGGGTGCGGCGGTGCCGCGCGGGGGTCAGTCGTAGCCCAGGTGCGCGCTGAGCTTCTGCATGACGTCGAGCGCGGCGGCGGTGATCCGGGTGCCGGGCCCGAAGATGGCGGTGGCGCCCGCGTCGTAGAGCTCCTCGTAGTCCTGCTCGGGGATGACGCCACCGACGATGATGAGGATGTCGTCGCGGCCCAGCTCGGCGAGGGCCTTGCGGAGTGCCGGCACGAGGGTGAGGTGGCCGGCGGCGAGGGTCGAGACGCCGATCAGGTGGACGTCGTTCTCGACGGCCTGGCGGGCGCTCTCCTCCGGGGTCTGGAACAGCGGGCCCACGTCGACGTCGAAGCCGGCGTCCGCGAAGGCGGTCGAGATGACCTTCTGGCCGCGGTCGTGGCCGTCCTGGCCGATCTTGGCGACGAGGATGCGGGGCCGGCGGCCTTCCTGCTCCGCGAAGCGGTCGGTGAGGGCGCGGACCTTGTCGAGGGTGTCGTCCACCTTGGCGACCTCCGAGCTGTAGACACCGCTGACGGTGCGAATCTGTGCCTGGTGGCGTCCGTAGACCTTCTCGAGGGCGTCGCTGATCTCGCCGACGGAGGCGCGCGCGCGCGCGGCGTTGACGGCGAGCTCCAGCAGGTTGCCCTCGCCGGAGGCCGCGGCGTTCGTCAGGGCGTGCAGGTGTTCGTCGACGGCGGCCTGGTTGCGCTCGGCGCGCAGCTCGCGCAGGCGCTGGATCTGGGCCTCGCGGACGGCGCTGTTGTCGACCTTGAGGATCTCGATGGGGTCTTCCTTCTCGAGCTGGAAGGTGTTGACGCCCACGATGGTCTGCACGCTGGCGTCGATGCGGGCCTGGGTGCGGGTGGCGGCCTCCTCGATGCGCAGCTTGGGCAGGCCCTGCTCGATGGCGCGGGCCATGCCGCCCAGCTGCTCGACCTCCTCGATGAGGGCCCAGGCGCGGTTCGCGATGTCGTGGGTGAGCCGCTCGACGTAGCAGGAGCCGCCCCACGGGTCGATCGTCCGGGTGGTGCCGGACTCCTGCTGCATGAAGATCTGGGTGTTGCGGCTGATGCGCGCGCTGAAGTCCGTGGGCAGGGCGATGGCCTCGTCCAGCGAGTTGGTGTGCAGCGACTGCGTGGCGCCGTGGGTCGCGGCCATCGCCTCGATGCACGTGCGGACGACGTTGTTGAACGGGTCCTGCGCCGTGAGGGACCAGCCGGACGTCTGGCAGTGGGTGCGCAGCGCCATCGACTTGTTGCTCTTCGGGCCGAACTGCTTGACGAGCTTCGCCCACAGCATGCGTGCGGCGCGCATCTTGGCGACCTCCATGAAGTAGTTCATGCCGATCGCCCAGAAGAACGACAGCCGCGGCGCGAAGGCGTCGATGTCGAGCCCGGCCGCGAGGCCGGTCCGGATGTACTCCACGCCGTCCGCCAGCGTGTACGCCAGCTCGATGTCCTGCGTCGCACCGGCCTCCTGCATGTGGTAGCCGGAGATCGAGATCGAGTTGAAACGCGGCATGTGCTTCGCGGTGTACGCGAAGATGTCCCCGATGATCCGCATCGAGGGCAGCGGCGGATAGATGTACGTGTTCCGGACCATGAACTCCTTGAGGATGTCGTTCTGGATGGTCCCGGACAGCTTCTCGGGCGAGACGCCCTGCTCCTCTGCGGCGAGGATGTAGAGGGCCATGATCGGGAGCACCGCCCCGTTCATCGTCATCGAGACGCTCATCTGGTCGAGCGGGATGCCGTCGAACAGGATGCGCATGTCCTTGATGGAGTCGATGGCGACACCGGCCATGCCCACGTCACCGGAGACGCGCGGGTTGTCCGAGTCGTAGCCGCGGTGCGTCGCCAGGTCGAAGGCGATGGAGAGGCCCTTCTGGCCGGCCGCGAGGTTGCGCCGGTAGAAGGCGTTGCTGGCCTCCGCCGTCGAGAAGCCGGCGTACTGCCGGATCGTCCACGGGGAGCCCACGTACATCGTGGAGTAGGGGCCACGCACGAACGGGGGGAAGCCCGGCATGGTACCCAGGTGGTGGACGTCGCGCAGGTCCGCGGCGGTGTAGACCGGCTTGACGTCGATCTGCTCCGGCGTGGTCCAGACGTCGCCCAGCCGTTCGCCGGCGGCGGCCTCGAAGGCGGCCTGCGGTGCCGGCTCGGCGTGGAGGGGGAGGGTGGTCAGATCAGGGAAGGGTGCGTTGCTCATGGCGTCGCCAGCTCCGTGCCCGTGGGTCGTTTCGGTCGTGTGTTCGATGGGTGCGATGGTCAGCCGAGCAGCCCGAGGCGGCTCAGCGCGCTGCGGAGCACGCCGAGCGCGTCGCAGCCCATGAAGATGAACGTGTCGACGCCGGCGGCGCGCCAGGCGGCCTCGTGGTCCGGGCTGCGGCCGGCCACGAAGAGCTCCGTGGCGCCGGCGGCCTTGAGCTGCGGCGCCAGCGCGGCCACCTGCTCCTCGTAGAGCGCGTCGCTGCCGCAGATGCAGGCCAGCGTGGCGCCGCTCTGCCGGAAGGCCTCGAGCAGGCTCGCGTGGTCGCTGAACCCGGTGTTGCCGATGGTCTCGATGCCGCCAGCCTGGAACAGGTTCTGCGCGAAGGTCGCCCGCGCGAGGTGCTGCGGGATGGTGCCCAGGTTCGCGAGGAACAGCCGCGGGCGGCTGCCGGTGCGCTCGAGGG
>ERZ869909.2126-NODE-2126-length-14040-cov-3.035666_pt1 | contig 14040 bp, 15 predicted proteins | sample MGYA00520892_ERZ869909 | MGnify/ENA primary metagenome ERZ869909 (study PRJEB32215, sample SAMEA104723947) | bioreactor metagenome | biome: bioreactor; feature: anaerobic bioreactor; material: water | place: China | collected 2015-03-12 ... | reverse complement strand
TCAACTCTTCAGTTAATGGATCATCCTCACTAAGTAGAGCAAATTGAAGTACTGTTGGTAGATTAACTCCCGCAATAAGGTAGGTGTTAGGTAAATCAATGTATGCCATCACTTTCTGATGAACACTCCCACCAAATATGTCTGAGAATACTATTGTATCATCATCTGGCGAGATTCCAGCAAAGAAATCCCTAATTTCCTGATCAATGTCTTGGTTCTCATAGACAAATGCTGAAATTGATTTTACTTTATGATTTTCACCCAGAAAAAGTTTTAACGTATCAACAATCCCATCAGCTAGTCTGCCATGGGAAATAACAAGATAATTTCTCATTTTATTTCACTCCTAACGAATCATAATCATCTGGATTTTTACTTGAAGCTTCAAGACTTTGCCTTGAGTTAACTTTATACTGTGGAAGTATTTGGATATGACCTTGCAGCAAAGGATCATTAGTAGATAACATATATTCTTTCAGAGTTGCTCTAAGTCCATCCAGTATTTCTGCGTACTTATGATCATCTACTAGATTACTGGCCTCATTTGGATCAAAATACAAATCGTAAAGTCCTTCAACAGGTTTCGTAATATCTCTTAGACCATGATCAATTAAGAAATCTTTTGGTTGCGATTCATCAATATTTGCTAAATTGACCTTAAGCCATTCTTCATCAAAATGACGTATATATTTATATCTTTCGGTTCGAACACATCTGCTAGGTTCATATGATGCATGAAAGTTGATTTCTGCAAAAACATGATCACGAACCTTAAAATCATGATTATCGAAGATTGGTGTAAATGATTTGCCTTCTAAATATTCAGGCGACTCTATTCCTAACATTTCGCATAGTGTTGGAAACACATCTATATGTGAAATTAGTTGATCAAAAACCTGACCTTGTACATTTACAAAAGGATTTCTCAGAATAAAACTTACTCCGATTCCGTTATCATTTAGACTGCATTTGTTAAACGGTAATGGAACACCATGGTCAGTAGTGAACAAGATAATCGTATTATCGTAGACTCCTTTATCTTTTAAAGCATCCAACACAATTTTTATACTCTCATCTGCATACATAGCAGACGTTATGTACTGAGCTTCATCGATTCTGTTACTTTTGTTATTTGGAATAGGATATTGAGGTACAACATAGTTTGGATTAACACTATCATTCACAGTAATCGGATAAGGACGATGAGTACTGTGCAAACCATAACTTAACATAAATGGCTCATCTGAATTTCTATCTAAAATCCAATTAGCAGCATTTTGAGCATTCTTTCGGTCCCAAAGATGGAGTTCTTCCCTAGGATAAACACTAGAGTCTGATGTTAAGACTTCCTGATATCCAAGCGATTTGTTAGCTTCAATATCTAAATCCAAGTACCAACCAGATTCGTGTTGAATTCCACTTATGGCAGTTCTGAACCCTTTTTGAGATAAGTATGCAGCAAGGTGTTTTGAAGTATCATTCAATCCAAATCCACGCTGAGCTAAACCAAGCATACCATTTTGATGAGGATAGGTTCCTGTCAGTAAGCCTGATCGACTTGGAGAACAAGTCGGTGCAACACTATAAGCATTAGTGAAAAGAGTAGCATCTTTCGCAAATTCCATTAATGTTTTTGTGTTTGCATTAAAACCATAAGGATCTATTCGCCTACCGGTATCATGAGTATTAATATAGACTAGATTTGCCATGTTCACACCTCCTTTTTCTGAATAAATATTGGTGAAGACCATATAACTCCACCATTTTTTTGATGAATCTTCACTCTAACAACATCACAGGATGTAGTATCAATCGTTGTTGCAAGATTCACAGTATAATCATCCTGAAGTACTCCCTGATTTACCTTGAACTTATAGGCATTGTGCCACCATGGATCTGATCTATAATATTCTTTGAAGTTATAAGTGTCTTTTAGCAAATCTTCTACTTCTTCATAAAGTGGATATACTTCGCTGGAATACAATATATCTCTTATTTTCAATTCGTATTCTTTGCCATCTAGCGTAAGAGTCATCGTTGAGTTAATATCATCCTCAATCTCGAAAATGAATCCCTCAGTTGTTACTGCACTAGGACCCATCCATTTGCCCGTTGCTGTGGTTTTATAGGATGTAATATCAAAATCACAGTGATTTTCAGTTACATTATATAATTTTTGCCCAAAGTTACTCCATGTTTTTTCGATTGTAATAATCTTACCTGTAGTATCTAAGGACCCTTGCCACAATCTTTGCTTAATATCAGGAAAAATCCTTCTGTCTGGACCCCATCCAAGTTCAAGATGAAATTTAAATCTAACTAATCCATGTTTTACTTCTTTCTTTTGACCTAAACCATGAGAAATCATATCTGTTGTGTGACCATCCTGAATAATTTCGATGCGGTCAATTGCATTCCCGGCCTTCACATTAAGCAAGAGCTTGGAGTTTTTTGAAGCTTTGACTTCTGAACCCATGATTGTGTCATCTATTGAAAAGAATAGTTCGGCTCGTTCTTTACTTACTCCAAATACTCTCTTATTTATAAGAGCATCCCAGATATCATCTTTTGAATTGCTTTTTGCAAGAACTCCACAGTAACCAAAACCGTACACACCCGGGCATGCATGATTATCACCAGATGCAATTACTCCAAATTTATGACCCTTCTCCCACCCACGAATCACACTTGTCTTGCCTGAACGTGGACCCATGTGAATGTGTCTATTCATATCAATTGTAGTTAAGTCTGATTCACTTGATCCATGGGATGAGTATATTTCAACAAATGGTGAAAAAGCATCATTATGAGTATCCCAGTTTTTCCCTCTATGGTTTAATTGATATGATAAATGATGTGGAATCCCAATTGCATCTGTATGCTTAAACACGTTAACTAATTCTTCGTATCTTAGTGGATATTCCATTTGCTGAAAATTATCTCTAAAGAACACATTATGATCACCATCGAGCCCAGCTCCTTGCCACTCATAACCCATAAACATTGGAAAACCTTCTTTGTTTGCTTGATTAACTTGTGATCGAATATACTCCCAATCTTGTTCAATAATCTCTTGAGGGTACATATCTTCGACTGGCATACCCGACTCATCTTTCCGCATATAGTAAGGATAATAAGCAAACGGCCAAAAGTCCATAGTTTCTTTCATTTGATCAATCCATAATGGTAATTCATTGATTTTTTCATGATGCAGATTACTATGCATATCTGTCCATAAAATTTTGTAGTTCATAATGTTTTCCTTTCAATTATCTATTTAAACTTTCTATTTTCTTTTCAAGTTGGTTGACTTGGTTCACCAATAGAGTCTTTTGAAAACTTAAAACGAATCGTATCCGTTGGATTTGTTTTCTTAACCCATTGTTTCAAGTGACGATAATTCTCTTGTGCAACTTTGTAATTCTTGATAATCCGTTTTGAATCTACTAAGTGTTTTGATAGCTTTTCTACTACCTCAACATGATTCTGAGAACAGTCTAATACTTCATCTACGTCCAAGTTATAAAGAATGTTATTTTCACCATCATTTACTAATTTAAATCTCTTATGTATGACTGATTGGATGTATCTAGGTTCATTTTTGTAAGTTATCATAGATCCGCTATACACTGGCGAGTCTTTTGAAAAGATATTTTCACCATTCCACACAGCATTATCAACGTTTGCGTAATCTAGAATCGTCTTTGATAAATCAATCAAAGATACTTCATTCGTATATCGTTGTGCACTTTTTGATGAATCATTTATAAGCAAAGGCACTCTTATCGATTCTTCATAGAGAGTCTTTTTCCCAAATAATCCTCGCTTACCTACTTGATCCCCATGATCTGATGTGTAAACAAAAAGCGCTTCTTCAGATCTCGTTTTTACTTCAGAATATATATTCCCGATCATTTCATCCAATCGCTCAACAAGCCCATAATAGGCACTCCGAGCGATTTCTAAATCATTGCGATTAACCTTCTCTTTCTTCAGATCTACATAAACATTAGCACTAGGTTCATTAAAATTATCAACACGTAAGTCTTTTTCAAAGTAGTGATAAAAGTATTCATCTTTAACCGTGTATGGAAAATGTGGTCCATAGAATCCAACAACCAAGAACAACGGTTTATCACTTTCTTCTTTTAAAATATCTAAGCTTTTTTCTAATACAGCATTATCAAATTCTTGTACTGGTGAGTTTCCAATTCCTATTGTTTTTAAACAGCCAGAAACTTTAAATGTACCATCAAAAGCTCCAAGATCATTTCTTTTTTGATTCCACCACTGAGTAGTAATATCTCCAACATATCTTTCGTCAAATCCATGATATTGGTTAATACCTTTAAAGTGCATTCTTCCAACTAGAACTGTTCTATATCCTTTTTCAGATAACAATGCAGGAAGTGTTATATCTTGATCACTTAAGTATCCATCGTTATCCAAAATGTTAGTCTCGTGTGCATATTTACCGCTAAGGAAGGACATTCTGGATGGCACGCATAACGGGCAATTTGAATATGCGTTTTCAAATACTTGAGATGATAATGCCAGTTCAGTCAAGTGTGGTGTTTGAACGATTTGGTTATCATCTAAATATCCAACATCCAATCCAGAATGTTGATCAGACATGACGAGTATAATATCTTTCATATCAGATTCCTTTCCTTAAGAAAATTCTTAAATTGAAATTTTAAGAAAGGATAGAAGGTTACTTCTATCCTTTTTAATTACATGATACCTAAATAAACTAAAACGATAACTGCTACAAGTAGAATAATCAACGCCTTAATTGCGGACCAACCTTTTCTCGTATACATCCACCATAATCCCAATGTAAGTACAAGCGATAAAACCCCAGGCATGATGCGATCGAGAATATTTTGCAAACTAATAACAAGTTCACCAGATACATATTCATAAGCAACAGGAACTCTTACTGTGCTTGCTGTAATACCACCAACTGTAACAAGTCCAATGATACCAAGAGATGTAGTCACAATTTCTGTGATTTTTGGAGTGATTAGGTTTAAAGCATTTAAACCTAGTTCATATCCTTTCATAAATAACCAGTATTTTAAGAAAATTGGTACTCCCGCATGAAATAGCAAGAAGAAGATGACTCCAATTAAAGATCCACCATCGCTAAGTCCAATGGCAATCGATGCCACAATCGACATATAGGTTGCTCCAATTAAGGAATCACCAATACCCGCAAATGGACCCATTAATGCTGTTTTTGTACTCAAAACAATTTCTTCTGTAACATCTGCTTTGTTTGAAAGTCCTTCTTCAAGACCAAGCACTACACCTGGAATAAGTGATCCTAGTGTAGGTTCTGTATTATAGAAGTTCATATGACGCTGTAACGCCAATTTATAATCCTCTTTTTCTGGATACAATTTTTCCAATGGCTTACAAAGTGTATGAGCAAAGGCTAAACCCATCATTCTTTCGTAGTTTTGTGCACAGTGATGGAAGAAGACATTTGTCCAAGCTGCTCCTTGGATATCTTTTTTTGTTAACTTACTCGTCATAGTCGTCACCTCCATTGTTCGAAACATTTCCTACTAAGCCGCCTTTTAACTCGGCACCGTAGCGTGCTACTACAAATAGAATACTAACACCGATTCCAAACAGTGTAAGTGAGATGATATTAAAGCTTGTGTTCATGAGTAATACAAATCCCATCACGAAGAAGCCAATCATCCATTCTCTACCTCTAACTACAATATATTTTAGTAACATGGCGAAACCGACTGCTGGTAGAATTCTTCCCATAATGGACAATGCTTTAATAATTTGAGCAGGTAACACATCAAGCATTGCTCTTACGAAATCAACACCTAAATAGTTTGCTAAGGTATAAATCAAAACATAAACGATGAATGTTGGTACTTGAGATAAATATTGAGCTTTGATGATTCCATTTTTATCTCCGTTTGCTGCTGCTCTATCACCCATATGTGGGAAATAAGCGTTGAATGTCATAAAGAATTGGAATAATGCTACTCCAAGTAGACCTAGTGGTACTGCCAATGCGATTGCTGCCTCTACTCCACCACCAGAAGCAATTGCTAAAGATCCTCCAATAAAAGTTGCAAATCCGCGATCAGATGGAAGCGCACCTCCTGGTTGAATAACACCTAAATACATGGCTTGTAAAGCGATTCCTACAGCTATTCCTTCCTGAACATTTCCAAACATAAATCCCATAATGGTACATGCTACGATTGGTTGTGCTATACCATTAAATCCTCCCGATTGCCCAAATAGCCATGGTGTACGGTTGACACCAAAATAACCAATTAGACCAATAATGAGAGCTTGCCATAACTCCATACAAGTTACCTCCTTTATAATTCCATGTTAGTTTCTAAACAATCACTTGTCAATAAGAATTAAAAGTTGTATTATACAATGTATAAACAACCCTTCGTTTTATAATACAAATCCAAACTATAACTAAGGAGGAAGCAAGATGAGCCATAAGATAACTAACACACCTAAGTATCAAATTATTGAAAATGATATCATCGATAAGATCAACTCAGGCATATACAGTAACAATGATCCCTTGCCGACTGAAGCAGAACTCACCAAAATTTATGACTGTTCTAGAGTCACCGTCCGACAAGCTTTAAGTAATCTTGCATTTAAGGGTTTTATTTCCAAGACGCAAGGTAGTGGATCATTTATAAAGTGCGCTCACTCAATTCAGCGCACGCCTTTATTAAAAAGTTTTACCGAAGAAATTATCGAGCAAGGAAAAACTCCAAGGACTGAGGTTTATGCTTTCAATATAACAACTGCAGGGTTAACTATTTCAAAGTTATTAGGAATTAGACCAAATGACAAGATATATTACATTGAGCGAACAAGGTATGCAGATCAAGTACCGGTACTATTTGAAAAAACATTTATGTCTGTTGATATGCACCCTGAAATTTCGATTAAAGTTCTCGAATCTTCGAAATATAAGTATGCTGAAGAGAAAGGTTTTGTTATTGATTATGCTTTGCAAAATATTGCACCAATATTTCCACCTGAGTATATTGCGGATGAACTTAAAATTTCCACAAAACAGCCAATTCTTCGGGTAACAAACCCAACTATTCTTGTGGATGGAAGAGTTTTTGATTACACAGAACTCTATATGAACACTGATGTATATCATCTTAATTTCCTAAAGAAAAGGTAGAATAAGACAAATTATGTCTTATTCTACCTCAAATCCATTGTTTAATACCTTCTTTTATCATTTCAAGCCATTCTATATCTGTATCGATATCTTTTGATGTCCGAATGTTCGAGACTATAATGTCATTATTAACCAGTTTCCCAGAAACAAGAATTAAGCCATTTGGAAAATACTTAAGCACAGACTTTGTTGAGAGTTCATTGTCAATTTTAATCAACTCAACAATTGTATTCAGTTTTCTTTTCAACAATTCTCCTTCTATTTCACTTTTCTCGTTGCATACTATATACAGTTGTTCCTTGGGAGTCAATGTATCCAAAATCAGAACAGTTCGATTATATGTATGCCTTTCTATCTGTTGAAAACCAAGAAAACTCGTCGAGGTATTATCGACGAATAAGGAAGTGCAGACTTCAGGTTTTACTTCTAGTAGCAGAGTTGTTGCAATTGCTACGCCATTGTTGCGATGACTCATATTATATCGACTATTAAAGTTCTGAAATAACTTAGACGAAATAACAATGACTAACACACCTACACTAATCAACCAAACAATATGAACTCCCAAATCTTTAATCACGTTTTGATAAACTACGTAGGTTCCCATTAATAGAGCAATACCCAAAATGTTATACAGCGTAGTGTTTGCAATTTCATTTCGAAAATTCCGAGTTGCATTGAGCAAATAGTACTTATATCTTGGAATTAACATTTTTGATCCTGTATCGTATGGAACAACTACCATTTTTTGTTCCTTTTTATTTTCAGATAAAATGTGCAAGCTAGGTGATAACAAGGATTTATGTCTTAGTAATTTGATATGATGACCACTTTTCTTTATCTCTTTGACTAAGAAAGACGCAAACTTTTTCTTTTGATTACGTGATCTTCTAACTGAAAAGTGAATAGCAATAATTTCTACTAGATTTCTCATGTCAATCACCTCCATAGACATCATTTTAACTATATTTACTGACCTTAGATTAATGTATCATTAAAGAATTTTCGATTTAAATCCTCAGTGTAAATTAGCCCTTTATCCGTATTAATGCTGATTCTTGTTGGCATATCAATTCCATGTTCATATAGATACTTCGTCATACTCATGACATAACACTGATTCATGAAACATCCAATGGAAGTTCCTATTGCTCCAACTTTAAAGTTGCCAATAGTTAAACCTGCATTATCTTTTGATCCACAATTATCTAATACTACATCAGCTTCTAAGTAAACAGGGTTTACAGATATGGAATCCGCATATTTCTTGTTAGTATGTACAATAACTTTACAATCCTTTTCTTTGACTAGCTGAACAAATCTACGCATTGCTGGTTCGTTCGATGTTTGAGTAACACAAAAGAAAGCATCTTCTTGTTTAGGATCTATACTATAAAGCAAAGCATCCGCATACTTCTCAATTGATGCATATAGTTGAGCTTTTTTTACTCCATCATACAATTGGATATCTGTATTTTGCATGACAACTGACTTATTGCACATGATTGTACCTGCTCGTGAATGAATTTCCTCTACTAGACTATGCTCATGAACCATACCAAACATGAAGTTTCTTCCTTGCTTCATTACAGCTTCTGAAGAAAGTTCTGCAGCCGTTTGAATATTTTTCAGTTGAGTCTCAACAACTTCATCGAAATTTCTAAAATAATACTCTTTATACTTCTTCAACTCTTCTAAAACAACTTCCCTTGAAAAGTTCTTCTTCGATGCAAATCGATTATTTTTCAGGCTTTGCTCATCACAGTCTGATTGACTTAAAATGGATGCGAACACCACATTTAATCCTTGGAAAATAAATGTACCAACCATATTGGAAGTAGCCCCTTGTTTCTTGTCCCCAACAGTTGGAAAAATTGCATCTCCATGTTCACCACAATTATCAACAATATATGATGCAAACTCGTACATTTTTTTACCTGAAGGATGGCGAGGTGATACTATTTTTGTATGATTCATATTTGTATGTGTCACTAAAGTAACACAATCTTCTCTACACCGTTTCGCAAGTTCCACAACTACCCCATTGGTTCCAGAATTTGATATTAACCAAAATACATCATTTTCGTTTAGGTTCATCGATTTATAAAACACTTCTCCAAATTCATAATTTCTCTCTACATAGCCAGCTTTTAATGGATGTCCAAATAAATCCATAGGATTGTAGATTTCGGGAAACATAAACCCACCTGGTTTCTCATACATCTCTTCTGCAAGTATGTGTCCATGTCCTGCCCCGAATATGACAAATCTTCCACCTGACGCTACTTTATCCAAGATGACTTCACCAATATCCACTAATTGATCAAACTGCGTATCATACACCTTATTTAACATACTACGAACAAACTTCTGGTACTCCATTAACATTTCCATAACTTACCTCCAGTGTTTCATTTAATTCCATTATAAAACACTTAACGATTGCGTCAATGTAATTAAGGAGTTGTATTTACTCTTCTTCTGTAATCGTCTAATTTTTCTTGATTTGTATTATAGTCAAAATTTGTCGTTTGAAAGATGTTATTTAAAACCGCTAGTTAACAGAACATAATCTGATAGCAAAATCACTAACATTAAACCCTTCTTATAAACCTATGCGCATCTTTTTGATGTAATGAGTGTAGATCTTCTTTATCTATTCTGACTAGTTCAAGTCATTTGCAACAGTTAATTCGATATCAAGATCTTCGATTTCAAAGTTCTCATTTGCGTCCATTTCAGTATTAATCTCACTCAAGGTGAACAAACTCGAGGACTTTAGCTGTGTCACTAAATTACCAGACATCCTGCTCATCGAAACATAAGTTATTCCACCAGATACAAATCCACCTACGATTGGAACACCTTTAGATAGTACTCTGGCAAAACTGTCTTTTGTTAGCTTTACACCTACCCATTTTAATGCAATTTTTAAAGAGTTGAACCAAGCATATTTAGTGAGTGCAATTCGTGGAACCCTTCTTAATACCTCAACTGCTAATCGTCTTGATATTTCGCCTAGTGCTTTGTTGGCTTGCGAAACGCCCATCATAACTCCCAAGAATAAAGCGAGCATATCTTTAAACACTTCAGGGCTTTCCTCATCAGAAATATCTGGCCAACCATATAGATATGCGAGTTTTTGAGCTAGAATTAAGACATTCGAAAAGAATTGCGCCAGGTCAAGAGGTACAGTACCTAGCATAGCTAGACCCCCCGGCAAACCAGCTGCAAATGAGATTGTCGTCCCCAACCTTGTATGATTCTTAATTACACTCTTTGCGATTGTGTCAATTGCGTTGTCAGGAACCTTAGCAAAGGTTGGGTTTGTATCCAATGCTAACTTTACAACTTCCTGCGAATAAAATGGACTAAGCTGTTCTGATAAAAACTGTCTTCTATCTACTTTTATCCCTGGAACTTTTAGACTTGTATCTATAACTTGATTTAGGAATGACATAATTTTCTCCTTTCGATTACTCATTCTTATTTGAACTCTACTTAAATCTATCTTATTATAATCTCAAACTGACAAGAATCAATTTTACATAAATTTTTCTCTCCTACCAAACCAAATAGCAACTGTTAAATCGGTGCAAGAATGTGTTTACTCCCCTGTTGAAAATATCCTATTATACTCAGAAAATTACTTGATTAATCGAATTCCTCGGAATCCACGGATTTAAAGTTAGAAATCATGAAGAGCTGATAAAGTCCAAATGATTAATCGATAAGGTACTTAATGTTTCTAGCATGTTTAGGCTTATATGTGTGTGCATGATCAAAAATCCAATCATTCTTATCTTTTCTTATTTGACACTTAATTCCATATACATTCTTAGGTGAAGCCAATGCAATAAATCCTTCCACAAGCATCAGCTTGCATTCTTTAATTTCATTCAACTGTTCTTTGCTTCTGAAATAGTACCCAACACTCACAATTAAGTTCCCTTCATGATCAATTTTACTGTAGGTCCGCTTATTCGAGAATTTCATTGGTTTAATAAGCAAACCTGTATCAGTCCTAATTACAAAGCATTTTGTGTAAAAATTAGGATACCTTTCTTTAGTAACTCCATTTTTGATTACGAGTTCAATCTCAAGACTTCCTAATGAGTAATCGTTACGATTCAACATATTGATTGTTGCTTGGTCCATCTCAGAATAGACTCTAAACTTATTATATCCATATACATTGCAACCATGAAGTAATAATTGCTTGTCAATATTTTCTTGCTGACTTGATGCTTTAGTTTGAATGCTTAATAACGTAATACTAGTATCTAACATACGAACACCCTCCAGAAAATCTTATTTCCTAATTCGTTTCTTTATCTTTATATTCTTTTAATCCAATCCAGAAATCATAACCATTCTCAGCATAACCACTCACAACAGATGCCGGACTAGATGGAGCTTTGTATGGAATGTTCTCAAGCAGCCTTGCTTCTTGTTCATTTAATAACTCCGCTTTACCAGACTCCACTAAGGTATTGAATATCATATTATACCTTTGATAGAATCTTCCGCCATCAGACCAATTTTGAGATGACTCAACTGGTCTTCTAATCAATGAACCTGTTGATAGAAAGAAGACACCATCATGAACAAACAGTTCTGCCTCTCTTCCTTTACCTTATTGAAGTTATCTTTCGTAAAGTAGAATCCAGTTAATGATGAACCCGCTTCCTTAAATATCTTCAACCCAGACACACTATTTCCATCAGGAAATAGGAACGATAAACTTCTTGTGTTCATTTCCCCTCCTAAAAAGTTTGCCGCTTTGTGCTTAGAATTATATCGGGTAAGTCTGATTTTGTAATAATCCCCAATATTTTCTGATTCTCTTTTCCGGTTTCAGAAATCAGAATGGCATCAAAGAAACCTTTAGATTCTGTTTCTTTCGCAAATATCTCAACAATCTCAAAGAGATTGGCCTTTCGACTAACAAATTTATAGTTTTTTAGATTTTCACTATGTTGCATTACTTTATCAACGTTGGTTTCACTGATGACCATTTCAAAATCAAGAAGCTCTTTCCCCAGCCATCGTGCTATTGTATTGGTAGTAAGTAAACCATAAAAGGTTTCTTTATCTAGTACAGGCACTTGTGAAAAATCATTGTCTACCATTGTTTTTAAAACTACATCAATTTGATCCGTCTTTTGACAGTAACTTACTCCTCTATTAATGAACTCTAGTACATTGGGTGGATTGGTTAATGTTTCATATACCTTTTTAATTCTAATGACTGTTGATTCCGGAATCTCAATTGCTTTTCTACTATCTATGTTGTGCTCGAGTATATTTCGAATATCCACAAAGATTCTTAATTCATCATACAAACTCCTAACAAGCTTCGATTTTTCTACTGTTCTATCGAGTAATAACCCAAAAGAAGCAGTTGAACCAGTTGGTTCGTTGTTAAGTTTGCGCAATGCCTTTTCAATTAACGAAAACTGTTCTCGGAAAGAATCGTAATTACTCATATGATTCAAAACCCTCCTTTTTAAATTTAACCAAACGCACTCTAAAGTTCATCTATAATACCTAACAAGCTCTGATAACTATCCACATCATGATACTTCACTTCACTTGTTGATAATTCATTAAACAACTTCTTCGCACAAGTGATTTTTGCCTGTTCAACCGGCCGCAATTGCCTTTTGATTCATTTCGTTCTTTAGTTTGAGTTCAAATTCAGTGCCATATAAAGAACGCTCACGACTTAGTCGTGGAATATAAAACTCGCGTTTCTCTTTTGGAGCTTTCTCTTGTAGAAAAGTAGGAGAAGTAAAAATAAACTTCAACTCATCAATCTGCTCCAGTTGCTTTTTTAACGCTTGATATGCATAAATCGAAAAATAAGCTGAAGCCACAAGCACTTTATCCCCTTTAGATATCGTCTGTACCAAATCGTCCTTCACTGTATTATTTAAGTTATCTAATAGTTTCATCTTATCCCCCTAACATGTCTCTGTACATACATGCTATCTTGATAACAATCTCATCTAGCTCTATTCTTAATTAAACTCGATACTATAAGTATTATCTTGGCTTCTTTATGTCAATATGATCGAACTCAAAAATTTCATTTGGTGTTAACTCAAGAACCCAACAAATTCGTTCCAAAATTTCAAGTGTCACTGGTCTGTGACTCGACAACTTAGCTAATGTGGCTGTGCTTATATGTGTCAGCTCTCTTAAGTCAGTCTTTGTCATACCACGCTTTTCTAACTCTATAAACAAACGATCATATCGAACTCCCATATTCATCCACCTTCCAAATTACTTACATTATAAACAATTAGAGTTTCGAATAAAAGGAAAGATTAGTATTTTTATATGTTTGCATATTTATGACTATGCATTTGTAAACATTATATGATTCTCATATAACTTTCATCAAAAAAAACTACAACGAAGTTAGGCTTTGGTTGACAATAGAGATAGCTTAGATTATTATTTAATTGTATTTGATGCGTGATATATAATCACAACGTAAAAGACAGAGTTCCCGCTCTGTCTTTTTGTGGTTCTGAATATCAGTTAGTATTTGATGAATCACATATAATCACTACTTACTTCTAAGAAGGTATAACATTGCAAGAATCAAGAATAGCATTTCAAGACTAAATCCCATCGCTCCACCACCTTTCCTTTGTCACTCTATATAACTCCTCCTTTCGCAACGAAAATCTGATATACTTTCCACAAATGTAATTCTAACATAAAAATGTTTTTCATTATATAAATTTGAGTGATGTAATAAATTTACATCACTCGTTGTTATATTTGACATAATGGAATCGAAGCCTATCAATTTAATAAAGTGG
>ERZ869909.2123-NODE-2123-length-14066-cov-4.595182_pt1 | contig 14066 bp, 9 predicted proteins | sample MGYA00520892_ERZ869909 | MGnify/ENA primary metagenome ERZ869909 (study PRJEB32215, sample SAMEA104723947) | bioreactor metagenome | biome: bioreactor; feature: anaerobic bioreactor; material: water | place: China | collected 2015-03-12 ... | reverse complement strand
GCGACCGGGCTGGTCTCGAAGATGTGCCGCAGGCCGAGCAGATGGTTGACCTCGTCCAGATGGTTCATCCGGAAGTCGTCCCGAATCACATGGCCGATACGGCTGGAGCAGCTGGCCACCAGGCCGTCGTTCTTTTCACCCAGGAACACGACCGACAGGGCCGCCATGAAGGGATCGGTCACATCCAGCACATTGGTCAGGGTGCGGCCGCCGCTCCAGGAGTAGTAGCGCACGCCGTTGGGGCCCACCGCTGCACCATTGCCGCAGTAAGTCGAGGGCATGCCTTCCGGGTAATCGTTGTTGAAGCGCACGGTTTCTGCGGTGGTCAGCGAGCGCAGGGCGGCATTGACGTTCTGCGGCTGGCCGCCACCGGAGATCAGGTTGATCAGGCCAGAGAAGCTGTTGCCCAGGCCGGCAATCACACTGCTGCTCAGCGGAATATGATCCGACACGCCTTGCAGGATGTCCGCCATGGGGGCACCCCAGTTGACCCCCGCCACGGAGGACACGGAGGCGACCATGTTCGGGTAGACCGAGGCGACATAGCGAATCGTCGGGCCGCCGTGGCTGTGACCCATCAGGTTGACGCGGCTGGCGCCGGTGGCCGCCAGGATATCTTCAACTTGCCGGGCCAGCTGTTCACCGCGTACTTCGGTACTGTTGGCGGCAGAGACTTGTGCGACAAATACCGTGGCGCCGTCGCGGCGCAGTTCCTCGGGAATGCGATAGAAATAATCCACGCCGGCAATACTGTCGAAGCCGAACAGGCCGTGTACCAGGACAATGGGATATTGGGTCTGGGTGTAATTCGCCTGTGCGGCGAAAGGCAAAAGCGCCAAAAGGCTTGTGATAATCAGTTTACGACATACTCCGAACATAGTGATGCTCTCCCTGGAGTTATTATTCGGTTTTGCTTTAGTGTTGTAGCCCCAGAATGAAAACAGCGCCGGTAACGTGAATACAACGGGCGATTTGGCATTTTCTGACAAAAGGCCGTTCAGGCCAGGAGAAAAATAATGCGAAGGTTATGGATAGGCGGTTTTTCGCTGTTTCTGGTCGTTTTTTTAGTATTAACGTTCGTCGGATTTCCGAAAAAAGGCGATTCCGGACGCGCTGACTTTTCAGTCAGTACTGATGGGTCAGAGTCCGGTCGTTCACTCATCGGACGTGATGTTACAGGCAGTAACGTCAGCGGTAACGAATCGGGTAACGACTTGCCCCGGCGGGCCCTGGAAGGCAGTGACGAGCGCTTTGAACATTACCTGCAACTTGCGGGTGATTTGCCGCCGACACCCCGCTCACTGGAGGGCACGGAGGTGGACGGTGAACTGCGGGCCGACGCCGACGGCAATCTGGTGATCGAGCCCGATATACGGCGGGTGTTTGATTATTTTCTTTCCACCGTGGGTGAAGACGATGTGGAACAGGTGAAGTCACGCATTGCCCTGCATCTGGCAGAGGTGCTGCCGGACAGCGCCGCGCGTCAGGCCTGGGAGCTGTTTGAGCGTTACGAGGCTTATGGCGAGGCCATGGAGGCGTTACCGCAGCACGACGGCACCGTAGCGGGTATGGGGGAATCGCTCAAACAGCGCCAGCAGTTGCGGCAAGAGTGGCTGGGGCAGAACGTGGCCGAGTCATTTTATGGTTTTGACGATGCCTTTGATAACTACACGCTGGCGCGCATGGCGGTGCAACAGGACGAGTCCCTGAGTGCAGAAGAGCAGGCGGCCCGATTGCAGGCGCTGGAGGATGATCTGCCAGCGCCGGTGCGTGAGGTGCGCCAGCGTGCCAACCTGCCGGTCCAGGTCAGTCAGGATGTGGCGGCCTTGCGTGAGGCGGGCGCGACTGATCATGAAATCCGCGCCCTGCGCGAAGCGGCTCTGGGCAGAGAGGCGGCCGAGCGTCTGGAAGCGCTGGATCAGCAACGTGCCCAATGGGATCAGCGCTATGCAGAGTATCGCCGTCAGGTAGCGGAGATCGCGGCCAGCGGTCTGGCGCCGGAAGATCAGGAAAGGGAAGTCGCCCGCTTGCGTGAAAACACGTTCGATGAGCAGGAACGGCGCCGGGTGCAGGCGCTGGATCGTATGCAGGAATAACAGGGAATCAGGCGGGAACGTCCCCCGAAACGTTCCCGCGACGGTCTTTACAGACCGGCGTTCTTCAGGCGATTGGCCTGCTGACGATAGACCGTCAGCGGGTCAGTGCTGAACCAGGCCGTCAGGCCCAGCGCCTGGTTAACCTCGTCAAAGTGGTTCTGGTTGTAATCGGTGCGCAGCACACGGCCCAGATGGGCAGAACAGGCGGCCACCAGGCCATCATTGGGTTCGTCGAACGCAGTCGACGTGGCCAGCACCAGATAGTCGAACGGGTCAAACGGGTTGGTGTAGATGCCGGTGCCGCTCCAGGAGTAGTAACGTACCCCGTTGGCCCCCACTTCCTGCCCCTCACCGCAATACTCCGTTGGCATACCCTCGGGATACTGGGCGTTGAAGGCCAGCGAACCCTCTGTGCTCAGATCGTGGACGCTGGCGTCGAGATCCTGTGGCAGATCACTGTCACCGGCGGCCCAGCTGATCATGGTGGCGAAAGCTTCACCGATGCCCTTGACGAACGGATCGACGCCGCTGCCCTGAATGTACTCGATGTAGTTGTCGGCCACAGGCGTGCCCCAGTTGACCCCGGCAACGCTGCTGACCGAAGCCACCATCTGCGGATAGACCGACGCGACATAGCGTGCCGTCGGGCCACCATGGCTGTGGCCGATGATATTGACGCGCTCGGCACCGGAAGCCGCCAGGATATCCTCGATTTGCCGTGCGGCCTGTTCACCACGAATTTCCGTGCTGTTCAGGGCCGACACTTGCAGCGTATAGACCTCGGCACCGCTGCTGGCCAGCTCTTCAGCCACCTTGTAGAAGTAATCGACCCCAAGGATATTGTCGAAACCGAACATGCCGTGAACCAGCACAATGGGATACTGGGTCTGGGTATAGGTGTCGCGGCCGAACAGGCGATCCCAGAAACTCGCATGGGCCGACAGGCTGGTAGTGGTTAATAGCATCGCCGTGAGGGCGGCGACGAGACGTGATGTCATTTTCATATCAGAATGTCCTCTTTATTCCTGTTATGGTTTGGTGTCGGAAAGCGCAGTTCCGACACACTGATCCTAGAAAGAGAGGAGCGTTAAATCATTCGGGTAAACGCCTTAAAAGTGGCGTCTTTTTTTGACAATAATAATGATCAGATAACAACGCTTGTTACTTTCTGGCCTCTTGCCGTCTTATCCGGCCAGGCGAGGTGCCGGTCCAGTTGCGGAACGCCTTCGTGAAGCTGGCCTGGTCACTGTAGCCAAGGCGTTCAGCAATATCCGCAATACTTATTTTTCCTTCACTGAGATATTGCCGTGCCAACCGTGTGCGCACTTCATTACGCAGATCGCTGAACTGCATACCGGCATCCTTCAAATGGCGGCTGATCGTGCGATTTGTGCTGCCCAGGCTCTCTGCCACCCGATCCAGCGTGCATTCGCGGCCGGGTGCCTGCTCGATACGCTGGCGGATGCGAGCCACGATACGCAGCGACGCTTCGGATTGGGGTCTGTGGTCACAGCGCTCCTCATCGCGGGCGCCTGCCCGGCGCGGTGGCCGGGTTACCACCAGGCCATCATGGGGCTCGCCAAGTCGCACTTCACAGCCGAAAAGCTTTTCATACACGGGCAGCAGATGCGTGTCGCGTTGTTGCATATGGACCCGATGGCAGCGCGTCATGGAGGAGGCGACGCGGCACATGCTGCCCAGATACGCCTGCGCAATGAAGTCACGCCAGCGTCCCAGAGGCCAGATATCCTGCAGCCGGATCATGGCATGCTCGCCCTGGCTGGTCAGGCGCAGGCCCATCAGCGGCGTGCGCGCATTCAGGAACTGCACTGCCTTCCAGGTCAGTTCGCCGCGATTATGGGTATTGAGCAAGGAAAACGCCTGCAACCCATGTACCGACAGATCCAGTTCCAGGCCGTAGCGCACGCCCAGCGCATCCTGTTGTGACCATTGTTCGCAGGATGCCGCAAGACGGAAGAAGTCGCGCACCGAAATATAGGCTTCCGGGTTGTCCAGAAGCGCCTCATCAAGATGGCACTCTGCCAGCATCCGGCGTCGCTCCCGACTATTCTGGCACGCCAGTCTTGAAAGTACACGGGCGTACACAACGGGAACCAGTGGCGCGTCAGCGAGCAGGGAGGTTTCGAATTTCATCGACTTATACCCCTATATTTATGCTTTTATTGTTTTCTGTGAGATAGCTCACACTCGCTCCATGAAAAAACGTCGTTTATTGTCAATGTGAATAGTTGTACACAAATTATGGCGCACATGGCAATCGGAATTAGGTATTAGCTTTGTCGGGAAAAAACAACAAACTGGCGGCGAGTATCCTTCTGTAGAACGAACGGCTTGCATAATGTGGCACCTCCGTTGTGTTCCTGACGCACAGTCTGAAAGGTGCTGACCATGAGTAATCCGAAAAGGGCGGTTATTTCGCACTATCGCCCCATAAAAAAAATAACGCCCCTGGATATTCAGCAGATGTACGAGATCTTCAGGAAGTACTACGCCAACACCACCCTGGAGATATTTCTTCGTGATCTGGGCAAGAAGCAGGGGCTGTTCCTGATTCGTGATCGCGAGACCCGGCGTATTGTCGGTTTTTCCACTGTGACCAACATGCCGCTGAAGTACGGCAAAAGAACCGTGCGCGGTGTATTCAGTGGCGACACGATTATCGAGCGCGAATACTGGGGTTGCCGGGCGCTGAACAAGCTCTTTTTCCTCTATATGCTGCGCACCCGGCTTCGCTATCCGACCACGCCGGTGTTCTGGTTGCTGATCTCCAAGGGCTACAAGACCTATCTGCTGCTGGCCAACAACTTCCCGCGTTACTACCCGCATCCGGAAGGTCGCTACGATCGCTATGCACCGATGGTGCGTGAATACTGTGATGCCCTGTTCCCCGGGTGCTTCGATCCGGAGAGAGGGCTGCTGGACTTCGGCAAGGACTATCAGCATCTGGAAGGTGATGTTGCAGAAATTACTGCGGAGATGCGTCGCAAGTCGGCCAAGATCGATTTCTTTGAACGCAGCAATCCATCCTGGCGCGAAGGCACCGAACTGCCCTGCATCGGTCAGGCCGGATATCTCGATTTCCTGCTGTATATCCGTGACCGGTTTTTCCGCCGGAGCGCCCCCGTCCGCATTGCGACCCCCGCACAGGAAGAGGCTGATGAGGTGAGCGGTGCCGCCACCCAGCAGGGTTCCTCATGAGTCTGTCGCACCGTATCGGGCATGGTCTGCTGCGTGCCCTGGTTACCCCGGCGGGCCGCCGTTTCCGCGCGGGCCTGGACGATCTGGAAGCGGTACAACGCGCAAATCTGTCGCGCCTGTTGTCCCGCGTGGCCGGTGCGCACCGCGATCAGGTGTTGCCCCCCGTGGATCGGCACTGGCGCTGGGAAGACTTTGCCCGGGCCCTGCCTGTGACCGGCTATCAGGACTGGCAACAGGTCATCGAGCGGCAACGCCGTTTCGGCGAAGGCTGTCTGATTCGTTCACCGGTTGCCCGTTACCAGCCCACCAGTGGTTCGACTTCCGGCGTCAAATGGTTGCCTTATACCGAAATGTTCCTGAGCCAGTTGAACAGCGCTATCGGTGCCTGGCTGCATGACCTGTACCGGCAGTACCCGCGCATGGCCCACGGTTCACATTACTGGTCGGTCTCCTGGTTGCCGAATGATATGCGTCAGCAAGCGGATGCTCACATCAACGACGACATGAAGCTGCTGTCGTCGGGCCGGCGGCTGCTGGCGTCCCTGACCCAGGCTGCGCCCGAGTCGATTTCGCTGGCGCAGACCTCGGAAGACGCCCAGTTTGCCACGCTGGTCTATCTGGTCGCAGACGCCCAGCTGTCGGTGATGTCGGTGTGGAGCCCGAGCTTTGCGCTGACCCTGTTTGACCGGCTTTTTGACTGGCGCGATGAGCTGGTCGACGTGTTGCGCCGGGGGGAGTGGGGGCGCCGACAGGCGTCCCTGCAACATCTGCCTTGTCCACGCAGCCCGCGCGCCGCTGCGATGCTGTATGACTGGCAGGGCGCCCCCGAGCCCGCCCTGTTTGCGGCCCTGTGGCCCCGGCTGGCACTGGTCAGTGCCTGGGACACCGCCGCGTCGGCCACCTGGGCCGATGCCCTCAGGGCGCTGTTACCGCACGCGGATTTTCAGGGCAAGGGCCTGTGGGCCACCGAGGGCGTCGTCACCTTCCCCTGGCAGGGACATACCCCGCTGGCTTATCAGAGCCACGTGTACGAATTCGAAGATCTCGACAGTGGCCGCATCCTGCCCCCCTGGGCCCTGCGCGAGGGGCAGGAGGTGCAGCCCCTGCTGACCACGGGCAGCGGCATGCTGCGTTACCGGATGCAGGATCGTGTGCGGGTCAGTGGTCATCTGGGCAGCGTGCCTTGCCTGACGTTTCTGGGCCGCGATGACGGTGTGGACATGGTCGGGGAAAAACTCAGTGCGGTCTTTGTCCAGCAGGTGCTGGATGCGCTGCCGCTGGCCGACGGCCAGCGTGTGGTGACCCTGCTGGCGGCCCAGGACTGTGACGGCGAGGGCCGCGCCGGATACCGGTTGCTGCTCGACAGCGACCGGCCAGAGGTTCCGGCGGACAGCGCGCGTCTGGCGACGCGGCTGGATGAAGCTCTGGGGCAGCAGTTTCACTACACCTTGGCTCGCAACCTGGGGCAACTGGCGCCGGCCCGGGTGCTGTGCCACCGGCATATGCGCGAGCATTATCTCGGGCTGTGCCGGGATCTGGGCATGATCGAAGGCAACATCAAGATTGAGCCCCTGCGGCTGTGGCCCGGAGCCCTGCCTGCGGCGCTGCGCTTGCCCGCCGCCCGGCAGGGGGAGGTGGATTCATGCGCTGTGTGATTCGACCCGCCACCGCCGAGGATGACGGCGCGATCCTGTCGCTGGTGCGGCAGACCCCGCAGCCCGGCCGGGTGCTGCTCAACTTCGAATGCGAGCCCAGCTATTTCCACGGCAGCAGCATCAGTTGTCAGCAGGATGATGTCTGGGTCGCGCGGGCGGCCGACGATAACCAGGTGCTGGCCGTCGTCAATATCGGCCGCCGTCAGGTGTACCTCAACGGCACACCGGTGGCGTTGCGTTACGCCCACGACCTGCGCCTGGCACCACGGGCCCGGGGCTCACGCCTGTTGTTGCGGTTGTTCCGTGAACTGGAAACGGTGCTGGCACCCGGCGAGTGGATGTCCACGGTGATCCTGCGTGACAACGAATTGTCCATGGCCACCGTCGGCAGCGGGCGTGCCGGCTTGCCCACCTATTACCCGCATGGCGACATCACCACCCATCTGCTGTTTGCGCCGCCCCGGGGGCGTCAGCATGGTCCCCGCGTGACCCGCGCCACGGATGCCGATGTGCCAGCGCTGCGCGAATGGCTGCGCGAGCAGGCGCCACGGCGCCAGTTCTTTCCGGTCTACCGCTTCAACGCCTTGCTGGCGGGCTCACCCTATTACCGGGGGCTGTCGCTGTCCGACTTTTTCCTGGCCTGGCGTGGACGGCACCTGGTGGGGGTGGCCGGATGCTGGAACCAGAAGGGTTTCAAGCAAACGCGGGTGCTGGCGTACCCCACCGGACTGGGCTGGTTACGTCATGCCTGGAACCTGAACAGTCGCCTGCGCGGCGGCCTGCGATTGCCCCCGGCGGGCGGCACCCTGGATTACCTGATGCTGCATACCCTGCTGGTGGAAGACGATGACCCGGTGATTGTTGATGCATTGCTCCGGCGGATACTTGAGCAACGCGACGTGCCTGCCCTGAGCACCGGCTTTTTTGATAGTGATCCGGCGGGCGAGGCGGTGCAGGGATATCGTCGCCAGAGCCTCGGCAGTCGTCATTATCTGGTCAGCTACGATGGCGACCCCCGCGATCAACTGGATGGCCGTTTGCCCTATGTGGAGGTCGCCCGGCTATGACGACGCTTCCGGTTTATCTGCGCCGGGACGGCACGGCCCCCTGGTTTCGTGCCCGTGATCCGCTTGGTATCTCCAGCGAGATTCGAGTGGCCTGGCTGGCGCCGCGCACCGGCGCGATCCAGTGGGAATACCTGTCACATCAGGAGGTGGACGGGCAGGGCGCCATGCAGCGGCTGGCCCGATGCCATGGTGCCCGTATCCTGCAGCGGCCCGAGGCCGTGGCCCACCCGGTGCCGGCGTTCAGTCGTCTGGCCTGGGCACGCTGGCGGCAGCAGACCCGTCCGGCCACACCCATGCCCTTTACCCGCTGGCGGGCCACTTCCACATCCGGCAGCAATGAGGTGTCGGTGGGCTGGTTCAGCGTCGCCGAGACACTGGCCCTGAAGCAGGCCGCCCGGCAGCGGAGTGTACCGCTGACGGCCCTGTTGCTGTCGGCATTGCACGACATGGTGATGACCCGTCTTGCCGAGCCGGGCACCACGGCGGGCGCCTGGCTGTTCCCGGTCAATCTGCGTGGCAGTGTCGAACTGGCTGACCCCGAGGCCAACAATCTGAGCGGGTTTTACTTGCCGCTGCCTGCGGCGGCGGATGCGGCGCTGATCCATAACACCGTGCGCGAGCGCCTGCGTGCCGGCGACCACTGGTGGCTGTGGCATCAGGGGCGCTGGGCCAGCCTGTTGCCGCAGGCCTGCATCAATTATCTGTACCGGCATCTGCTCGGGCGCAGCAGTTATCTCGGCTCGTTCAGTTATCTGGGCGAGTGGTGGCTGGATTACCGCGACAGCGATATTCCGCTGCGCACGGTGATGGCCATCTGCGGGCCTGGCAGCCCGAATCATCCGGTCGCCAACGGCATCCTGATCTGTAACGGCGCGCTGACCCTGAGCCTGCGGCTGGACCCGATACTGGGTTGCGACGATGCAGCGCGGGACGCCTGCCTGGCCGCCTGGCAGGACAACCTGCTGGCGCTGTTGCCCGCGTCGTCGCGTGGCCCGGCGGGCGAGCAGCGTCGCCACCTGGCCCCGGATGATCTGCTGGAGGCGCACGCGTGACCCGATTGCCCCTGCGGTGGCAGATCGCCACGACGCTGGCCGTGCTGGCCAGCCTGATACTGGTGCTGTGGTTACTGCAACAGCGGCCCCTGCCGGAAGCACGGGAGCCGGCGCGCGAGCGCGCGGTGGCCGTGGACGTGGTGACCGTGCAGCCGGGCGTGCGCACCGTGCCGGTCACTACCCACGGTGTCGTGCAGTCTGCCCGCCAGGTGGTGCTGGTGGCACGGGTCAGCGGCGCCGTCACCGAGGCCCATCCGGCGTTTCGCAATGGCGGCATGGTCGAGGAAAGCGACCTGCTGCTCAGTCAGGACCCCGAGCCGTATGAACTGGCCCTGGCGCGTCAGCGCCATGAAGCCAGCGCCGCGCGCCTGCATCTGGCGGATACCCGTGCCCGCGCCCAGGTGGCGCGACGAACCAACGGAGAGCAGGCGTCGGATTATGCCCGCCTGGTGCCGCACATGGATGAAGCGCAGGGGCGGCTGGCGGCGGCCGAGGCCGGGGTCCGCGATGCTCAGCGGCAGTTGGCAGAAACCCGGGTCAAGGCACCGTTTGCCGGGCGCTTGCGTGATGTCCAGGTGCAGCCGGGGCAGCAGGTGGCGGCGGGCGAGCGTCTGGCCACCTTGTACAGCACCCGCAGTCTGGAAGTGCGATTGCCGGTACGCGATGACTGGCTGGCACTGCTGGACATGCCACTGCACGGCAGCCCTGGCGAGCAGGGCCCGGAGGTGACGCTTGCCGGGCGCTTCGGCGGTCAGGCCGGTCGCTGGTCGGGCCGGGTCGTGCGCCGCGAAGGCGGCCTGAACGACAACCGCATGATTTATCTGGTGGCCCAGGTCGAACTGGAAGAAGAGGCGGCTGTGCCGCTGGAGCCGGGCATGCTGGTGGAGGCCACGCTGCGTGGCCGCCCGGCGCCGGAACTGGTGCGACTGCCGCGCTCCGTGCTGGCGGGCGCCGGGCATATCTGGAAGGTCGATGAAGACGAGCGCCTGCGTCGTGTGCCGGTCACGCCGGTCTATCAGGACGCCGATGCTATCTATGTGCAGACCGGTCAACTGGCCCGTGGCGACCGGATCGCCCTGAGCGGTGGCTTGCGCTGGGCAGAAGGCACCCGCGTACAGGCCCGGCCCTTTGGCCGCACCCTGGACCTCAGCGCTGGCGAGGGCGTGCGGTGAACAGTATCCGCTGGTTCACCCGGCGTCCGGCAGTGGCCAACCTGCTGATGCTGGTGCTGGTTATCGGTGGCGTGCTGGCCATGGGCAAGACCCGCCAGGAAACGCTGCCCAACGTGCCGCTGGATCGTCTCGGCATCATGGTCAATTTTCCCCAGGCGGCGCCGGACCGGGTTGAGGCGCTGGTGTGCATGCCGCTGGAAAATGCCCTCTACGGGATCGAGGGACTGGCCGAGATGATCACCGAAGCCCGCGAAGGCTTGTGCAGCATCACGGTGGATATCGAGCAGGGTTACCAGACCCGCGTGGTACTGGAGCAGGTGCGCACCGCCCTGGATGCCCTGGACACCCTGCCAGCCCGTGCCGGGCGCCCCCGGGTTCAGGAACTGGTTGTGCGTAACCGGGTGGCGCGGCTGGTGCTGTCCGGTGAACTGGCGCCCTGGGCGCTGTATGCGCTGGCACGCGAAGTGCGTTCCGGGCTGTTGGCCAGCGACGTCATCTCGGTGGTGGATATCGAGAACCTGCCAGCGCGGGAACTGGCGCTGGAGGTGGCGGCGTCGGACCTGCGCCGCCATGACCTGTCGCTGGCGGAAATGGCCGCCGGCGTACGCACCTCGCTGGACAGCGTGGCGGGGGGCATCCTGCGCAGCGGCGAAGGGCCGCTGTTGCTGGAAACCGGGCGCCGCGCCGATGACGCCGGGGCTTACCTGATGCGCCCCCTGCGGCAGTACGGGCACGGAGACGTGTTGCGGTTGGGGGATGTCGCCACACCCGGTGACGGCTTCGCCCGAGACACCATGCGTGCCTGGCTGGACGGTGAACCCGCCGTGGCGCTGGATATCTACCGCATCGGTCGTCAGCAGGTGCTGGATGTGGCTGATGCGGTGCAGGCTTACCGCGACGCGCTGGTATTGCCGCCGGGGGTCAATCTGACCCTGTGGCAGGACGACGCCGAAGCCTTCCGCAGCCGCTCGGGCATGCTCTGGCGCAATGCCCTGGTGGCGCTGTCGATCCTCGCGGTGGTGCTGACGCTGGCGCTGGGCGTCGGGCTGGCGCGCTGGATCGCATTGGGCATTCCGGTGGCGATGCTGGGCGCTTGCCTGGTGATGCCGATACTGGGCGAATCGTTCAACACCATCTCTCTGTTCGCGTTCATTCTGGTGCTGGGCATCGTGGTGGATGACGCCATCATCGTGGGCGAGAGCGTGCACCACCAGCGGCGCCTGGGCTATCGCGGCGAGGAAGCCGCCCTGCGCGGGGCCGCTGCAGTGGCCCGTCCCGTCACCTTCGCCGTGCTGACCACCGCGCTGGCCTTTGCGCCCCTGCTGTTCCTGCCCGGCGCAGAAGGGGCGCTGATGCGCGTGGTGCCGGTGGTGGCCATCGCCATTCTGATGCTGTCGCTGGTGGAATCCCTGTGGATACTGCCCGCCCACCTGGCGGGAATCAGCGACCGCCCGAGGCGCTTTACCGCCGCGTCCGATCGCCTCAGCGAGCGCGTCAATACCGGGCTGGACAAGGTGCTGCTGCGGGTTTACCGGCCCTTGATTGAACGGCTGCTGGCCTGGCGCTATCCGGTGATTGTCGGGTTTGCCGGGCTGCTGGCGCTGTGTGCCTCGCTGCTGGCCAACGGCTGGGTCAACACCGTGCTGTTCTCGGACGTGGCGGCCGACCATGTGGTGGCAGAGGTGGTGTTCCCCCAGGGCACCAGCGATCGGCGTACCGGGAATGCCCTGCAGCGGCTGGAAACCTCAGCGATCCGGCTGGCGGAGGACCTGGAGGCGGCCCACGGTCGTCCGGTGATTGCCCACCGCTTTGCCGAGCAGGGGTTTCACGAAAAGATTTCCAATGCGGCAGACCCGGACGCTGCCCAGCGGGTGCGCGTGGGCCTGAAGCTGGCGCCCGACAGCCCGCTGTCACCCAACGAGGTGGCGCGCCAGTGGCGGGCGTTGCATGGCCCGGTGAGCGAGGCGCTGTCGACACGCTTCGATGCCAGCCTGATCCAGACGCGCCCGGATATTCATATCAACCTGTTCCATGACGATCCGCAGGTGCTGGATCGTCTGGCGGCAGAACTGGAGGGCTTGCTGCGCAGCCTGGCCGGGGTACACGAGGTCAGCAACAGCCTGCACGCCCGCCGCAGCCAGGTGGATATTTCGCTGACCGAGGCCGCCCGCCATGCGGGCCTGAACGAAGACAGCCTGGGCAGCCAGGTGCGCGACGCGGTGCACGGCATCGAGATCGACCGCATGCCGGAGCAGGACACCGAGGTGCCGGTGATGCTGCGCCTGCGGGCTGACGACACCGATTCGCTCTGGGCCCTGGCGCAGATGCCGGTGCGCCTGCCCAGCGGCGACTGGGCGCCGTTGTCGGTGATGGCCACGCTGGTGGAGCGCGATGCGCCCGCCTTGATGAGCCGCTTCGATCGGCGCCGCAATGCCACCGTGTCCGGCTTCGTCGACAGCCGTATCAGTTCACCGGGTGCGGTGATGCGCCAGGTGCAGGCCGGGATGCTGGATGACCTGCATGAGATCGCCCCCGAGGCCGACTGGGGGATCGCGGGCAAGCCGAAGGCCATCGAGGCCTTTCTGGATCACCTGAGCTACACCTATCTGCTGGCGCTGATCGGCATGTTCTTCGTGCTGACGGTGTTGTTCGGCACCTGGTCGCAGCCGTTTCTGGTGATGAGCGTGATTCCGTTCGGTCTGGTGGGGGCGGTGCTTGGGCACCTGCTGCTGGGGCTGGACATGACACTCTGGTCGGTGATCGGGGTGATTGCAGTGAGTGGTGTGGTGGTGAACGACAACCTGGTGCTGATTGATGAAGTGAACCGGCTGCGTCGCGATCAGGTGCCGCTGCATGAGGCGGTGGTGTCGGCCGGGGCCGCACGTTTCCGGCCAATCATGCTGACCACCGTCACGACCTTCCTCGGTGTGGGGCCGCTGTTGCTGGAGGGTAGTGCGGAGGCGGCGTTTCTGGTACCGATGGCCGTGTCGCTGGCATTCGGGGTGCTGTTTGCCACGCTGGTGAGTCTGGTGCTGGTGCCGTTACTGATTTGTGCGGGTGCGGATATCCGGCAGTGGTGGCTGCGCCAGCGGGGTGAGCCGCAGGCCGATGTCGACGGGGCCTACCGGCAGGGCAGGGAAACTGTTGGAGGGGCAAGAAACCCCTATACCGATCCGGTGCTGCAAGCGGCGTGGGAGGCCGGTCGTCATGACCGGCATCCCGCCGACTGAGCTATCAGTGCTCGCCCTTGCCCTGGTTGGCCACCGCAGCGGCGGCTTTCTCAGCGGCATCAGCATCACCCAGATAACCGCTGCGAATCGGTTTCAGGTCGTCATCCAGCTCGTACACCAGCGGGATACCCGTGGGGATATTGAGCTTCAGGATCTCTTCATCGGACACCTGGTCGAGATGCTTCACCAGCGCCCGCAGGCTGTTGCCATGGGCCACGATCAGCACCTGCTTGCCCGCACGGATCTGCGGCGCGATCTCGGCGTCGAAGTAGGGCACGAAGCGGTCCACGGTGTCCTTCAGGCTCTCACTCAGCGGAATCTGGTCTTCACTCAGATCCTTGTAAACGCGCTGGCGGCCCGCATAGCGCTCATCGTCGCGGCCCATCTTCGGCGGTGGCGTGTCATAGCTGCGGCGCCAGATCAGCACCTGCTCGTCACCGTATTTCTGCGCGGTTTCGGCCTTGTTCAGACCTTGCAGGGCGCCGTAGTGACGCTCATTCAGGCGCCAGTTGCGAATCACCGGAATCCACATCTGATCCATGCCGTCCAGGATGGTCCACAGGGTGCGAATCGCG
>ERZ869909.2122-NODE-2122-length-14073-cov-251.184553_pt1 | contig 14073 bp, 6 predicted proteins | sample MGYA00520892_ERZ869909 | MGnify/ENA primary metagenome ERZ869909 (study PRJEB32215, sample SAMEA104723947) | bioreactor metagenome | biome: bioreactor; feature: anaerobic bioreactor; material: water | place: China | collected 2015-03-12 ... | reverse complement strand
CAGCGCCAGCTCACCAAAGTCTTCTTCCTCGCCGAAGGCAGCAAGATCCTCATCACCTTCAGCGCCGGCGTCAGCCCCTGGCAACCCGGCGAACCCATCGACGTCGTCCTCAAACGCGCAGACGAAGCCATGTACGAAGCCAAACACACCGGCAAGAACCGCGTCGTTGCGCGCGAAGCAAACCAATAACACTCGCACCACGCTCGTCGAGCGCGAAGAAGAAGGCGAAACGCATCAGTCCCGTGCTTCACAGATCGAGCTCCCTCTGCACAAGGAGAGCTGCTGCTTCCACCACGACGTGACAGTCACCTCCGAGCCGCCGCGTCAACCTGAGCGCTTGACCAAAGAGGTTCGCGTCGCCCCAACGTCGTCTTGAAGCTCAAAGTGACGATCCAGCAGTCTGAGCAGCGTTTCCTGCGCGAGCCGCGGTTTGACCGTCTCTTTGCATAGCGCAGAGGCATAGCCAATCTCGGTCGCTATACAACGGCTCGGTGGGATTTCGACGCGGCGGTCGGCAAGTCAGCGAAGAGGGCGCAGGGCGCACTCAATAATGCGTTCAGCCTTCCGCCCCACGGTTGGGGTCCTGTCGAGGGAGTCAGAGAGGTGTTGCGGCATCGAACTGTATGAGCCCTGTTGAAATACCACAGCCGATTGTAGAGAAGTCTCGGCAAAAGCTGCTAGCATCGACATCGTCCTTTGCCCAGCAAAAACGAAGGGGCTCTTGGAACCTGTTCCCATGCAAGTGGGATCGATCTTCAGCTCAAATAGCTTACGCTGGGCGTTGATGTTCAGGGATGGCAGCGGGCGCTTTTGACGTTGGCGCATTCCTGAGTATGGGAGACGCGGAGAACGAGAGGAGGCAAGGCAAGGCAACGATGGAATCGGATTTCAAGCAACACCCGACGCGCTTGGCGCCTGACGACTTTTGGGGTCAAGTCAAGCGCACCGTCAACGGCAAACCGGTGACGCAGGAGCAGATTGATCTGATCGTTTCGGCGATCCGCAACGCCTTGGCGCTGGACAGCGAGCAGTCCCTGCTCGACCTAGCCTGCGGAAATGGCGCACTGTCGAGCTACTTCTTCGAGGAATGCGGGCAATTTCTGGGCGTGGACTTCTCCGAACCGCTGATCGAGATTGCCCGCCGCTACTTCGAGCGTCCCGGCCGCCATTTCCGGCTGGCCGACATCGTCGCCTACGTGACTACCGAACCGGCGCCGGAAGCGTTCACCCGCGCCCTGTGCTACGGCAGCTTCGCCTATCTACCGGAGTCCGGGGCGCGGACGTTATTGCGAACCCTGCACGATCGCTTCACCAAGGTCGACCGGATCTTCATCGGTAACCTGCCGGACCTGGATCGGCATGGCGCCTTCTACACTGACGGCCTGGACCACTCCGCGGAGCTGCAGGACCCGGAGTCCAGGATTGGCATTTGGCGTAGCGCAGAGACGTTCTGCGCACTGGGGCGTGACTGCGGGTGGGAGGTGGAGATCAGACACATGCCTGCCAACTTCTATGCCACCCACTACCGCTACGACGCTCTGCTCTGGAGGCTGGGATGAGCGAGCGCGCGCCCAAGCGCTCCGTCTCGGATCTGGCAATGGCCGGTGCCGAACCGCTGTTCGCGCGCCCACGCTCCACCTCCAGCTTGGCGCGCCCAGACTTCGAGCGCTTTCTGGCCTACTCCCGCGAGTTCCACCAAGCCCACCAGTTCACAAACAACGGCCCCCTGGTGCAGCAGTTGGAGACGCGCCTGGCGTCCTTCCACGGCACAGCGCACTGCGTGAGCTTCTGCAGCGGGTTCTGGGCCCTGGTGCTGGCCATCCGTTGCCTGGCCCTGCCCGGACGGCGGGAGGTGGTAATGCCGTCCCTGACCTACCGCAGGATGGCCGATGTGGCCTCTTGGGCCGGGCTGGTCCCCCGCTTCTGCGAGGTGGACGCCGACAGCCTGGGCATGACCCCGGCCTTGGTGGAACCGCTGCTGAACCAGGACACCGCACTGATCCTGGGGGTACATCCAATCGTCAACTGCTTCGATGCGCCGGGGATTGAGACACTGGCCCTGGCCCACGGCATTCCGCTGCTTATTGATGCGGTCGAGTCGGTCCGCGAGACCATCGGCGGACGCCGGGTCGGCGGATTTGGCCGCGCCGAGGTCTTCTCCCTCCATGCCAGCAAGCTGCTCAATGGTTTCGAGGGCGGATATCTGACCACCGACGATGCCGAGTTGGCCGGACGCCTGGCGCTGATCCGGGGATTCGGCTTCCAGGGCCCGGACGAGGTAGTGGATCTGGGCATGAACGCCAAACTCAACGAGATCCACGCGGCCATGGCGCTGGCGGGTCTGGACCAGCTGGAAGAGCAGATCGAGCGCAATCGCGCGCTCTACCTCGCCTACCGCGAAGCCCTCGCCGCGATTCCCGGCCTGCGTCTGGTCGCCTTCGACCAGAGCGAGGCCTGCGGCTACAAGAACATTCTGGTGGAACTGCTCGACGACTGGCCGCTGGATCGGGCCCGTACGCTGTCCCTGCTCAATGCCGAGAACGCGCTGGCCCGGGCCTACTATGCCCCGCCACTGCACCAAAGACCTTACGCTTATCCGGTAATCGCCGGGCCACTTCCGGTGACCGAGCGCCTGGGAGAGCGCTTTCTCCTGCTCCCCTGCGGCCACTTCGTCGATGCGCAGGATGTCGCGGCGATCGCTACGCTGCTCCACTTCCTGCACACCCACGCTGACGACCTGGAAGGACTGCCGGAATGAGTGCCCGCCCGCCCCTGGCCCTGCTCGGCGCGCCCCCGGCATTCGAGCACCCTCTGCCGGTTGGCCAACTCAATTTTCCTGACTGGGGCGCCTATGTTGAGGCGATGCGGGGTATCTTCGAGCGCCAGTACTACACAAACCAGGGCCCCCTGGTTCAGACGCTGGAATCCACCCTGCAGGCGCGACTTGACATACCCCACGTCATCGCCGTCACCAACGCGACGATTGGCCTGATCATGGCGGCCGAGGCCCTGCAGCTGCGCGGCCGGGTGCTCACGCCGGCCTTCTCCTTCGTGGCCACCGCGCAATCGCTGAGCTGGGCAGGTCTGGAGCCGCGCTTCTGCGATGTGGACCCGGCCAGCCACCACCTTTGCCCCGAGGCAGTGGAGGCCGCGCTGGAGGAGCCGGAGGTTTCGGCAATCCTCGCCGTCAACCTTTGGGGTGATTTCGCCGACGTGCCACGCCTGCGCACCCTGGCGCTGCGTCGCGGCATCCCGCTCTATCTGGACTCCGCGCACGCATTCGGCTGTGTCAGCGAAGAAGGACCGGCCGGAACGCTCGGGGAGGTGGAGGTGTTCTCCTTCCATGCGACCAAGGTGCTGGGCGCCACCGAGGGCGGCTGCATTTGCACCGCCGACGACACCCTGGCCGCCCGCCTGCGCAACATCCGCAGCAGCTACGGCGCCGGCCCGCCGGTCCCGGTCGCGCGGACGGCGAACGGGCGGATGTCGGAGGCCCAGGCGGCCATCGCACTGCTCGAACTGGAACGCCTTCCGGCAATCATCGAGCGCAACCACCAACTGCTGGCTGCCTATCGCACCGGCCTTGAGGGTCTGCCCGGCCTGCACCTGCGCGCCCCGCAACGGGCAGTGCAGAGCAACGGCCAGTACGCGGTCTGCGAGATCGACGCGGCGGCCTTGGGGCTGAACCGGGACGCCCTCCAGGCCGTCCTCAGGGCCGAAAACGTGCTCGCCCGACGCTACTTCCACCCCGGCATCCATCGCCTGCCGCCCTACCGCGACGGGCTACTCCCGCCCGGTGGCCTGCCGCACACCGACGCGCTGTGCAACAGGCTGTTGCAGCTTCCGGTGGGACAGCGCGTGGACACTGCGGACGTGGAGCGGATCTGCGATCTGATCCGACTTGCGCACACCCACGCCGACGCGGTGTCCAGCACCATGGAGGTCGCGCGGTGAGACTGGGGGTGATGCAGCCCTACGTCTTTCCCTACATCGGCTATTACGAACTGATGGCCAAGGTTGACCGCTGGGTCGCATTTGATACCGTGCAATACAACCGACGGAGCTGGATGAACCGCAACCGCATCCTGCACCCAACAGACGGCTGGCAGTATTTCTGCATCCCCGTACAGAGAATGCCCCATGGAACAGCGCTGTCTGCGATACGCCTTGCCGCGCGCAACGACGCCGAACACAAGCTGCTTGGGCAACTCCAGCACTACCGCCGTCATGCACCGCATTTCCACAACGTGACGGATCTTGTACGTGATGTCTTCTCGCGCCCGGACACCGATACGCTGGTAGGACTCAACCTGGCAAGTTTGGCCGCAGTCGCGGAACGGGTTGGCATTTCCTTTGCACCTGAGCGATGGTCGCAGTTCGATTTCGCCTTCGACGAAGTAGAGCATGCCGGCCAATGGGCACTACGCATCGCCGCGCATCTAGGCGCGGACGCTTACCTCAACCCACCTGGTGGGCAGCACATTTTTCACCTCGACGAGTGGACCGCAGCTGGTATCAAACTCGATTTCACTGCGATGAATGACCTCCGCTACGACTGTGGGCCCTATGTCTTCGAACCCAACCTCTCGATTCTGGACGTGCTGATGTGGTGTAGCGCGGATGACATCGGAGCCTATTTGCACAATCTGAGATCTGAAGCCTCCCGCCATGATCGATACTGAACTCATCAATCCGCCTCACCCCGGCAAACTTGACTTGATCGAACAGTTTGCGAGCCACGTCACAGGACCGTGGCGCTTCATCGACATCGAAGGCGTCGGGGACATGGACGGCGGCTGCGCCTTCCATGCGCTCACCCAGCCGGGTTGCATGTCGGGTACCGAAGTTGATACCCGGTCGACACCGACCTTTCTTGAAGCACTCGCTGCTGAACCGCGCCTGACCTATGTTGATGCCAATTTCCGTGACGCCGAAGTCATCGTTGGCCTGCACCCCTTTAATGTCGTCTTCCTGTTTGACATCTTGCTCCACCAAGTCCGACCAAACTGGAACGAAGTCCTGAGCATGTACGCTTCACGTGCCTCACACGTCCTCATCTTCAACCCGCAGTACTCCGGAGATCACACGATCAGATTGCTCGACCAGCAACACGCTGCGTGTGAGCGCACGTCGCACGACGTACCTCACATCTGGCAATGGGGTATTACCAACGATGATCTGATCGCAACAATGGCGGTGCTGGGCTTCGAACGGGTGTTCCAACGAAACTGGGGACAGGTCCCTGATCTCGAGCTTTTCGAGAACCAGGCTTTCATCTTCTCCCGTACAGCCTCTCGCCCAGATGCCCCGATCGAAACCAAACAGGGTACGGAAAACTCGATCGCCAAGCCGCAAGAGTATGGCCAGATCATGATTCCCGATCATCTGTCGGCGCTTGGGATCATTGAGGACGATGGCACACTCGTGAACAAAGACAGGGGCGAGCGGCTTCGCCTTTTACGCAGTCTCCGACGTGTTCTCCAGCACGGCAGCAAGCTACGCATCAAGGCGGTAGACGACGTCGCCCGCACCGAACTCATCGATGACGCTCGCTATGCTGGCTTCACCAATGTCATCAATGAGGCCGACTTTGTGACACTGCGCCTCCCCGACCGCAGCTTGACGGATTGCGAAGTGCCGCTGGTGACAATCGCAATTCCTGCCTTTAAACCTGAGCACTTTGCCACATGCCTCGAAAGCGCTCTTGCGCAAACGTACCCCCGACTACAGATCCTGGTCTGCGACGACAGTGCCGACGATGAGCTAAGGAAGATTGCAGACCGGCATATCGCAGCCGGTCGTGTCGAATGGATCTCGAATCCGGCCAATATTGGTGGCCTGGCCAACACCATTCAGTGCCTGGAACAGGCACGCGGCGAGTTCATCAAGTTTCTTTGCGATGACGACGTACTCGAACCGTCCTGCGTCGAGACTATGGTAGCCGCCTTCCGGCGCGATCCGGACGCCACCCTGGTGTTTTCGCGACGACAACGTATCGACGGTCAAGGACAGCCGCTGCCAGATGACCACCATACCGAAGCAATTGCAGAACATGACTGCGTGTTCCGTGGAGAGGCGCTCGCAGGAGCCGTAATCGCGCTCCAGGCAAATTTCATCGGCGAGCCGACCACTGTGCTGTTCCGCAAAGCCGATCTCGCCTGGATACGTCCGCATTACGCTGCCTTCGACGGCCACGACGACATCCGCGTGGTTTGCGATATCGCCGCTTGGCATAATCTGCTTTCCCAGGGAGAAGCCGTCTACATCGCCCACCCGCTCAGCCGCTTCCGTATCCATGCCGATCAAGGACAGCAGCGCCCCGAGATACGCAAGCTCATCCCCGCCTCTTGGTCCAAGCTGGAACGTGGCTCACGTTCACTGGGATTTGCGCAACGTCCACACCCTCCCGTCCCTCACCGCGAACCCGGACAGCGTGCATGGAAAATAGACCTTGCCTTACCGCTCAATCGCAGGCTCGCGGCCAGCGCCAACGGGGCCACGGTCGCCGTTGAGCCACTTGCCGAAGCCGTGATTCGGCTCGCGGACAAAGCACTTACGGTTCCCCCTTCAGTGTCCCAGCATCCATCTCCAGTTCCGTCCGCCGAACGCCAGCGGTACGAAGCCGCGATAGGCCTGCGGGCAACGGGCCATGAAGTCGCCGGTATCGAAGCATTGATCGAGCTTGCAGCCCATGAATCTCCGGTCTGGGAGGTCTATGCTGACCTGGCCGAAATTGCGCTTGAGCATCACGACCAGCCGGCCGCGATGGATCTGATGCAGGCTGCGGCCACGCGCGCACCGGACAAAGCCCGCGCGGTTCTGGGTGCGGCAATGCTTCAGTTCAGCGCAGGGAATCTTGAAGCCGCGTTGAGTACCCTCAGCCCTTTCCTGCGGCTGCACCCGAATGACGCCGAGGCACTGACTCTGGTGCGCGACATTCTCAGCGCCATGCCTGAGCTGTCGGCAATCACCTGGGCACGTCTGGTTGCCGACCTGCGGCACGAAGCCGCAACACTTCGCGCCACACTCAGTCGTCACGAGGAGACCATGCAAACCCTGCGTGCCACCGCCAGTGCCACGCTTACAACCTCTAACACCTCCAGGCTGAAAGTGGATGCTCCCACCGAAGTGGCAAAGGAGCGCCGAGAAGAAAAAATACTGCAACCATCCTCCGGGTGGGTTGTTGCACGGCATCTTTCTCGGACCTTCTGCCCAGTTTGTGGAGCGGCAGATGGCGGGTTCCGGCCCTTACCGGACTATTATCGAAAGCATGCGGAAGAGCACGGGTTCAAACACTTCGGGCGCGGAGAGATGACGGCTCATGAAACCTACTTTTGCGCGCAATGCGGCGCCTCCGACCGGGAGCGTTTATACGCTTACTGGGTGTCGTCGGCTCTCTGCAGTGGGGATTTGAAACGAGATTCCAAGGTTATCCATTTTGCACCGGAACCGGGCTTCTCGCGCTGGATGAGAACCATCGGGTTCACAGATTATCAGACGGCCGACATTGCTATGCCTGATGTTGATCACCAGGTTGACTTGATGAAGCTTCCTTTTGCGAGCGATAGCGTAGATTTTTTTGTTTGCAGTCATGTTCTGGAGCATGTAATTGATGACGCAACAGCTCTCGCCGAGCTCTTCAGGATTCTCAAGCCAGGCAGCATGTCATTGTTGATGGTCCCCATCATCTGTGGGCTGGACGAGATCGACGAGGATGTCACTGAGCAGCGAGAGTCCGAGCGCTGGCGTCGCTTTGGTCAAGATGATCACCTGCGGCTTTACAATCGCGAGGCCTTCATATCGCGTGTACTCGCAGCGGGATTCAACATTCGTTTGCTCGATATCACCTATTTTGGAAGCGCCACTTTCCAATCACTCGGCCTGAAGAGCGAGAGTGTTCTTTACGTTGTTGCAAAACCTGATATTGGAAGCAAATGACGAGTACACGACACGCTTCTTACTCTCCTGACCTGACTGGAGACACGTGAATGAGCGAAGCTATCGATCGAGGCAGCAGCCCTTTCCAAACTGATCCCGAGCACCTCGAGCGAATCGCGCAAGCCCATGTCGCGCTGGCACAGGACAATACCTTGGAGGCGTTCGAGATCCTGCGCGATCTGGTCGATCAAGACACGCAACACTGGCAGGCATTCCATGGGCTGGCGGGGATCGCACTCACCCAGGGCGATCTCGAAACGGCGTGCGATCTGCTCAGGACCGCAAATTCAAAACCAGGCGCTCCCAGCCACGTCACGAGACAACTCGCCAACCTGATCGCGGCCACTGGCGATACGGCGGCGGCGCTTGCTACGCTGAGCCCCCTTATCCGCGCGAATCCGGCGGATGCCGAAGTCCTCGCGCAGGTCCGCGAGATCATCAGCGCGACACCAAACGTTTCACCGGTTGCATGGGCACGCCTGATTGGGGACCTTCGTGCGCCCACCCAAGAGCACCTGGATCAGATCTCAAGGCTGGATGCCTGCGAAAAGGAAAACGCCAAGCTGGTTGCGGAGAACCGGCGATTTCTGGCAATCATCGACAGTCTCCGGTCCGAATTGAATCTGCCACGCGTGGCGCGATGGAACTCCAGTGACACGGACGCATGGACGACGATTCACCAGCTGGATGATAGAGCCTGGCTTTCCGCACTTGTCGGCAGCGTGGATGTTCCCAGCTATCAAGGTTTTCCCATGGCTGGATTTCCATCCGAGCAACTGCAGGTTGGCATGATTGGATCGAGCAACGAGGCGGCGCTCAGAGAAGGCTTCAACTTCTATGCGGCAGTGCGCGACATCGTCTGCGGTCGCAATCTTCAGGCGTGGGATGGCGAAGGAAAGCTGCTGGATTTCGGCACGGGCTGGGGCCGATACGCGCGCATCTTCATGAAGGACTTCCGCCCAGAGAACGTTTTTGGCGTCGATGTCGACCCCAGCTGCGTCAAGGTTTGTCGCGAGACCTTTCCGTACGCCCAGTTCGATACCGTGCCAGCACTACCGCCGACTACCATTGAATCCGGTTTCTTCGACCTGATCATCGCGTATTCGGTCTTCTCCCATCTGGCCGAGCATGCCGCGACTGCCTGGATCCACGAGTTCGAGCGTATTCTCAAGCCTGGCGGAATGGTTGCGATCACCACCCAGGGACGGAGCCTGTTGCAAGTCTGCGAGCGGATCCGCAAGGAACAGCGTTTCGATCACGACTGGCACAGGAAGCTCGCGCGTTCTTTCATCGACCGAGCAGCGTGCGAAGCGGCGTACGACCGAGGCGAGTTCCTTTACTCCGCGACTGGTGGGGGCGATGCGCGGCCCTCGGACTTCTATGGCGAGGCTCTTATTCCGCGCGGCTTCGTCGAGCGACACTGGTGCGATGCGTTCGAACTGATCGAGTTCATTGACGATCGCGCCCGTCTTCCCCAAGCTCTGATTGTGCTTCGGAAGCTTAGTCGAACTGACTCATAGGAAATAGTCAGGATTTTCGACTCTGCTCTCTCGGCAACCGGCCAGTTCGTCACCAGAACAACGATTTGAGTTCTCGCAAGGCCAGGTTCTCAAATTCCATGGAAATGATGATGTCAATACAGGTTTCGAGTAATGGTGCGGCTGCCACGGAAGGCCCCTTCCCAAAGTTGATCGTGATCTGCCACGGTCATGATACGGATGAAGTTGCTGGGCATATCAGGCCGCTGCATGCTCCGAACAAACCGATCGAAATTATCTCCATAGCGCCCCCTTCCGATTCATCCGGATCAAGATCCACGGACAAGAACACCACCGCGGCGCCGGGGTTCGGGATCGCACACTCCCTCCTGGAGCTGCTTCGCCAACGCAAGATCGACGAACTGCAGTTCAATGATGAAATCCTGGCGTTTGCCTTGACGCCTCGACCCACTTCGTCGGCAGCCGATACCTATCAGAGCAAGAAGCACCTGGACGAGATGCTCGTCGTTGCGATGATCGAAGGTACATATTCGGCGTTCTCCAAGACCGCCGATCTTGGGATCGCCCTTCCCCCCGGGATTTCTCATATGGGAATCGCGCTACAGGGCAAGAATGAAACAGGCCTCATCCCACGTCTTTCGGCAACCCTAGGTATCGGGCAAGAGCACTTAAGAAAAAGCTACTACTTCCCGATACCGCAGTTTTTCTTACGGGGATCGCTGGTTCGGAACTTGCTGGAGCGCCTGTGTGCGATGCAGGACAAGCGAGATGACGCGTTCGCAGCGGCGCTGGACCTTGGGCTCCACGCACTGACCGGCGCCTTGGGATACACAGTTCGAGAAATCACGCCCACACCGTTGTACGCGCCGGCGGATTCCTATCTCTCACATCTTGCAGCAAGGTCGGTCTCGGGCCATCCTCAACCCAGACACCCCGAGTACTGTCAGGAGGTCGACGGGCAGTGCCTCGACGACACGCCCATTCTGAAGTATGTCGCCTATTATCTTCCCCAATTTCACTCGATTCCGGAAAACGATCGCTGGTGGGGTAAGGGCTTTACCGAATGGACAAACGTAACGCGAGCCGTACCCCGCTTCATCGGACACCATCAACCCCGACTACCTGAGGGTCAGGGGTTCTATGACCTGAGCGCGCCGGAAACCATGCGCCGGCAGGTTGCCAAGGCGCGCCGATTTGGCATCCAGGGGTTCTGCTTTTACTTTTACTGGTTCAACGGCAAGACCCTGCTAGAACAGCCGTTGCAGGCGTTTCTTGAAGACAAGGAACTCGACTTCCCCTTCTGCCTGTGCTGGGCGAACGAAAACTGGACGCGGCGCTGGGATGGGCAGGAACAGGAGGTACTGATCGAGCAATCCCATTCCGCGCGTGACGACCTCCGTTTCATCGCTCACATTGCCGCCTATCTGAAGGATCCCCGCTATATCCGGGTGGACGGCAAACCCCTGCTGCTGGTCTATCGCGCCTCCTTGCTGGACAAGCCTCGTGAGACCGTGGCGCGATGGCGCAAGTGGTGCAGGGACAACGGCGTGGGCGACATCTACGTCGCCGCCGTACTGTCTTTCGACATCAACGATCCGCGGCCTTTCGGATTCGACGCAGGCGTGGAGTTTCCGCCGCATCAGCTGCGCCAGCTTCCCCCCATCAATCGCCAGCTGGCCATGCTTGACGCCCGGTTTTCCGGTGAGGTCCTGGACTATCGGGAAACGGTGCTGATGGCGGCGCTGGAAAAATACGCCGCCGATGCGCCGCCGGACTTTCCTCTAATCCGCGGCGTGATGACCGGTTGGGACAATGACGCTCGACGCAAGGGCAAAGGCGGGGTGTTTCACCACGCCTCCCCTTCGGCCTATGCCAACTGGCTTCGTCTGGCGAGTTCGGCGACGCTGCGACACAACCCGCCGGGCCTGCAGTTCGTCTTCATCAACGCCTGGAACGAATGGGCCGAGGGGGCGCATCTCGAGCCGGATCAGTACTTCGGCCACGCCTACCTCGCAGCAACCGCCGACACACTCAGGCTGTTCTCTGGGGAGAGCAATATCCCAATCTCTCCAGCGGGAACGAGTTCGGCCGCACTCCACTACCTTTCCCCTGGGGTGCATCCCAAATGGGACGCACCAGCGCTCGCGCTGGCACGCAAGTATCTCGATGCGCCTGGTGGCTGTCCGCGCTTCACCGTCGTACTCATCGTCGAGCAGGCAATCTCACCCGCACTCCTCGACACACTGACTGCCCTCGCCGAGCAAAGCTATCGCCGCTTCTCGCTACACGTGATCACCACCGATGCCGCGCCGGTAACGAGATGGTTCGACCACAACGACATTCAGACAAGCCAGCAGTTCTCGACCAATCCATACGCCGCGCTGAATGCACTCGCAGCCGACCGCAGCGAATCATGGCTGGTGTTGCTGCGTCCAGGCGACCGACTGCTGCCTCATGCCCTGCTGAGTGTGGCGACGCGTATCGCCGGCTCAGACAATGGTCGCGCGCTCGTTTCTGATGAACTTCAGCATCCTGGGCAAACCGAGCGCAGCGCGCTCGTGCTTTGCCCTCCTATGAATTTAAGGGATCTGAGACATCGAAGAATGGCCTGCGGGCTGCTGGCAACGCGTGCAGACGCCTTCGTCAGCCAGGGCGGTCTTGATCCGGCGATGTTCGGCGCAATGGAATCCGATTATCTGCTGCGACTGGTCGAGCGCGCCGGTGAGCATGCCCTGCTCCACCACCCGGAGGTTGTGATCTGGCGCAATACCGATACACATCCAGACCTCCGACTCGACACCGAGCAGGCACTGCCAGCGCTGACGCAAGCCGTTCTTGGGCATCTGCAACGATGCGCGACCGACGCCGACGTCGTCCCGGCAGACGCCACAGGCTCGCTGCATGTCGTGCAGCGGCGCTCAAGCTCGCCCCTGGTGAGCATCATCGTGCCGACACACAATCAGCCTCAGGTCCTGCAGCGCTGCATCGATTCGATCTTCTCAAACACGGCCTATCCCTCATTCGAAGTCATCGTGGTCGATCATGACAACGATGACGACACCGCATGCGCATTCCTGTCCGGACTAGCCGCTATCGATCCCAGCCGGATCAAGGTGACCCGTATCGAGGCTCCCTTCAATTACGCGCAGCTCAACAATGCGGGTGCCCGGGTCGCACGCGGCGAGCTCCTGCTCTTCCTCAACGACGACATCGCAGCGCTACACCCGGAGTGGCTGGACGCGCTGGTGGACGAGACCTGCGATCCCGACGTCGCCGTGGTCGGTGCCAGACTCGTGTTCCCCGATGGACGGCTTCAACACGCTGGCATCGCGCTCGGCATGTCAGGCGTGGCCGACTTTCCGTTCCAGGGACATGCGCTTGACGCCCCTGGGCCGGGCGGATGCCTTTCCTACGTCCGTCAGGTATCGGCGGTCAGCGGTGCATGCATGCTCGTCAGGCGCTCCGATTTCGAGCAGGTCTCGGGCATGGACGAAGCCCTTGCCGTCGGTTTCGCCGATGTGGACCTGTGCCTGCGACTTGCTTCGCTGGGCAGAAAAACCCTGTGGACACCACGCGCCACCCTCATGCACGAGGCCGGACTATCGCTGCGCCAGGCCGCACAGGATGGCGCGCAGGCTAGCGCCCTGCAGGCCGGTTTCGAAAGCGCCCGCCAGACGCTGTTGTCCCGGTGGCACAAGTCGTTGGCGAATGATCCGCACCTGAACCCGAATCGTTCGCTCGTATCACGGCAACTCGACACCCAAGCAGATCCCATTCTCGCGCGTGATGCCGTCCACTGGCGGGCGGTTCCCAATGTGCTGGCCTTACCTGCCGACGACGGCGGCTCGGGTGAATATCGTGTCGCCATGCCGGCGCGGACGGCGCACGAGGCGGGCGTAGTTCGTGCCCGACAAGCAGGCGGTTACCCGTTGCCCATCCTGATTGACAAGCTCGGCATTGACACCATTCACACTCAGCGGCAAGTGGATGATGCGCAACTCGCAACCCTGGGGCAGATCCGCGCTTCACTCGATCTGCGCGTCGTCATGGATTTCGACGATCTGCTCACTGCAGTTCCCAAAGCAAGCCACCATGCCCGTGACGTCTGGCCGGACATCGAGCGACGAATGCGCACGGCGTGCTCGTTGAGCGACATCATTACCGCGTCCACCGAACCACTCGCGGAAGAACTGCGCAAGTATCATGGCGACGTCCGCTGCATACCAAATGCGCTCGACGCAGCTGTCTGGCAAGCTGCACTCTCTGAGGCCGCGCCACGTGAGCGCCGCAACAGACGTTTGAGAGTCGGGTGGGCCGGCGGTATCAGTCATGCACCTGACCTGAAGGTCATCGAGAAGGTGGTGCAGTCCTTGGCGGATGAGGTCGATTGGGTGTTTCTCGGCATGACGCTCGACACTCTCCGTCCATACCTGACCGAGTTTCACCGTGGAGTCCCCATGCGGGACTATCCACTGAAGCTCGCCGAACTCGATCTGGACCTTGCAATCGCACCACTCGAACACAACCGTTTTAACGAATGCAAGAGTAACCTGCGCCTGCTGGAGTACGGAGCGCTCGGCATACCGGTCATCGCCAGTGACATCCAACCCTACCGTAGCGGCCTACCGGTCACGTG
>ERZ869909.2121-NODE-2121-length-14089-cov-29.601913_pt1 | contig 14089 bp, 15 predicted proteins | sample MGYA00520892_ERZ869909 | MGnify/ENA primary metagenome ERZ869909 (study PRJEB32215, sample SAMEA104723947) | bioreactor metagenome | biome: bioreactor; feature: anaerobic bioreactor; material: water | place: China | collected 2015-03-12 ... | reverse complement strand
TCAAGGATTTTAAATATTTCTTCCTCTACTGTTATTCGTCGAACTAAGAAAATAGCGAAGGGTCTTACTCGACCTTACCCAATTCTGAAAGGCAAATGTTACGAAGTAGACGAATTATTTACTTACGTGGGGCATAAGAAAAATCGACTTTGTATTTGCTATTCGTTGGAACCTAAAAGTGGAGAAATCATCGATATAGTTGTAGGAAAAAGAAACAAAAAGACGCTTCGAAAAGTAACCGAAACACTTGTCTTATCGGATGCACAACGTATCACAACAGATAAACTGAACATATACAAAGAGCTGATTCCAATAGGAACTCACTCTACGAAATTGCGGGGGATTAATCACATCGAGCGAAAAAACTTATCGCTTCGTACACACATAAAACGGTTGAATCGTAAAACATTGTGTTATTCTAAATCAGCCTATATGCTATATTGTGTTGTTAAAATATACTTTTGGACATAATTCATAACTGTATCGGGTAAATTTGAACAATACCAGTCCACTCATTTTTAAGTCAATACATCTTTTTACCACAAATGAATTTTAGGCGCATAAATGTCGTGTTTCTTTGAGGTAACAAATTCTTTTTTTTGTAGATTTGTCAAACACCGTTAATACATATATGCAACAACGTAAGTATAGTTTGTTTTTAGTTCATCACGTGGTTTTATGCTTTTTGTTAGTTACTATTTCTTCGTGTAATGATATTATTGAAAAGGATATTTCAACCGAAATTCCAGTGATGATTGTACCCCAGACGGGCGATACCATTCCAGAATATTCATTTTTTGCTTGGGAAGAAATGCCAGGGGCTACGCAATATTCATTAAAAATTTATTCTCCATCGTTTTCTAATCCTGTTTTTATTGCATTTGATTCCATCACCACTACGACATCATTGTTTTTAAGCTTACCGTTAGGTCGTTATGAATACAAATTAACTGCATTAAACAATGGGTATAGTTCAGTTCCATTAGGTCCAGTTAGCTTTTCTGTCGATACCATTCAAGGCAGTCAGGCACAAATTAATTTACTAACCCCATTAGCGGGTAATTATTATGGTGCTAACTTCAATGGGTTTTTCAGTTGGTCATCTTTGTCAGGTGTATCTTCCTTTGAATTCAGTCTGCGTTCAGGAACAAACTATCAAACAGGGGAGATATTGCATACTCAAAATGCAATTGTTTCTTCAAATGTTACCGTGAATTCTGTATCTTACACAGATGGCAATTATGTGTGGGGGATTAAAGCTTATTTAACGAACAATACAGCTACACAAACGTTTACAGGGACGTTTCAGATTGATGCAACAAATCCTGTTACCCCTACCCTTATTTCTCCAGCAAATAATGCAAATGTAAATTCACCTTCTACTTTCAGTTGGAGCAATGCGGAGGATGTGGGGATAATTCAATCTCCAGTGAGTTCGGTTTTAGAAATCGCAAACGATGAAGCATTTACTGATATTGAAAGTACAGAAACAGTTTCTAACACCTCTACTGAAGTAACATTGAATACAGGGAGTTACTATTGGCGTGTTTACAACATCGATGCAGCAGGCAATCAAAGCTCATATTCTTCTACACGTCAACTTGTTGTAAATTAAATAACCTTTTAGTGCTTAAGAATAAAGCCATATCTACTATACTTATAATTGTTGTCGGAATAATCTGGCTCAATGTTATTTTCAAAATTGTGGGCAATTTATCCGTAATTGAAGATGATGGTTCAGTTGATTTTACAGTTGACGTCCCGCTAATCATACCCACACCAGAGGACAGAGATTTTGAACTGACAACCAATTATCGCGACCCTTTTTTGAATCAAGCACAGTCCACTACAACTACGGAACGCGATACTGAACGTGCAAGCTTTCCAATTTCTAATAAATCAAATGCCCCCCTAGCTCCTTCCCCTTGGCCAAAAATTCACTACTACGGTATAGTTAAACAAACTAAAAGCAATGGTGGATTGGCTTTAATCAAGGTAGATAACTACACCTTGAATTTGAAAAAAGGAGAAGGATTTTATGAGAATTATGAAGTAACTGGTATATACAGAGATTCTATTGTAATACATCGAGGCAAAAAAGAATATAAATCATTTTATCGTTAGACTATGAGAACAACTTTTTTTTGCTTCTTTATATTAATTTTCATCAGTTTTGAATACTTCGGGCAACAAAACAATCAAATATCCTCGTTTAATCCACTTGACATACCTGTAAGTAAACAAGATGATATCTGGTCGGTTGATTTTGCACCTGCTGTTTGGTTAAACAACCTCAATGCGCCTAGCGCACACAAATTTTCATTTTCAACAGGGTTGACTTATCATTATGAATTTAATTTTACCGCTGCAAAACGTTTATCCTTTGCACTAGGTGTCGGCTATTATTTTACCACTCTGAGCCATCGTGGCGTGTTTTTTAATGATACGACTTCAACTACAGCTTGGCGACCTATCAACTCACCTGACGAGCTTAATTACAGTCGTTTAAATCTACATCGTATTAATTTCCCTCTTGAATTCCGCATTAAATTAGAAAACAAGTTGAAATTTTACCTTGGCTACCAAACCTCGTTTATCGTTGGTGCAAAAAATCGCTCTAAAATTAACGATAACAAAACTGCCTTTGATAATTTCAATAATCTGATGCGCTTTCAGCATGGACCTCGTTTACGTATTGGGTACAAAGATATATTCCTCTATAGTAATTTTTATCTAACCTCATTGTTTAGAAATAAAACTCAACTACCCATGCAAATGGTGGAATTTGGGATTAGTATTGGTGGGTGATGTTTTGGTGTAACAACAACGCCAAGCTAAAAGCCTAGCGTTTAATCTTAACCGATTTTTTTATTATCTAAGTTTTTGACTTTCTATTTGATTGATTTTATATGATTGATTGCTCAATCATGAAAAACTTAAAACCATTAATTTTGAAGGATTTTGACAAAAAAAGGGAATGTGTATTACACATTCCCTTGGAAAAAGTGATCCCGCTGGGGCTCGAACCCAGGACCACCTCATTAAAAGTGAGGTGCTCTACCAACTGAGCTACGGAATCAGTATGTTGTGTTGCTATCACTCGTTTGTGATTGCGGGTGCAAAGATAGATACTTAATCCGTATTGCCAAATATTTCGCGGAATAATTTTAAGAATAATAATTTCAGATTGATAAAAAGTTAACTTTCAATTAAATAAAGATTACCTCATCTGAGTAATTTAATTCAATCCACTTTCTATCCAATCCAATGCAGGGTATCCCAATGCGTCATTTGACCATTTGTGCAAGATTGTTTTATTCTTGATGTACACAAAAGTGGGATAACTACCCAATGTCAATGCATGCATCCCTTCTGGTTCTTCCACTAAAAAATACGTAAGTTCTGGTGCATCTGTTTCCGAAATAAAGTACGAAATGGCACTGCTATCTGTTGCTGAAATAAAAACAGCTACATCAATATCCGTGGCACGTTGTTTCATCACTTTTAAACGTTCACGTGCCGCAATTTTACAGAACGGACAACCAGGGCTCACAATACATACAATTCCATCAAAATTTGGAGATTGTGACAAAATCGTATTGAGCAAACTGTTGTCTTTCGAAATAGATAAAGGTTCTCCCGTTTTTGAATAATCTCCTTGGTATATTGGATTCATTGCAAAATAACTTCCAAGACTCAACAATGTAATACTTAATTTTGTAATCCAATTTAAAAGTTTCTTTTTCCAAGGATTAAATACAATAAATAAAGGTATTAACAATAGAATTATTAAGATCCAATGAGAGAGAGCAGATATCGTCCAAGAAAACTGATTATCAACACCATAAGAACATAAAAAGGTTGGGGAAAGAATAAGAAAACCTATCATTAGAAAAGCGACAACCGAGCATATAATAGCACTAATTTTCATACTTTTTGGAATAAAAAAAGGGAGTGATAAACACTCCCTTTTCAAAATAATTACCTTATTTCAATTCACAAGTAACTTCAGATGTATAAGAATTACCACCCCAAGTAGTTCCTGATGATATTATTGTTGCTTCATTACAAGCTATTTTTGCTTGTTTAGAAGAAGCCTCAGAAATATCATATTTATTGACATAAGTTGTCACTTGTCCACCTGCTGTGTAAGTTTCAGTACAAGTACAAGAGTAGTCTTTCGTACATGAAACAGCAAGTAAAGCCGTTCCAATAATAGTAAAAAATAATTTTTTCATTTTGTTTAATTTACTCCCCAATACATGGAGAAAGTTAAAATTATTTTAATTCGCAAGTACGTGATTCAGAATCATTTCCATCAACTACTGAGATTGTAGCTTCATTACACGCAGCTTGTGCTTGTGTTTTATCTGCACCCTCAACCTCATATGTATCCACATACACAGTTGTCTCTCCATCTGATATACTAGTATAAGTACACTTACACGAATAATCCTTTTTGCATGATGCTAAAGCTACAACACACAACGCACCTAAAATAAATACTTTTTTCATAAGTCGATTTTTAAATTTTGTCCAAATATAAGGGATATTTATCGAAAAATAAAACGTAAAAAACTGATTTTTGTTAGTTTAATACTTTTATAACGTAACCTAACTAACGATAACATTAAATTGTTCATCGAGTTTGAGCACAATAACAGTTGATTCTGCTGTTGTCAATTCAACTGATTTATCCGCTATTAAAGTAGTGAGTTGTTCTTTTGTCAATTCACTTTCTTGAATTGTTAACGGTACACGGAATGCGCAACCGGTTGCATACTCACTACATCCATAAGCCGTTTTACCTCGAATAATTTTTCCGTTATCACATTTGGGGCAACTCAGGTTTCCTAAATCACGAATTGCCTTTTGTAATTTGAACTGTTCGGGGAATAAAATTTCGTTCGTCAAGTCTACAACCATTTCGATCAGTTCCTTTTTAAACACTTCGCTATCGTATTCACCTTTCTCTATCAAACGAAGTTTTTTCTCCCAATCTCCTGTCAATTCAGGTGACTTTAATAAATCGTTGGTAATGGTATCTATTACATGTACACCTGTTTCTGTCGCATAAATTGTTTTACGTTTACGCTCGATGTACTTTCTTCTAAATAGTGTTTCAATAATATTAGCACGAGTAGAAGGTCGTCCAATACCGTTGTCTTTTAACATTTCTCGCAGTTCCTCGTCGTCTATTTGGCGACCTGCTGTTTCCATGGCACGGAGTAATGTTGCTTCTGTATATGGTTTTGGAGGTGATGTTTGACGTTGAATGATTACAGGTTCATGTGGTCCTGTTTCGCCTTTTTCAAATGTAGGCATCAGCTTGTCATTCTCCTCTTCTTTTTCTTCAATTTTCTCTCCTTCATACACTACACGCCAACCTGGGCTGAGAATCTGTTTCCCAGTCGCTTTAAATTCGACCTCCCCTACTTGTCCCATAACTGTCGTGTTGGAAACAATACAATCTGGGTAGAATGCGGCAATAAAACGTTTCGCAACGGTCATGTATATTTTTTGCTCGTCAGGAGTGATACCGCTTGGTTGAATTCCAGTTGGAATTATCGCGTGGTGATCCGTAACTTTCTTGTTGTCAAAAATCTGTTTGGTCTTCTTAATGGGTTTACTCAAAAGTGGTTCTGTTAAACTGCTTAAATGAGTAAGTCCTTTTAAAATTCCAGGAATTTTAGGATAAATGTCATCCGAAAGATAAGTCGTATCTACCCTTGGATAGGTTACGAGTTTCTTTTCATAGAGACTTTGAATCATTTTAAGGGTATCATCGGCCGAATAGCCAAACTTCTTATTTCCTTCCACTTGAAGTGCGGTCAAATCAAATAAACGAGGAGAAGATTCCTTACCCTCTTTCACTTCAAAGGACACTATTTCAAAAGGCAATTCCTTAATTTGATTTATCGCCTCATCCGCCTTTTCCTGTGATTTTAGTTTCCCAAAATTACTGGAGAATTCAGTTTCGCGATAGACCGTTTTCACCTCCCAATAATCTTCAGGAACGAAAGCTTCAATTTCCTTTTGGCGATTAACAATCATCGCTAATGTGGGAGTTTGCACTCGACCTATAGATAAAACACCTTTACCATTTCCGTACTTTAATGTAAACAGTCGTGTAGCATTCATACCTAAAAGCCAATCACCTATTGCACGCGAACTTCCTGCGGCATAGAGGCGATTAAAGTCGTTATTGTCGCGGAGTTTTTTAAACCCTTCTGTTATCGCTTCTTCTGTAAGTGATGAAATCCAAAGACGTTTGATGGGTACATTACATTTCGCCTTGTGTAAAACCCATCGCTGAATCAATTCTCCCTCTTGTCCAGCATCCCCACAGTTTATTACTTCTGAACAGTTTTGAACTAGACGTTCGATTACATGAAATTGCTTTTGAACTCCTTGGTCGTTAATGAGTTTAATTCCGAATCGGGAGGGAATCATAGGGAGTTCACGCAAGTCCCAATACTTCCATTTGTCAAAATAGTCGTTTGGTTCTTTGAGCGTACATAAATGTCCAAATGTCCAAGTCACTTGATAACCATTGCCTTCAAAATAACCATCTTTGCGTTGTTTCGCTCCAATGATTTCAGCAATATCTTTCGCTACGCTTGGTTTTTCGGCAATACAAACTTTCATTGACTATTTCCTTGTGTATTTTTTAATCGTATACGAAAAATCATTTTTCTCACCCTTCTCTCCACTCGCAATGACTTCAATCTGCCAATCGTTGTCATTAATTTTCGGAAAGAACGTATCGCCTTCGGGTTCTGCATGCACGTGAGTAAGATACATCACATCTGCCAATTTCTTTTCCAATACTTCTCGATATACCTGTCCTCCTCCAATTACAAAGAGCTTCCGTTCATCATCGCTGTACTTTGTTATCCAACCTTCAATCGATTCTACAATTTCGCAATTAGGCGCATCGTAAGATTTGTTTCGCGTTAGAATACAGTTCAACCGATTTGGTAGGGGACGAAACTTCGCTGGAATTGATTCAAAATTTTTACGCCCCATTAGTAAAATATGTCCTGTGGTCATTTCTTTAAAAAACAACATGTCATCCTTCACATGCCAAACGAGATCGTTGTCTTTTCCAATCACACCATTGTCAGCAACAGCTGCAATCAAATAAATTTCTTGACTCATTATGCAATAAAGTTATATGGCAACAGCAGCTTTAATATGCGGGTGAGGATCGTAGTTTACCAATTCAAAATCCTCAAACTTGAATGCAAACAAATCAGTTACATTCGGATTGATTTTCATTTGAGGCAATGGTCTGAAATCACGTGTCAATTGGAGTTTTGCTTGATCGATATGATTTGCATACAGGTGCGCATCTCCTAGCGTGTGAATAAATTCACCGTATTCCAATCCACACACCTGAGCAACCATCATCGTTAAAAGTGCATACGAAGCAATATTAAAAGGTACGCCCAAAAAAGTATCTGCACTACGCTGATACAGCTGACAACTCAATTTACCATCTGCTACATAAAACTGGAACAAACAGTGACAAGGTGGCAATGCCATATTATCCACATCAGCCACATTCCATGCGCTTACCATCAGGCGACGTGAGTTGGGGTTGTTTTTTATTTGGTCAACAAGTTTAGCTATTTGATCGATACTTCCACCATCTGGCGTAGGCCATGAGCGCCATTGATGTCCATAAACAGGTCCCAAATTCCCATTTTCATCTGCCCACTCATCCCAAATACTTACGCCATTATCTTTAAGGTATTTAATATTCGTATCGCCTTGTAAAAACCAAAGTAGTTCGATAATGATAGAGCGCAGGTGCAATTTTTTAGTGGTCAATACAGGAAAACCTTCCGCTAAATCAAATCGCATTTGGTAACCAAAAGTAGAGATAGTACCCGTACCGGTGCGATCTCCTTTTGTTGTCCCATTTTCCAATATATGCGTTAATAAATCGTGGTATTGCTTCATAATGAATTTCTTCTAGTTCAAGTTTACAAGTGTGTTAACAACACGGTGTCTTTCGACCTACTAAAATAATTTAAAATTAGCTATCCGAAATCCCTTTGTTCATCATTTAGGTCCTTTTGTGAAAAACTTTCTATAAAGACACCCTTTACACGGTAAAATATTCAAAAAGAGGTTTCAATTTCATGTAGAATACGTAACTTAGTCTATGCGATTTTTAGGTTTTCTAGTCATAGCATTAATTTGTATCAGCGCAGGAGGTGATAAAGCTCCTCGTAAACACAGAGGTGTTTTTCAGGGAACAATGACGTCATTTCAATGGGGTTCTGGAGACCAGGTTGTGGAAGTTTCGGGAGCTTTGGTTCGCATCACCATCAGTAAATATAACGCGTTGGTTGAATTGGAAGGTGAGAAATTTGAAGCGCCATTAAAACTAAGTGCCGTAACAAAATCACACGTGACCTATAAATTAGACTTACCATTTCCGCTAACTCAATCAAGTTTAAGGATTGAAAGAAAAGGAAAGAAAATGGAGTGGATAAATCCCGTTTTTGAAGACGTGATCCTAGTAAAATAAATGCGATTAAGAAGCTTGTCGTTTATTGATTTCGTCTCTAATTTTCGAAGCCAATTCGTAATCTTCATTATCAAGTGCTTCTTCTAACAATCCTTCTAATTCTGCTAAACTCAAGGAGGACATAGGAGGTTTTTTCCCAACTTCTTCCTCAACTGTAGACGCCTCAGGTTCAGTAGAGAAATCATCTGATTCATCCAATAAAATTCCAGCCGAAGACAAAATTGTTTCGTAGGTATAAACGGGGCATTCAAATCGCACACCTATTGCTATTGCATCCGAAGTACGCGCATCAATTTCTTTGATTTCACCGTTTAACTCGCAAACTAACTTAGCGTAAAAAATTCCTTCAACTAGATTGTAGATGATTACTTCTTTAACTTGAATCCCAAAATCTAGCGCAAAGTTTTTGAATAAATCATGCGTTAGTGGTCTAGTAGGAGTCATTTTTTCCAATTCAATAGCGATAGCTTGCGCTTCAAAACCACCAATTATAATAGGAAGTCTTCGTTTTCCACCAACTTCAGATAATACAAGGGCATAAGCTCCTGATTGAGTTTGGCTGTATGATAAACCAACGATTTCCAATTTAACTTTTTCCATGCTAAGCGAAACAATCTTATAATAGTGCCGAATAATTTGGGAAGCCTTACAGCTTCCCAATTATCCATTCATGCGTTAAAAATAATAATATAATTCAGTTAAAACCTAGTTTGAGGCTTTAAACTTTTTTACAGCTTCTGTTAATTTTGGTAAAACTTCGAATGCATCACCTAAAACACCGTAATCAGCAGCTTTAAAGAAAGGCGCCTCTGGATCCGTGTTGATCACCACAATAGTTTTACTTCCGTTAACCCCAGCTAAGTGTTGAATCGCCCCTGAAATTCCAGCAGCGATATACAAGTTAGGACGAATTGCCACACCTGTTTGACCAACGTGTTCATGGTGAGGTCTCCAACCGATATCCGCAACTGGTCGCGAACATGCAGTAGCAGCTCCAAGTGCTGTTGCTAAATCTTCTACGATACCCCAATTTTCAGGTCCTTTCAATCCTCTTCCTGCTGAAACAACTAATTCTGCTTCTGGCAATGGAATAGAACCTTCTGGTTTTTTAGTCGACTTAATCGTATAACCAGCGTTACCTGCATCTCCATTATACGCTTCAATTGGGCAAGCAGCTCCATTTGCTTCAGGTTTCATAGAATTAGGAAGCAATGAAATAATCTTAATCCCTGTTTTAACCGTTACATAACCAAATGCTTTACCACTAAATACATTTACACGAACTTTATCTCCATCCGGTAATGCTGTTGCACCAGCAACCAATCCTGCTTTCAAACGAGCAGAAAGACGAGGAGCGATAGCTTTTCCATTCAAATCGTGCGAAAGGACAACTGTTGTCGCACCTGTTTCCGTTACTACTTTAGCGATTAAACGTGTAATTTGCTGCGGATCGTTAGATGCTATTTGCGCATCTTTCAATACTTTTTTAGCTCCATAATTTCCAAGTGTAGCAAGTACATCATCTGATGCACTACCTGCTGTTACTGCAATCACATCACCTAATTTAGAAGCATAATTTACTGCTTCCAACCCATTTTTTGCAATTGAACCGCTAAATGAATCTACATATACTATTACTGACATAATCAATGTTTTAAATTAAATAACTTTAGCTTCGTTGTGCAATAGTTCAACCAATTCATCCATATTAGCTGGATCAATCATTTTACAAGCTGATTTTGCAGGAGGTAATTCAAATGAAACGAACGAGGTCAACTCATCTACCGATGTAGGTTCAATCACTTGAAGTGGTTTCGTACGCGCAGCCATAATTCCTCGCATGTTCGGTATACGTTGTTCTGCCATTCCTTTTGCACAACTTACCACTGCAGGAGTAGCTAATTCGACAACTTCAACACCTCCAATAATTTCTTTCTCAAGTGTTAATGTATTTCCACTTACCTCTAGTTTTGAAGCAAGCGAAACAAAAGGGCTATCGAGTATCTCAGCAATCATTCCACCTACTTGACTTCCGTTAAAATCAATTGTTTCCTTACCAGTTAAGACAAGATCAAATCCATTTTCTTTAGCATAATTAGCTATTTGAGAAGCTACAAAATACGCATCACGCGCTTCTGAATTGATACGAACAGCGTCGTCTGCACCGATTGCTAATGCTTTGCGCATTACAGATTCGTCTGCTGCGGATCCAACTGTAATAATGGTTACATTTCCACCATTCGCTTCCTTTAACTCAAGCGCACGCACCAACGCATACCACTCGTCATAAGGGTTTACAATATATTGAACACCGTTTTCATCGAATTTCGTATTTCCGTCTGTAAAGGAAATTTTAGATGTAGTGTCCGGAGATTTACTAATACATACAAGTATTTTCATTCTTATTTGGATTAATTTATTTGATAATTTTCTAAAAAAGTAAAAGACAAAAATAACAAATTGTGCGTAAAACGGGGTAAATAAAATTGAAAATATCCAAGGAAATGCATTTAAAATAAATTAACTGTGATTTGGATTTCATCGGTGTTGCCAACTGGCTACTTTTTTATAGGCGACAACCTCATAGTAGGTGTTTGTACAGTAAAAAAAGGAACGCGCTCTTTGGCGTGACAACTGTTACAATTAGAAGTCAGTACTAAAAAGTTTTTATTAAAATGAGTCGTATCTGCACGTTGAATTGCTTGCTGCATTTGAGGCAATACCTCATTTAAAAAATGTTCGGCTGATGCGGCACGTTTAGGACGACGCTCCAATCCATTTTCAATGGCCACTTTTAGTTTACCTAACTGGTACTCGGCATACTCCCAATTTTCATCTTGCCCCGCCCAATACAACTCTTGGTAGCGATAACCTGTTTCAACCATTGCGTTATCAAAACCTCGAAATTGTTTTTCAATCGCTTCAAGTTGCGCTTTCGCTGTGCCCACAATCCATTTTCCTTGTGGATTACTTTTTTCCTCATTCTGATTACACGAAACAAGGAAAAGACTCAACACCGCACAACTTAAAATTTTCATATCGCAATTTATCCTAATTAGAATCTGTAGGAATAATCTGTTTTTTTTAATATTCTATCTATTCTCCTAATCATTTGTTAACCTAACCAAAAGATTATCTTAATTTTGTTGACATTGAATACGCTAGTATGATGCACATGAAACTCATTCTTTTTTTATTTTCGTTTATCTTGTTGGTTGGAATTGGCTGTACTTCGATTGGTCAAGTCGATGACACACCTGTTGTACGATTACTACACGAAAACTGGCAATTTGCAAAAAAGGGTGACTCTGTATGGCTCGAAGCAAAAGTACCTGGCGTGATTCATACTGATTTATTAGCACACAACCTTATTCCTGATCCATGGTACGGATTGAATGAAAAGGATATTCAGTGGGTAGAAGAATACAACTGGGTGTATTCATGCCGTTTTCACATCACAGCAGAAGAATTAGCGTATACAAATTGTAACTTACGTTTTGAAGGCTTGGATACGTATGCACAACTCTTTTTAAATGGTGAATTCATCGATTCCACAGCTAATATGTATCGAAATTGGAACTATGCCATCAAAGATTTACTTGTAGTAGGAGAAAATGAATTGAAAATTATTTTTGAATCTCCCGTTATTAAATGGCGTAATCATGTTCAGCAAGCCGCAATTGAATTACCTGCTTCTTCAGAATCGGTGGATATACGAGTAAGTCCTTATGTACGAAAAGCTCCTTATCACTTTGGATGGGATTGGGGACCGCGATATGTGACATCGGGAGTGTGGAGACCTGTGTCATTACAGTTTTTCAATGATGCCTTGATTAAAGATATTCAAGTACATCAGAACCAGTTGGATGATACGTTAGCACTTATTGAAGTAATAACGAAACTGAGTGCTCCGACAAAAAGTAATTATGAGCTGTATATTGGGCTGAATAAAGTCGTGCTGAATAATTTTAGTGGTGATACCTCCATCACGGAAATTATTTCGATCCGAAACCCAATAAAATGGTGGCCAATTGGTTGGGGAGCACAACATTTGTATACGGTGCCTGTGGTATTAAAATCCAATAACAAAGTGTGCGACCGTCAATCTCGAACAATTGGACTTAGAACGATTGAACTGGTTCAAGAAGAAGATGAATTAGGCCGAAGTTTTGAATTTGTAGTGAATGGTCACCGATTTTTTGCTCGAGGAGCAAATTATATTCCTCAGAGTAACTTCCTTCCTTCTGTGCGCAAATCACAATATGATTCGCTGATTAAAGATGTGAAAGATGTAAACATCAACATGATTCGCGTATGGGGTGGTGGAATTTATGAAGATGATTATTTTTACGATTTATGTGATCAGCACGGTATTTTAGTTTGGCAAGATTTTATGTTTGCAGGAACAATGTACCCTGGAGACAAGGTGTTTTTGAATAATGTCGCTGAAGAGGTCACACAGAATGTAAGGCGTTTGCGAAACCATCCATCTATTGCACATTGGAACGGGAATAATGAGATAGAGGTGGCATGGCATCAATGGGGGTGGCATAAAAAATTCAATTATTCTAAAGCGGATTCAATTTATTTATACCACAATTACCTCGCGCTTTTTGACACACTTATCCCTGCTATTCTAAAACTCGAAGATCCTTCGAGAAGCTACACTCCTACTTCACCAGAACGTAGTTACACGAAATTGAAGCAAACAAAATCTGGAACAGTTCATTACTGGGGAGTTTGGCACGCAGGTCATGCATTTGATAAATACCGTTTGTACCTCGGTCGCTTTATGGCAGAATGGGGCTTTCAATCTTTTCCTGATTTCGAGACAATTCGAACGTTTAGCGAAGAAAAAGACTGGTCATTAGACAGCGAGGTAATGAAGTGGCACCAAAAAAGCCCTCCTGGAAATGGCTTAATTGAAAAACAAGGGTTGCAATACTTTGAAAAACCCTCAAATTTTAAAGATTTTGTCGAATTTAGCCAACGTACGCAAGCATTAGCAATGCGAGTAGCCATTGACGCGCATCGTTTAGCTCCATATAATAGCGGCACATTGTATTGGCAACTTAACGATTGTTGGCCAGGACCAAGTTGGTCTACACGAGATGTATACGGAAGGTGGAAAACTGCACATACCCAGCTAAAATGGATTTATGCACCTGTAGCTATTATCCCGAAATTGGAAAAAAATGTGGTGCATTTCATCGCGGTCAATGACTTGATTACAACACAACAAGTGATACTGAAAGTTGAAGAAGTACAAGCTTCTAAACCACCCCATGTTCTTGTTGAATCACAGATTGAGATTCATCCAACTACATTAAACACTGTGTGGTCCTTAAGCGATAAGAAACTTCTAAAATCATTAACGAAAGGAGAAATCACGCTGCGTGTATCGTTATCGACACCAGAAGGCAATACATTATTTAGTCGCATAATTGACCAATATGACTTAATCACATATTAACCTGAGTTCGATTATTCTTTTGCCATCACAATAATTATAAAAACTTAATATTCAAAATTTTAAATCATTCTAAT
>ERZ869909.2120-NODE-2120-length-14100-cov-31.191043_pt1 | contig 14100 bp, 11 predicted proteins | sample MGYA00520892_ERZ869909 | MGnify/ENA primary metagenome ERZ869909 (study PRJEB32215, sample SAMEA104723947) | bioreactor metagenome | biome: bioreactor; feature: anaerobic bioreactor; material: water | place: China | collected 2015-03-12 ... | reverse complement strand
GATATAAGCGTTAATGTCAAGAAAAGTCCAGTTAATATTTTTTTCATGTTGGTCGTCAAATATAATAGCACATAACGTTTTGGCGCTTGGCGCAGTGGCGGGTTTCGGAGCACAAAACTGTCAATACACCACAAAAGTTGATGCGAGGTAGAATGTTCAATTAACCACTTCACCCGCCATTGAGCCAAACGCCTGTTGGGTGCTGGTGTTCTTGTCCACTGTCCTTTCAAACCATTGTCGGTGTTGAGTTTTCGTGTCATTGTCTGTCGGCTGTGCGTTGTGTTTTTTATTTTTTTTTGAAGGGTCGGGAAATATTTTAAAAACAATTTTTCTTTGCGTTGGCTTTGCAAGCTCTTTGACAAAGCTTTGGTCTGCGGGTTGGCTTGTGCGGCTTTGGCAATGTGCTTGCAAATAGCGTTGGCTTAATGTTGATGCCCTTGAGGTTGAATTGTTTTTGTTTCTTGCTTTCCTTTTTTCTTAATTTTCTTTTTTACTTCTCCACATCTCAGCATTTTGTTCCCAAAATACGGGTTGTTGATTTCTTCAATTTCACTAAGCCAGTATGCTCCTTTGTCACTCAATGCCATTGGACAGTATGCTACATAAACAGTCTCGATTATTAGCCCAAAAGTTTCAACGGTTTCAATGATTTGATTAGAAATTGCTGAAAATAATTCTCGTTGTTTCTCGATGTCTTTAGCTGTTTGCAACTGTCCTATGTCTTTTTTTAGCTTTGAATATTGTTCCATCCAAATTGAATGAGCTTCTTCATCTAGCAGCTTCATATCAATCTTGTTAAAAATGGATTCAAGTTTCTTGGTATTAGTTTGTGTCAGTTGAAAATCACTTTTAACCAAACTGTTTTTGAGTTCAAAATATTGGTTTACAAAATCTGATAGTTGTTCGGTAAACTTGTCGGGGACAGCAATTGTGTTGTCAATTGCTCGGTTCATCATACTGTAGTTGCCACTTAGTTGTGCTGCTCCGTCAATAGCGAATACACCATTGGTAACTATTTCTTCGCCTTCAGTTAATCCGCTTTCCACAATGTAGTATTCACCTAAAGAAGCACCTAAGGTTATTTCTCTCATTTCAAATGCAGGAAATTCTGTATTTGGAACTTTCACATACACAACAGAGCGTTTTCCTGTCCAAAGAAGTGATGTTTTGGAAATTACGATAGATTTTCCGCTGACCGATAAACTTGCTTTGATTTTACCCTTCACAAACATTTCGGGCTTGAGAATTTGTTGAGGGTTGTTTAATTCTGCTCTTACTGCTGCGGTTCTTGTTTGTGGATTTATTAATGGATCAATAAAAGAAATGGAAGTTGTGAACTCCTTTCCCGGTATCGAAGCAAGGGTAATTGTGATTTTCTGACCAATTTTCATAAATAGTAAATCACTTTCATAAGCATCTAATAATATCCAAACATTGCTTAGGTCTGCAATTTCAAACAGCACAGTTCCTTTATTTACATAATCCCCTTTTGCAATATCCCTTCTGATTACGACACCTGATTGATCTGCATAAACATCAAATTCAGTCAAAACAACTCCGCTAGTTTCTATTTCATTGATTTGCTTTTCACTAATTTTCCATAAGCGTAATTTCTCCTTTGAGGCATTGTAAAGTGCAGGATTAATCTCTTTGAATTTTGAAGCTTCGATTAATTCTTTTTGTGCAGTGACCAATTCAGGAGAATAAATGGTTGCTAATTTTTGCCCTGTGTTTACTGTTTGTCCTGTGAAATCAATAAATAGTTTTTCAATTCTTCCTGAATAATTTGCGGTTATCACAGCTAATTTTTGTTCGTTAACAGCGACTTTTCCTGTGAGATAAATTTCGTGTTCAGGTGAAACGATTTTTACCTTTTGGGTTTGCACATTAGCCAATGCAATTGCTTCAGGAGACATTGTATGTATAAAAGGACTATTTTCACCTTTATCAGATTTTTGGGTAACAGGAATTAAATCCATACCGCAAAGCGGACATTTCCCCGGCTCATTCTGTCTGATTTGTGGGTGCATAGAACAAGTGTAGATAGTTTCTTCTCCTTGTTCGTGATTATGACTCGATTCAGCAGAGTTGTCCGATTTAAAAATTAGCCATCCTAAGAATAATCCGAAAATCAGCACCAGACTGAGTTGCAATATTCTATTATTTAATATCTGTTTCATCTTATTTCATTTTGTTTTAACGCCCCATTAATCTTTCCATCATAGCTACTGCTATATTTCCGTCAATGAGTGCGTCTAAGTATTTTAAGCGGTAATCCAAAAGTTGTTGTTGCATTCTTAGCACTTCTTCAAAATTGCTTCCTTGGGTTGAGTATTGAACAATCAAAATATTCAATGCCTGATTTGCTAATGAGGTTTGTTCCTGATATAGTTTAACCCTGCGTTCGGCATCTTTATAATCTTTCAATGCATCTTCATAGTTCACCATTAATTGATTGCTCACATCTTGCTTCTGTTCATTGACCGATTGACGCATAAAATCAGATTCTTTCACAGAAGCTGTGTATTTTTTTCGCCAAAGCGGAATAGTAACAGTTGCCATTGGCATCAACATATTTCGTCCGTTCATCATACTCTCACTATTGGCTCTTGATTGAAAAATATCGTATTGCAAACCCAACCCAATCATAGGCAAGCCCATTTTCTGATTCATTTTTCCTTGGGCAATGAATGCTTGTTCATCTTGTTCCAACATTTTCAGCATTGGATTATTGTTCTTAATGCTGTCAGGAATTTCATTGAGTGAAATGGGAATAGTTGCAGCCATTATTGAATCTGAAAATATTACAGGTTCATTTTTGTCCCGGTTTAGTAATTGATTAAATCGGGCAGTGAGTGGGATTTTGGTATCTTCCAATAATGCAAGATTATTTTGCAATTCGTTAATTTCCATTTGAACACGCAGCACATCTATCATACTACCACTGCTGTTCATATTTTCCATTTCACCCATTTGGGGCATATTTCGGGTAGGAGAATTTGGGGATGATGATTGTCCTTGCATATTCATACCACCCATTCCAGTGCTCGAACTATTGGTGCTTGGATTGTTCGAACTTCTTATATTTCCTGAACCATCGGAATTATTGCTGCTTTGTCCACCGCTTTTGAATCGGGTAAGAGCAATTTGCTCCATTGTTCTTAGTAGTTCAATGTTTTCTTTGGTGATACCAATTTCCTTTTCCAATAATTGCAAGGCATACCAATTCGCCCGAACTTCATAAAACAGCATTGATTTGGTTTCATTAAATTCCTCAAACTTTGCCTTTGCCATAAATGTCATTTCGTTTTTGGCTGCTCCTAATGTTCCAAACCAAGGGAACATTTGCATTAAGGAAATCGTCCCAACTTGGTTTCCCATATATCTTTCCATTGGCATAATGAAGAAACTAAAACCTAATTGCGGGTCAGGTAATGAACCAACTTGCGGCACTCGCTCCAAGGCTGCCTGATATTGAAAGTATTTTGATTTTAAATTCGGGTTATTTTCTGCTGCAATGATTAAATATTCATTCAAAGTTTGACCATAGGCATTACTTGAATAAACCAGAATTAGTAATATGTAGATTATCCAGTTTTTCATTTTGAAGCTCTTTTAATTTGATATTCTTCTCTTGCAGCAAATAACACTGGTACAACAAACAGGGTAATTAAAGCCACTGCCATACCGCCAAAAGCGGGTATTGCCATTGGTATCATAATATCTGTTCCACGACCTGTGGAAGTCAAAATAGGCAACAGTGCCAATAAAGTTGTTGCAGTGGTCATTAAACACGGTCTTACCCTTTTCATTCCTGCTTCTAACACAGCATTCCTAACTTCCTTAATATTTTCAGGTTTATGTTTTTTGAAACTTTGCATCAAATAAGTTGAAATAACCACGCCATCATCCGTTGCAATTCCAAATAGGGCTATAAATCCTACCCAAACCGCTACACTTAAGTTGTAGGTTTTCATTTGGAAGAGTTCTCGCATATTAGTTCCAAAAAGTGAAAAGTCCATAAATGAATCAATGCCATATAACCAAAGCATCACAAAACCACCTGCAAATGCCAGGGCAATTGCCGAAAAAATCATTAGCGAAGTGGTAGCTGAACGGAATTGAAAATAGAGAATCAGGAATATCACTGCTAATACCAAAGGTACTACAATAGCTAATCGTTTTTCTGCTCTTACTTGATTTTCATAACTACCAGAAAACTGATAACTCACACCCGATGGCACTTTCAAATCTCCCGAAGCGATTTTTTCTTTCAGGAAATTATCCGCATTTTCAACTACAGTAACTTCTGAAAAGCCATCTTTTTTGTCCAATAACACATAACCAACCAAGAAAGTATTTTCACCCCTAATCATCATTGGACCGGGACGGTATTCAATTACAGCCAATTCACCCAAGGGGATTTGTTGTCCTGTGGGGGTTGGGATTAAAACCTTTTTCATTACTTCGGGATTGTCCCGCCATTCTCTTGCATATCTTGCTCGGATGTTATAGCGTTCTCTTCCTTCAACAGTGGTTGTTAATGGCATTCCACCCAAAGCCACTTCCAAATACATTTGAACATCAGCTATATTTAGTCCATAGCGTGCAATGGCAATGCGGTCTATATCGATTTCTAAATAAGGTTTACCCAAACTTCTGTCAGCATAGACTGCTTCGGGTTTTACTGATGGAACTTCCTTTAGCAGTTGTTCAATTTTGAGACTGAATTCTTCAATACTCTTTAAATCAGGACCAAAAACTTTAATACCCATAGGTGCTCGCATTCCTGTTTGAAGCATTACTAAACGTGTTTCAATGGGCTGCAATTTCGGTGCTGATGTTACTCCGGGAATGTCATTCGTTGCATTAACTATTTCATTCCAAATATCGTCAGGAGTTTTAATGTGGTCTCGCCATTGGCGAAAATATTGTCCGTTTTTGTCAGGTATTAATTCACTTTTTTCATCCTTTAGAAAATTACCTTCTTTATCAACTTTGAATCTAATCGGATACCCATTTTCATCATTGATGTATTCAGTTTTGTAAAGGATGATGTTTTCAAACATTGAGACAGGAGCAGGGTCTAAGGCACTTTCTACACGACCTGCTTTGCCAACAACCATTGATACTTCCGGTATTGATTGAACTCGCATATCCAATTGTTGCACATACTTTATATTGGCTTCCACACCCGAATGAGGCATTGAAGTTGGCATCAATAAAAATGAACCTTCATCTAAAGCGGGCATAAATTCCTTTTCCATACCCGGAAAAGTGTGAGATAATGAACTCCAAACCGCTGTTGTGCGAATATTCCATCCTGCCTTTTCGGTCATTTTAGGGACAAATCCGAAAACCTTATCAAAGCCAAGCCATATATTTACTCCAAGCAGAATAATTAAAATGGGGAAAAGAAGGAAAGTTTTTTTGTGTTCTAAACACCAATTCAAAATAGATGGATAATACTTGATGAAAAGTTTGAATCCACCTAAAACAACTCCGATTATGATAACAATAAAGAGAAAATTAATAAGCAAACTATTGGCAACTCCTAACGGCATCCATTCCTGAGCTAATAACCACGAAACGGAAACGGCTACTATGGCAATCGTAAGAGTGTTGTGATGTTTTGAAAATAGATGGTTGAGTTTTGAATTTGGAAGTTTTTGCTGCTCTCCAAAGTGAGCAAAGAGATTGTTTATGCCTAAAAGTAAAATCACTGTTCCTGCCCAAACTGACCACCATAATGTGATAATGCCAAAAACAATAAGCAGTGTATTCAATACTACCCTATATAACTTTCTTGAAGTTTTAAGTGAAAACAACCAATGAGCAAAAGCGGGCATCATAAAGAGGGTTATGATTAATGCCGCAATCAATGCAAAGGTTTTGGTATATGCCAAAGGACCAAAAAGTTTTCCTTCAGCAGCTTGTAATGTGAATACAGGTAGAAAACTTACTATAGTGGTTGCAACAGCAGTAAGTATAGCTGATGAAACTTCTGCGGAGGCATTGTAAACCGTTGTAATAAGTGGTTGTTCAGGTGGAGCTTCATCCGTGTGTCGGAGAATATTTTCACTGAGAATGATACCTAAATCCACCATTGTTCCAATAGCAATGGCAATTCCTGAAAGTGCAACGATGTTGGCATCTACATTGAAGTATTTCATCATTATGAAACACATCAATACAGCAAGTGGCAAAAGAGCAGAAATCATTAAAGATGCCCGCAAGTGGAACACCATTATTATGATAACGATAATGGTTATTAGTATTTGTAGACTAATGGCTTCATTGAGCGTTCCGAGCGTTTCATAAATCAATTCGGTTCGGTCGTAAAAGGGAACAATGGTGACTTTTGAAACTGTTCCATCTTCAAGGGTTTTGGAAGGTAATCCTGGACTGATTTCATTGATTTTGTCTTTGACATTCTGAATGGTTTTCAAGGGATTATCGCCATAGCGTGCAATCACCACACCGCCTACGGCTTCAACACCACCTTTATCTAAAAAACCACTGTGTCCTCGAGGAGCTGGGCCAATGTTTACTTTGGCAATATCACGTATTCGAAGCGGTATGTTATCTGTAACTTTTACAACTGCTTGTTCAATATCCTGTAGATTTTTAACATAGCCTAAGCCTCGAACATAGTATTCAACCAGATTCATTTCAACGGTGTTTGCTCCAATATCAAGGTTACTATTTTTGATGGCTTCCATCACCATCATCATAGTCACATTGTGAGCTTTCATAGCTACAGGGTCAAGGTCAACCTGATATTCTTTTACAAAACCACCTATGGATGCTACTTCCGAGACTCCTTCAGAGGACATCAGTCCAAGTTTTACATAATAATCCTGAATACTTCTCAATTCGTGAGCATCCCAACCACCTGCCGGTTTGCCGGTTTCATCCCTGCCTTCTAACGTGTACCAAAACACCTGACCTAAAGCCGTAGCATCAGGCCCTAAAGTGGGCGAAACTCCTTCGGGCAGCATATTGGATGACAGGGAATTGAGTTTTTCCAATACCCGTGTTCTGCTCCAATAATATTCTACATCTTCATTAAAAATGATGGCGATAAAAGATAAACCGAACATGGAAGTGCTTCGCACAGAAGTTACTCCTGGTAAACCTAACAATGCAGTGGTAAGCGGATAAGTAATTTGGTCTTCCACATCCTGCGGACTTCTGCCCATCCATTCAGTAAAAACAATCTGCTGATTTTCGCCAATATCAGGAATGGCATCCACTGGAACAGGGTCTCTTGGCAGAAAATCGACATTCCAATTAAAAGGAGCGGTTACAATACCCCAACCAATAAACAAAACCAACAGCAGCGTGGTAACGAGCTTGTTTTCAAGGAAGAATTTTATGGTTTTATTTAACATCTTTACTCGTTATGTATTTTTAACAACAATTATTGCCTGCTTGTATTGGCGGACACTTTACACTTCCAAAACTGCAAAACACACAACAATCGCCTTGTTTGGGTTTTAATATGGTCTTGCACTTTTCACATTCATAAAAATATTGACAAGCATTTGTTGGCATTGATTCTGTTTTTTTGTTTCCGCAATTCGGGCAGGTAATGGTTGAGTTTAGTTCCACTGTTTTATCATTGATTGTTACGCAAGTATCACAGTTTCCGTGTATTTTATTTCTCCAGTAATTCCATATTGTTGCTACCAAGAGACCAAACATTCCTGCATAAAGAAAATAAGTCCAATAATCACTATCATTAAAATGATAACCGTAAAATATGAGTAATCCACACGGTATAGCCACTACTAACGGATATAGGCATCTGTGATTACGATATGAAATAACAAGACCACCTATTACAATCAAAACCATCGCCTGAAACACCCACATTGTCCATCCACCAAAAAGTTCAAAGCTGCCCAAACCAAATGCCGATGCAACAAATGCAAATAAGGGAAAACAGCAAGGCGAGAACATTGCAATGATAAATAACCCTGCTGTTCCCAGTTTGTCAGTGTTGCGAAATAGTTTCATCTAATTAATGTTTGTGCTGATGTTGCTTGTCCGAAACCAGTTCCAAATCCATTTTACAAACAGGACAAGTTCCTTTTTCTTCATACAATTTGTCGCCTTCGCATTTCATTGGGCATTGGTAATGGGCTTTATCGGTTTGCTCTGTAGCCGATTTTTCGCTTTTGGTTTCAGAATTATTGCTTCCGCAAGAGGCGAAAAACATTGTTACTGTAAAAAGTAATGCTGCTGTAATGATTTGTTTTTTCATGATGAATTGTTTTTAGTTTATGAAATTTTTCTTTTTAAAAGTTGTGCATTTATCGCAACCACAATTGTGCTTAAACTCATCAGCACTGCACCAATTGCCGGACTTAGCATGATACCCCATTTATACAAAACACCTGCTGCCAATGGAATTGCAAGAATGTTATAGCCCGCTGCCCACCAGAGGTTTTGTATCATTTTGTTGTAAGTGGCTTTACCAAATAAAATCAGGTTGGCAATGTCTTTTGGGTCGGAGTTTACAAGTATAATGTCTGCTGTTTCTGCTGCCACATCTGTTCCCGAACCTACTGCTATTCCCACATCAGCCTGAGCAAGGGCAGGAGCATCATTCACGCCATCACCAGTCATGGCAACATATTCGCCTTTTTTCTGGAGTTCTTTTACTTTCTCTAATTTATCGTGAGGTAATACGTTGGCTATGTAGCCGTCCATTTTCAATTCATCACTCACTTTCTTGGCTACCTTTTCATTGTCCCCAGTAAGAAGCAAATTTTTAATACCTGCTTCTTTTAATATTTGAATGGCTTCAAAAGAGCTTTCTCTTATTTGGTCAGAGAAGGTAAAATATCCTGCCACGTCTTTGTCAATCAGAATATAAACAACTGTTCCTGTAAAATCATTGGTTGTATCGGTCACGCTGATGTTTTGTTCTTTCAGGTAATTTGGTCCGACTACTTTTATTTCTTTCCCTTCTACATTTCCTTCTAGTCCTTTTCCAGGCAAGTAATTGAAATTTTCTGCTTTTGGAATTTTGATTTTCAATTCCTTTACTTTTCGCAATAAACCCGCAGCGATATAATGTTCAGAATGTTGTTCAATTCCTGATGCCAAACGGAGTAATTCGTTTTCATCAAATTCGTTACCCAATACCTTCACTTCCTGCAATTCATGAGAACCTTTTGTAAGGGTTCCTGTCTTGTCGAAAATAATGGTTGTTATCAATCGAGCATTTTCAAAAGCGGTTCTGTTGCGAATGAGTAACCCTTTTTGTGCAGAAATGGATGTTGAAATAGCGACCACCAAAGGCACGGCTAAACCCAAAGCGTGAGGACAGGAAATAACCATTACAGTTACCATCCTTTCCAATGCAAACACAAATGGAAAACCCAAGAGCAACCAAACAACAAGTGTGATTAGTCCGCCACCTAAAGCAACAAAAGTTAAAATCTTTGCCGCACGGTCGGCAAAATTTTGTGTTTTAGATTTTATCTTTTGTGCATCTTCGACAAGTTTGACTACTTTGTTTAGATAACTGTCTTTTCCAATGCTTACAACTTTAATAGTTAAAGACCCATTGCTGTTTACTGCCCCGCCTATTACTTTACTATCTTTTTCCTTTTTTACAGGTTTACTCTCACCCGTGAGCATACTCTCGTCCACATAACTTTCACCTTCTGTCACTATTCCGTCCACTGGAACTTTTTCGCCCGGCTTCACCATTATCATGTCCCCAATTTTCAAATGGCTGACAGGCATATCATGAATTTGCCCGTTTACTAAATGGTGTGCGGTTGAAGGCATCATTTTCACAAGCAGTTCAAGCGAACGGGAAGCGCCCATTACCGATTTCATTTCAAAGTAATGCCCAATGAGCATAATGTCTATCAGGGTTGCCATTTCCCAATAAAAGTCCATGCCCTGCAAACCAAAAGTGATAGCAACACTGTATGCCCATGCAACAGTAATAGCAACACCAATCAGTGTCATCATGCCAATGGCTTTATCCTTCACTTCATCTACCAATCCTTTTAGAAATGGATAACCACCATAAACGAAAATGAATGTGGAGAGAACAGCCAACAAATATTTGTCGCCTGCAAAAGCTAATTCAAACCCCAACCATTTCTGTATCATGTGTGACAATGCAAGCACAGGAATGGATACAATCGAACAGATTATAAATCGCTTCCAAAAATCCGCAACATTATGTCCTGCATGTTTGTCGTGTCCGCTTTCACCATGTTTAGCTTGGTGGTCGTGGTGGTTCTCTACGTGATGATTTGTGTGTTCCATTGTCAATAATTAGTGATTTGCGTTTGTGCTGTCGTGTTCGTGATGTTCATGGTTCCCTTCTACTTTTTCCAAATCCATGTTGCACACGGGGCAAGAGCCGGGTTTGTCATACATTTTTTCGCCTTCGCATTTCATGGGGCATTGATACATGACATTAGCGGTTTGTTCGGTTGTTGTGTTTTCTTTTTTGCTTTCGGATGTTTTACTTTCGCATGAAGCCATAAACATTACTGCTGTGAGTAACATTATTGTTGTTGTGATTTTTGTTTTCATTTTGATTTACTTTTGATTGTTATTTCTCTTTGGTCTTTCATACTGGCAACAGCCGTGAAGGTTGTTATAAACCTCGTCCGGTGTGGTAAAAGCATCGCTGTCATAACCTACATTGGCTATACGTTGCAAAATTTCATCTAAAGTGGTTTTAGAGGAATCATAAGATATGGTTGCCATTTTGGTGTCTTTGTTCCAATTCACTTTGGCAATGTTCTCCAAGTTACCAGCTTTTTCAATAGTTTTTTTACACATACCGCAGTTACCGTAAATTTTTACAGTATCGGTTTTGGCATTATTTACCTGTGCATCACAACTTGTGAGCATCATCAATGCAATGCTAAGCATTGTTATGGTTTTATTAAAGAATTTCATCGTTTTTGAATTTTATTTGATTTTAAAAAATTGATTGAATAACACGAAATGCCGAGGCACTATAAAAGTGTTGGCAAGTCAATTTCAACTTTAAAATCAAATCCTAAAAACCTGATGAAGAATGTAAAGCGGTGTCTTTACATTATCGGGGGGGTGATGAGCGTAATAAAGTCCATTCTGAACGAAAGGTGTTTTGAAGTCATAAGAAATTTGAGCAATGATAGCAGGTGAAAAATCAAAAGACTTTGCAATATTGATGGAAAACGAAGGCGTTTTATATTGCTCGTCCTCTAACAGGAATGAAAAATCTTCATCATTACAACAATCACTTACCATTCTTTTAGAACCGCAAGCACATTTTTCACTGCTCCCAATGCCATTAATCGTAACCGATGCCACTTCACTGCCACAATAATGCACCGTTCCGCTGATGCCAATAGCAGGTATCAGGTAAAGGAACATTAATAATATGGCTGTTGCTCTTTTCATTTAGATTTGATAACGCAAATATATGGTTTTTTTTTGTTTTCAGAAGGTGTTTATTTGTTTATTCTTGCTTTCTTAACTTTTAAACTCATTAGTTTCATATTGAATTAGTTAGATTTATTAAACATCGTTTTTAAAAGTTGTGCATTTATCGCCACCACAATTGTGCTTAAACTCATCAGCACTGCACCAATAGCCGGACTTAGCATTATGCCCCATTTATATAATACACCTGCTGCCAATGGAATAGCAAGAATGTTATAGCCCGCAGCCCACCATAAGTTTTGTATCATTTTGTTGTAGGTAGCTTTACCAAATAATATCAGGTTGGCGATATCTTTCGGGTCTGAGTTTACCAAAATTATATCTGCTGTTTCGGCTGCTACATCAGTGCCTGAACCAACTGCAATTCCCACATCTGCTTGTGCCAATGCAGGCGCATCATTCACGCCATCACCAGTCATGGCTACAAACTCGCCTTTTAGTTGCAGTTCTTTTACTTTTTCTAATTTTTCATGCGGTAGTACATTGGCTAAATAGCCGTCCATTTTCAAATCATCGCTCACCTTCTTTGCCACTTTTTCATTGTCGCCTGTGAGCAGTAAGTTTTTAATTCCTGCTTCTTTAAGAATTTGAATGGCTTCAAAAGAGCTTTCTCTTATTTGGTCAGAGAAGGTAAAATATCCGGCAACGTCTTTGTTTATTAAAATGTAAACAACCGTGCCTGTGAAATTATTGATTGTGTCTGTTATTTTGATATTTTGTTCTTTCAAATAATTCGGACCAACTATTTTTATTTCTTTTCCTTCAATTATTCCTTCCAGTCCTTTACCAGGCAGGTAATTGAATTTTTCTGCTTTGGGAATTTCGATTTTCAATTCCTTTACTTTTCTAAGTAAACCCGCAGCGATATGATGTTCAGAATGTTGCTCAATGCCTGATGCCAAACGGAGTAATTCGTTTTCATCAAATTCTTTACCCAATACCTTCACTTCCTGCAATTCATGAGAACCTTTTGTAAGGGTTCCTGTCTTGTCGAAAATAATGGTTGTTATCAATCGAGCATTTTCAAAAGCGGTTCTGTTGCGAATGAGTAACCCTTTTTGTGCAGAAATGGATGTTGAAATAGCGACCACCAAAGGCACGGCTAAACCCAAAGCGTGAGGACAGGAAATAACCATTACAGTTACCATCCTTTCCAATGCAAACACAAATGGAAAACCCAAGAGCAACCAAACAACAAGTGTGATTAGTCCGCCACCTAAAGCAACAAAAGTTAAAATCTTTGCCGCACGGTCGGCAAAATTTTGTGTTTTAGATTTTATCTTTTGTGCATCTTCGACAAGTTTGACTACTTTGTTTAGATAACTGTCTTTTCCAATGCTTACAACTTTAATAGTTAAAGACCCATTGCTGTTTACTGCCCCGCCTATTACTTTACTATCTTTTTCCTTTTTTACAGGTTTACTCTCACCCGTGAGCATACTCTCGTCCACATAACTTTCACCTTCTGTCACTATTCCGTCCACTGGAACTTTTTCGCCCGGCTTCACCATGACCATATCGTCAATTTTCAAATCACTGACCGGCATATCGTGAATGTTCCCGTCCTTAATATGATGTGCCGTGGAAGGCATCATTTTTACGAGCAATTCCAATGAACGTGAAGCACCCATAACAGACTTCATTTCAAAGTAATGTCCAATGAGCATGATGTCTATCAGGGTCGCCATTTCCCAATAAAAGTCCATACCCTGCAAACCAAAAGTGATAGCAACACTGTAAGCCCATGCAACTGTAATTGCAACGCCAATCAGTGTCATCATACCAATGGACTTATCTTTTATTTCGTCATACAGGCCTTTCAGAAAAGGATAACCACCATAAAAGAATATGAAAGTGGAAAGAATGGCTAACACATATTTGTCGCCTTCAAAAGTGAATTCAAACCCTAACCACTGCTGTATCATGTGCGACAAGGCAAGTACAGGAATGGATAAAATCGAACAGATTATAAATCGCTTCCAAAAATCAGAAACATTGTGTCCTGCGTGTTTGTCGTGTCCGCTTTCACCATGTTCAGCATGGTGGTCATGTGAATGTTGGCTTTCGGTATTGTGATGATGTGAATGTTCCATTTTTAAATATTTTACTAATATTTTTATAAAGTTACCTTAATAAACTGATGATTGTAGTCAAGTTAAGAAACTCGTCTCTTGAACAGAGCGTGGAAGATTGCACTCTTTTGGCTTTGCCTTCGGGCTGGCTGGTGTGCTGGCAGGCAAAGCCAAATGTGTGCAATGTGTGGGTGGCTAAAATTGTTTTTAAAAAAGTGCGGTGGGAAAAAAAATAAAAAACATAAGGTCGGTCAGCGTGTCGGTTTAGATGCTCTCCTTTTATAATTTCGTTTCTATATCTTTTGTCTCCTGTCAAAATGGTTTTCTTTTTCGTTTTTGTCACTTGTTCGTTAGCAGTGTCGTTGTCTTTTTACACTTGCACCCAACGTTTTTGCGCTTGGCGAAGAAGCGGTATTAATTGCTGTATCCTAACTTCTTGCACCATAGCTCCTTCAAAGATACAATTTTTCGGATACCACCAAAACAGCTTTTTTGCTAAACGCATGTTATGACGGGCTTTTTCCTTTCAGTATGCACCTTTTGCATGTTATCC
>ERZ869909.2119-NODE-2119-length-14109-cov-5.433937_pt1 | contig 14109 bp, 10 predicted proteins | sample MGYA00520892_ERZ869909 | MGnify/ENA primary metagenome ERZ869909 (study PRJEB32215, sample SAMEA104723947) | bioreactor metagenome | biome: bioreactor; feature: anaerobic bioreactor; material: water | place: China | collected 2015-03-12 ... | reverse complement strand
ACGCCCCACGATGACCGCGCCCGCGCCGCGAGCGCCACGCGTTCACAGGCCACTCCACGCGGCCTTTCCGTCCCTGACCGACTGAGAAGACGCAGCCCATATCATGCCCGCCTCCCGCCCCCAGGACGATACGATCGAGGACAGCTCGGCCCCGCTGATCGAGCATCTGGCCGAACTGCGCAACCGGATCATCAAGTCGCTGCTGGCGTTCGTCGTGGCGATGATGCTCTGTTTCACCATCTGGAACCCGATCTTCAACTTCCTGACGCAGCCGCTGTGCGATGCGCTCAACGCGCGCGGACAGGAATGCAACCTGATCCTGATCCAGTTGCAGGAAGGCTTCTTCGTCGCCATCCGCATCGCGATGCTCGGCGGGTTCGTGCTGGCCTTCCCGGTCATCGCCACACAGATGTGGCGCTTCGTTGCGCCCGGCCTCTACCGTTCCGAGAAATCGGCCTTTTTGCCGTTCATCATCGCCTCACCGGGAATGTTCCTTCTGGGCGCGGCCTTTGCCTTCTATGTCGTCACGCCGCTTGCATTCACCTTCTTCCTGGGATTCCAGCAGCCGGGAACGCTTTTCGGCGGCGAGGTCGAGGGCGAAGTGAGCGCGTTGGCGCAGGCAGGCATCACCTTCCAGGGGTCGGTCAACGAATACTTGGCACTGACGACGAAGTTCATCATCGCTTTCGGGATGTGTTTCCAGCTGCCGGTGCTGCTGACGCTGATGGGCAAGGCGGGTCTCGTCTCGGCCGGGGGGTTGAGGAACGGGCGCAAGTGGGCGGTGGTGGGCATCCTGACACTTGCGGCCTTCGTCACGCCCCCCGATGTCATCACGCAGATCATCCTCTTCGTCGTTGTCTACGGGCTCTACGAGATCTCCATTCAGCTTGTGGCACGGGTCGAGAAGAAGCGCGAAGAAGCGCTGAAGGCTGAAGGCCTGATGGACGAGGATGGTGTATGAATGAACGCGAACTGGCCCGCATCGCCGCGGCGCTGGAACGCCTGAGCCCGCCCGCGGCTCCGGCGCCCGATTTCGACGCGGCCGAGGCCTTCATCTGGCACGTCGCCCCCGACCGGCTGGAGCCGGTGGCGCAGGTCAACCGGGTCGATTTGCCGCTCCTGCTGGGCATCGACCGGGCGCGCGACATCCTCCTGCAGAACACATTGCAATTCGCCACCGGCCATGCGGCGAACAACGCGCTGCTGTGGGGTGCGCGCGGGATGGGGAAATCCTCGCTCGTGAAGGCTGTCCATGCCGAGGTTCTGGCTCAGGGCCATCCCTGCAAACTGGTCGAGATCCAGCGCGAGGATCTGCCCTCGGTCGGGCGGCTGTTGAATCACCTGCGCCGTGCCGAGGGACAGCGCTTCGTCCTTTTCTGCGACGACCTCTCGTTCAGCCATGACGACCAGCACTACAAGTCGCTCAAGGCCGTGCTCGATGGCGGGATCGAAGGGCGGCCGGACAATGTAATACTCTACGCCACCTCGAACCGCCGCCACCTGATGCCGCGCGACATGATCGAGAACGAGCGCTCCACCGCGATCAGCCCCGCCGAAGCCGTCGAGGAAAAGGTATCGCTTTCCGACCGCTTCGGTCTCTGGCTGGGCTTTCACCCCTGCACACAGGACGAATACCTGGCAATGATCGACGGCTACTGCCGCGCCTGGGGAGTAGAGGTCCCCCCCGAACGGTTGCGCGCCGAAGCGATCGAATGGCAGGCGACCCGCGGCGCGCGCTCAGGCCGCGTCGCCTGGCAGTTCTTTTGCGACCTCGCCGGCCGGATGGGCCGCTCAGTCTGATCGAGACAGGCAGGCAGGTTTCGCGCGACAATCGCTAAGCGCATTACCACGCGCGTTCTTGCGTCGCGCGAGCGCTCGGATTTGTTGAAGCCATATCAGAGGAGCGACTCGGTGCCCCCAACTTCAAAGGCAGTGCCATGAAACCGGGGGCGTCCTGCTCACCGACACCTCCCGCCTCGGCGATAGGCTACTCCGTACCCGCACACCCACCGCCCATTGTGCCCAAAGTCGGGGTTTGGGTCAGCATAAACGCTACTTTCGTCTGCGCTCACGGACCGCGGCCTGTCCAAGTCGAGTGCCGAGGTTTTTCGGCCCGATGCGCCAGATCGTACCGATCACCGCCTTTGCAGCTGACCCCAACGGCGCTCGAGAGGTCGCCGTCGAACGCTTCGCGCCCGACCAGATCGAGCGATGGTAGGACGTTTTCGACACCCTAACGCCGAGCCGCGCCGGGTTTGCGGGCGGTTCCAACTCCTGAGTAGGATGGAGCATCGTGAGCAAGTCGACGAACAAGCTTTCCCCTGAGTTGCGCGAACGCGCTGTGCGGCTAGTCTTCGACAACGAGTGTCAGCATGGCCCGCGGTGGCAGGCGGTGATGTCGATCGCGGCAAAGATCGGGTGCGCGCCGTAGACACTGAAAGGAGCAAGCGTTGCATAAGCGCCAACCCCGAAAAGGCATGGGACTCGGCCACCACAGCGACAGGGGCTCGCAATACCTGTGCATTCGTTACACGGCGCGCTTGGCGGAAGCCGGGATTGAGCCCTCGGTGGGCAGCGTCGGCGACAGCTAAGACAAAGCGTTAGCAGAGACAATCAACGGGCTGTGCAACGTCGAAGTCATCCACCGCCAGGGACCTTGGCGCAACTTCGAGGCGAGACTTTGAAGCGTACTTTGGGGCAAAAACTGTAGCAGATCCGCCGTCGCATAGAGGTCGCCTAGCCTGATATCCCTTGCGGACAAGCGGTTTAATCGTTTTCTTTCATAATGGTGCCGGGGGCGGAATCGAACCACCGACACGAGGATTTTCAATCCCAAATTGTGGATGGAAGATCAGGCGGTTACGGGCGAAATTTCTGTCAAACCCACCACAGGAAATCAGGCACTTACGGAGCGATTGTCAAACCATTTGCGGGCCCGGACAGGGGCTTTGGGCGGATGGTGCGGCTGCGTTTTCCGCTCTGTCAAGCGGTATGATCCGTCGCCTTTGACACGCCGCCGCGCCCCCTTCCCGGGGGCCTGCGCATGAGCTGGAAGGTCGCCAATCTCTGCGCCGACCGCATCTTCGGCAGCGCCGCGCGCAAGCAGATCATCATGTTCCTGGCCGACAAGGCGAGCGATGACGGCTCGGGCATCTGGTGTTCCAAGGGGACGATCCAGCGGCACACAGAACTGGGCGAGAGCACGGTCAAGCGCACCATCACCGATTTCCTGCGCGAAGGCATCCTGATCGAGACCGGCCGGCGTCCCTGCAAGAACGGTTTCACCGTGATCTACCGGATCGTGCTCGACCAGGTCATGGCCTTGGAAAGCTCCGCCGAACCTGACGAAGGAACGGGGTCCACGGTGGACCCCAAACCACCCTAAAACCATCCATAAACCACCTACGCGCAAGCGCGCGAAGGCGGCGGCGGTTGAAGATGAAAGATTTGAAAAGATCTGGGCGGCCTATCCGAAGGACCGCCAGCGCGGCAAAGCTGCGTGCCTCGCGCGGATCGCGGAGGCCGTGAAGGAGGGCGTTGACCCCGACGACCTGTTGCGCGCCGTGCAGGCCTACGCCACCGAGAGCGCGGGCTTCACGAGGTCCAAGGTCTGCTTCGCGGACAACTGGTTCCAGTCGCGACGCTGGCAGCCTTTCCTCGAAAATTTCGAGGCCGAGCGCGAAACGGCACAGGCCGTGCAAGCGGAACACCACGCCCGGCTGGTCGGCTGGATTCGCGATCGCAGCCCCATGTGCAAACACATCACCGCGCCGCAGGTTGCAGCCCTCGTTGCGGCCGAGTTGGTCAGCGACAGTCAACTGAAGGCCGTGGGGCTTGCGGAATGACCGTCGCGTTCTCCGCAGTTTGCAAAGGGCATCGCGTCCATTGCGTCCCGCACCCCGCTTTCTGCATCGCGTCCCGTGTCCTTTGCACTGCGTCGTGTGCATCGCGCATCACGTCCTTTGCGCCGCGTTTCGCGCTCTCCGCTCCGCGCATCGCGTCTTCTGCACCGTGCTCTCTGCATTGCAACGCACCGCCCCAGCCCAATCTCTGCCTTCTCAGAAATGGCTCCAAGCCCCTGATCCGCCTCCGCTGACGCTGGGAGGCGGGGGCTTGGAGGAAGTTGGCAAGAAATAGGAACGTAAACTTCACATGCGCCACCATCGCAAACTGACCGACGACGAACGCCGCCAGATCATCGAGGCCCGCGCCGAGGGCACGCCTGCCACGACGCTTGCCCACCGCTTCGGCGTCTCGCGCCGGACGATCTACAACACGCTGGGAAAGGCCAAAGGTGCGCGCCCCGCCTGCACCCGAACGATCAGCACACGCGTCAGCGCGCGCGAATTGGCAGGCTTCAGGGACGGGCTGGCCAAACGCGGCATCACCGACAACCCCGCTGCGCTGCGCCGCCTGATGGAGGCTGCGGACGTGCTGCTGCGCCCAGCCGATCAGAGCGTGATCGACCAGATGCAGGCGTGGGGCGCCGACATTGCGACCCACGGAGCTTCTATCAACCAGATCGCCCGCAAACTGAACGAGGCCAAACTGCGCGGCCGCCCGACCCCTTACACGGTCAAGGACGCGGCCACGATCCGCGCCTTCGCGGTATTCTTTGTCGGCTTCGTCGAAGAATTCCGGGGCCTCTGGGAGGCAAGGCAGGCCGCGATGACGCGAGAGGTTGATAAGGCACTGGCGGGGTTGGCGACAAAGGGGTCTGTTGCCTAAAGTAGTTCTTTCATCTGAGCCGCCCGCTGCATAGCATCGGCAGCTATCGGTCCGCTGACCGCTTCCGGCACCTGATCACCGACCGCCAGCAGCGCCCGATCCAGCGCCGGGCCTAGCCGTTCCGTCATATCGTGCAAGAGCTCCAATGCGCGTCCCTTGGGTAGACCTGCAGCGCGGCCCTCGGCCTCAAAGTGGCGGGGCACGATTTCGTCGATCCCGTAGTGGCCATCGACCGACATCGCGAGCCGGTAGCGCTTGCGCTGCAAGCGTCCGGCGCGCACGACTGGGGCGATGCTCAGGATGTCGTAGAGCGGTGCAAACCTGAACCGTCCCCGACGCCCCAGACGCAGGCTGAAGTTCTTCGCGTGCCCGTCCGAAGCGCCGATCAGGAAGAAGAAGATTTGCGCTCGGAAGAACGTCTCCCGGTCCTCGATTGGCGTGTCGGATTCCCGCAAGAGTTCCATGATCTGCGCGATGCTGGGACCGCCGAGCTTCTGGTACTTCATGGTGGAGGGGTAACCCAACGACTGGCAAATATCCTCTTGCGGTAGGCGCTTGAGCGTTTCGCCCTGCCAAACCCGGTCGAACCTCTCGACTGACAGGACGACCTGCCCGGAAAGGGTGATCTTTTCGACATGCGCGGCAGGCAGCCCGATTTCGCGCGCGAGGGTCATGCAGAACAATTCGTTCTCGACACTATCGCTGAGGTCGATCTGATCGGGTCCAGGCAGAACGCCCATGGGTGTCTTGAAGATATGGCTGGTCGGCGTAATGCCGCGCGGCTTGGCCCAGTGGCCGTCCACGCGCAGATAGGCCGTCTTCTCCTGCGCGCCGGCGATGGAGATCCTGAAATCATCGTCTTCACCCAGGGCGAGTGGCGCAGCGGCGAGGTTCTTCAGATCAGCGACCATCTCCTCTTCCGAGATGATGCGATACTGCATGTCCTGTCCCGCTGGCACTTCATCCATCGGCAGAAACTGAAGTGCCCCGACGCAATCGCGCCCCAGGACCGAAAGCAGCGAGAACACATCCTTGCCCTGCGCCCTGACTCGCGCAGCGATCCTCTCGCGCAGTTCGCCCTCCGCATCCGGCAGCAGGTTGTCGAAGGCCGCGACGACGGGATCGCCCTGCCAACTGGCCTTGGACAGCGGCAGGGCACTGGCTACCGGAAAGGCGGCCTCGGACGCGAGCCAGGCAGGGTCGTAGGTGAAGCTGATTGCGCCATCCGTCGCTCGCGTCAGGGTGCCGATCTTGGCTGTTTCATACCAGACAGCAGTCGTGCTTTGGCGTGTGCGGCGACCGACACGGGTAACGCGCGCCATCTTAGATCGTGTCCCGGTCAGCCAGACGGTCTGTCGCCGACAGTTCAGCGCCAAGCGCTTCGAGGAGACGCAGATAGACATCGAGGCTCACCGAAACGACGCCGTTCTCGATGTCGGAAATGGTCGACTGCGCGGTGCCGGTCATTTCCCCCAGCTGCTTCTGGCTAATCTTCTGCGCAGCCCGCCGTGCGCGCAGAACCGCGCCAGCTTGGCGAAGGCTTCGGATGGGATGTGCAGGGGGCAGTGCCATGGCGCCTTGATAGCTTCGCGGCGATATCACGTCAATATCACCTATGAGCTATCGCTACACACTATGGCTTCTGGGCTATAATTTCCATGGCGAAGGCTGGCGCCCTAGATGAGGCACTTCTCGATGGAAAACTGGAGTGAACCCCGTGGTCCAACCGATGGGGTTCACTCCATAACCGGCTCAGCTCTGGGTGAAAATCAACAGAGCTGCTGCCGCGGTGCTGCGGGGAGAGGCACCTGCTCGAGCAGCCGCGCCGGAATGGAAGCCGAGCCGCACATGCGGTCGAGCTGCTCGCTGACCAGCGGCAGATTGAGCACCTTGGCGAGCGCCGATGCAGGGGCTGCGTCAGGGCGTGTAGGAATCAGTAAGATCACGTGGTTTTCAGCGACGACGCCGCCATGCTTCTCAATGAACGAAGCCGGGATTTCGGCTGCGGTGATCCGTCGCTTCTGTCCTCGCGCCGATGTTCGTTGCACAGCAACACATGCGGACCGCACGACATAGGGAGCACCTGCAGGTACATCGACCCAGCTCAACTCTCTGAATTGCATGCCACGAGCGAAATCAAAACATCCGTCCTGTCTAATCGCCTTCGCCCATATCAGTGGCAGCCGTCCCGCCGCCTGCCGCTTGTGCAGCCGGTCACCCTGCCGATTGGCAACCAGATAGCCGATGCGGGCTGCATATCCCCATTCAGCCAAGCACGAAGGCAAATCTGACAACGTGCCGGGAAGCACCCATGGCCCGTCGCCAGCAGGAAGCTGCACAACACCGGTCTGGTGCAGCGCGCCATCACCTCCGACTCTGTTCGACGCCGCTATGGTTTCGTCGATTTGCGCAAGCTCCACCGCACGCTTGCGCAGAACCAGCACGCAGGTGTCTTGGACCACGTCTATGAACACAGTCGAGCGTCCCTCGATCATGTCAACTGCCAAAACATCGGCCAGCTGTCGGATGCGCAATCGGAAGCGGTTGAACTCGGGGCCTCCAATGAACGACGCGGGAATGATGTAGGCGAGCACGCCACCTGGCGGCAGTGCAGCAAGTCCGCGTCTCACAAAAATCGAATACAGATTGAGGCGCCCGGAGCTGATATCCTTGAACCGCTCCGCATTGGGCGGCTCATCCCTGAAGGCAAGACGCAGGAAAGGCGGATTGCCGATTTCGTGATCGGCACCCTGGTCATCGTCGATCAACAGCGTGTCCGCCTCGATAACTGCGTTCAACGTGGTTGAGAGCGCAGGATCGAAGCCATACTCCTCCACGAGGCACCGCTGAAGCAGAGCATTTGCCAGCGCCGCGAGCCCGGGATCAATTTCGCGCCCGGTCAATCGCGCTTCGAGCCGGGCTACAATGCTTGCATCGTCGAGAGCCTCGCCCCGCCACCGGCGGACCATCTCCCGCGCGATCGGCACAATAAATGCAGCTCCGCCCGCTGCTGGGTCTCTGAGCCGTCCCGAGGCAAAGTCGACTCCGAATTCCTGCGCTCGCTTCAGAAGATAGTGGACTAGGCCTGGCGGCGTGAAATAGGCACCGAGTGCTTTACGACGGGTCTTTCCCATAAGCGCCGCGTAGACGCTGGCGACTGCATGGTCCAACCAGATGGGTTCAAGCCCGGCGAGTAGCTTGGCGACTTCGCCCGGCGCGTCCTGTCTAAGCAACGCGAAGCTGCTCGTGAACGCGTCGAGTGAAGGACGTCGGCGATAGTAAGCCACTATCTGCGCGACACGCTCGTCGGGCGTCAGCAATGCCTCGCTAGGGGGTGTTAGCATCAGCGCATTGCCACAGGCTGGGAGATCCTCTCGACCCCGCGGACTAGCGCAGCGACCGCGCGAGCAGGCCTGCCCTTAACGATCACGCCCAGCTCCATCGAGTGGCGAGCATAGCGCGTCATGTTTGCGCTTCCGACATAGGCTTGGTCTCCGTCGGCGATGACGATCTTGGCATGGAAGGTCTCGTAGCTGTCTTCGGCCGGCAGGAGATAGTTAAGAACCCTGATCCCGTTGGCAGCCATTGCCGGCGTTAGCGGATCGAGCGCTAAACGCGTGGGTCCCGAGCGCCGCGTGATCAGAGTACGACGCGGCGCGGCACTCAGGTCAAACAGATGCAGCGCGAACTCGGCGCCCTCGCGGTTGATGAATGGGCTCATCACTGTGAACGAGCGCACCGAGGCGCGAGCAATCTCGCTGAGCGCTTCCTCTGTACGCGCAATACTTGCATGAATTGGCCCTTCTGCAGACAGCACCCGAGCAATCGCGCTCGGCGCCGCCGGAAGCGTGACGGCGGTGAACGCCTCCGCATCGGGCGCACGTGCGGCGCGCATTGCCTCGGCGCCTGCGAGGAATGCTTCCAGGCCAGTCGGCAGTGGGACCGTAGAGCGACGCCATCCCACCGGGTCCGCCTCCAGCCAGCCACGAGAAGCGAAGTCGCGTGCTGCGCGTTCAATCGAGGCGGCGCTAAGTCCGTTGAGAGCCGTACCACGCTCGATCGAGGCATTCGCACCTTCGAAATGCGCGGCCAGCGCCGCGCCCGCGGCGAAATCGCCATCGAGCGCATCGACTAGCGACCGCCCCAAGGCCGCACCGATTGCCGGACCAGTGATCGTCATCTCCGCTGTGCCGCCATTTCTAGATAGCCAATCACGTCCGGCGCGGGTGCATCCCAACGTGGCCTACCCCGCCCGACCAGCACCGAGCGCGACAGCAGTTCGTTGCGTGTAATGCAGGCGTTCTCCGGTATAAGCGTGCAGTCGGGGCAGGCACCGCCCCGGCGGTTGCACACGCTCTCCGTACCGCATCTGAGGCTAGATGGATTAAGCATATGCTCCAGTACCTCGTTGCCGACATCGGCATCGCCCCGGTCGCGCCACATCGAAGAGAGGTTCCCGAGGTCCATAGTCGTACCGCGCCGGTAGATGAGAAAGGCGAGGTCGGGTACGAACAGATGCTCGCCGAACGAACCGAGATCGAGCCCCGACATCTCCGAGCAGGTGTTAATGAGATGGTGCATCAGAGTATGCAGCAGCGTGTAGACAAACGGGTAGGGTCGCCGTGTCAGTGCGCTCTCGCGCCGATACTCGTCGAGGAACCGCGAGAAGCGCGTATCCGGATCGCGTTCAAGGTTCTCGAAGTCCTCGATCAGTTGGCCGCCGAGACGAACCTGTGGATCGGCGGGTGGGAGGAGGATCTGGTTAGCAGCGAGCCAGTCACGCACCAGGCCTTCGTCGAGGCGGACATAGAAGCCCTCGTTCGATTGGACTGAGCAAAGGATAGGAGTGAGGGCGGTGTCCGCGATCTCAACCTTTTCGAACAAGCGCAGTCGCACTGGGAGCTCGGCCGAACCTGACTTATCGCGCTGGACAGTCGGCATTGACGATGTCCGCGTATAGGCGAAGCTGTACTCGCAGATTCGCACGTCTCGAATAAGCCGCATCTCCTCAATCCCGAGCAAGCCAAGCCGCACGCGCGACGCTGCCGCTTGGCGCTGAAGATCGGTCTCGACGAGCCCATCGGGCTTGAGGAACGGGTCGAGGATGGTGACATCGACCGACACTTCCTTACCGTCCGCCATCTGCCCTCCGCGTAGCTTTTCTTCCTCGAGGGTCAGATGCTCCACCGCCATGCGCAGCGGATCGTGCTTCCGAACGTAGTCGCCGCGCCCCCGGCACGCCGCCGAGATTCCCGGCGCGGCTTGAGCGTGCGCGGAGAACACCGTCGCCGCCCACTCAGTCTCCTTGTCAGCGATTGCCTTGCGCTGAGCGCCAAGCATTGCCTCGCCGACTTTCTGAGCTTCAAGCGTTCGGAGGATGGCGACGAGTTGGACATGATTTTCCCACTCGGAACCGCGCCCGGCTGCGCGCAGCAACCGTTCCTTCTCAAAATCTGATAGCGTTGCGGGCGGATAGCCGTAGCGCGACGACACCAGCCGCTCCAGAGCCGACGCTTGCGTATCGGCAAGAAGACTTAGATGTTGGTCGTCCTTGAACACGAGAAGCCGGTCACCATGGACATAATAGGCCGCAGACGCGCGATACGAGACCGGCTCCATGTTGATCTCGGCAATAGTGGCGGTGCCAGCATCTAGCATAGGGCCGAGCGCACGCAGGGTCGGGCGGTCGCGCTGCAAGAGCTGACGTGGCATTCGGCAGCTCACACACTCGAAGTGCCAGCCCGCGAGAGATCCCGGCGGGCGCCGGAGATAGAATCGGTTCTCATTGCAATTCACACAGCTGTCGAGCTCCCGCACCTCCTGCCGATCCGACGCCCAGTAGCGATAGGCAGGCGTGATCGCCTCGACCTCGCCCGACCAGTGCGTCAGCACGACATCGAGCTGCTCCCAGTCGTCTGCGCAGCTCGCGGCACCTGTCGGGCAAGCGCTGCGGAACCGTTCGGCATCGCGCGCCATGGTTTCGACCCCCCGGCTAGCGCGGTACAGCCCGCAGCGGCCGCAAGTGAAAGAGAGCGGAAAGGGCAGGTAGCCTGCAAAGTCTGGAATCTGAAAGGTGAACTCGCCCGTTCTCACCCGCACCACGCCGTCGACAAGTACGCGCCGATCGACAGCAAGCTCGGGCGGGACGGGATGGGCTAGGTTGTTGCCTCGTTGGGCACGATCCGCCCACGCGCTGAAATACTCCTGCACCTGCTCGCCGATCGTGCGCATCGTGATGTAAGGCAACTCGATCGTGCGGTTGGCGCTCGACGGCAGCGCCATACACGCCCCTCGGCCCCCTTCGAAGGTGAACAGGCTGTGAGGCGCATAAGCAGTCGCGATCTGGCTTCTCGAGCGCTGCATACTCGGCGGCTTCACTTTTCGCACCATCATCCCTCCTGATCGAGCTCGCTAATGGCCGAGCGCCGGGCACCGCGATTGCGAAGAAACGCCATGGCGGCATCGACCGCGTCGTCGTCGACGCGCCGGCTGTGCGTATCGACGCGCGAGGCGCGAATCGTGCCTGCGGCATCGACGTCGCGCAGGCTGGTCATCGGCCGCTGCAGGCCGCTCAGCCGGTTGTTCCAGAAGTCGCCTAGCCGTCCGGTAAACTGGTCGGACGATGCGGCGACCTCGATCCGGCGCAATTCCTCAGCGATCAGATCGGCATAGTACTCCGGATTCGACGGCCGACCTTCGCTGCCGTAAATGCCGACAGCCTCGCGCACGAAGGCTGCGCAGTCTGCGAACTCAGCGGGATTGGCCAGGATCCGACACAGCTGTTCCACAGTCGCAGGCAGCGGCACGTTGGGCTTCGCGGTATCGGAGGCGGTGACGATCCTTCTCTGGAAGTGCACGCCTGCCAGCCAGGTCTGCACCAGTGACGGAACGGTCCGCGCGATCGCGCGATCGGCCCAGCGCTCGATCGCAGGGGGTGCAATCATGCGTTCCAGCAGGCGGTGGAAGGACTCGTGCACTTCAACCACGAAGCGGTCGCGGCGGGTCTGCGGGGTCGGGATCAGTAACGAAAAGCCTACGTGCGTGCGGCCGACCCGCGAACTCGCCTGGATGTATTCGGCGATGTCTGATGGCATTCCGGCAAAAGCCATCGCGTTGAATGCCTCCACATCAACGCCATGCGAGATCGCGCTGGTCGCGACGATGACACGCAGCGCTTCAGAGATGTCGTCTGCCATTGGATCGAACGGCCTTTCGGCGGCTTCAATTACCCGCTGGATGCCGGCGATATCTACGCCGCCCGAAATAAGCTCGGTAATGAAGGCCGAAAGTCGATAAGCGTCTCCCATCGCGGCATGCGCCTCATGCGCTTCGGGGACGAGAGCTGCGAGGATCTGGTCGCCCCCCTTCTTGTTAGTAACATAAGTGAGCTCGATCCGGTGCAGATCGACCAGTTCTGCCAGCTGGTCGAACCGGCCCCCAGCACGCGCGGCGGCCACGGATTGGCGACGTCCTGCGGCATAGGGCGCATTCGAAACGCTCTCTTGGATTTCCGTCGCCGCACGCTCGCGCCGGGCTATGTCTTGCGAGGAGAGGTCACGCTGCCATCGCGTGATCGTCGCGGCATGCGCAGCGAGTACAGAGATGGTCGTGACGGTATGTAGCCGACCGTTGGTCATTATGCTGGCATGAAGCCGCCCCCAGGGCGCTGCCAGCTCACGATCGCGCGGCGAATGAACGCCGCCCGTTAGCGCCCAAGCCCGCTCCGCAGCGGAGCCCGATACGGCAAACCCTGCCATCCCGCTGTAGAAGGTTGAATGTAGCGCTGGCCCGGGATGCGGGAACTGTCGTACTTTGAGCTGATAGAGCGCGCGCGCGTGCTTCGCCGCATCAGATACGGTAGCGGTCGCGCCGATCACATGCGGCAGACGTGGACGATCAGGAGCGCCCGGTACGCAAGCCGCGCGAGGACCCAGCAGCGGCGCCAGCCGGCGCAGCCAAGCGAACAACCCGGTCTCGAAAATGCCCCCAAACGTGCCGAGGCTCTCCTCGAGTAGATGCATCTCGTCCTGAACAATCAGGCTCGGGAAAGGATCGTGGAAGAGTTCAACCCCGCCATAGAAGGCGGGCGCTACGCGTTCCAGTTCGCCGCCACCCACGGAGGCGAGGTCTTGACCTGTCGGATTAGCAAGGAGCCCGCCTTCGCCATGCTCGACCGCTCGGGCCATGCCTAGCATCCCGGCGATATCATCAATTGTATGCGTGTTCTGGCCGATGAGTGCTAACTTGTCGATCGTGCCCAATAGTACCGAGGGCGCGCGCCGATAGATGTCCGAGTCCGTCAGGAGGAATGGGAGCGGCACTGGCCGTGATGCCCCCCGATGCGCTGCGTTCCAGTCGCAAGCGCTATTGAGGCAGAGGATACCAAGGCGGTTGCGCTCTTCTGGGAACAGCCGCAGCGCGGTCTTGGTTCCCGACCTGCAGAAGGGACAGGTCGGCAGCTTGTTCCACGCAGCATTCGCCGCCGCATAGCCGCGCTCGCCCGAAGCGGTTCCTTCGAGCAGCGCCGGCTCATCTTGTGCCTGTGGCGCGTTCCACGCGGGGATCATCGAGAGCTCGTCGAGCACGATGCCGCTGCGCGCTTCCGTTCGATTGGGGGTATTGCCGCCGCCCACCCAGAAGCCGATCTCGAATGGCGCGCCCTCGACGTGCTCGGCACGCCTGACTAGCTCGGCATGGGCCAACAGACGCGCGAGGCGCTGCGCCTGCTGGACGGTTAGAAGGCGCAGCGGATAGTGCATCATCGCGCTAACGCCCCGGCGCTTGCCACGCAGCCGGTCCAGAAACAGCGCGAAGACAACCGTGCCAAAGAAGGCCTCGGTCTTGCCGCCGCCGGTCGACATATAGAGCAGGCTCGCGGCATCCTCATCGAAATCAGCGCGGAAATAACCGCCGAACTCACTTATGCGGGAAACCAAAGTCGGCAAATGGGCTAGCACGAAGGCGAGCTGGAAGAGGCGCCAACCCGGCAGCGGCTCGTTTGCGCGCGGTGGGTTCGCACGATGGAAGGCGCGATTAAGGAGCAACCAAGCGCGATAGGGGATTGCCCAGTTTGAGGCGGGATCGCGCAGCCATTCGCCGCGCGAACGGGTGAGCAGCGCTATGCCGAGCTCAACCCGCCGCGCCTCATAGTCCCAGGCGGTTAGATCGGCCCGGAACTGCTCGCGCTGGCGCTGCTCGTCGTGCTGGTCGCCTTCGTCGGGATGGAGATGTAAGTCGGTGGTACCGGCAATCTCGGCACGCCACGCATCCATGGCACCGATTAGTGCGGATAGCGCATCTACATCTGAGCTACCCCCCGAAAATCGGACAGTGACGGAAGCTACGATCTGACGTTTGCTGGTCTCCAAGAACGAGGAGATC
>ERZ869909.2118-NODE-2118-length-14113-cov-4.233400_pt1 | contig 14113 bp, 15 predicted proteins | sample MGYA00520892_ERZ869909 | MGnify/ENA primary metagenome ERZ869909 (study PRJEB32215, sample SAMEA104723947) | bioreactor metagenome | biome: bioreactor; feature: anaerobic bioreactor; material: water | place: China | collected 2015-03-12 ... | reverse complement strand
TCCAGACTCAGGATTGCCTTCAGGCACATCCTCCCCAATGGCTTGTCGCCCCTGATCGTGCAGGTGACGGTCGACCTTGGCCGGACCGTTCTCAGCATAGCCGCCCTGGGCTTTCTCGGCCTTGGGGCGCAGCCGCCGACGCCGGAGTGGGGCCTCATGATCAAGTCCGGTTACAGCCAGTTCCTGAACGCACCGTGGCTGTCCATCGCACCCGGATTCGCCATCTACCTGTCTGTGCTCGGCTTCAACTTTCTGGGAGACGCACTGCGCGACTACCTGGATCCGCAACTGCGAGCGTAGCGGCAAACGGACACTCGTGTCTGAAACGTGAAATGGAGATAGTAATGACCAATGCCAGTGAGGGCTACAAGGGCACGCACGATGCGTTGCCCGACCCGCGTAATGAGAACGTGCTCATCTATGTGAACGGCGAGCTGGTACCGCGCCACAGTGCCACGGTCTCAGTATTCGACAGCGGCTTCCTGGTCGGTGACGGCGTGTGGGAAGGGATCCGCCTCCAGGACGGGGTGCTCCTGTTCCTGGACGCTCACCTCAAGCGGCTATACGAGAGCGCCGCTGCCATTGCGCTCGATATCGGCCTGACCCGGGACGAGCTGGTTGCGGAACTGAAGAGAACCCTTGCAGCCAACGACATGTGGGATGGGGTGCATGTGCGGCTGATGATTACGCGCGGCACCAAGCGCACGCCCTCACAGGACCCGCGACTGACCGTTGGCGGGCCGACGATAGTTATCATCGCCGAGCACAAGACGAGCAACCCGGGGACGCTCAAGAGCGGCGTGAAGCTGTTCACCTCGACCGTCAGGCGTCCCTCCCCTGATGTGCTGGATCCGAAGCTGAACTGCCACAGCAAGCTCCACGAGGTCCTCGCCCTGAACCAGGCGCTGCTCGCCGGTGCAGACGAGGCGCTGATGCTCGATCCCCACGGCGCGGTGGCCACCTGCAACGCCACGAATTTCTTCATAGTCCGCGAGGGTGAGGTATGGACCTCGACCGGACAGTACTGCCTGAACGGCATTACCCGCGGCAACGTAATCAAGCTGTGCCGCGCAGAAGGGATACCCGTCTTCGAGCGCGACTTCTCGCTGACCGATGTCTATGGGGCCGACGAGTCCTTCGTGACCGGCACGTTCGGCGGGCTGACACCCGTGACCAGTGTCGATGGACGAACCATCGGGAGACACCTGCCGGGACCGCTGACCGCCAGACTTGGTACTCTCTATGCGAGCCTGAAGGAGAGTTGGATACGCAGTTGCGGGGAAGTACATGGCACTAGAACTGTTGGAGGCGGTTGAGTCCGGAGGTGATTCTGGCACGACCTTGCGCGAGCGACTCGTAGCGGCCCTGCGCAATGCAGTTCTCGACGCAACGCTGCAGCCCGGCAGCCGCCTGGTCGAGACGAAGCTGGCCGAGCAGCTTGGGGTCAGCAGGGGCCCTCTACGTGAGGCGATCTTCCAGCTGGTCAAGGAAGGCTTGCTGGAGCAGGTTTCGTTCCGTGGAACCGTTGTCAGGTCGCTTTCGGTTCAGGACATCCAGGAGATCTATTCCTTCAGGATTCTGCTGGAGTCATTCGCATTCAAACTGGTGTGGCCCAAGCGGACGGTCGAGTACTTCGCGGCGCTTGACTCTCGCCACCGCGCACTGAACTATGCGATATATGCGGGTGACCAGCAACAGGCCATCAGACGCGAGATGGATCTGCACGGCTTGGCCTACGAATTCTCGAACCACCGCAGTCTGATCGAGTCCTGGAACCTGATGCGCGGCCGGCTCCATTTCTATTTCACCCTGCACCAGCAGGCACACAAGCGCGCGGCGGCGCTGCCAGACGCTCATGACCGCTACGTCGAACTGTCAAAGGGCGACGATCTGGACGCAATGCTGCACGAGGTCGAGGACCACATGCGGCGCGGGCTGGACACGCTTGAAGCCTTCGTCCTGGAGCGCGGCGGCGACACTCCCTGAACAGACAGTGAAGGGTTTTTCGTGTGCGCCCCGGGTAATAATCGAGCCGTGGCCTGCAGCAGCCAAGCCCTGGAGGAAAACGTCAAATGCTTTACCATGTACGTCTTACGATCGGCATTTTCGTATCGGCAGCATTCTCTATCGCCGCCTTCGCAACAGCCCAGGGAGAAACCTTCAGAACTGGCGTGATCGAAGCCGTAGTCGATGGCCAGAACTACAGTGCTTACACCTACGCCACGGAGGTCCCTGACGACGTTGCCGACGGTGTCACCGACGAGCAACAGCGCGCCATCCTTGAGCGCGTTGCCGGCACCACACAGCATTCCGCAACGTTCATGCACCAGGACGCGATGGTCATGGCGAGCATCGTCTTGGCCCCTGAAACCATCTACGTCACACTAAGCACCCGCACCGATCATCCGGAGGGGGACAGCGTCGGCTCGTTCCTCGTGAAATTCAGCCTCGATCCGGAAGCGCTCGAACTGCGCGAAGAAGCGGATGTCGCGGTCACGTTCTATCCGCATGGCTCTTCATACGACGACTACTATGCCCTGACTGACGGCGTGCTCCAGCTGACCTCGCTCGAAGTTCTGGACTCTCAGACGATGGCGATAAGTGGCGTAATCAGTGGCCTCCTGAGCCTGCAGGACGACTTTGATGTCGCGCACAATCCTGATGAGGTTCTACAGGTCGAAGCAACCTTCAATATCGAGCAGGTAGCTACGTCGAGCCTGGCGTTCGAGCTGGTCACGAGCGAGTAGCCTGCCCGAATGAACCTCAGGAGTTGCTGCCATGCAGGTGCACGGAGCGCAGCAGCAGCTCCTCGACACCTGCTTCCAGGGTGTCCTCAAGGGCCCGGGTTACCGCCGCACCAGCCCGCTGCACGGCCTGCCCGGGTTCGGCTCCTGCCAGCAGTTCGGCAGTGATGCTGGCGCTGAACATGTCCCCCGTTCCCTTCACTGCAGAGTCGACCCGTTCATGGGCGACAACATTTCGCTCGGCATCCGTCACCACGGCACTCAGCATCTGACCGTCCTGCCACACCTTGGGTGCGGCACTGGTCGCAACCACCCAGTGAACCCGACCGTGCAGAAGGCTGCTTGCGGCGGCGTGAACTTCGCTTACTGTGTCCACTGGCATGCCGGTGAGCACGCCAAGCTCGAACGCGTTGGGCGTCAACCCGCTGGCGAGCGTCACGAGCTTGAGCCAGCCTTCGACAAGTTCAGGATGCGTGTAGATGCCCTTGTCGGCGTCGCCAAGTACGGGATCCATCACGACAACAACGTCGGGATTCACCTCCAGCAGCCGGCTCAGCCAGGCATGGAGCACTTCCGCCTGACCGGGCTCACCCAGGTAACCGATCTGCACCGCCCGGATCCCTGAAACGGCGTCCCGCTCGAACAGTGAGTACAGCCAGCCGCTGAACCACTCAGGCGGCACGGCGCCACCGTGAATGGTGGGATAGTGCGGTGTGTTGCTGAGGATGATCGTCGGAACCTGCGCGACCGTGAGTCCGTGTGACTGCAGCACCTGGGCCGCCGCGGTGTTGCCGACGGCCCCGTACACGACCTGGGACTGGATCGACACGACATCGGGTGAGAGCGGCCGGCTCAAGCGCTGCCGCCGGGCCAGTAGTGCTCCTCGTTGAGCAGCCGCTCGCCGAAGATCGAGGTGCCCACACGTACAGTCGTTGCACCCTCCTGAATCGCAACCTCGAAGTCAGCGGACATGCCCATCGACAGCTCGCTGGCGCGTTCATCAGCTTCGAGCGACTGGTCCCTGAGCTCCCGCAGCGTGACGAAGCACGGCCGGACACGGTCCATGTCATCCGAAAACAGGGCCAGAGTCATCAGCCCGCGCAGGTTCAGCCGGTCGTACTGCTTGAGCGTGCTCACGAACTCGACCGTTTCCGCCGGCTCCAGCCCGTACTTGCTCTCCTCGCCCGACGTGTTGACCTGCACGAACACGTCAAGGGTTCGGTCCTCGAGCTCGAGCCGCCGTTGGAGCGTCTCGGCCACCCGCGTCGTGTGCAGGCCATGGAACTCGGCTGCGAACCGGGCCAGGTCCCGTGCCTTGTTCGTCTGAAGGTGACCGATTACGGCCCAGGCCAGGTCCGGCAGCTCCTCTCGAAACGACTCGTGCTTCCGGCGTGCTTCCTGTACCTTGTTCTCGCCCAGGAGCCTGATCCCGGCCGCATGCGCCGCCCGGATGTGCTCAGCACCGAATGTCTTGCTAACCGGGATCAGGCGGACCGAACCGGCTTCGCGGCCCGCTGCCTTTTCGGCCAGAGCGATCCTCTGCCTTATCTGCTCAAGGTTGTGGGTGACGGTTTCCTGCACTTCAGCAACATCGTTGGTCATTGCCTGAAGTATAGGCACTTCCACCGGAATTGATGGTTCTGCCCCGGAGCTCGTTACAGTTCAGGAGCTTGGGGACACGAACCTGCAGCGGGGACCATGTGCACAGGTGAGCCGGTGATCCAGCGTCACCAGTTCTGCGTCGAAGTATTCGGCAATCGACACGTACCAGGCGTCGTAAGCAGTCAGGCTGCTCCGGAGCTCCCAGATGCGCTCAGCGAATGGCACGAACGCATACAGGCTCAGCCGCAGTTTCAACAGCTCGCCATAAGCCTGTGCGGCCGTATCCGGACTGATCTGGCCGGAGGCGGCACTTCGCCGCAAGACATTGGCGACCTCAGGGTGAAGCAGGTGCGGCGCGGCAAGCCTGTGACCCTGCAGCTGTGCCCCTGACCAGTCACCAGCTGCACCGGAATCAACGAGCATGGCAACCACCGCAGAAGCATCAGCTACGCGAACTTTCACCTTCGCTCGGCCTCAAGATGGCCAAGGATATCCTCGGGGCCCAGCTGGCTACCGGTCCGCCGAACGCGCTCTCTGGCGCTCGCGATGAGCTCAGCTGGGTCGGGAAGCGACGCTACCTCAGTAAGTTCCTCCAACAGGTACTCCTGCAACGAGCGCCCTGACTTGGCCGCGCGGGCTGCGAGCTCGTCCCGGACTTCGGCAGGGACCTTCCGGATAGTGATCGAAGTAAACATACATGCATTATGCCTGCACCGTCAGCGCTTTGCAATCACTGACGCGGAACCAAGCGATCAAACTCCACGACACCGGCCTCGGCCACCTTCAGGTCTTCTGCCGCCGAAGCACTGCTGACGCCGATCGCACCGACCACCGCACCACCTGCGACAAGCGGAATGCCGCCTGGAATCGTAGTGAACCGGCCGCCGCGCTGCGCCTGTATTCCGAAGGCGGGCTCGCCGGGTACCGTTACCGGTCCCAGTTCATGCGTCGCCTTGCGCGCTCCGGCTGCGGTGACGGCTTTGTTGATGGCGATGTCGACGGCAAGGAACTTCGCGCCGTCCATGCGGATCATGCTTATGAGGTTGCCTGACTCATCGACCACGACGATGTTCTGGGGCGCCCCTATCCGCTGCGCTTCGGCTTCGGCTGCGATGATCACCTGACGTGCGGCCGCCAGCGTGATTCGGGGAACGGACAGCGTGACATCAGCTTTCATCAGCCGATCCTCATCCCGCCGTTGACGTCGATCGTGGCGCCCGTGATGTACGCAGCGGCCGGTGAGACCAGGAATGCAATGACGCGCCCGATATCGATCGGATCGGCCAGGCGACCGAGCGGGATCATTCCGCGCAACCTTTCCCGGTTCTCCGGAGTGACGTTTTCACGGATCAGGTCCGTGTCCACCACGCCGGGGGCAACGGAGTTCGCGGTGATGTTGTGCACGGCCATCTGACGTGCAAGCGTCCGCGTGAAGCCCAGGATGCCGGCCTTCGTGGTGGCGTAGTGGATACCGCCGTTCATTGCGCCCTGCTCGGCGACCTGCGATGCCATCGAGACCACCCGGCCGAACTTGCCGTCGATCATCCTCGGCAGGACGGCGCGCGTGCACAGGTAGACGCTCTTGAGGTTGACCTTCATGAAGCGGTCCCACTCGTCTTCTTCTATGTCCAGGATGCTGGCGGCATGGTCCATGCCGGCGTTGTTAACCAGGATGTCGACGGGTCCAAGTGTCCGGGCGATCTCGGCGACCATGGCATCTACCTGAGACTTGTCGGAGACATCCGCCGCAAAGGCTTTGGCCTCATCGCCGATCGCCTGTGCTCCCTCCTCCGCCCTTGCGATATCCAGATCGTTCACAGCGACTCTGGCGCCGGCTTTCACGAGCTCAGTGGCAACAGCGAGCCCGATCCCGCGACCAGCTCCGGTAACCAGGGCCACGTGGCCCTCCAGGTTTCGTTCCATATGTCTTGTGTCGTCCTTTCGTGAAGGGCGTCAGCCTTTGACTGCACCCTGTGACAGGCCGGATACGAGAAAGCGGCCCAGGAAAGCGAATACGATGATGATGGGAATGATTGCAACGCTCGCGGAGGCGGTCAACGGCCCCCACTCCCGGCCGAAGTAACCGATGTACTGATAGATGGCGACCTGCACCGGCCTGAGATGACCGGAATCGACCATCACCGAGCTCGAAACGAAGTTGTTCCAGGCTCCGATGAAAAGGAACATTCCGGCCGCCCCGAGTGCCGGCCTGCAGAGCGGAATGACGATGCGCCAGAGGACCCCGAGCGGACTGGCACCGTCGAGCAGGGCTGCTTCATCAAGCTCTCTGGGAATTCCTTCGATGCTGCCCTTGATGATCCAGATGGCCATCGGGAGGTTGTATGCCGTATAGACGATTGGCAGGGTGTACCAGCTGTTGGTCAACCCAAGCGTTGTCAGATAAAGGTAGTTGGGAATCACCAGCGCCGCCGCGCCGATCGAGAGGGGAATGCTGCTGACCACCAGGAGGAAGAAGAACCTCTTGAACCTGAACTCGTAGCGGTCGAAGCCATAGGCAGCAACGGATCCCAGAACCAGTCCAAGGACCACGGTCGCGGCGGCATACAGGGCGCTCACCCGCAATGCCTGGATGAAACCGCTGTCCACCAGCCGCTGATAATGCTGCAGGGTCAACTCGTACCCGAACAGCTGAGGGGGATAAGTCAACAGGTCCTGGGGCGTTTTGAGCGACGTGAGGAAGCCCCAAACGAGCGGGGCGACACTGATCGCTGTCAGGACCAGGAAGAAGATGAGGGCGATCCAGCGCGCGGTACCAAGACGTGGGCGATCAGGCACGCCAGCCCACCAGCCTCACATAGCCCAGTACGAGCAGGATGTTGCCCACGAACATGCAGATCGCGAGCGGTATGGCGGTCGCGAAGTCGTACTGCGCGAACGCACGTGAATACAGGTCGAGCGGCAGGATATTCGTTGCCTGCCCGGGCCCGCCTGCGGTGGTGACGAGCGGAGTTTCTACATTGTTGATGTAACTGAGTGTCAGCACGACTGTCGCGATGAGAAGCGGAGTCTTGAGCATCGGCAGCGTGATGAAACGGAAGATCTGAACGCCCGATGCACCGTCCACTCGGGCAGCCTCGAAGTACTCGGTGGGAATGCCTTTCAGGCCGGCCAGCAGCAGCACCAGCCCGTAACCCACCGTTCGCCAGGCTGAGACGATGATCAGCAGAATCATTGCCGAGGTGGCGCTGGACAGGGGATCGAAGTGCACGCCGACCAGGCTGAAGAGATAGCGCCCGATGCCGATCTCACTGACGAACACCCACCTGAAGAGGAGCGCGGCCACGACTGCCGAGATCACCCAGGGCAAGATCACGACGATCTGTGCACTGAACGCGAGGAAGCCCGTCTGCCTGTCGATCCAGAGGGCGAGGAGCATCGCAACGACCAGGGTGAGCGTTACGGTCGAGGCGGTGAACACCAGCGTGCGAAGGACGATGGGGACGAGATCCGGATCGCTGAACAGCCTCTGGTAGTTGCCGAAGCCGATGAACTCGGTCATCTGCAGGAACCGTATCCGGAAGAGGCTGTAATAGAACCCGTAAGCTGCCGGCATCATCAGCAGCAGCAGTATGAGTGCCATTGCCGGGGCAACGAATAACGGTCCTAGAAATCGGGATCTCACAGTGTCTCCTGGTCACGCAAGGTCAGTCAATAGTGGCGATCAGCTTCCGAATGGTGCGGATCCCAGGACAGGGACCCGCACCATTGCTCTGACTACTGGTTTCTGCGGAGGAAGTCAGCCTCGGCTTCTTCAAGTGCCGTTGCCGGATCGGCACCGTGCAGGATGACGTCCTGCGCGGCCTGGTTGAGGTCCTGGCGGTAACCGCCGATCGGGAATGCGATCGGGGCCACCCAGCTGTTGTTGGTGATTCCTTCAGCCGCTGCGATCACGTACTCATTGGCGGGTTCTGCGAAGAACTCTTCCATGGCGCTGATGGTGCCCTGGCGCATCGGAATCTGCCCACCCACTTCGACCCAGAGCTGGTCCGCGGCGCTGCCCGTCATGTAGTCAAGGAAAGCACCGGCGGCTTCCTGCACATCACTGCCGGACCAGACACCTACTCCCCAGCCAAGGGCGGGGCTCGGTGCGTTGCCCTCGCCGTCCTGGCTTGGCCAGAGCATGAAGCCGACATTCTCGGCACCGATCTGCTGCTGCATCGTCGAAACACGCACGCTCGCGCCGGTAATCATGGCCATGCGTCCGGCAGCGTACAGTTCGTAGAGATCTTCGGCCGAGTAGTTGACGGAAGCCGGAGGCGTCGGCCCTTGTGGCGACACATATGAAGTCATCTCCTCCATTGCTGCTACCCCGGCTTCGGTCGCCCAGGCCGGTGTGCCGTCCTCGTTGAAGATGTCGGGCTGCTGCTCGAGAACGAGTGGCACATACATCTGAGGATCCGGGAAATCCGGCGAGAACTGCTGACCGAAGCCCCAGCGGGTGACAGTGCCTCCGTCATCGATGACAGTAAGCGCTTCTGCAGCTGCACGGAAGTCTGCCCAGGTATCGATTTCAGCTGCGTCGATCCCCGCTTCCTCAAAGAAGTCCTTGCGGTACAGGACGCCGATGTAGTTGCGCGAGGTGAACAGGCAGTATTGCGAGCCATCAACGTTGCACAGCTCGTAATAGCTGTCCGTGATGTCGGCACGGTAGTCATCGGTCCAGTCGTTCATGAAAAGGCCGTTGAGATCAGCCAGGGATCCGGAATCAATCACGTCGCCCAGAAGATCGGTCGAGACCCAGATGATGTCGGGGGCGTTTCCGACGCTGTGCGCAGCCAGGAACTTCGGAGTCATCTGATCCCAGACCTGCTGCTCAACCAGGATGGTGATATCCGGGTTCTCTGCCTCGAAGTCGGTGATCATCTGTGCCAGCGCCACCTCACGGGGTGCAGTGCCGGTCGGATTCAGGAAAGTCCACATCGTCACCGTCTGCTGCGCGGCGGCAGTGGACCAAAGCATCGCGGCGACGCCAAGTGCGGTCAGCAGGAACTTGAGGTTGAGTCGTTTCATTGTCTGTCTCCCTTGAACATTCTGGTGAAGTTGTCGGTTGCGGCACTGCCTCGGAGCTGGTCTTTAACTGGATCGCCTCTTCAGGACTGCCTCCCTTCCGCAACGAGTGGCTGTTTGGACAGGTCATGAACGGCATCGCTGAGTGACCGGGCAAGGTGCCCTTTGATCGCGACGCGGAAGCTGTCTTCGTTCCGGTTGCGGATGGCCCGCGTGATGGCGGCATGCTCGCGCTTCTCGCCCGCCAGGCGGTCCTTCCAGCTGGAAAGGCCGGTCTGAACCCACGCACCGACCGTGTGTTGCGCGATGCTGACATAGAGGCCGGTGAGGGCGTCGTTGCCAGCGAGTTCCACCAGTTGCAGATGAAAGCTGGCGTTCAGCTCGATGTGCTGGCGGTGATCGGCGGCGCCGTCGGTCTCGAGCTGCAGAAGGCTCTCGTCGAGCGAGTCGAGAGCACTCTCGGTCAAAGAACCCGCGCCGAGCCGTTCAATCACCAGTTCGCCAGCCGTAATCTCCAGGCCCCGGCGTACCTGCCAGAGTTCTGTTATCCGCTTGAGCGTAGGTACGGCAACTTTGTAACCACGGCGGGGCACCGCTTCCAGATAGCCCTCGGTGTGAAGTCGGGTGAACGCCTCCTTGACAGGAGTGACGCTAATCCCGAAGCGATCAGCGAGTTCAACAGGGTAAAGGCGCTCACCCGGTTTAAGGTCACCAAAGGCGATCATCTCGCGCAGTGAGTTGTAGGCCATGCTCGAGAGCTTCTCGCCGGCCTCTCCCAGCAGTATCAGAGCGTCTTCACGCATGCGCGGGACTCATACTCTTACCGAAGCGCTGCACCAGTGCATCCCAGGGAACGTCGATGCCAAGACCCGGCAGCTGCTCGAGGCTGTAACTACCGTCCTGAATCTGCGCCCGGGCACGAACATGTTCATCCCGTAACGGATTCAATAGGCGGTTGGCCTCATATACGTCGAATGTGGATGCCGCTCGACACACGTGCAGCATCGCGGTGATCCCAATACCAGTGCCGACACCGTGCGGTGCGAATGCCACGCCGTGCTCGGCAGCGAAGTCGGCGATGCGCTTACCACCAGTAATGCCACCTGCGCGTGTCACGTTCGGCTGGACGATATCGATGGCGTCACGCAGGACCGCGTTACGAACTCCGGCCACGGTGAACTCGTTCTCACCCCATGCCACCGGCATGGATACTGCCGCGCGCACAGCACGGAGGCCCTCGATGTCATTGGCTGGCACCGGCTCCTCGAACCAGCCAATATCAAGGTGGCTGATCTCACGCGCGAACGCAATCGCACCCTGCACGTCGAACCCACCGTTAGCATCAATGAGAATCCGGATGTCGCTGCCCACTTCCGCCCTTACCGCTTCGAGGTTGTCCAGGTCACGCTGGAGGTTGTCGCCGACCTTCGCCTTGATAGCCCTGAAGCCCTGATTAACGTAGTCCCGTGCGGAGCGTGCGGCTTCAGCCGGATCATCGGAGAAGGCAACGGGGCTTGAGTACGTACGAATCGAACCAACATTGCTGCCCAGCAGTTCCGCCACGGGCTTTCCTACTGCCTTGCCGGCGATGTCCCACAAAGCCATGTCAAGGGCGGAGAGCCCTTCCATTAGGGGGCCTCGACTGTGACCAAGGTTCACGAAGTAACGCTCAATCTCGTCGAAGATTGTCGCTGGATCGGTCAGGGTCTGGCCGACCACCAGCGGCCCGACGACGCTCTCGACTGCAGAGGCAGAAACAGAAGGGGACGGAATTCCGAAGGCCTCGCCGTATCCGTGCAGGCCGGTATCAGTGGTGACGCGGACAATTGTCGACTGCTGACCGATCCGTTTGAAGCGCTTGAAATGGCTGGCCGGCGTGAGGAGCTTCGGCGGTACGTTCTCAATTCCCCCGAAGATGCTGGCGAACGTGAGTGTCATCGGTAAGGCTTTTACCTCAGCTATCCGCATTGGTCCTCCTCAGGCAGAGCCGCAGAAAATCGAAAATATTAAATTCAAACTAGTGTGATGATAGTTTGTTTTTCTTGCTGAAGTCAAGGGCTGCACGTCGCTCAGCCCGGTTACTCTGTAATGGTGAACAACACAGAACACGGCAAGACCTGGGGTTTCGGCATCCTCGGCACCGGCCTGATCGCCGAGTATCACCGCCAGGCGATCGCTGCAACTGACGGCGCAGTGCTCCAAGCCGTCGGACATTACAACCCCGACAAGCTGGCGCGACTCTCGGAGCAGTTCACCGTGCCCGCTATGAGCGAAACGGAACTGCTGGTCCGCCCGGACATCGACGTCGTCATCATCTGCACGCCGAGCGGCCAGCACGCCGAACAGACTATCCGGGCCGCGGAAGCAGGCAAGCACGTGCTGGTCGAGAAGCCCATGGCGCTTTCACTGGAAGATGCTGATGCCATGATCGAAGCCTGCCGCACAGCTGGCGTGCATCTGGGAGTGTGCCTGCAACGCCGCACCGAGCCGATGTTCCAGAAGGTTCGTGCCGCGGTGGCCGCCGGCGACCTGGGCGATATCACCCTCGCGGGGCTTACCATGCCCTACTTCCGCGGTGATGCCTACTACGCGCAGGCTGACTGGCGCGGCACATGGGCCGGGGACGGTGGTGGCATCCTCATGAACCAGGGCATCCACCTGATCGACCTGCTCGTCTGGTTCCTGGGCGATCCGGAGGCAATCCAGGCTCAGGCCGCGACGCTCAAGCGGTCCGTCGAGGTGGAGGACACGATCGTAGCAACGCTGGGCTTCCCGGGCGGCGTGCTTGCGACGGTGAGTGGCACCACCACGGCCGAGCCGGGCTTTCCACACGAGCTGCGCCTCCATGGAGACCGCGGCAGTATTGTCATCAGCGGCGAAAGCGTCAGTACGTGGCAACTGCTTGATCCGAAGGCAGCCAAGGTTGAGCCTGTGGCGCCCAGCGCCAGCGAAGGTAGCGGAATGTCGGGGGATCCACGTGGCCTCAGTATCGATGGCCATGTCAAGGTGCTGCACGAGTTCGTCTCTGTACTGAACGGCCAAGGCGAGCTCAGTATCGATGGCGAGGAAGGCCGTCGCAGCCTGGCGGCTGTTGTCGGGATCTATGAGGCAGCCGGGCTCAGGTGAAGGGTGAATGCGAATTCAGGCTTTCAGTACCGGTTCATCATGAGCCTGGCGGCTGTCTACGTATCTCAGACACCATTTGATAGTATCGCGGAAAGTTTTGCGGCTCGATAGGGACGCTACTTGGGGGGCACATGACGCGCAATGGCTTGGGGATGGTCTGCTTGTTCCGGTACTGGAGACGTGGTGAACGGTGGCGCATCCACGTGCGGGATCTTTGCATCCTCAAGCGGAACACAAGGGGTCGAGATCAATCGGGTACTGGTCGACGAACACCACAGCGACCGGACTTTCCTGTGTGGACCGTTTGTTGAATAGCCCCGACCAGGTACATGCTGCGGACCTGCACGGCCTGCTGGAACAGGCGGCGTTGCTGGAGAACGAACGGGCGGCTGACTACCTGGAGCTCGCCCGCCTGGCGGCCGACATGGCCGAGGAACCCGGCGTGCCCTTGGGCGAACGGCTGCGCGCCCAGAGCGAGCTCGGTAACGCGTACCGAATCAACTCGCACTTCACGCAGGCGCTGGAAGCGCTGAACGGCGTGATAATCGCCGCCGTCGAACTTCCGGGGCGCGAGCGGAGCCAGATGCTGGCCCTAGCGCACATGCGCAGTGCGATCGTCTACGACGTGCTCAACTCGATCAGAGCCGGCCTGGAACAGCTCGAGCTGGCGAACCGCTACTACACCGAACTCGGTGACGAAGCCGGCCTCGCCAAGTCCGGCCTGGTCAGGGGCGCCCTGTACTCACGCGCCGAAGATTTCGATCACGCTGTTGAATGCTTCCTCGGCAGCCTGGCGTACTACCGGGCCGCGGGAGACAACTCGAGCGCTGCAAGTGCCCTGTCGAACCTTTGCGTGATGTACCGGATACTCGGACGAAACGACGAGGCGATCATGGCCGGCAGGGAAGCCGGCGAACTTGCCGCCAACGTGCTTGTGCGCGCCGCTGCACAAAGCAACGTGGCTTTCGCACTTGCCAATGCGGGCCGGATCGAGGAAGCGGAAGCGCAGCTGCTCGAAGGCGGCCGCCTTGTCGAAGAGATGGGCGATCCCAACTACATCATCGAGCACCAGGTGGTTCGTGCCAGTGTCGCCGAGGCAGCCGGCAGGCTGACGGAAGCCCGCGACATCCTGGAGGACGCTCTGAGTGCCGCGAGCGCAAAGGGCATCCGCCGCAACGTCATCCGTGCCCACTCCGAGCTGGTTGGCCTATACCGACAACTCGGCGACTACAGGCTGGCACTTGAGCATTTCGAGCAGTATCACGAGCTGGCCATGGCGGATGCCAAAGACCACTCGCGGCAGCAGCTCGAGCTGCACAAGTGGCACACCGAACTCGAGCAGACGCGCATTCAGGCTCAACAGGAGCGTGACCGGCGCAAGCAGCTGGCCGAGTCCCTCGCCGAACTCGGCGTGATGCACGAGCAGCTGTCAGCCCGGGCAACGAAACTGGAATGGTACAGCCATCGCGACGCGCTCACCGAACTTGCCAACCGCCGCTACTTCGATGAGCGCCTCGCACTTGAGGCCGAACGCAGTGAGCTTACGGGCGCATCGGTATCGCTCCTGATGATCGATCTGGACGACTTCAAGTCGGTCAACGACAGGTTCGGCC
>ERZ869909.2117-NODE-2117-length-14114-cov-4.305336_pt1 | contig 14114 bp, 12 predicted proteins | sample MGYA00520892_ERZ869909 | MGnify/ENA primary metagenome ERZ869909 (study PRJEB32215, sample SAMEA104723947) | bioreactor metagenome | biome: bioreactor; feature: anaerobic bioreactor; material: water | place: China | collected 2015-03-12 ... | reverse complement strand
CAGCTTGCCGTTCTGCTTGATGACCACGTCACCGTTGTCGATGTCGGAGGCGCTCTCGATCTCGTCGCCATCCAGGAAGCTGTTGTACTGGTCGCCCAGGTCGCCCGGCTCCTTGGTCACGGCGATCTTCTGGGTCAGGCCGGCACCCAGGGAGTCGGTGCGGGCGACAATGACGCCGTCCTCGACGCCGAGCTCCAGGAAGGCGTAGCGCACGGCGTTGATCTTGGCCAGGAAGTCCTCGTGGGGCACGGTGACCTTGCCATCCTGGTGGCCGCACTGCTTCTCGTCCGAGACCTGGTTCTCGATCTGGATGCAGCAGGCGCCGGCCTCGATCATCTGCTTGGCCAGCAGATAGGTCGCCTCGGCGTTGCCGAAACCGGCATCGATGTCGGCAATGATCGGCACCACATGGGTCTCGTGGTTGTCGATCTTCGCGATGAGCTCTTCGGCGCGGGTGCTGTCGCCTGCCTTCTGTGCCTCTTCCAGGTCGCGGAACAGGTGGTTGAGCTCCCAGGCGTCGGCCTGACGCAGGAAGGTGTAGAGCTCTTCGATCAGGCCTGACACGGTGGTCTTTTCGTGCATGGACTGGTCGGGCAGCGGACCGAACTCACTGCGCAGGGCGGCGACCATCCAGCCGGAGAGATAGAGATAGCTGCGCTTGGTGGTGCCGAAGTGCTTCTTGATGGAGATCAGCTTCTGCTGGCCAATGAAACCGTGCCAGCAGCCCAGGGACTGGGTGTACTGGGCGGTGTCGGCGTCATAGGCGGCCATGTCCTCGCGCATGATCTTGGCGGTGTACCTGGCGATGTCCAGGCCGGTCTGGAAACGGTTCTGAGCACGCATCCGGGCAACATTCTCGGGGCTGATGCTCGCCCACTTGCCTTGCTGGGCTTCGCGCAGTTGAGCCAGAGCCTTGATGTCATCTTTGTAGGACATGGGTACCATCCTTCCGATCAGGGGTGTAGTGATCGGCCTCGACTGCCGTATGAGGCGTATCGCTGCCTTGTCGATCGCTCGCTTGCGGCATCTTGCCGGGAGAAAACCGGCTCATGCTGCAACTGCGAAGTGATATCAGGTTCTACCAGGGAAGGTGAGAAGTCTCTACGGCCTTGGTCGAACCGATCACGAAAAGAAAACGCATGCTGGTGTCGCCAAGATATGGTGATTACCGAACGTTCGTTTTAATTTCGTCTTGGTACCACTATGCGCCATGAGCCGGGGGGATCGCAATTGACACTTGGGGGGAGAGAGGGTTGTAACTCGACTACAAGAGCCGCAGGGAGGGAGCGATTCCTGTAGTCGAATTCCGGCCTGCTGTCTGGCCGTCATGGATGGGTCAGCGTAGTGTCAGGCGCATGTTGCGATGCGGAATACCCGCATCCATGAACTCGTCACCGCAGATGGTAAAGCCAAGGCGCTCATAGAAGTCGAGGGCGTGGGTCTGGGCGGCAAGTTCGACCTGGTCATGGCCCGAATGGCGAGCCGCCTCGATGGCGGCTTCCATCAGCGCTACGCCGATGCCGAGCCCGCGGGCTTCGCTCAGCACGGCGACACGGCCGATATGCCCATCGGGTAGCAGCCTGGCGGTGCCCAGGGGAATCTCATGGCGCAGGGCAAGAAAATGGCGGCACTCGGCGTCGCGCCCGTCCCACTCCTCTTCCAGCGGGACCTGCTGCTCCTCGATGAACACCACGCGGCGTATCTCGGAGGCGAGCTCGCCCAGCTGATCCCAGTTGCCATCCAGTATCTCGATATCGGCCATGCTATCGCTCCTCCTCGTACTCCTCCGCCCAGCCTAGGCTGCCCGCATCAAGCAGGGCGACGAGCAGGTCGGCCGCGCCTTCATGCTTAAGCAGGTCGGCATCGAGGGGGGTGCCATCGGCCAGGGCGCGAGCCAGTGGCGGGGGGCAGTCGACCCCGTCGCCGTCGACAAAGAGTGTTGTCCGGTCACCGTCTGTCCTCCAGGCGAAGCGTGAGCCGGGGCTGCGGGCCAGCTCCTCGCCTTCTTGTAGCGCAGCAACAAGATCCTCGATCTCGGTGGGCTCTTCATTGGGCACGAGCTGGTCGACGTACTTGGGTTGCGTCATGACACGACCGAACCACTGTGCAAGCTGAACCGGGTCGTCCAGCGTGTCGAGAATCAGCGTGCGCATGCGGGAGATGGCGGCATCGTCGAGTTCCGCCGGGTCGTCGGGAGTGGCCATCCCCGCATCCGAATAGCGCAGAGAGGCAGGCAGTTGCTCCCCCAGATAATCGGCAAAGGAGGTGATTGCCTCGTCCACCGAGGGTGCACGAAAGCCCACCGAGAGGGTCATGCAGTCATCGGATTCGCTGACCCCGTGATGGGCCCAGGCCGGCGGCAGATAGAGCATGTCGCCCGGTTCGAGTATCCAGTCGTCCCCTGGCGCCACATCGAAGCGCTCGAGAATGCGCAGATCGATGCCATCGAGAATGGGGGCATCGTCGGCAACCTTGCCGCCCAGTTGCCAGCGTCGCTGCCCGCTGCCCTGGAGCAGGAAGACATCGTACTGGTCGACGTGGGGGCCGACGCTGCCACCCGGCGGGGCGTAGCTGATCATGATGTCGTCGAGTCGCCAGCGCGGCAGGAAGTCGAAGTGCTCGAGCAGTTCCGCCACCTCGGGGACGTAGTGGTCTACCGCCTGCACCAGCAGCGTCCAGTCGCGCTCGGGTAGCCGCGAGAAGGTGGCCTCGTCGAAGGGGCCGTGGCTCACCTGCCAAGGCCCGTCGGCGCCGTGCTCCTCTACCAGGCGTGCCTCGACACCCTCCTCGCAGGCGAGCCCGGCAAGCTCATCGGGGTCCAGCGGGCATTCAAGGTCGGGAAAGGCACCGCGGATCAGCAGCGGCCTGCGCTGCCAGTAATCGCGCAGGAACTCGGCGGCGGAGAGGCCGCCGAGCAGGGTAAGGGGCGTATCACTCGCCATGCTGTTTTCCTCGAGAAAGCTCATCGGTTGGCACCGGGTACCCACAGCACGTCGCCCGTGCCATTGTCGTTGGCCTTGCGGGCCGCAACGAACAGCAGATCGGAAAGCCGATTCATGTAGCGCAGCACCTCGGGATTCACCGCCTGGTCGACCATCAGCTGCGTGACCAGGCGCTCGGCGCGGCGGGCAACGGTGCGGGCCAGGTGGAGATGGGCGGCCAGCGGGGTCCCCCCTGGCAAGATGAACGAGCGCAGGCTGGCGAGATCGGCGTTCATGGCATCGATCTGCCGCTCCAGGAAGTCCACCTGGGTTGCCGTGACCCGAAGGGGCGGGTACTTCGGTGCTTCCTGCTCCGGCGTGCAGAGGTCGGCACCCACGTCGAACAGGTCGTTCTGCACGGTGGCAAGCACCTGCTGCAGCTCGCCTTCGGCATGCAACTGGGCCAGGCCAATGGTGGCATTGGTCTCATCCACGGTGCCGAAGGCTTCCACGCGGCGGTCGTGCTTGGCCACGCGACTGCCGTCGCCGAGCCCGGTGTCGCCCTTGTCTCCGGTACGGGTGTAGATCCTGTTGAGTTTGACCACCGCTCGCCTCCGATAAACCGTTGCAACCGCCTCAGAGCCTTCTGGCCTGCTCCTCGGCATTTCCGATATAGGTGCCCGGTGTCAATGCCTTGAGCTCGCGCTTGACCTCAGGCGGCAGTTCCAGCGTATCGATAAAGGCGGCAAAGCCGGCCTGGTCGATGCGCTTGCCCCGGGTCAGCTCCTTGAGCTTCTCGTAGGGCTTCTCGATGCCGTAGCGACGCATCACCGTCTGGATCGGCTCGGCGAGAACTTCCCAGCTGGCATCAAGGTCCTCGGCCAGGCGCGCGGGGTTGGCCTCGAGCTTGGAGATACCCTTGAGTGCCGCCTGGTAGGCGATCAGCCCGTAGGCCAGGCCCACGCCCAGGTTGCGCAGTACCGTGGAGTCGGTGAGGTCACGCTGCCAGCGTGAAATCGGCAGTTTTTGCGCCAGGTGGCCGAGTACGGCGTTGGCCAGGCCCAGGTTGCCCTCGGAGTTCTCGAAGTCGATGGGGTTGACCTTGTGGGGCATGGTCGAGGAGCCGATTTCGCCCTCGACGGTGCGCTGCTTGAAGTAGCCCAGCGAGATGTAGCCCCAGACGTCGCGGTCGAAGTCGATCAGGATGGTATTGAAGCGGCACACCGCATCGAACAGCTCGGCGATATAGTCGTGTGGCTCGATCTGGGTGGTGTAGGGGTTGAAGGTCAGCCCCAGGCCCTCGACGAAGGTGCGGGCGTTGGACTCCCAGTCCACCTTCGGGTAGGTGGCCAGGTGGGCGTTGTAGTTGCCCACCGCACCATTGATCTTGCCCAGGATCTCGACGCTCTCGATCTGCTTGAGCTGGCGGCGCAGGCGATAGGCGACGTTGGCCATCTCCTTGCCCAGTGTCGTCGGGCTCGCCGTCTGGCCGTGGGTGCGCGAAAGCATCGGCTGGGCGGCGTGCTCATGGGCCAGGCGTGCCACTTCGTCTGCGACCTGGTGCATCACCGGCAGCAGGCTCTTCAGTCCATCGGCGAGCATGACCCCGTAGGAGAGGTTGTTGATGTCCTCGCTGGTGCAGGCGAAGTGCACGAACTCGGTGACGGCATGCAGCTCCGGCTGGCCCTCGATCTTCTCCTTGATGAAGTACTCCACCGCCTTGACGTCGTGGTTGGTGGTGCGCTCGATGGTCTTGATGCGTTCGGCGTCATTCAGGGAGAAGTTGCGCAGCAGGGCATCGAGAAAGGCGGTGGCTTCGGCAGACAGCGGGGGCACCTCGGTGATCCCGGGCTGCTCGGCCAGGCGCTGGAGCCAGCGGACCTCGACGACGACCCGGGCGCGGATCAGGCCAAATTCGCTGAAGTGTTCGCGCAATACCTCGGCCTTGCTGCCGTAACGGCCGTCGACGGGTGAGAGGGCAGTGAGTGCGGAGAGGGGCAGGGGTGCGGCTTGCATGGTCGGGTTTCCGGTACGGTGGCAAAGGAAGAGGGAAGCGGGCAATCAGCCCAGTTGATCCAGAGTGTTCTTCAGGGCGCCGCGTTGGAAGACCAGCTTCCAGCGTCGCCCGCCCTGCTGGTGCCAGAGCAGGGCGAAACGAATGCCGGCGAGCAGGATGGCGCGCACTCGCTCCGGCATCATGCGGGTCTGCAGCAGGGAGGGGTCGCCCTGCACCACGATGCGGGTCTTCAGCGTCGAGAGCGTTTCCTGATAGGCCTCACCGAGGCTGGCAATGACATTCTCGTGGGTGGCGCCGAAGTGCTCGGCCTGTCCCTGTATGCGGGTCAGGCTCTGGCCCAGCCCCGCCATCATGTCGTCATCCTGGCGCAGCTTGTTCATCAGCAGCAGCAGTGTGAAGCCGTAGCGCAGCACCACCGGGTTGGACTGCTTGCGTCCCACTACCGACTCAAGCACATCGAGGCCGCGACGCAGGTTGTTGGGGTGGCCGCCGTAGATGGCCTCGAAGCTTTCCGGGTTGGTGTCCAGGGTGGCGCGAATCAGGGTTTCCCAGGCGCGCGGCTCCACCTGGCCGGTGCGCGCCAGTTCATCGACCAGGCTGGCGGCCTGGAACACGCCGGCCAGTGCCAGGGCCTGACGGGCAGTGGGTGAATCCGGGCTTCGGTGGATCGGGGTTGCAGTCATGCGGCAGGCTCCGTGGCTTTCCAGGTGGTGCGGATCACGCCGCCGCCGAGGCAGATGTCGCCGTCGTAGAGTACCAGCGATTGCCCGGGGGTGACGGCACGCTGAGGGTCGTCGAAGTGCACTTCCACGCCGCCGTCGGTGAGGGTCTGCATCCTGCAAGGCACATCGACCTGCCGGTAGCGGGTCTTGGCGGTGTAGCGTCCTTCTCCTGCCGGGGGCTCGCCGGCGACCCAGTCCATCGCTTCGGTAGCCAGGCTGTCGCTGTACAGCAGCGGATGGTGCTTGCCTTGCACGGCGACCAATACGTTTCGCTCCAGATCCTTGGCAGCCACGTACCAGGGTTCCTCGGGATAGTCGGCGAGCCCGCCGATACCGAGCCCCTGGCGCTGGCCGAGGGTATAATACATGAGGCCCATATGCTCGCCGATGACGTCGCCCTCGGGGGTCTCGATCACCCCCGGCTGTGCCGGCAGGTACTGCTGCAGGAAGTCGCGGAAGCGACGCTCACCGATAAAGCAGATGCCGGTGGAGTCCTTCTTCTTCGCCGTGGCAAGCCCGTGACGCTCGGCGACGGCACGCACTTCGGGCTTTTCCAGTTCGCCTACCGGAAACAGGGTGCGGGCGATGGCGGCCTCGGGTACGGCATGCAGGAAGTAGCTCTGGTCCTTGTTGACGTCAATACCCTTGAGCAGGCGCGGACGGCCTTCACGGATCCCCTGGCGAACATAGTGGCCGGTAGCGATCTTCTCGGCACCGAGCATCTCGGCGTACTCGAGGAACACCTTGAACTTGATTTCCCGATTGCACAGGATATCCGGATTGGGGGTGCGCCCGGCCTGGTACTCGGCCAGGAAGTGTTCGAAGACGTTATCCCAGTACTCGGCGGCGAAGTTGGCGGTATGCAGCCGGATGCCGAGCTTCTGGGAGACGGCTTCGGCATCCGCCAGGTCGGCCTTGGCGGTGCAATACTCGGTGCCGTCGTCCTCGTCCCAGTTTTTCATGAACAGGCCTTCGACCTGATACCCCTGCTCAAGCAGCAGCAGGGCGGAAACGGAGGAGTCGACGCCGCCGGACATGCCGACGATCACCTTGCCTGGGGTGGCGGTCATGGGCGCTCTCGGATTGAATGGGTCGCAAATGGGCGGAGATTATACCTTATCTTGCCGGGAGGCTTCGACCGTCGACCGCTACGGACAGCAGCGGCAAGGACGCAAAGCGTATTGACCGGTCGGCCAGTTAGTATTAAGTTGCCAGTATGAACAAACCAGCGACGACACGTGATCCCGAACAGACCCGGCTGCGCATTCTCGATGCGGCGGAGGCCCTGTTCGTGGAGCAGGGTTTCTCCGCGGTCAAGCTGAGCGCGCTGGCGCGGTCGGCGGGCGTTACCAAGAGCCTGATCCATCACCACTTCGGCAGCAAGGAGCAGCTGTGGGAAGCGGTCAAGAACCGTGCCTTCGAGCGCTACTTCACGGCTCAGATGGCGATGCTGGAGGAGGCTGGCGAGCCCAACGCCGCGCTGCTACGCAGTTCGGTGGAAGCCTACTTCTACTTCCTGCGCGACAACCCCGGTGTCGTGCGGCTATTTGCCTGGACCCACCTGGAAGGGGATAGCCACTGCAGCGAGCTCGACAACCAGCTCGTCGCGGCGGGGGCCGAGTGGGTGCGCCAGACCCAGATGCGAGGTCTGTTGCGCCAGGATATCAATCCCACCCATGTGATCGCCGTCTTCGTGATGACCTGTACCCAGTGGTTCGAGGCCAAGTGTCATCATCAACATTGGCCGGGCATGGGAACTGACGAGGCGTTCCTTGAGGATTTCCTGAAGGTCTTCATGGAGGGCGTCCTGCCCCGCGATTGATTTTTGCGTCGATAACTGACTGGTCGGCCAGTTTGTTGAATGAGGAAAACAACAAGATGATTCATAGCCGAAAAGTGGGTCTGGCAATGGTCGTGTCAGGTCTGCTGGTGTTGTTGGGGGGCTGCGATATGGCGCCGGCAGGCAGTGAGGCGACGAAAGCGACAGTCGATATTAGGGCGGCCGTGCGCGTCAGCCCGGTGCGCAACAATGCTACCGAAGAGCGACTGCGCTTCCCCGGTATCGTGCGCCCGAGGGAGCGGGTGTCGCCGGCTTTCCTGCATGCGGGGGTGCTCCGGGAGCGACTCGTGGAGCGTGGCCAGCGCGTCGAGAAGGGTGAGCCCCTGGCGCGACTGCATAGCCCCGCCCTGGAACCTGCCTTGGCCGGTGCCGAGGGGCGAGTGAGGGAGCTTGACGCCCATCTCGCCAGGCTGGGAAGGGATGTGGAGCGGGCCCAGGCGCTGCGCGAACGGAACCTGGTTGCCCAGGAGGAGCTGGACCGGCTGGTGTCGGAACGGGAGGCCACCGCCCAGGCTCGGGAGCAGGCGGTGGCCTCCCGTGCCGATGCCCGGGCCCAGGTCGACGAGATGACGTTGCGGGCTCCCTTCGCGGCCCAGGTGGCCGACCTGTTCGTGGAGCCGGGCGACTTCGTTGCCGCCGGTGAGTCGGTGCTGGCGCTTTCCGGTCTCGATGGCCTGGAAGTGACGATTCGTGTCCCTGTGATGCTCGGCAACCGGCTGGCCCCAGGGATGGAGGCTCAGGTGTCGCCGGTACTGCATGAAGGGCGCTTCCAGGGACTTATCAGCAGCGTCGGAAGAGCCGATACGGCGCTGGTGCCGGTAGTAGTCGAACTCGATTCGACCCCGAGGCTGGCCCCTGGAGAGTCGGTGCAGCTATACCTTTCCGTTCCTCAGACGCCATCGCTGCAGGTGCCGCTCGCGGCGGTGCAGGATCCCGGGGGGGATGCGCCCTATGTGCTTGCCCTCACGGATGACGAGACCGTGCAGCGGGTAGCGGTGTCGCCGGGACGGTTGGAGAACGACTGGGTGACCATCGAGGCTCCGCTTTCTCCCGGCGATCGGGTGGTGGTGGCGGGCCAGGGGCGCCTCCAGCAAGGCGATAGCGTGCGGGTACTGCCATGAAGTGGCTGCACGCGACACTGCACTTTAAACGCCTGGTTTTGACCGTGACAGCACTGCTGGCGCTGATCGGGCTGGCCGCCTGGCTAGCCATGGATCGTCAGGAGGACCCCTTCTTTCCCTACCGCTTCGGCCAGGTGCTGGTGCCCTATCCCGGCGCGGAGCCGGAACAGGTCGAGCGCCTGGTACTCAATGCGCTGGAAGAGGAGCTGGCCCAGGTCGAGGAGGTCAACGAACTCATCGGCACGGCGCGGCTGGGGGTGGCGCATGTCACCATCGAGATGCACGAGCATGTCTATGACACCGACGCCGCCTGGGAGCAGATCCGCATTGCGGTGAACCGGGCGTCGCGGAAATTTCCCGACGGGGCGGGTGACGCCGAGATCAGCGATCGGGATTCCGACGCCCACGGCATCGTGCTGTCGGTGACCGGCTCCGCTGATCTGCTCGAACTGCGCGATGCGGCCGAGCGGCTGCGGCGGGATCTGTTTCGGCTCAAGGACATAGCGCGCATCGACCTGCTCGCCGATCCCGGGCAGCAGGTCATCGTCAGCTGGGACGATGCACTGGCCGAGCTGACCGGACTCGATGCCCGGGCGCTGGGCGATCAGTTGGCCGCCCGTAACCTGACTTCCGCGGGGGGCAGCCTCTCCAGCGGCGGTCGCTCGGTGGTGCTCTATCCGGTGACGGAGTTTGGCAGCCTCGAGGATCTGGCCATGACGCCGATTCGCACGCGCCGTGGCGACGTCATTCCGCTGGGCGAGCTGGCCGATGTGCGCCTGACGCCAACGGAGCCCGCCACCGAGCGCATCTGGCATGATGGTGAACCCGCCGTTGCACTGGGAATCATTCTTTCCAACGAGCGGGTCAACGCCGTCCGTTTCGGTGAATCCCTGCGTTCTCTGCTCGACGAGATGCGCCCCGCCTATGCGCCGCTGCAGATTCAGGAGATGTTCTACCAGCCCCGTTGGGTGGAGCAGCGGTTGGCCGAACTCGGTTTCTCGCTGCTGCTGGGCATTTCCATTCTCGGCGTCCTGCTGTTTCTGACCATGGGTTTGAGGCTGGGATTCGCGGTGATGTTGATCGTGCCGCTGGTCACCTTTTCGGCCCTGGCCATCTATGCCATGGGGGGCGGCATCCTACATCAGATCGCCGTAGCCGGCATGGTGATTGCCTTGGGCATGCTGGTGGATAACGCCATCGTCATGGTGGAGAACCTGCAGTGGCATCGCGACCAGGGGCTCTCGGCATCGGAGGCCGTGTCGCGCTCGGTGCGGGAGCTTGCCGCGCCGCTACTGGCGGCTACCGGTACCACTCTGGCCGCCTTCGTGCCGCTGCTGCTCTCCAGTGGCAATACCGCCGACTTCACTCGGGCGATTCCGGTGATGGTGATGCTGACCCTGGTGGTCAGCTATCTCTATGCCGTCTTCGTCACCCCCGTCTTCGCCGCTGCCATTCTCAAGCCTGGCGGGGGCTCGCAGCGAAGCAGCCTGGCAGGCGTCGGCAGGCGGGTGGGGCGCTTCGCCGTGCGCTGGCCCGGGAGCGTACTCGCCGGTGCCGTAGCCCTGCTGGTGGGGGCGCTGGCCATGGTGCCACTGCTCAACCATGATTTTTTCCCAGATACCGATCGCAACCAACTGGTCATCGACTTGCACTTCGCCGAGGGTACGCACCTTGATTACACCGCCCATGAGGCGAGCGTTCTAGCCGCGGATCTGCGTGGGCGCCCTGCGGTGACAGGGGTGCACCTCTTTGCCGGCTTCAGCGGTCCGCGGTTCTACTACAACCTGGTCGAGCAGCCCCGTCAGGCGCACCTGGCCCGGCTGGTCGTCGAGGCGGAGCATGCCGACGATCTGGTCGCGCTGATGGCGTGGGTGCGGGCCGTTACCCCGGAGCGGCTGCCGGAGGCCGATGTAGTGGCGCGACGCCTGGGGCAGGGGCCGCCCGTCACGGCCCCTGTGGAGATTCGCGTCTTTGCCGAAGAGCGGAGCCGGCTCGCCGAAGGCACTGAACGCATCCTGGCATTGGTGCGCGGCACCGAAGGCGCGCGCGATGCGCGGCATACCCTGGGCGAAGGGCTGCCTACGCTGCAGCTGGAAGTGGACGATGCCCGTGCCGGCGAGTTCGGCCTGTCGCGGCGCGAGGTCGCCATGGCGGTGGCGGGCGCCAGCCGCGGCATCGAGGTGAGTACCTGGCGCGCCGAGCGCGAGCCAGCGCCGTTGCTGATTCGTTCGCCGGAGGGCGAGCGTTTCCCGCTATCCGCCCTCGAAGGGCTACGCCTGACTGCCGACAACGGCGACTCGGTGCCTCTCGGCGAGGTCGCCGTGCTGCGCACGACATGGCAGCCGGCAGTGATCCAGCATCGCGGCCTGCGCCGCATGACCACCGTGCTGGCTGAAGTGGCGGACGGCCAGACCTATGCCGGTGTGCTGGACGGGCTGCTGCCGCGCCTGGCGGAACTCGAGCTACCCGAGGGAGTGACCTACGTGGTGGGTGGGGCGGCCGAATCGGCGGGGGATGCCAATACAGCGCTGTTCCAGACCCTGCCGTTCGGCATCCTGCTGCTGGTCGTCTTCCTGCTGGCGCAGTTCAATTCCTTTCGTCAGTTGGGCATCGTATTGACCACCGTGCCACTGGCGGCCATCGGCGTGATTCCCGGCCTGTGGCTGACCGGACAGCCCTTCGGCTTCACCGCCATGCTGGGCGTCGTCGCCCTGGTGGGAATCGTGGTCAATAATGCCATCGTGCTGATCGACGTGATGAATACCAATTGCAGGCAGGGCATGCCGCTGGATGATGCGATCGTCGGGGCGGTTGCTCGGCGGACTCGGCCGGTGCTGCTCACCACCGCCACCACCGTTGCCGGCCTGGTTCCCCTGACCCTGACCCAGTCGACGCTATGGCCGCCGATGGCCTGGGCGATCATCTCGGGGCTCGTCGCCTCGACCCTGCTCACGCTATTGGTGATTCCGTCGCTCTATCGGCTGGTCATGAAATGGTGAGCGCAGCCATCGAGAAGGGTCAGCGTTCATGGATGACGTCCATGGGGTAGAAGCGGCTGGCCAGGGCGTCGCGTATGCGGCGCAGAACCAGGGGGCTTCTCAGGCGCCCCTGTCGATCCAGCGCTTCGACCTCCTCCAGGGTAAGCCAGTGCACGGCAATGATCGCCGGGTCGAGCTTATTACCCAGGTGGGCCAGGGCCATGCCGAAGAAGCCGTGGCTGTGAAAGGTCTGTCCGTCGGGCGCTTCGTAGACATACAGCCCCAGGTAGTCGGTGATACCGACCTGCCAGGCGCTCTCCTCGCGCAGTTCGCGCAGGGCGGCTTCGCGGATGCGCTCACCGGGCTCGAGATGGCCGGCGGGCTGGTTGAAAAGCGTCTGTCCGCCGTTCGGGGCTTCTTCCACCATCAGGAAGCAGCCGGCGCGTTCCACCACGGTGGCCACGGTGACATGCGGTTGCCAGCGGCTCATCTGTGACCTCCTTTGGGGCGCGGTGAGCGCCGTGATGCGGTGCGTGGGGCGTGCAGCACAGTTCGACGCCATTCTCCCGGCGCCAGGCCGTCGAGCTGCCACGGGCCGATGGCGACGCGCACCAGTCGCAGGGTGGGATGACCGATGTGGGCCGTCATGCGACGAACCTGGCGGTTGCGTCCTTCGCTGATGGTCAGCTCCAGCCAGCTGGTCACCGGGTGGCGCCTCGGGTCCACCGGCGGCGTGCGTGGCGGTAGCCCGCTCTCGTCCAGTCGTCGCACCCTGGCCGGCCGCGTCATGCCATCCTTCAATTTTACGCCATTGCACAGTGCCTGCAGGGCGGTATCGCTCGGCCGGCCCTCCACCTGCACCCGATAGGTCTTGGGCTGCTTGTGGCGGGGGTCGCTGATGCGGTGTATCAGCGCACCGTCATCGGTGAGCAACAGCAATCCTTCGGAGTCGTAATCGAGGCGACCGGCGGCATAGACACCCGGCACGTCGAGCACGTCCGCCAGGGTGGCGCGCCGCTCACCGCCGACTGCCCCATCAGCCTCGGTCGGGCGGTCGGTGAACTGGGAGAGCATGCGGTAGGGCTTGTGCAGCAGATAGAGAAAGCTCATTCGACCAAGGTCTTGCTACCATAGATTGTCGACAAATATTTGGGCAAGCCTACTCCGACTGTCCGGGTGAATGCTATACTCCGCGCTCCACTGAATAGACCAGACAGGGGAGTTCTCAATGGGGTTCCAGAAAATTGTCGTACCTGAAGGCGGCGAAAAGATTACCGTCAACGCTGACAACACCCTGAACGTGCCGAACGAGCCGATCATCCCGTTCATCGAGGGTGACGGCATCGGTGTCGACGTGACGCCAGCGATGAAGATTGCCATCGATTCAGCCGTACAGCACGCCTACAACGGCGAGCGCAAGATTCACTGGATGGAAGTCTATGCCGGTGAGAAGGCCACTCAGGTCTACGATGCCGATACCTGGCTCCCGGAAGAGACCCTGGAAGCCGTCAAGGACTACGTGGTTTCCATCAAGGGCCCGCTGACCACCCCCGTTGGCGGTGGCATTCGCTCCCTGAACGTCGCCCTGCGCCAGAAGCTCGACCTCTACGTCTGCCAGCGTCCGGTGCGTTGGTTCGAGGGCGTGCCTAGCCCGGTGAAGAAGCCTGGCGACGTCGACATGGTCATCTTCCGCGAGAATTCTGAAGATATCTATGCCGGCATCGAGTGGAAGGCCGGTTCCGCCGAAGCCGACAAGGTCATCAAGTTCTTCCGCGAAGAGATGGGTGTCACCAACATCCGCTTCCCGGAAAACTGTGGTATCGGCGTCAAGCCGGTCTCCGTGGAAGGCACCAAGCGACTGGTGCGCCAGGCCCTGCAGTACACCGTGGACAACGATCGCGAGTCGCTGACCCTGGTGCACAAGGGCAACATCATGAAGTTCACCGAAGGTGCCTTCAAGGACTGGGGATACGAGATTGCCAAGGATGAGTTCGGCGCCGAACTGCTCGACGGCGGTCCCTGGATGCAGTTCAAGAATCCCAAGACCGGCAAGAACATCGTCGTCAAGGACGTCATCGCAGACGCCATGCTGCAGCAGATTCTGCTGCGTCCGGCCGAGTACGACGTCATTGCCACGTTGAACCTCAACGGCGATTATCTGTCTGATGCTCTTGCGGCAGAAGTGGGTGGCATCGGTATCGCGCCGGGTGCCAACCTCTCCGACACCGTGGCCATGTTCGAGGCGACCCACGGCACCGCGCCGAAGTACGCCGGTCAGGACAAGGTCAATCCGGGGTCGCTGATCCTTTCCGCCGAGATGATGCTGCGTCATATGGGCTGGGTCGAGGCAGCGGATCTGGTCCTCAAGGGCATGGAAAAGGCGATCTCCAAGGGCGAGGTCACCTATGACTTCCATCGCCTGATGGACAATGCCAAACTCCTTAAGTGCTCCGAGTTCGGCCAGGCCGTCGCCGACAACATGTAAGCGGCTCGGCGAGCATCCGGGGCCCTCGTC
>ERZ869909.2116-NODE-2116-length-14116-cov-3.735950_pt1 | contig 14116 bp, 11 predicted proteins | sample MGYA00520892_ERZ869909 | MGnify/ENA primary metagenome ERZ869909 (study PRJEB32215, sample SAMEA104723947) | bioreactor metagenome | biome: bioreactor; feature: anaerobic bioreactor; material: water | place: China | collected 2015-03-12 ... | reverse complement strand
GCATCACGGCGCGTCGAACAGCCTTCGCTGTTCGAACTGGGAGGCTAAGTTGAAGGAATAATGAAGAAATGAAATTATTCTATTGCCTCCTCGGTGTCATATAACGTAATTTCTATCGATGCGATTTTACGTTGTTGAAAATAGGCGCGCACTTCAGATAAACCCAATCAGTATTGGGTTTCTGGTTGCTGATAACTGGAACGATTGGTTCAAATATCAAACTCTATACAGACTGATCATATTTGACGAAAATAGTGTGGAATCTGAAATTGGTGATATAAAAATCGGCCAGTTTGGATGGGCAGAAGATCAAAGCAGGCCTTTGCTAAACTCCGAGTTTGAAAAAATAGGAGATCAATTTTTCTCACTTGGACAAGATGATAGTTATTATGAAAACTTGAAGTTGCTCGGTGATGAAATAAGGCAGCAGGTTCTTGTTTCGTTGAATGATCTTGCGCTGAATGAAAATCTATATCAACGCGCGCTCGAAGAGGACGTGACCCGAACTTCGCTATTGAGATCGGTTAGCGAGAGCTCTGTGACCGGCCAATTCCGCCGTATTGCTCAGGGAGGAGCCCGCCTAACCGCTTACTCTTTCGAATATACCCCCAAGCAACGCGTGGAGGGTATTGATGCTCCCCCGCCTGTGCTTTCGTTTGACGTTACACCTGAATCTCAACCTCCAACTAATATCCACGTTCTAATTGGCAGGAACGGCGTCGGAAAAACATATCTTCTTCAGGGGATCACGAGCGCAATCGTGGGATACAACCCCGACCCTGCAGCGCCAGCAGGAGAGATAAGCTTCTTTGATCTCAACCCATTCGATGAGGTCCGTTTTGCCAGCCTCATCTCAGTAACCTTCAGTGCGTTTGATCCATTCCAGCCTCTTCCAGAGCCCAAAGATAAGACTACGTCGTTTAGATACTATTATGTTGGTCTTAAGCATAAAACGCTGGATGGCGAAGGACGGGAACGCCCTCCAAAAACACCCGAACAGTTAGGGCGAGAATTTAGCGATAGTGTGAGAATCTGCCTTCAAGGCTCCCGGTTGCATCGATGGTCCAGCGCTTTGGAGCTTTTGGAATCTGATCCGATTTTCCGCCAAGCTGAAGTGCAATCAATTATTGATTTGGCCAATGAACAAGGGCCAGATGTCGCGAAGAATAAAGCTTTAGAAATATTCAGACGCCTAAGCTCCGGACACAAAATCGTTCTCCTCACCCTTACAAGGCTAATCGAGACCGTAGAAGAAAAGTCTGTCGTAGTGATAGATGAACCGGAAGCCCATTTACACCCACCGCTATTATCAGCATTTATTCGAGCGCTTTCAAATTTACTGACTGATAGAAACGGCGCAGCTATCATCGCGACTCATTCTCCAGTCATACTCCAAGAGGTTCCGAAATCCTGTGCATGGATCGTGGATCGCAGTGGTCCGCTTCATAAGTTCAGCCGACCGGACGTCGAGACATTCGGGGAGAATGTTGGCGTACTGACTCGCGAAGTTTTCCAACTCGAGGTGACGCACTCAGGCTTTCACCGTTTGCTACGCGAAGCGGTGTCAAAGAACCGAAGTTACGAAGACGTTCTCGGAGCTTTTTCCGGCAATCTGGGTGCTGAAGCAAAGGCCATTGTGCGGGCCCTTCTCGCGAACGACGAGGCAGGGTGAGAATGATCGGCCTTCCAAAACCAAACCTCGATCCAGGTGACGTATTTGATCAGTGCATTAGCAGGGTTCGAAATCCTCAGATGAAAGCCAACCTCCGTCAAATTCGGCAGGCTATCGTCGATGCCAGTGACCACTACGATCAATGCGGACACGCTCACCGGCTAAATGAGGTGCCACGCAGTGGCGACATAGGAGATGTGCCAGCGGCCGAGATGGTGACGACATATCAATCCCGAATGGTCAAAGACGGCCAGCCAGGGCGCCCGATTTATGACCGGCTCCGTCTCTCTAGCCCCAACCGGAGATGTCCACTGTGCAATCAAAGGGCCGTCACGACATTGGATCACTTTCTTCCGAAAGAGAACTTTTCAGCCCATGCGGTCAATCCATGGAATTTAGTTCCGAGTTGCTCAGACTGTAATAAATTAAAATTGGCTGTATCAGCAGATGCCCCGGAAGGTCTGTTGCTTCACCCCTATTACGATGACGTTTCTGACGAACGCTGGCTTTTTGCTGCGGTTGAGCAAAGTGAACCTGCGGTAACGAAATTTGAAATTCGTGTTCCAGTTAATATGCCTGCTGATATCGCTCCTCGTATTGAACGTCAGTTTCAACTTCTTGGACTGGGCGAACTCTATTCAACTATGGCTGCAAATGAGCTCGTTTCCAGGCGATACAGGCTGGCCGAACTACTTCGCGATTCGGACCCAGAGGAAGTTCGAGAGTACCTTTCAGATGAAGCTCGCTCAGCGGGGCACGCTGACAACAATTCTTGGATTTTCTCGACTCTTGAGGCTTGGAGCGAGTCTGACTGGTTCTGCCAAGGCGGATTTTCTCACACAGGATAAAGCTCGTCCGAATTGTCGCCGTCTCACTCATCGCTGGTTTGCACAATCTTATATCCGCGATTGCGTCAACTCGGGCGTAGGCGACAGTCCTAGCCCGAGGCGAAGCTACTACAGCGCGTCGAACAGCGAAGGCTGTTCGAATTCGGTCTGGATCTTCAACCAGTGAGGCGCGTAGGCCTCACGCTTGATCCAGGCCAGCACATAGGCCTCCGGACCGCCAGCTTCTTCGATGATGGACGGGTGTATGAAGTGCGAGCGATAGCCGGTCTCGGTGATCGGCAAAGCTGCACGTTCCGGCGCGATCGTCTGAATGTTCAGATGAGCGACATGATACTGGACATCAGGATCGTCTTGCCGGCGGTTTAGCCAATCGGGCTCATAACGCACCTCGATACGGCGGTCTTCCCATACGATGATATGGGTCTCGAAGTGACGGGGGCTCATGCGAGCCTCCCGTCGTGATCGGCGAGTTGCATCTCGGGAGTGATGCTCACGAAGAGCGGGCGGATGATAACCTCGCCGTCAGTTTCTTCGACGACTGCGATGGCGGAAGCCGGTTCTCCGTTCACAAAGCAGGAGACAAGGGCGAAGTTTGCGAAGGCTCCGGAAAGCAGCGCGTTGAAAGCGCTGCGATGCTCGAAGCGGATATTGGTCGAACGGCTCATTTGCGGCCTCCTGTCACAGAGGATTTCGCGGGAGCGGAAGCGGATGCTTCCTTGGGCTCGATCAGGCGCATCACGATGCGGCCGGAAACGGGCAGAGCCTCAAGCTGAAGGGTGAAGCCTTTGGCGTCCTTGTTGGACCAGGCGGCACCGATTTCTGTCCAGCGGGCATTGTCGCCATCGCCTGAGACGGTGAAGAGCCTGTGCGTAGGCCGTGAAGGGTTGGATTGATCAGACATGTTTCTTCTCCTTTTTGAGATTTGCCAGCGGACCATCCGCCGGCCTCATGGGGAGAAGAGCGACCGGGACTATCGGTCGGGGATCAAACGCCTATAGCCCGCGCATGCGGGGGCGGAGCTGCACAGAGCAAAACGGAGTGAGGGACGAACGGAAGTGACGCGGCGGAAGCGAGCCGCGTTGAAGCCCGACGGGACTGGTCGATAACCCCATGAACTGAGGCACGGCGAGATGGGGTGCGCTTCAAGGTCGATAAGGAGATAAAGAGCTGTCGCAGTCTGAGACCCCGCAGCGGTTGCGGAAGGTCCTTTGCGTCAAGGGCGGCAGCCGCCAGTCATGCGGGAGCTTAAGCGCCACTAAATTAGGAACGTCGCGCAAAACGAAGTGTCTGGCGCGCAAAACCCTCCAGCTCGGTATCGTTTATTTGTTCGGTCTCATAAGAAGCATTCGTGTCGTGATGAAATTTGTTGGCGTAATCTAAAATTGCCCGCAATTCATTTGTGTCATTCTCCGATAGGATTTCATCCTGTCCGCCAATCCGGTGTCGGCACTTATCAACAAATTGACCCAGCATAGAACCAGGCGGAAAGTGTTCAGGGTATGCAACTCTTACGAAGGCTTCGAGGATATGTCTGAGCGCGATAGCGACATTCCGGTCCTGGGCAGCGGAATAGCTTTCCAGAAACTGGGCAACGAGCCTGTGTCTTCTGTCGTGCTCGGTTATGCAGTCGTCGGTGACATTCCATTCGGCAAGTGTCGAGCCGTCTCCGTCTCGCACTACCATGATTGCTGCTCGACTTAGACGGTTTGCGGCCTCCCAAAGGCCGCAGAGAAAAGGCTTTTCATGCGACAAGACGATCACCTGACTCGCACGGCCGGTTAGAGCGATGATCTCCTGGCGAGTAGTCAATGACCGGTGTTCATCGAGACTTGTCATCGGATCGTCTATCACGATCACTTTTGAGTTCAGATTTGGGTCCAACTCTAACGAGGCGAAAAAAAATGCTAGCGCCAGTGTATTGCGATCACCTGCGCTTAGCGTATTTCTGAATGAGGGACCGGCACTAGATGACAAAGATACGGGCACGTTGTTTATCAGAACCTTGTAATCACATGTTGCTCCAGATCGCGTATTACGTGATGAAACGCTCCCCAGCCGATATCCCGCATGAAACTTGCCCAAAAACGTATTGATGGCAGCCTCATACTGAGGAAAGACCTGTTGCTGATATTGGTTCAGCGCATGACGTGCCTTGTCCCTCGCCTCTTCTGTCTGACTTTTCGCGCTTACTACTCCAAGGTATTTGCGCGCTACCTCCTCATAAGGAGCTGTGTGACGCGCTTTGATGCGCTTTAGATTATCTAAGTCTGTCTGCAGCGCCGCTAGATTCGAAGAGGCAGCTTGTTCTTTTATGATCGCGATTTTGGAGTTTGCTTCCTCAAAGACATGCATCGCCTTAAGATGCATTTGGCGAAATTCTTCATATTCGCTAACTGCCTTAAGCGCACCTTCGCTTAGAGCAAGAATTTCAAATGGTGCCGCGTGCTTTGTTAGAAGCTGCATGCGGACGGCTTCCCGAGCCGCGTTTAATGCCCGAACTGTAGCCGCTGTATCGAACCCGTGATCCGGAATATCAGTAAACCGGCTCCAGAAATTGCGGGAGTCATTGATGTGCGCGACCGCACGCTCATACGCGGCCGCGCTGTCACCACCAAAGTCACGGTTAAGAGCTTTTCCCGCCTCGGTCACATCACCTTGAAGTTTGGTGTAGGCGTTGCTGAAATACGCTTGGTAATGGCGAATAACAGGTGATGCGCCCAAGTCCTGAGCGCAAAAAGGACAATCCTTCTGACCGGTAGACTCGGCAATTACGTCGACACGAGGCAGGCCTTCGGCGACCCAAGCCTCTGCTTTCTGACCAATGTGGGAAAGATGAAGTCTGACTTTTTGGGCCGCCTCGGCTTCTAATTCCGGTAGACCGCGAGACAAGAGCTCGTCAATCGCATCGATATCAAACTCGGGTAACGGAAAACTCTTGAATAAGTCACGCTTCTGAACTTCGTCAGCAGACTTAGCTGCACTGATCTTCCGCTCGGTCTCAGCAATCAGTGCGTCAATATCATCGCGCTTCTCGAGAGCGCAAAACTGATCGACATTTAACGTACCGCGCACACTGGCCGGAATCTGACCCGCAAGGCTCCGTATTTCTGCGTTATGCTCCTCGATCTTCTTCACGTGCTGTTGAAGCGAAGCATTCAGGGCAACGCCCCGCGCGCCAATGATTAGTTCGTGAAGGTTCTTACAATGATCGTTGCCAATCTCGATACCGGAACAGACATTCTGGGCAACAAATGCGTCGTCAAAAACAAGAATTTGATCATCAGGTTGCGACCAAGCACCGTTTTGAAAGATATACTGGCCCGAGTCACTCGCTACGACGATATGAGGTGGGTGCTGCGCTCCAAGCCGATGCCGCTCAGCCACGAGTCCAGGCTCATTCGTCGCCAGCGATTTGAGGATCGACGAAATAGTTGTCTTGCCGCGCCCGTTCTCTCCATAAATGACGGTGAACTTCTGAAAAGGAATATTGGAACCGGCTGAGACCGATTCAAAACGCCCTACATTCCTGACGAGGTTGATATTATTCAGCATGCGTGCGCCCGATATGCTTTAGTACAGCCGCATTTGGATCATAGCTGTAATCCCCAATCGTGCCGTCCTTGAACTTTTGGATTGCCTCGTCGATCACGAAGAGCGGGACAAGGAACCATTCGCGCGGGATCACGGGATTACCGAAACGATCCTTGATCTGGATATCAAGGCGAGCAGGTTCGAAGACGCGGTGCATAAGCCGCTCGAACTTCGTCCGGTTGATATTGAAGAGCTTGTAGGTCGCCACGATTTCCACATCGGCCAGCAAGAAGGTCGCATCCTTCGCCGCGTTGGTCAGGCGGCGCTGAACGTCGCCGCCAGTGACGCCGATCTTGTGGACAAGCTCGCGGTTTTCTCTCACCAGCGGATGATCGGACTTGCTGCGGAGCACATAGACCGTGCCGCTCGCCAGATCGTCCTCCTCGCTCTCATCGGAGAAGAGCGGCCCTGCCGTCGGCTCGGAGATCATCCGGCTTGTCTCATCCTTGTAGAGCGCGCGCTGGAGCGAACGGAGCAGGAGATTGCTCTCGGTGCCGTTCGAGTAGATCACGCGCAGCCGCGCATCAAACTCGCCGTTAGGCGCTTTGATCGGCTCACCAACTTCTGCGACATAGGCCGTCTGGCCCCCAAGGATGAAAAGCTCGCCTTGGCGGATATCGGCTTTTAGGAAGCCTGCATCCTTGCGGATGCGGCGGGTAATCCGGACGCCGGTTTCAATCTCTTTTGCGGCCTTCTCGAAGAGCGGCTTGAACTTTGCAAAGTCCTCGCACCGCTCGCGATTGGCGATCTCCTCCGCCGCACGCTTTTCCGCGCTGGAGCGGACGTGGCGGAGCTGGGTTAGCTCTGCTGCCTCCGGCTCGACGCCAAGTTCGGCCAGCAAGGCGTCATCGTCAAGGTCGTCCAGTTTCGGATCAGCCTGCCTCCTGCGGTCAGCCAGCAAGCCCTGATGGTCCAGCGGCTCAAGCAAGATTCGGCATTCTTCAAGCTGGCGTAACCGGTCCAGCCGGACGGCATAGAGCCGCTCAAAAATATCACGCCCCTCCCCATGCTGGGGCGTGCGCCCATGCTCGTCATGGAAGCGCTGGATATCCTCAAAGCCTGCGATAATACGCTCTTCGCGCGGCGTGCGGCTGGCGGTTTTCTTCGCCTCGACCTCGACGCCAAGTTCGGCCAGCAGTTCATCATCCTCTTCGGTGAACGTCATCTTAGCCATTGGCGGCCTCCGCTTTCATGCGGGCGAGGAAGGCGACGCCTTCGGCCATTTTCTGTTCCCAGGCGTCGGCCGAGGTAATGGAGGGCAAACGCCCACGCTCCTGTTTGAAGCGCAAGGCGCGTTTGGCCAGATCGCGCGCCTCTTCTGGGGTCAGCTTGGATTTCTTGCCGGCGAACACGGCGGCGAACTGCTTCAGGCTCTCCTCGCTCATCGTCTTGGAGAGGATGGCATAGGCCTCACCGAACGGATTGATCCGGTCGATCATGTCGATATCAAGCTCGCGCACGTCCATCGCAAACTTGCGCACCCCCTCAATCAGGGCGGTGTTGGCCGTTTCGATATCTGGCGAATGCCCCGCCGCGATCTCCTTGGCCTTCTGAGTCAGGTTCAGGGCGGCGATGGCGTGCTGGCGCACCGCTTCCTGATCGGCGTCATCAAGCTCGGGGTATTTGTCCTTGATGATCTTACCCAGCCGCACCTGAGTCAGCTCCTCGGGCACCAGCTCCTCATTGAAGAGCCCTTGCTCGATGGTGGTCTTGTCCTGAACGAAGGCGGTGATCACCTCGTTCAGATCCTCCTTGCAGATGCGCGTGGCCTCTTTGCTCTTCGGCTCGGCGAGCCCCTTGATCTCGATCTGGAACTGGCCGCTCTCCTCGTTGAAGCCGACATTGCACTTGTTCGGGTCGTAGCCGCTCTCGCCATAATCGAAGCCTTCGACCGGCGCGCTCATCGCGTTCTTGGGCGTGAAGTTGAAGCGCGGGGCGAGCACCTGTTCCATGAGCAGGCTGGCGGCGATGGCTTTGAGCGTATCGTTCACCGCCTCGGTGACGGCGTCCTCGCTAGCGTCCGGCTCGGCGATCAGGTTGGTAAAGCGTGCGCGGGTCTTCTGCGGCGCATCGCGGGTGGCGCGCCCGATGATCTGGACAATCTCGGTCAGGCTGGAGCGATAGCCGACGGTCAGGGCGTGCTCGCACCATATCCAGTCAAAGCCCTCTTTCGCCATGCCCAGCGCGATGATGATGTCCACATGATCGCGGTTGTTTTTATGGGCGGGGTCTTTGAGCGCAGCTGACACCCGGTCGCGCTTGGCCGGATCATCGTCCACCAGGTCGGCGATTTTCAGGGTGCGGCCATCCCCGGTTTTAACGAGCTGGAAGCCGGTCACCGGATCGGCGCCCTGCCAGTCGCCCAGCTCGCCGATAATGTGTTCCACCTCGCGGATTTTGTCCTTAGTGCTCTCGCGCGAATTGACGGACGGAATGTGAATGATCGTCTTCTCGTGCGGATCGAGGACTTTGAGAATGTCGTCGGCATAGGAGCCGGAATAGAAGAAATACCCGATATCGAGGGATTTGAGATAGGTGTAGCCGTTGAGCTGTTCGTAATAGGTGTAGGTCACCGTCTCGAACTTGCTCTCATCCTGTGGCATCAGCACCGGCTCGGCATCGCCCCGGAAATAAGAGCCGGTCATGGCGACGACATGCACCTTGTCGCGCACGATGAACTCGGACAGATGCGCGCCCAGCCGGTTATCGGGATTGGCGGAGACATGGTGGAACTCGTCCACGGCGATCAGCCGGTTGTCGAAGGCCGCAACGCCAAACCTGTCCACGGCGAAGCGGAAGGTGGCGTGGGTGCAGACCAGTATCCGGTCGTCACTCTCCAGGAACGCGCCAACCGAATTGACCTTGCCGCCATCCTCGCCCGGCGCATTGCAGAGATTCCATTTCGGCGCGACCGTCCAGTCAGCCCAGAAGCCGAACTTGGAAAGCGGTTCATCGGCGAAACTCGATCCGATGGACTTCTCCGGCACCACGATGATCGCCTGACGGACACCCTGATTGTGCAGCTTGTCGAGGGCGATGAACATCAGCGCACGGCTCTTGCCAGAGGCAGGCGGGGATTTGATCAGCAGATATTGCTCGCCACGCTTGTCATAGGCGCGCTCCTGCATGGGGCGCATCCCCAGCTCGTTCGAACGGGTCGAACTGCCATTGCGGGCATAGGTGACGGAGACGGAGGGGACGGTTTTATTATTTTTTATCATCATTATGTTCCCCGTTCATGGAAACTGTTGTTGATAGGATAGAACCTCGTTGCGATGTTGGTTGCGTTCGCCTCAACCATGACGTCATGAACAAATTTGCGCTTAGAAATAGCTCGCACGCAGCGGAATTGATCTCTGTAACTTTCAAGTCGCCATAAAAACTCTTCGCCAAAATCAAAGAAAACAGGGCATTTGGCTTCAAACCATGCTATGTGTGGACGCGTCCAACAAAAGCAATGATGGCCTACGTAGTTATCTTTTATAGACTGCTCAATTTCTTCTGCGCGGCGCACACGTACGAGTTGGCCTGGTCTGTTCAACGCTTCCGGATTCTCAGACTTACGCCAAAATGCTCGACCTGCAATCGCGCCGCTACTAAAGAATACGATGTCGTCGAACTCAGGGGTGTTGGGATCAGGGAGCAGAGCTGGGGCGATATCAAACCGCGTTTTGAACTTCGCTCCGTTCACCACCCAAACTAGGTTTTTGTAAAAGCCTTCACGGGAGCGCAGTTCTTCAAGACTAATTGGAGAATTCTGCACTTCAACCACAAGGCCGCGTTCGCTGATAATGTCAGCGCGGTGCGTTTCCCCTGTTTTTTGACATTGGAAGCTAACTTCTCGGTAGGACTTTGGAAATTCAGCTTTCCAGGCACGATGCCATTCGGTTTCATTTTCCCACCAAGGATCACAGGACTTTCGCCCCTTATGCGCCCAATGCCAAATCACCTTTTCGCCGCATTTCGCTACTGCTTCAGCGCCGCAAATATCACATTTTCCTTTTCCTTCGGGGAAAGGCTCTCGTCGTTCATCATTCACAAGGGCGTATTGCATTATGCTGCCCCCTTGGTTTTTGTCATCTGGGTGTAGAGCTCAAAGAGTTTCTCCAGGCGTTCGGTGTCGTTCTTGAAACGGCGTCCGATATAGATGCGCTCCAGCACCTCGTCATTGCGATCATGGGCAGCGCGCAAGTTGTCTGGCATGGCTTCAGGGTCATAGAGATCAGCGATGGTGGCGGGGAAATGCGCCTCGCGCGCCAGCAGGATATCCTCTGCGCAGCGGGTCAGGTCTTCCTTGTTCTTCTCTGTCAGCTTGGGGACAGGAAAGGTGTTCCAGCCGAGGGTGTTAGAATATCGATACCGCGTTTCAAGTTTACCGCAGACGGTAGCGATCCAGACCAAGTGTAGACGCGAAGCAGTCAGCCCCATACTCCAAAGGGGAGCATCGTTAATCATAAAGGCAAGATTCGAAATAACGGTACCAGCTGACAGCACGCCAACAGGGAACCATTCGCGACGCTCCGAACTAACAGACGGCACGATAACGGCGAGACGCTCTGGTATTTGGCCGCGATGCTGAAATCGGTGCGGAACCTTCGCGAGCTGCTCGCGCGTTTCTCGCTTTTTGCTTTCCGCCCTGAGCTCAGCAACGCGATCCAAACGCTCGGCAATTGGTTTGATGTTAAGCGCAAGGTCAATATCCTCATCGGGAATAACAAGACAAAACCGCCGCGCGCTTTGAATAAAGTCATCAGACCCATAAAATGGGCGGATGAATTTTTCAGCAGAAGGATAAATACCTATCAGCTGACGGACCTCATCAGGAGTGAGAATAAGGTTGCCGCCATCGTTTGGAACGCTCCCGGTTTGCATCGACGGCAGTTCGTCAGAATGAGGCGTCGGTACACTTTCAACAAATAAATCCTCTCCTTCAATGAGATAAGCATTAATGTTCGAAACGGTGCGCGAAAACTCACCATCATAAATTGTTCGTTGTGCAGGCACATTTTTGTGCCCGATGCCGATGATCGCAACGGTCACGCCTGCATTACGTGCGGCGTTGTTTGTCCATTTGAATGAATTGTGCGCGAAGGTGATTACAATATCTTTGCCCAGCACCAGCGGCCAAAGCTGGGGGAGTTGGCGACCTTGACAAATTGAGTTTGTCGCCACCAATGCCGCTGCAGCATCCGTGTGCCGGCAATAATCAGCAGCAAGCACAAACCAGCACCCTACATAATCAATATAACCGTACTTGTCGGTTCGCCTTCCCAGAATTAACTTCATGTCGGAGAGTTGTTGTGCCTCTTTTTTTCCTTTCCCGGAATAAGGCGGATTCCCGCATATATACGTCTCGCCGCCTTCGTTCTCGAAGTCGATCTCGGCTTGATCGAGCGGCGTGTGAAACAGGTCGTCACCCCGTATTTTCACGCTCGTTCCGGTTGGTGGGCAGATGCTCAGCCAGTCGACCCGAAGCGCATTATCGCAGGTAATCCAGTTCATGGCGTCGAGCGGAAGGAACTCCGCTAGAGCCTCCTTCTGCCCGCGATAGGTCACGTCGCACTGATACTCGGCGATGATGAGCGCCAGGCGCGCGATCTCGGCCGGAAAGTCGCGCAGCTCGATCCCACGAAAGTTTTTGATCGAGATTTCGGACTTCTTCTCCGGCTCGCCGCGCCGCTTGTTGATCTCGTGCTCGATGGCGCGCATTTCCTTGTAGGCGATAACCAGGAAATTGCCTGAGCCGCAGGCGGGGTCGAACACCCTGATCTTCGCCATGCGATTGCGCAGATTGAGGAGCTTGCGACCGTTCTCGCCTGCCTCCTCCAGCGTCTCCCGCAGATCGTCGAGGAAGAGCGGGTTCAGGACTTTGAGGATGTTGGGCACGCTGGTGTAGTGCATGCCCAGCGCGCCGCGTTCCTCGTCATCGGCGACCGCCTGGATCATTGATCCGAAAATATCGGGATTGATCTTCATCCAGTCGAGTCTGCCGATATGGATGAGATAGGAGCGGGCAATACGTGAAAAGCGCGGCACGTCCGTCGAGCCCGAAAACAGCCCGCCATTGACGTAAGGAAACTGATCCGCCCAGCGCGGAAGCTTCGCTGCCGCGCGCTCTTTGATCGGGGTGTTCATCGCCCGGAAGAGTTCGCTGATCACCGTATCGGTGTTGGACGAGTCCCGATCACTCATCTGCTCGATGGTGGCGGTGAACAAATCATCGCCAAAAAAGATGTCGGTATCCTCGGCGAAAAAACAGAAGATCAGCCGCGCCATGAAATGGTTCATGTCGGGGCGGCGCTCCGCCGTACCCCATTCGGGATTGTCTTTGAGTAGCTCGACATAGAGCCGGTTCAGCCGGCCTGTGGCCTTGATGTCGAACGCGCTCTCGCGGATTTGCTTGACGGTGGTGATGCCCGCCAGCGCCAGGAAGAAGCCGAAATGATCGGCGAAGTCAGAGAACGCGCACGCGACCGTCTCCCCCTCGATCAGGTTCTCGGCCTGAAACTCCGCGCCGTCGGTGGCGAGAATGAACTTCGCCTTGTGGCGCTTCGTCGCCGGACTCTCGCGCAGGGCGTCGAGCGTGGCGGACACTGTGCCTGCCTCCGCGACTTTCAGGTGAATGTTATTGACCTGAAGCACGCCGCCGAGATCGGACTTGTTTGATGCGCCGGTGCGCAGGCGCTTGATCGTCACCGGCTTGTTGCCGAACGCTTCAAGGAACGCGAACGGGAATTCCACCCCGTCAAACGGCTGCTCGGCCAAAGCCGATACGGCTTCTTCAATTTCAACGGCGTTCATACTCTGGCGTTCTCTTTCCCGTCCATCGTCGGTTAGGATCAAATTATAGTGTAATAATAGAAATTTTTACGTTGATATTCAAACATTTAATCAATTTTATTCTCGCCTCGCCAAACTCTCCGCCACATAGGCGCTGCTTCCGTCACGCATCGTGACCTCCAGCCACCAGCGCCCATCACTTTGCATGCGCTGCTGGGCGGTAAAGCGTGCGCCAGGGCGAAGGCTTGTCACGACGGTGCGCTGCCCGCCACGGGTGGAGGGCTCTGATCGCACGACGCCATTTTGCACCATCACATAGACCCCGATTCCTTGCCCCGTGGCTGGGGCCGATTGTTGCCTCTGCTGAGCGCGAGCACCAGCCTCCGGCGCGGCGCGTGCTGCGGCCACACGGACACAATAGGAATCATCTGGGTTATCCGCGCAATGGCGCGCCAGAAACGAGAAGCCTTGCCGAGGCGCCTCTGCCTCATCGGCTGTGAGAACCATCGATAGAGTGAGGGCTAGGAGGATGCTCATGGGCTCACCCGTGATCATGCTTAAGAGAGATGATGTCCTGGCGCGCGGCACCGGCGCGCTGGATCAGCGCATACGCATGCCAGCGGCCAAGTCCGATCATATCGGCAGGCATCAAGGCAGGCTGGAGGCTGTTGCCCTCTGCCCTGAATTTGCGCTCCAAATCCTCTGCCCGCCAATAGGCGGCTTGCTCGGCGCTGATCTGCGCCATGCTCACCTGAAACGACCGGTTGGCGTCCATGAAGAATGAGGTCTTGGGCACAAAGCGCAGATCGGGTGCATAGACGGGACGCGCGCTCGCCTCTGAAAAGCGCCGCCTTTTGGCGCTGATCAGCATGAGGGCAGCGTCCATCAAGAGCTTGAAGCCATTCTGGATAGAAAGCTCATCATCCTTGGTTATGGGCGCGAAGGGGCTCCAGCCGTCCACCATGACGCGGTGCTCGATGCTCTCCTTCTGGCCTTCTTCAAAGACGCGGTTGCGCTCGAATTCTCCGGCGCACCAGCAGGCATATTCCAGGGTCGCTCGATCTTCTGATCGTAAGAAGATCTTCGAGCGTGCCTGCTGGAGGAAGTTGCGCGCGGCCGCCTCGCCCATGGCCTGATCAAGGGCTGCGACTGTCTGGGTCGCAAATATCCCGATCAGCCCTGTCGAGCGGGCGACATTCCAGAAGCTGGCATCTGAGAGGCCGGA
>ERZ869909.2115-NODE-2115-length-14118-cov-6.373976_pt1 | contig 14118 bp, 23 predicted proteins | sample MGYA00520892_ERZ869909 | MGnify/ENA primary metagenome ERZ869909 (study PRJEB32215, sample SAMEA104723947) | bioreactor metagenome | biome: bioreactor; feature: anaerobic bioreactor; material: water | place: China | collected 2015-03-12 ... | reverse complement strand
CTCTTCTCCTCGCTGACTTTCGGGTTCGCGATGCTGGCAATGCTCAAGAACGACGTGCGCGGCACGTTGATCTGGCTCTCCGTGACCGGTCTCTTCGGCCTCGCGTTCCTCGGCATCGAGCTTTACGAGTTCGCGCATCTCATTCACATTGGCGCCACGCCCCAGCGCAGCGCCTTCCTGTCGTCGTTCTTCACGCTCGTCGGCACGCACGGTCTCCACGTCGCATTCGGCATCCTGTGGCTGGTCACGCTCATGACGCAGGTGCGCCGTCACGGCCTCATCGAGGCCAACAAGCGCCGCCTGATGTGCCTCAGTATGTTCTGGCATTTCCTCGACGTGATCTGGATCGGCGTGTTCACGTTCGTCTATCTCCTGGGAGTTCTGAGATGAGCGCGCATCATTCCGCGACACCTGCCGCGCACACCGACGCCGACCACGGCCAGCATGGAACGGGCGTCCATCTGCACATCTCCATGCGCGACTACCTGATCGGGTTCGTACTGTCTGTCATCCTGACCGCGATCCCGTTCTGGCTGGTGATGGGCGACGTGCTCGAAAGCAAGCAGCTCACGGCCTTCGTCATCATGGCCTTCGCCATGGTCCAGATCGTCGTGCACATCGTCTACTTCCTGCACATGACCTCCGGCGCCGAGGAGGGATGGAGCTTCATGGCCCTGATCTTCACGCTGATCATCATCGTGATCGCGCTGGCCGGCTCGCTCTGGGTCATGCACCATCTCAACACCAACACCATGCCGTTCCACGACATGCAGAACATGCAGAGCCTGCAAAGGGCGCCATGACGCACAGCCCCAGGCAGACACGCTCGACGGCCGCAGCGATCATGATCGTGATCGCCGCCATCGTGAGCGCGGCACTGCTCGGGGCGCTCGGCGTCTGGCAGGCGCAGCGGCTCTTTTGGAAGCTCGATCTCATCGACCGGGTCGAGCGAAGGATGGGCACGGCTCCCGTCGCCGCACCCGGTCCTGAGGCCTGGAGCGACGTCACGCCGGCCGCGAGCGAATACCTCAAGGTGCGCCTCACCGGCCGCTTCCTGCATGAGAGGGAAACGCACGTGCAGGCCGTCACCGATCTCGGCGGCGGCCACTGGGTGATGACTCCCCTCGAAACCACGCAAGGCTTCATCGTCCTCGTCAACCGTGGGTTCGTTTCGCCGGATCGGCGAGAGCCGGCGACGCGCACGGCGGGTCAGGTCCCAGGCGAGACGACCGTGACCGGCCTCCTGCGGCTGACAGAACCAGGCGGCGCATTCCTGCGCGCCAACGATCCCACAGCCAACCGCTGGCATTCTCGCGACGTTGCCGCCATCGCATCGGCCCGCCAGCTCGACAAGACGGCGCCCTACTTCGTCGATGCGGACGTCGCGCCCAACCCCGGTGGCTGGCCTGTAGGCGGGCTCACCAAGGTGGCGTTCTCCAACAACCACCTCGTCTACGCGGTGACCTGGTTCACGCTGGCACTGATGGCGCTCGCAGCCGGCGGCTATGTGCTTTACGACTGGCGCCGCCGGAAGCGCCGCACCGCCGAGGGCCGCCAAGATCTCCTGCCTTCAATCTCTTTATAGGACGCCGAAGGGGACGCGCCGAAGGGCGTCACTCCCACTCGATCGTCCTAGTGAACCATAACACATTGATATAAATCAATATATCATTCGCGCTGTGGGGCGGATACCGACATTCGAACAGTCGACTCTTTGCGCTGTTGAATACAAAAGAAAATCTGCTCGACCGAGGTTGAGCGTTCTATCGCTGGCTATCGAGAGTGACGCTTCAAATGCCACCGCGCTTGTATGCAAACGACTGCGCCAGACCTCCAGCAGAAATACCGTCAGCGACCTACTGCCCGGTCCTGCACTGTGCGCCTCGCGACCGTCAACAGCCCCCCGCAACTTCGGCTTCGCCGAGAAAGCGGACATTGTTCCGATGGCGTCGAGGTACCGACTGACTCTTTCAGCCGTGACGGCAGCGCCTCTAGCAGGAGACATTGCTTGCTGACGGAGCAGCCACAGGAGAGAATCGAGGCCGTCAATCGGCAATCATCCGGCGTGCTCGAAAAAAACGGCAAGCATGGTTCATTTCTAGACAAGGCTCCGCACGCTCCCAAATAAGGCGCGTCGTCCAATTTGATCTCAGGGATTCGCGATCTCGTCCGTCCAAACCCGGAACGACTTAAGCGTGTTGGGGCCGAACGTCGTGGCGATCGCGACATCGGCGGCATCGCGGCCGCGCGCAATCAGAACGCGACCAATGCGTGGCACGTTGTTCCTCGGATCGAACGTGTGCCATTGGCCGCCGAGATAGGCCTCGAACCATGCGGCGAAGTCACCCGGAGGATAGGGCGGAAGCGTCCCGACATCGCCCAAGTAGCCCGTGCAATAGCGGGCCGGAATATTCAAGGCGCGACAGAATGCGATCGCGAGGTGAGCATAGTCACGGCATACACCCTGCCGCTCTTGGTAGGCCTCGGAGGCCGTGCGCGTCGCGCGGGCGTGTGCATAGCCGAAGGCAATGTGCTGATGCACAAAGTCGCAAATAGCCTGGACACGGGCCCAACCGGTTGCCCCATTGCCGAAGTGCATCCACGCCAGATCCAGCATCTGATCGCAATCGCAGAAACGGCTTGCCAACAGAAAGACGAGTGCCTCTTCGGGAAGGTTTTCGACCGGAATTTGCGTGGCATCGGGCACGGTCGGATCTGGCATTCCGGAATCATGCACGAGCGAATCCGAACGAATGCGCATCGCCCCCGCCGGAGCAACGAGCCGATTGCACCAATTGCCGAAGCCGTCCCGATAGCCAGACATCCGAACCGACGGGCTGGTGACAACATGATCCGGCGCCTGCAAATCGGAGACACGGGAATGGTGCACGTTTAGCACCAGGATGACGGGTGTGGACTGGGAAAACTCGTAGTCCAGTTCGTAGCCAACACGTAGCTTCATGGAAGGTCGTCCTCGCTCTCGCCGCTCGACAACCTGCCGCGACGGGACACCGTAGACCTTTTCTGCCTTTCGTCGAGCGCAATCGCGCCAACTATTAGGCCAGAGCCGTTTCGGCTTCCGCGCCGATTACGGAGACAGACACACTCATGCCCAGAAATGCGGACGACGTGCCGACGAAGCTGCCTGATAACGGTACTGCTTGTCGGTGGTCGCGCGCGACGGCGATGCGAATAAGGTCGCGATTACCGAATATTCCGTTGGTGGGATCCATCTCCACCCAGCCACATCCTGGCAGGTAAACCTGCAGCCAGGCATGGGTCGCGCCACCACCCTGGTGGTTGGTGCTCCGAGGCGTGTAGATATATCCCGTCACAAATCGGGCGGCGAAACCCAAAGACCGAAGTGCTTCGATCATGAGCAATGCGAAGTCGCGGCAACTCCCGGTGCCAAGCGCGAGCGTTTGCGCGGGCTCCTGCGTTCCGGCCTTCGGACGGCTCAGGTACACGAAATCGCGATGGATGGTTTCCATCATGTCTACAAGGACGGATAGCGTTCCGCCATCGCTCGATCTTGCTACGTTGACCGCCCACTCGGCGAGCTGGCCATCTGGATCCGGGCGGTGGACTCTCATGACTGACTGCAAGTCCGGTACTTCGTCGGCATCGTAGGCGAACGGAAAACGCTGAGCGGAGTCGAGTAGGAGATCGGTTGGCTGGGCCGCCTCATAGTGAAGGATGTCGATCTCGCTCACAAACCGCAGGCATATGGCGCGTTCGTCGCCGAACTCAGCGTAGGACACGGAGTTACCGAAGGCGTCGTACATCCATCTGATGCTCGCGGGCGCCGGCGTGATCGAAAGCTCCGTATTCAACAGCCACAGGCTGTGGCTGTCGCGTGGCCGAAACATCATGCGATGGCGGCCAAAGGAAACCGGTTCGGCATAGTGATATTCGGTCGTGTGGCGCACGATGAGATGACGCCGCATGAGGTCTTCCCTTTGATCCAGATCGGCCGCCAAACCGCTACTGTACCGTGAATGGCCGCACCACGGGCGGTTTAGTGATCAAGGGACAATCGTGCCAGGCCAACGCCATTGGCAAGCGTCCTCGGCGTAGGACGTGAACGCACATAAAAATGAGAGCAAGCCTCGACGCGAGCTAATGACGTTGCGAGGATGGCGAGAAACGGCACGCGGACAGCGCAATTGGCTCGGCCCTCGATTTGACGCTCTTACAGTTTCCTTTCGGGATCGAGTTTTAGCCCCCGGTTGGCAATGACCTTAGAGAAGACCTCCTCCAGGCCGGCCTGCGTCAAGCCAGGAAACTTTCGCTGTATTGCTGTCAACAGGCTGGCGTCCTGATGGCCAAGCGTGATCAAGCGATCGAGCTCGCGTGCAACCTCTATAAATTCTGTCATTCCGCGTGATCACCCCAGAACTGCCTGCATCCGCGCGCACCGCCCCGGCCCAGCCGCCCTGTATGCCTCTACGAAACGAGATTTGGATAGGCCACCGCGCGGGGCTTCGACGGCTGGAACGCACGACGAAGATGCAAATCGCAGTAAGGATGCCCGTCGACCTTGCGGCTCCCGCAGAAATGGAAGCCGGACACTTGCGGATCTCCGATCGGCCAACGGCAGTCGTCCGCCATCAGCGTCTCCATCGTTTTTCTTTGGCCAACGGGAATGACGGGATCTTGTAGCGGTGTCGGGTCAGTCGACGTCTTGTTTGGAAACATGGAAGGTTCTCGCTGAGAAATATGCCGCACGATTGCCGGCACCGCCAAGCTAGGACGGGACGAACTTATGAACACTTAGTGCGGGTTTTCGATGCCGGCCGCAAGGTCGGCAGCCAATTTCCGATCCAGATCCTCGATATGCTCCGTGAGCTCTGCTTTTGTCATGCCACGTATGTCGAACCACTGGTCCATATGCTGGACGACGACCCATTCACTGGATGAAGCGGTCCCGTGAGCGATGATGTACCGGGCCTCGGCTTCTGTGATGAGCTTCGCCTTTTTATAGAGCGTCCTCATCCCTTCGGTCCCCTAACACGCACGTCGTAAGTTCGCTTACCAGCTATCACCCGTCAGCTCAGTCGTCGGTTTGAACGCGCTTGCACACTGTCCTCCACCGCTTCTTGGTCATGTGCGTCGCAGGTTCCCACAGAGCCATGCAGGAAGCCAATTTCTCCGCTTTTGTCGCTCGCCTGTAGTTGCCGAGCCCGAGGGTGGACTCTTGCGCATGCGGGGCCGGAGCAGATGCCGTTCCCTGACCGCTTGCCGGAACCGAAGCTAAGATTATTGCGCAGACGGCGAAAGCGAGTGCGGCAACGAAACTGTGATTATGAGATGTGAACAGAGCAATATTCCTTTCGTTATGTGCGTCACGACAAACACGGATGGTACAAACCAACCTTAGCGCCAGCATGAATGCGGCATCAGACTCGGATACTACTCAGTTCCGATATCACGCTCTTGGGCCATGGCAAGATCGAGTGGATCGATAGCGACGACCTGTCTCTTGAGACTGACAGAGCCGATTGCGGGAAGCTCGATGGTGGTTTCCACTCGGCGAAAGGCCACGAAGGACAAACTTTCGATCAGCTCTTCCTCAGACTCGATCCTATAGCTGCCTGCGGGCAACTCCCCGTCGATGCCACCGAGAGTAAAAGCGCTATTGAACACTGCAACCGATCGGGTGGTGCGCGTCGTCATCGTTTCCACTTTTCCAAAGAGTGGCTGAGGATGGCGGCGTGGACAAACCGCACATCCGAGGTCGGCGCCACGTCAGTCACCGTGTTGGCGAAGACATCTCCGTTCCATGGGGGCATCTCTGGCTTGGGGGCCTGCTGCTGGCCGGAAACGGGTGAGGCCATGACCATCGCCACCAGCGTAAAGGGCAATATGGCTGATTTCATACCAGCAACTCCGTTTGCCGAACGAACGAAGAGCGAGCCAGTGCACATGGTGCACTGGCTCGGCGCTGCGACTGGCCGTTTTGAGACGTCGGTCGCGCGCTGATCTAGATCTTCTGCGGTGCGGGCGCCGCCGGCTTTTGCTCCGACTTGACGGCCGGATTGGCAACCGTTTCCGGCTCGCCGACGGTCGGCGGACTTCCGGCTGGCACCTTGGATGGCGCAGTCGGCGTATCAGGTGCCGCGGTAATCGGAGTGTCAGATGCCTTTGTGGCGTTGTCGATCATGAATGTCACCGGTTTGATGGTTTAGTTCATGCCGACAGTGCACCTCTACCCGGACAAAGCTTAGACTCGGAATGTACCTATGGCGCGGCGGAAGCGCTGTCGTCCGCCTTTGAGGCCAGGACTGCGGCGGCTAGCACTTCGAGCGTCCAGACCACGCCGCTGGGGTAAAACTCGTGTTCCACAAGTCCGCCTAGCGTCACGCCGGTCATGCGCTGCAGGACGACTTGACCGAAGCCGCTATGCTGAGGCGCCTTTACCTCAGGACCGTTTCGCTCACGCCAGGTCAGGTGAAAGCATGCGGATCCCAGAGCACCCGGCCTGATCTGCCACGCGACTTCGATGGTGCCCTCCTGCACGGACAATGCCCCGTATTTCACGGCGTTAGTCGCGAGTTCATGCAGTGCGAGCCCAATGTTCTGAGTGGCGTTCTGGTTCAACATAAGACCCGGTCCTGTCGCGGAAATGCGCACACCGTCGATCTTGCCAAAAGGCTCAAGCTGACAGCATACCACGTCTGACACGGCGGCGCCGCACTTGCCATCCTCGACGAGAAGATCCAGGGAACGAGAAAGTCCGTTCAGTCGTTGACTGAATACGGTTTGGAACGATTTCGAGATCGTGGCTTACATATCCGGTTTGGCGTGCGATCGCCTGTACGACGGAGAGTATGTTTTTTGGTACGGTGGCGCAGCTCGTTTATGACAAGCTGCAGGCCTTCCTGCCTAACCAGGAGGCGGGCTATTGTCTCGGTACGAGAGAACGTCCTTCGATGTCCGCCGGCGTTCTTGGTCGATTGAATTTTCAGCATGGCCGCTCCTCCTAGTAAGGGGATCATTCGTATCGAGGTGCTCGACACGGGCATCGGCCTCCCCATGGATCAGGCCCGGAAGATATTCGAGGAGTTCCACCAGCTCGCAAATCCAGCTCGCGACAGCAGTTTGGGTCTTGGGCTCGGCCTTTCGATCGTCAAGCGGATAGGAGATCTGCTTGGGCATTCTATCGACGTCCGCTCGATCCCCGGCTACGGGTCGGCATTTGCGGTGGAGGTACAGATCGGCGACGCAGGCGAAGTCGACGAGACGCAGCCTATACGCGCAGCCCAGGAGAACTCGGCACCCGTTGCCGGCACATTCCTGATCATCGACGATGATCCAATCGTGCGGAATATGGTCAAGATGCTTCTCGATCAGGAGGGACATCGTACGATGGTCGCAGGCGATGTCGCTACAGCACTCGATATCGCCGGAACAAACGCTGCGGAACTGGATCTCGTAATCGCGGACTATAACCTGTCTTGCGGGGCGAGCGGCCTCGATGCCATTGCGAGCCTGCGGCAGCAGCTCGGCCGAGATATTCCCGCCATCGTCCTGACGGGTGACATCGCGACCATCACGTTGCGCGCTGTTGCGGACCAGGGGCACATTCAGCTCAACAAGCCGGTGAAATCGCAGCAACTCATAAGCCTGATCCAGCACCTTCTGGTCAAGGCGGGGAAAAACGCACCCGATACCGCGGTCGACGTGCCATCATCCGCGGATCCTTCCGCGATACAGAGGGTATTCGTTGTTGACGATGACGCCGTTGTCCTCGAGGCAATGCGGGATCTGCTCCAAGAGCATGGCTATGGAGTAAAAATCTATGCAAATGGCGAGGAGTTCCTGCGCGCCGAGCGATCCGATGGCTGTCTGCTGATCGACGCCCGATTGCCCGGCATGACCGGTCTCGAACTGATCGAGCGCCTCAGAGCGGAGAACTTTACACTGCCCACAGTCATGATAACCGGCGACGGAGACATTGCTTTAGCCGTCGAGGCGATGAAAGCGGGTGCCTCCGACTTTATTCAAAAGCCGGTCGGTCACGTGGAGCTGCTTGCGAGCATTGCGCGCGCGTTCGAGCTCGATGGAGGCAGACCCTCTGCTGCGCGAGAGCTGGCTCTCTCTCTTGTCGCGGGGCTGACGGCGCGCCAACGCCAGATCATGGACCTCGTCATGGCCGGACATCCGAGCAAGAACATTGCCGCCGACCTTGGAATCAGTCAGCGCACCGTGGATAACCATCGGGCGGCTATTATGAGGAAGACCGGCTCCAGGTCGCTTCCGGCCTTGATCCGGATCGCGATCGCGGCGGCTTGAGCGGCCCGCACGATCAGAAGTCTGATGCCTGCAGTGTGTAGGCATCTCTGCGGCGGCCGGAATATAGTCTTGCCGCGACGTCGAGGATTTGATCCCGATGGCGGTCGAACGCAATCAGAATTCCGGTCTCGTCCATCTTCGGATTTGGGCTCATGCGGGAGAAGGCGCGCTGATCAAGGAAGAAGCTGATTTCGAGCGCACCGTCATAACCCCAAAAGCGCACGCGGCGTCCGCGTGCGTCGTAGCTGCGGCTCCGATTGGGAAAACTGAGTGTCACCGCGCGTCTCCTTTTTAGCGTTGGAGCGCCCATGCGATCTCGCTTCTGAGGAGAGAGCGAGGCTGGCCCTGCGGGGAGTGCGCTCGAGATGTTATTGGAACCGGACGCGATAGCCAATCAACATGAACTCCATCGCGACGCCATAGATGACGCCCGGCAAGCAGGGGATCAAGCTTCGCCACATCGAGCGACACAGCCAGGCCGCACTGCTCTAGCTGGCAGCTTGGAAGATGACGTACGCGACGAGCACCAGTGCAAGCACGATTGGAACAAGCAAAGACGGGATCCATGGCGCAAGCGTCCGCCAACTTGTCTTCTCGGCAACTACGTAGGCAGCCGGGTCATTCATAGGAGAAAATCCTTGTTTCTCGCGCACAGTCTCGCGTCGCGAAAGCCGACAGGTGCCCATGCATGCTCAGATCAGGAAGCACATGTCAAACCAGACGATAGGATGGAAGGGTATCGGCCGTTAGAGTCGGAATCTACTCAGAACGTCGGGACAGAACATCGCCTGCTCACGAGCGGGAGCGTTGGCGTCGGGCGGCTGCAAAACCGCCGACCATCGGCACGATTGACGGTCGCAATGAGCCCTTGCAATTAAGCGATGCTGTTCTTATTTCCACTGATCGAGTTTGGCCGGAATGCGGGCCGCTGTGCTCAGCGCTGCTGAGCGTATGTTCATAGACCCCAAAAATTCGAGAAATAGAGCTGGCGTGCGCCTCGCGGCGCGCGTCGGTTCGTTAGCATCAATGATTGGAGTGATCATGAACACGGGAACGGTCAAATTTTACAATGGACAAAAAGGCTACGGGTTCATCGCGCCGGACAATGGAGGAAGCGATGTCTTTGTGCACGCGAGTGCACTCGAACGTGCAGGGCTGACGAGCCTTTCGGAAGGACAGAAGGTCTCTTTCGACACCGAGCAGGATCGGCGTTCCGGTAAGACTGCCGTCGCGAATATTCAAGTAAGCTAATCGCTGTCGCGCGTCGTCAAGCGCTTTGGCGCAAATTCCGGCGCTTGGGATCTTACCCGATAGGTTTTGAGCGCCGGCAAGTCGGGCTCCGCACACTTAGACATCATGCCTAGCAGGAGAATATCGTGAGCGGGAAGTGCCCAAAATGTGATGCGGAGTCTCATGTTATCATCGAGTACTTTCGTGCACGCGATGAGGGATCGAAGCGAACTGTGCCTGCAGTCCAATTCCTGTGCGAACAGTGCCGAACGATTCTTGGTATCGCGCTCGATCCAGAATGGCAGGCTCAAGTCGTTGCTGGACAGCTCCGGACTGTAGGAGCTGCTGAACAAACCAGCCACTGATGCCTAGGGTTAACGTCCGGCCTAGATGAAGGTAGTCATAAAATCCGAAGGCGATCTAGGCTTACCTATTCGCCGGCCATGATGTGCCCGATGTATCCGGCAGCAACAACTAAGGCGACAAATGCGACGAACAGGATCAGCGCTGAGGTCGCCGAACAATCGCTCGGCCGGGGATCGAGTGCCACAAGTATCCTCCTGAGAACCGCGCTCTCTTCGAACCATTTCTGATGCGCCGGAGAACGCCAAATCTGCTACGGCGAATGCCGCGAGCCTACCAACACCTGAGCACACTCAGTCGGTGCGAATGTTCGAGACAGAAATTTTTCCGGACCGACGATCCTCCTGGATATTGAAGGTCACTTTTTGCCCTTCACTGAGGATGTGCGTACCGGCTCGCTCGAGGGCTGTCGCGTGGATGAACACGTCCTTGCCGCCGTCATCTGGCTGGATGAAGCCAAAGCCTCTTTCAGAATTGTAGAACTTTACGGTTCCAAGTTGCATGATTGTTCCTAATTGATGGTCAAGGTGTTTTTTGCACGCACGCGCACTGAGCGACGATCGAGTTTTGTGCGCGCGCGGATAGGATTATTTGGGCAGCAGATCGTGGGCGCCACGCGCAGTCCGGCCGCTAGCCTTCCACGATGCGGTGAGACGCTTTTCGAGCGATCGCAACGCACTGCGCTCGTCGGTGAACCGTGCGTCCCCTGTTTCCCAGATCTGCCCTAGTAGAACGTCAGCTTCGAATATGCGGACGTTGGAGGAGCTGGTTAGATAAATCTCTGCGGTCGTGTCAACGATGCGGCCCACGAGTGTGTCATCCAAATAGACGTCTCTCGCTAGGCAAGAGGATTGTGGGTCAATAGGGTTCCAGCCAGCAGCCAGCCTGAACAATCTCAGCTCCCGTCCTAGAGCCTGCTCGCGTAGGTAAGGTCGCGCCCGGAGTAGTTCGCGCTCTGCTCGCCGTGGCGGTGAACGATCAACGAGACGCTCGCACGATGCGCAAGAGCCTTACCAAAGGCTTCGGCTACGCCTTGGCGCCGCGAAGCAAGTAAGGGAACACCTATCTGGCTCAACACGATCCAATTATCATTGGTGCCTTGAAAGATCTGAAAATCGCGTTTCACACGGAGCTCCCTTCTTGATTGGTGTTGAGCCGTGGCAACGGGTACCCGTCGCTTGCGTAGAGATTGCGGATCGCGACGTCGTCATAGCGATCCTCATCTATCTCGAGAACGGCTCCGACCAGTTTATCGGGTTCCAGCTCTTCGATGGCGTAGCGTATGGCGACGGCCGCAGACTCAAAGCGACGATATGAAACCATTTTACGCCGAAAGCCCGTGCCCTTGGACGGGAACAGCTCTGCTGGAGCGCAGTAATCGAATGTGTCTGTCATCAGGCATTCTCCTCCTGGAGGCTCGCAAGCTCGCGTTCCTTGGCCACGCGCTCGAAACCTTCTTCGGTCGCCTTGATCCTGTACGTGAGATCCTGGCCTTCGATCGGCAGCAGACGAAGAACAGTAACTACGGATGGACCAACGGATCTCCGCGGAGAATGAAAGATCACGCGTTGGCCGACTTTGAACCTGTGCGCTGCCATGTGTTTCGCCAAATCCTTTCTTATGCCACGACGTTCGCCAGACTGGAGTCGCTCTAGGCGATCCACTTTGCCCCATAACGTTGCGCAAAGATTCGCGTCGGCGCCGCTCTGAGACGCACCAATGGCAACGCGTTCCATCCAAACCCTCGTCATTGCAATGTCGAGGAGTCGAAGCGCGTCGCGACTAAAGCCGGGAGGATTCTGCGGGAAGGGCATGATGGTGCTCCAATCTGGCGGGAGCACTCGCATCTCTCAGCCGCTGGAGCCTGTTCGTGCCAGCGATAAAATCAATATGGGGTGCGGCAGGGCGGAAGTCCACCCATTAAAGTCGCGCAGTCCAATCTAAATTTCTATTTGCTCAACGCAAGCAGCTAGATCGCGAGCCGATACTCGATATCGGTTAGGAGGTGCCTTAACTTAGCCGGGTCGTAGGGCTTTGCGAGTCTGTTGGCTCCCTCGGGAAGGAGACAGGATGCGAGGTCGACCTTGCCCGAAGCGACCACTATGATTGTTGGTGGCCAGCGTTCCCGGACGTACCGAGCGAGCTCAATCCCATCCATATTGCCAGGCATCTGCACATCCGTGAACACCACGCGGATTTCTGGATGCTCCTCCAGAAGCGCAATTGCCTCCATTGCCGAAGACGCCTCTAGGCAACGGTAACCAACATCTTCCAAGGTCTGAACAAGATCCATCCGCACGAGGGGCTCGTCTTCGACGACCAGAACAACACGGCAGGTGTTCATTGCTCCCCACAATCCATCGGGCAACAACCTCTCCGGATGGTTAGGGTTCCAAATAAAATTCGGTGCAAAAACTTATTTTCAGCTGCAGGTTTGCGTGCCTCCCTAACGAGACGGCCTCCTGATAGGGTGGGTTGTCAAAGGAGTTGCGAGCTTGGCCCTTAGGATTCCTCGCGCGATCTCTACAGCGGACGTGGACATCTCGGATCGGTTGGCGAGCAGACCAACGCCTCAACCGGATTATCAAGGTGAAAAACTCGCCATCCAGGACTTGACCAGTCGGATGGCGAACCGGCCGGGAGAAGTCTTACCACGGCTCACAGCCCTGGCATTGGAGTTATGCGACGCAGATTCGGCCGGCGTCAGCGTTCTGACGCGTGACGAATTCAAGTGGCTTGCCCTGATTGGCAAGCTTTCTGTTTTTGAGGGCACGACGACGCCATTGAACAACAGTCCATGTGGCGTTTGCCTCGAAAAGCTAACTCCGACCCTCATGGAGCGTCCTGAGAGGGCCTATTCTTGGATTGCAGATGCCGGGATAAGCGTACCCGAGGTTTTGCTGCTTCCGCTCCTTGTTAACAACGGAGAACCGATCGGAACAGTTTGGGTCGTGGCAAGGGAAGGACATGCGTTCCACGCCGGCCATGCGCGATTGATGAAGGATCTGGCGGTCTTCACGGGCATTGCGCTGCAAATGATTGAAGCGGAAGCGGCTTTGAAGGCAACCTTGAAAAAACATGAGTTATTTGCAAGCGAGATGAGCCACCGCGTGAAGAACTTTTTTGCAGTCACGGAGAGCTTGGTTCGGATGACTGCCCGGCACAGCGAAACGAAGGAGGAAATGGTCGACAACCTTCTGCGTCGTGTCGTTGCTCTGTCGGATGCACACACTCTCGCTCAAGACCATCATGCCGAGAACGATCAAGAGCCCGTACCGTTGCGAACGGTTATTGAGACTGTGCTTCGACCTTATCGCGGCCCAGTTTTGACCGGGCCGCCAATTCTGCTAGCGGCGAGCGCCACGAGCAACCTCACTCTTGTATTGCACGAACTGGCCACCAATGCTGCCAAACATGGTGCGCTCAGTACATCGAACGGTAACGTACGAATAGAATGGCACGCCGACAGCAGTGGTTTGGAGATGACCTGGAAGGAAAAATGGCGGGCCGACGGTCAACGGGCCGCCCACCAGGATCGGATTTGGAACAAAGCTTATTCGAAACACCCTCGCCAGCGTCAATGGAGCAGTCGAGAAGCAGTGGGCAAGAGACGGGTTACATGTCCGGATTTCTTTGCCGCGAGATGTCCTGATCGGATACCCAGGTTGAGCAGCTTCGCAAGAATTTGAACCCGAATCCGGTCGGGATATTCGCTCCTCGACTCGTGTGGGCGCATGCTGGTCTGTCTCTCGAACAAGGAGACAGACCATGGACAACAATCACGAAACTAAGAATCTGAAGCCTGTCCACAACGAGCCTTGGAACAAGGGAAAGCTTATCGGGGCGAAGCCGCCACTGCGGCCGAGCCACGTCTGGTCGATTAGAACCAAGCTCCAGATGGCAGAAGTTCGGAGCGCACTCGTTGCGACGTACGAAGGCGGTGTTTATCTACCGGCGCACGGGTAATCTTCGCGGGGTCCAGCTCTTGCTTGGGCATTCGAAAATCGAGAGCACCGTTCGCTACCTCGAGATCGAGGTCGACGACACGATCCAGATCGCAGAGAAGATCGATATCTGACGCGTGCCGAGTTTGCGGACATGATCCGATAACCGCTCGCGGCGCTAAGGCACGGTCGAAAAATGTCTGATAGCGGACGACATCCGATCAATCGGTCAAATACAGGAGGGTCCTCGGCATCCAAGGCAGATTTCGCGGGCCTGTTTGAGGCA
>ERZ869909.2114-NODE-2114-length-14124-cov-4.056880_pt1 | contig 14124 bp, 11 predicted proteins | sample MGYA00520892_ERZ869909 | MGnify/ENA primary metagenome ERZ869909 (study PRJEB32215, sample SAMEA104723947) | bioreactor metagenome | biome: bioreactor; feature: anaerobic bioreactor; material: water | place: China | collected 2015-03-12 ... | reverse complement strand
GCTGTTTAGAAAGTAGGCTACACCATCCTCATCATTGGATTTAGTCATGCGATTGGAAGCCTTCTTTGCATCATCACTCCCATTAGCCATGCAAACTCCAATCCCGACCTCCGCTAACATCTCAATATCATTGCTTTGATCCCCAAAGGCCATCACTTGAGTTAAGTCGTGACCATACACGGAAATCAACCGTTGGATTCCGGAAGCTTTGGATGCATTCACGTCCACAAATTCGAACATGTTCCATTGTGACTGAAACCCACGTACATCCTTTGGAAGATTTCTTAACGAAAACTCTTTGAGAAACTTCATATCAGCATCCTGTACAATAATCATCAGCTTATTGAAACAATCTTCCTGTACATCTTCAATTTCACACAAATGTATCTGCACTCCATTGTTACGAGCGATTCTTTCCACATGCTCATCTAAAAATCGCGCATATAGAAGCCCCTGATCATACAGACAGTAGTTATAGCCTCGAGCACGGATGGGACGGTATATATCGATCACTCTCTGTTTATTCAAAGGAGAAAATACCTTTGTCAACTTACTCGCCGCATCGTAAATTTCGACTCCATTGTTTGCTACAATCCCATCACATAAGGTATCTAACCTCATTTCCTCAAGTTTATTTAATAAAGAGGCTAAAGGTCTTCCTGTAGCAACCCCAAAATAGATTCCCTTTTGCTTAAGCGAACGTAGCGTCTGATACGTAGTATCGGATAGTTTTTTATTTGAATCAAGTAGTGTGCCATCCAAATCACACATGACCCATGCAATTGGTTTGCTCATGCCCACACCATCGCCATAAGAGTCAAAATGATTGGCATTGTGATCAAAGATAAAAGTGTAGATAAGCAAACATATCGGACAGCAACACCTACATCCTGATGGTACTGTTGGGCAAGGATAGCTGTATTAAAAGCGGCAGGTGCACTTGTGGCAATCATGACTGTCATTTTCACTTCATAAAATCCATTCGGAATCAAAACAAGCATAAACCCAACAATCAATGGAACAAGCATAAGGCGAACTAGTGATGTTCTGTAAATTTCTTTTTGATTAAACAAGCTCATCCATGGAACTTGAGCCAGATAAACCCCAAGCACAATCATCGCCAAGGGTGAATTGATGTAACTAATCGTCGTCATAACTTCCATTGCAAAACCAGGCACTGATATTCGGCCAAAATAGATGATTAATCCCACAAATACACTCAAGATGACAGGGTTTGTTAGGATTTTTTTGATATCTGTTCCTTCTTGTCTTCCACTAAGCACATAGACTCCATATGTCCACATAGCAATCGTGGCCACTGCCATAAACGCTGATAGATACAAGACTGCTTGTAAACCAAGAATAGCTTGAACCAAAGGAATTCCCATAAAGCCTGCATTTGAAAAGGTTGTGACAAATGCATCGATCTTTTTATGACGAAATAACAATGTAGAAACAATGATACCAACAGATACAGAAATGATGGCCAAGGCAAAGGTCAGTAGCAGCTGATGAGCTTTCATCCACGAAAAATCTGTACTATAGGCACGAATAATTGTCATAGGACCGATAAAGTACAGAAGCATGGATCCTAACTCTTTAGCACCCTGATTGGTCACCTTTGAACTTTTGTAAAGCATGACACCAAACATCATGATCATAAACATAAGCAAAATTTGCTTTAACAAAATGATTCCAAGTTCCATAGCTACCTCACATTTTCACTTAACCATCATACGCCTGTATCCCTCATGTGACAATTGTCTATATAAAAAACGGCATGATATTTCGCCGTTTTAACTTCATTGTTTGAAAAACTGATTATTTTAAACCAAAATATGTCTCAAGATACTGCGCTACGCCGTCTTCTTCATTGCTCAAAGCTATATCATCGGAGACGTTCTTCGCATCATCGGTACCATTAACCATACATACACCCCAGCCACAGTCCTTAAGCATTTCCAGATCGTTGGTCGTATCACCAAAGGCCATAACATTTGATAAATCATCCCCATACTGACTCACCAGCTTAAGGATTCCATATGACTTACTGACCCTCGCATCCACAAACTCAAAGAGATCATGTTGGGTTTTAAACCCATGAAACCGATCATCCTTAATCGACTCATAGACTTGGTCAACCTCATCCATTCTACCTTCATCCACTGTAATAATCAACTTATAAAAATGATCTTTATCGACTTCTTCGATTGGCATAACCAAAGGCTTCAGTAAGTTCAAACCCGAAACTTTCTGAATGGAAGCATCGATTCTTGATGTATAAAGTACTCCCTGATCATAAAGACAGTAATTAAATCCACGTTTCTGATAGTGATTATAGATTTCATCCACGAGTGACTTATGAATCGGAAAGGTCTCAAAGGTTTTATCCTGAGTTTTATCATAAACCAAAACACCGTTATAACACACGAGTACATCCATCAAATGCTCAATCCCATACTCTTTGACTCGCTGCATCACAGGTGCTAAGGGTCTACCTGTAGCGACACCCATGCGAATGCCCATAGACTTCATCGTTTCCAATACCTGTTTCGTTTTATCTGTCACTTGCTTTGCTTCATTTAACAGAGTCCCATCCAAATCAAACATCAACCATTTTATTTTTTTCACTAATATACCTCCTGTTTCTTGCTAAGACATCTTCACAGAATCCACTTTCATCATTGGAAGCTGTTTATACTCACCTTCCAAAACCCAAAGTACATCCTCCATTCTTTTAACTCGTTCAAGATTAAATTCCATGCTTTTCTGCTCAAAACTTAAGTTCTTCTCATCCATTTGTTTTAAATCTTGTTCATACTCTTCAATGGAATCATGAAGATCCAATGGAGCTAACCCTTCGGCCTTAATGATTGATACAGACAATGACGGATAATCCTCAGTGATATCATGGATTACCACAAGATGTTTCCATGAAGCACTATAATTATACTCAAAGATGACATAAGGAAACAGTGGCAGCACGTCCTCAAGACAATAGTCATTTTCATTAAACTCAAACTCCTCCATCACCAATCCCATATCGATTTCATGTTGTGACACAAAACTGACTTCAAGTTCTTTGTTTTCATTAAAACACAAAAATCGATGTAAATGGACCTGTTCGTACCTAAATACCTTCATTAAAGAAATAGCCAGATGACCAAAGGATATATGGGAAGGAATCATGAGATGACGATACACGGTATCTTCCAGATGTTCGTGATGAAGAAATACTGTGGCTTCATACGCCTGAATTTGAATCGGACGATGATCCTCCCGCTGCAACGAACTTATAAAATTTTTGAATAAGGGTTGAAAGTTGTTACCCACCATATCATAAAAATTATTGCATGCTTCCATAAATTTGAGATTATATAGAGACTGTTTATCAAAAAGATGCTCATGCATGTAGACAATCTCTCTCGTTGTTTTAATGCGATTCACACGAGTTCTGCCGGAATTGACATAATCAGCTTGCTCAATTGAGTCTGACAGTTGTCTTAACGTCGCTGGCTGAAGGTACATCCTTGTTCCATAATACATCAGATAACTGATCATGGTTTCCTTAAAATGAATCAGCTGTTTTTTCTTCAATGATTGCATTGGAAAAAACCATCCGGAATCCTCATGAATCACCACCCACAGTCGTTTCCCCATATTCAAAAAGGAATGAACAATCCATGAGTCATTCGAGGGAACCTCCGATGTTTGCTTGATAGAAAACTCCAAAAGCTTAGAAGCATCTTTTGTTAGATAGATAGCCATAAGTTAACCCCCTTGCTAAGACCAAAGACTTTTCGCAAATGTAACCATCAGTGGCATACTGAAAATACTTAAAAGTGTCGATAAAACAATATATCCCACGGCAGCAGAGTAGTCCTGATCGTATTGTTGGGCAAGGATAGCCACATTAAATCCTACAGGTGCACTTGCTGCTATGATAATGGCCAATTTTGCATCATACCAATCTGCAGGTAGCAAAGTAAATACTCCTACTACAATCAGAGGAATAAAAACGAGCCGAACAAATGACATCGTATATAACGAAAGTCGATTGTAAAGCGATTGAATGGGCGTGACTGCCAGGTAAACGCCCAGAACAAACATGGCCAAAGGACCATTTAACTGATTTACGGAAGAAAGTACATCCAAAAGCAAACTTGGAATCGGGATTTTTAAGAAGAAAATGAATAGACCCACAAACACACTTGCAATCACGGGATTCGTTATAATCTTTTTAAAAGTGACCGTAGATGCATCTTGAGTGATCGCATAAACGCCATATGTCCATTGCAGTAAAATAAGCATGGCCATATATGTACTGACATAAAAAACAGCCTCTACACCGAGTGTAGCATAGACCAATGGAATTCCCATAAAACCAGCATTGGAAAAGGCCCCCGAAAAACGCATGATACCTTCTTTAAATATCACCCGGGAAATAACGATTGCCAAAAGCAATCCTATGGTTGATAAAAGGAAGGCATACCCAATAAACCTCGCACGCTGTTCACTATATTCTATCGTATAGGCATTGATAATGACCAGAGGAGTTACCAAATAGAGCAAAATTGAACCCAGTTGTTTGCTCCCTTCCAACGATAACTTCTTCGTTTTAAACATCAATGTTCCCAAAAGCATCATCACAAACATCATGGCAATTTGCCGAAACAGAATCCAACCTAAATCCATCATTCCACATCCTTTTTACATTCTTATATATTATACCTTAAGATGTGTGGAAAAAAGCGGGTAAATTAAAAGTCGCAATAATTTGCGACTTTTATAAAAAGAATGAAGCAAATGACAAGGGAGCCAATGATTTTCTGACGGTGGCCATAAAATCATTTCATGGCACAATCATTGACTTGTCTATTATACACGCAATTTTGATTCAAACCAACGGTTTAAACTGAACTTTAGGTGAAATTACTTCTGTTGAGAAATCACCGCCACAATCACAAATAAGACGACAAGAACAATAACCCCAACTGTTAACAAAGCAACCATTGACATAACTTTACTTCCTTTCAAATATACATTTAATATAATCTATCTGAAACTATTTGTCTATCTTGTGAAAAAACGTCTCACTTGATACCTTGTATAAAATATGATATGATACAAGCTAACAGGAGGTATTTATTATGAATTCAAACATGATTCCACGTCCCATGGTACGAGCCAATCAATGGTCCATTGTCATCAGTGTGCTACTCACGTGGATTTTTAACCAACATCTATTCCTACTTATCCCACTATTATCCGGATTAAGTAGTTTACTATTTAACTTTCACCCCATCATGGCAATCGCAAAGAAGTTTCTTACGAAGCCCTTTGATCAATATATCCCTGAAGACAAAGATCAGCAGCGGTTTAACCAAACTCTGGCGGTATCGATGTTATCCATGAGTTATCTATCATCCTTAGCCAATTATACCATTCTTAGTTATGTATTATCAGTGATGGTCTTTATGGCTAGTGCCATTGCTATCGCAGGATTCTGCCTTGGCTGTTACATTCGATTTCAATATACTCTGTATAAACAAAGCAAAAGCGGTAACTAGCCGCTTTTACTTTTGACCATAATAAGCTTTGGGTCCATGCTTTCGCATATAATGTTTATCTAATAAGCCCTGATCAATTCGCGAGAGTCCCGGAATCAGAAGTTCACTATGGAGGGACATGTAAGCAATTTCTTCCAAAACGACCGCATTGAACACAGCTTGTTCACCGCTTATACCAAAGGCAAAGGGACCATGAGATCCCACAAGAATCCCAGGAATCTTATGCGGATTACTATGATGTAACAAGTAGGTTTCTTCAATGACCTTACCGGTATTCAGCTCATAGTCCGATTCAATTTCCTGCAAAGAAAGTGGACGGGTACATAACACATCCCCATAGAAATAATCCGCATGCGTAGTACCATAAGCTACGATGCTTTTTTTTGCTTGTGCAAAAATCGTTGCATGACGGGAATGCGTATGCACAATCCCACCCAGCGAATCATACACCTTATAAAGGTGAAGATGCGTATCCGTGTCACTACTCGGACGATACGTACCTTCCACAACTTCACCGTTTAGATTCACCACAACAATATCATCAACACGCAAGTCTTCATATTTTACACCACTTGGCTTAATTGCAAATACACCTAGATTACGATCGATTTCACTGACATTTCCCCAGGTAAATGTAACTAAGCCATACTTCGGAAGAAGCATGTTCGCATCATAAACTCGCTGTTTTAATGCCTCATACATCTTATCTATACCCTGCGTATATCACTTCGTTGGCAGCTAATGTTTGTTTAAGCGATTCAATGGTTGTGTTTTTTCCAATATGGATAAACTCAATGTTCATCATCTCAGCAAAGTAACGCATATGTTCAACTGATAAAGCAAACGATAGCACGGTATGATGTGCTCCGCCGGAATAAATCCATGCTTCAGTCCCAATTTCAAAATTAGGTTTTAATTTCCACATAGTACGAGCTACTGGAAGTTTTGGCATATCTGCAATCGCAGGAATGACTTCACATTCTGCAACGATCATTCGAAAGCGATTCCCCATATCAATCAGTGAGACATGGATGGCATCTCCAATTCCACTTTCAAACACGAGGCGTGCCGGTGGGTTTTTACCCCCAATGCCAAGCTCATGCACTTCGATTTTCGGACGGTTCTTCGCGATGGACGGACAGATTTCCAACATATGAGCCCCAAGTACAATTGGTTCATCTTCGCCATAATGATACGTGTAATCTTCCATAAAAGAAGTACCACCTTCAAGTCCTTCGGCCATTTTTTTCATAATACGAACCATGGCACTTGTTTTCCAGTCGCCTTCACCACCATAACCATATCCTTTTCTCATCAGATTTTGTGTGGCAAGTCCTGGAAGCTGTTCCATTCCATGAAGATCCTCAAATGTATTGGTAAAAGCCTTGCATTGACGCTTATCCAGAAATTTCTGCATAGCAATTTCTTCTTTTAACTGATACTTAATAGCATCCAGGGATTCTGAAGCCACATCATACACGTCTTTAACATCATCAAACGCCTGATTGACTTCATCCTCAGTAACCGCATTGATCTCCTTAACCAAATCACCGACCGCATAGGTATTGACGCTCCAACCAAATTTAATTTGAGCTTCGACTTTATCACCTTCAGTCACTGCCACTTCACGCATATTGTCACCAAATCGACAGACTTTGAGTTGTTTGCTTTCTGCTACGCCTAAAGCGGCTCTCATCCAGACGGCCAGACGATTAAGAACGCGTTCACTCTTGTAGTAACCACTGATAACCGCACGATTCAAACGAAGGCGTGTAGCAATAAAACCGTGTTCACGATCACCATGTGCTGATTGATTCAGATTCATGAAATCCATGTCGATTTCTTCTACCGGAATATCACGATTTGCCTGAGTATGCAAATGCATATACGGTTTGCTTAATACTTTCAGCCCAGCAATCCACATCTTTGATGGTGAGAATGTATGCATCCAAGTGATGACACCAAGGCAAGCATCATCCGTATTTGCCTTAACCATCACATCATAGGCTTCCTGCGGATCCTTAACTGTCGGTTGCAATACAATCATAAATGGAAGTTTACCACTGGCATTTAAATCTGCGACCATTCCCTTGGCATTTTCTGCTACCTGGTTCAGTGTTTCTTCTCCATATAAATGCTGAGAACCAACTACGAAATAAAATAATTGTTTGTTTTCCATATCTTTCCCCTATCTAGTTTCCAACTTGATTGCTTTCAAGCGTTTCATGACATTATTTCCGCCTTTGCCAAAATAATCATGTAAGATTTTAAACTCTGCATAAATCTTGTCATAGACTTCCACATTTTCCTTGATTGGTTTAAATGTTTCATCTTTAAGTTTACTCATATGTTTACTCGCAACCTTGATATCATCATAACCGCCTCGTGCTTTCCCCGCCGCAACTGCCGCAAAAATTGCACTACCCAACGCTGGAGTCTGTAATACATCTGAAATTTTGATCTCTTTATTTAAAACATCCGCATAAATCTGCATGAGCATCCGATTCTTAACCGAGAGACCACCACAAGCATATAGCTCATTGACCGGTACTCCGGCAGCTTCGAACCCTTCGATGATGACACGTTTTCCAAAGGCTGTAGATTCAATCAAAGCACGATAGATTTCCTCTGGTTTTGTGGCTAGCGTCATGCCAAGCATCATTCCCTGAAGATTCGTATCTACCAGAATGGAACGATTCCCATTCCACCAATCCAACGCAAGCAAGCCACTTTCACCAACCTTCAGTTGACTGGCTTTGTTTTCAAGAAGTGTATGAATATGTACATTCTTTTCTTTCGCTTCTGCTTCAAGATCAGAACTGATGTAATTTGAGACGAACCAATCAAAGATATCTCCTACACCACTTTGACCTGATTCATACGCATAATATCCTTTGATAGCGCCATCTTTGACAACACCACACATACCCTCCACAACTTTTTCTTCTTCACCAAGAAGAATGTCACAGGTAGAAGTACCCATAATCATAAGCATCTTCCCTGGATCAACCACGTTAACGGCTGCGGCAGAGACATGCGCATCCACATTGGCAACACTCACAGCTACGTTTGTGGAAAGTCCAAGTTTTTGGGCCATCGCCTCACTTAAGAAACCAGCACTTTCACCAATGGACTTGATTTCACCCACATATTTTTCTTCAAAAAAAGTTTCAAGCCGTGGATCGAGTAACTTCATAAAGTCTTTTGACACAAAGCCTGTATTGGCATTCCACATCGCCTTATATCCGGCTGTACAACTATTACGTATAAAATCATTGTCTGTTAACTGCATGGTAATCCAGTCTGCTGCTTCCATAAAGGTATACGCCGCATCATAGATTTCCGGTGCTTTATCCAAGGTTTCCATCACTTTCGGAACAAACCATTCACTGGAAATTTTGCCACCATAGTAATCAAGAAAGTTAAATCCATGGTCTCTTGCCAACTGATTCAATTTATCCGCCGCATACTGAGCTGAATGATGTTTCCATAATTTGACCCATGCATATGGATGATCTTTAAATTCATCCAACTGACATAGCACCTGTTTGTCTTTAGTCACTGGCATCATTGTACATGCAGTAAAGTCGATACCAATTCCGATGACATCAGTAGAAGCTACCTTTGCGTCTGAAATCACCTGTGGAATGGTTCGGTAAAGTACTTCCAGGTAGTCATTTGGATCCTGAAGGGCAAAATCAAATGGCAGTTTTTCACTTTGATTCGGCAAGGTTTCATCTATGACTGAGTTTGCATATTCCCAAACCGCTTCCTGAAGAATTTGCCCATTTTCGATGTCAACTAAAATAGATCTTCCGGATAAAGTTCCGAAATCGACCCCAATCGTATATTTACTCATGATGTTTCTCCATTTTCTTTCGATTCGCAATCGACTGTCTTACGACAATTTCGACTGGCATAACTTTTGAATAACTCTTATTCCCTACTGTATTGTCTTCAATCATTTTTATCAGTGTTTTAGCCGCAACCTCACCAATGATTTCCTTGGGATGAACAGCAGATGTAATACCCACTTCAAGATTGGCAATCAAATTGGTATCATCTATACTCACTACGGAAATATCTGTCGGAACAGATAAACCTCGCCGTTTCATTTCAGCCAAAACCTTAATGCATACCTGGTCGTTATAGCAGACAATAGCTGTGCATTCCGCAATTTCTTCAAATACCCAGTTCATCTCTTTGCCAAGCCACTCATAGCTATCAAACCAGATGACATGTTCATCCACAATCGGAATCTTATGTGCTCTTAGTGCTTTTCCATATCCTGCATAACGGTACTTACCCTGAACATCATCAAATTTAAAAATGCCTGCAATTTTCTTATGCCCATTCTGGATGAGTAATTCTGTTAGAGCGAAGGCTGATCCGACATCATCCATGATAATACAGGGAATGTCACTTAACTCTGCATACTGATTATGAATAAAAACCACTGGAATTCCTTTTCTCTGGATTTCTCTAAATAAATCCACATTCATGGCAGGTAAATTGGTTTTACTTCCTTCAATGATTAATCCCATGGGGTTGATTTCAAGCATACGTTTTAAAAAGTTTGCCTCATTTTCAACTTTGTTATAAGTAATCCCAAATTCGATTCCATATCCTGCACTTGTCAATATATTTTCTGCCCCAAACATAATGGTTGGGAAGATATACTCATATAAAACGGTCGATAGAATACCTACGCTGCTGGTACGCTGCGGCTGTGCAAATACCCGATTCACAAAGGTTCCACTGCCACGAACTTTCTTGATCGCGCCTTCTTTTTCCAACTCATCCAACGCTCTTCGAACCGTTTGTCGAGATAAATCAAACTTACGGCAAAGCATGTTTTCCGAGGGAAGTCGGTCCCCAAAACGGAACTGACCATTGGTCATGCCATCAATAAGCCATTTCTTCAATTTGACATATTTATGATCAAACGAATCTTCCCAGTGCATACGTAGTTCCTCCTCACTCATTAAGCTGTTTTACGTTTACTATAGACATCGAAAGCAACTGCTGCCAAGAGAACAAATCCCTTGATTGCCTGTTGCCAGTCGATGGAGACGGACATAATGGACATACCATTATTCAATATCCCCATAATCAGACCGCCAATAATAGCACCTACAACGGTACCAATACCACCTGAAGCTGAAGCACCACCGATATAACATGCAGCGATAGCATCAAGTTCAAAGTTACCACCCGCTTTAGGTGTTGCGGCGTTCAGGCGTCCTGCGAATACGATTCCTGCCAATGCCGCAAGAACTGACATATTGACATATACCCAGAAGAAGACGCGACTTGTCTTGATTCCTGAGAGTTTCGCTGCTTTTTCGTTTCCACCAAATGCATAGATATGACGACCAATCGTCGTTTTCTGAGTAATAAAGGTAAAGAGTACAACCAAAAATCCTAGAAGAATCAATACGATAGGCAATCCCTTATATTGAGCCAAAATATAGGATATCCAGATGATGGATACACCAATAGCAACTTCCTTGATGATAAATAAAGGCATACTAATCATTTCAAAGTTATGTTTTCTTAGTTGACGACGCTTATTCAAATCACTGATAACCATAAGAAGAACCGTTACAACCCCAAATAACATCGTCGTCAGATGCAACCCATCGTTTCCGAAGAAATCGGGGAGAAAACCTGCTGCCATCATGGTATATCCAGGCGTAAAGGGAGCTAGTGTCATCCCTTTGAGGATAACCATTGTCAAGCCTCTAAAGATAAGTTGACCTGCCAGGGTAACAATAAATGCCGGTATTCTTACATATGCAATCCAGAAACCTTGCCAAGCACCAATCAGTGCACCAATGACCAATGAAATCACAATCGTCTCGACCGTGCCCCATTTCCATTGAACAATCATAACCGCAGAGACTGCGCCCACAAAGCCCGCAACCGAGCCAACAGATAGGTCAATGTTTCCCGTAAGAATAACTAGTAGCATCCCAATCGCCATAATCAGAATATATGAGTTTTGTTGTATAAGGTTGGAAACATTGATTGGACGTAGCAAGACTCCATTGGTTGTATATTGGAAAACAATCACGATGAGTATGAGCGCCATAAGCATGGTATATTGCTTGATATTGCTCATAAATAAATATCTTAAATTACGAATGCCAATCGTTCTACCTTCTTTAATTTTAGTTGATTGATCTTTCAGTTTATCTAATTTGACCATATGACTTATCCTTTCCTGCATCTCTCATGATACAACGCATAATATTTTCCTGTGTTGCATCATACCGATTAAACTCTCCGATGATTCTACCCTCATTCATGACATACACCCGATCGCACATGCCAAGAAGTTCCGGCATTTCAGATGATATCATCACAATACTTTTACCTTGTGAGACCAGTTCGTTCATAATCTGATAAATCTCGAACTTTGCACCGACATCAATTCCACGGGTAGGTTCGTCTAGGAAGAGAACTTCAGGATCCGAGTAGATCCATCGGCTCAAAACTACTTTCTGCTGGTTACCACCGGATAGATTTCCAGTTCGTTGACGAATACTTGAACTTCGTATGTTCAGTTTGTTCCGATATTCATTCGCAACATTGATTTCTTTATGTTCATCAATGATATAATTCTTACTGATTTTCTTGTGATTTCCCATGGTAATGTTGTGTCGAATATCATCAATCAATACTAGACCAGCCGATTTGCGATCTTCTGTTAGATACGCAATGCCCACTTTCATCGCATCTGCTTCCGATTTTAACCTCAACTTTTTACCCTTAAGAATCATATCCCCTGAAATATTACTTCCAAAAGCTCCACCAAACAAACTCATGGCAAGTTCTGTTCGGCCGGCACCCATAAGCCCAGCAATCCCAACAATCTCCCCTTCACGGACATTGAAGTTAACATTTTTAATCACATGCCGCTTGGAATCCATCGTATCATAGACGGACCAGTTATTTACTTCCAGTGCCACATCACCCACAAAGTTATCTCTACCCGGGAAGCGATCCACGATTTCACGTCCGACCATTCCCTTGATAATTCGCTCTTCCGTAAAATCATCAAATCCCCGAACTAACGTTTCAATCGTTGCGCCATCACGCAGGATGGTAATCGAGTCAGCAATCTGCTCAATTTCGTTGAGTTTATGGGAAATAATAATGGAAGTAACTCCTTGCTTTTTAAGTTCCAGCAATAACTTCAATAAATTTTGACTCTCTTCTTCATTCAGTGCTGCTGTAGGCTCATCCAGAATTAACAATTTCACTTCTTTAGCTAGTGCCTTGGCAATCTCGACCAACTGTTGCTTTCCAACACCGATGTCTTTAATTCTTACTGAAGGATTATCCTGAAGACCAACTTTACGCAGCAAATCTACTGATTCACCATTGGTAGCATTCCAGTCAATAATCCCCTTATTTGCACGTTCGTTCCCTAAAAAAAGATTTTCCGCAATGGTCATATATGGAACCAACGCAAGTTCCTGATGAATAATAACGATTCCTACATGCTCACTATCACGGATATTTTTGAACTTACATTCTTCACCCTGATAAATAATCTCACCGGTATAACTACCATGGGGATATACACCGCTAAGAACATTCATTAATGTGGACTTACCCGCACCGTTTTCACCAACAAGTGCATGAATTTCACCCTTCGTAACCTGCAACTGAACCTGATTCAGCGCTTTCACCCCAGGGAATTCTTTGGTTATGCTCTTCATTTCTAATATAATTTCTGCCATAGAACTCTCCTTATCCAATAAAGTCCATTGAGTTTGGTCATAGACCAAACTCAATGACTTCATGATTTGTGTGAATAATTAGTTTAAATCAGATTCTTTCCAGTAACCTGTGTCGATCAACGCTTCACGATAGTTGTTAATGTCGACTGAGACTGGTTCTAACAAGTAGGAAGGAACAATTTTCTTTCCGTTGTCATAAGTTTTTGTATCATTGATAGGAACGGTAGTGCCGTTTTTAACAGCTTCGATCATTTCAACTGTTTTCTTAGCTAGTTCACGAGTATCTTTAAATACGGTTTGTGACTGTTCGCCAGCGATAATGGATTTTACGGATGGAAGTTCAGCATCTTGACCTGTAATGATTGGAAGAGGCTTACCAGCAACACCATAACCAGCAGCTTTAACAGCAGCTAAGATCCCAATGGACAATCCATCATATGGAGACAATACTGCATCAACGTTTTTGTCTGTGTAATGAGCGGAGATTAAGTTTTGCATACGAGCCATAGCTACTGAGCCATCCCAACGTAGGGTTCCAACTTTGTCAATGCCCATTTCGCCAGATACGACAACTAGTTTACCATTGTCAATGTATGGCTTAAGAACGCTGATTGCGCCATCATAGAAGAAGTATGAGTTATTATCATCTGGTGATCCACCGAATAATTCGATATTGAATGGACCTGTTGCATTTGCAAGATCAAGCTTTTCTACAATATATGTTGCTTGTTGAACACCGACTTTAAAGTTGTCGAATGTTGCATAATAAGAAACATGTTCGGTACCAAGAATTAAACGGTCAT
>ERZ869909.2113-NODE-2113-length-14130-cov-5.013236_pt1 | contig 14130 bp, 12 predicted proteins | sample MGYA00520892_ERZ869909 | MGnify/ENA primary metagenome ERZ869909 (study PRJEB32215, sample SAMEA104723947) | bioreactor metagenome | biome: bioreactor; feature: anaerobic bioreactor; material: water | place: China | collected 2015-03-12 ... | reverse complement strand
TGTGGGGTCAGGTCTCACATTTCACGCATAGCACCGTGAAATGTGAGACCTGACCCCGCCTCACGCATAGCACCGTGAAATGTGAGACCTGACCCCGCCTCAAACGCCGCTTCGTGCTGCATAGCCGCCCGCCCGCTGGTCCCCTATACTTCGTGGCTTGAGCACCTGCCACCCCCGACCCGGACACACTCAGGATGACGCAACACACCTCGGGTAACACCACAACGGCGCCCTCTACCGCCACGGCACATCAGGACCACGTCACCTGGTTCCGTAACTCGTCGCCCTATATCAACGCCCATCGCGGGCGCACCTTCGTGGTGATGATCTCTGGCGAGGCGGTGGAGGAGCCCGGGTTTGACCACATCATCCACGATCTGGCGCTGCTCAACAGCCTGGGCATCCGGCTGGTGCTGGTGCACGGGGCGCGGCCGCAGATCAGTGCGCGGCTGGCGGCGCGTGGGATTGATTCGCGTTTCGAGCGGCATACCCGCATTACCGACAGTGCAGCGCTGGAGTGCGCCCTGGATGCGGTGGGTGCGGTGCGGCTGCGGGTCGAGGGGCTGTTTTCCATGGGGCTGGCCAACTCGCCCATGCACAACGCCAGCATTCAGGTGGTGTCCGGCAACTTCGTGATTGCCAAGCCGGTGGGGGTGCGGGATGGCTTCGACTACCAGCACACCGGCGAGGTGCGCCGGGTGCAGGTGGAGGCGATCCAGCGGCAGCTGGAGATCGGCAATGTGGTGCTGCTCTCGCCCATCGGCTGCTCGCCCACGGGCGAGCTGTTCAACATGAACTCCGAGGAGGTGGCGTCCACCACGGCCATTGCCCTGAAGGCCGACAAGATCATCTATCTGGGTGAGGACACCGGGGTGGAGGACGCCGAGGGCAAGCTGGTGCGCGAGATCTCGCCTCAGGAGGCCGGGCAGCTGTTGGCGAAGGAAGTGATCACCAACCCGAATACCGAGCGGCAGCTCACGGCGGCCTGCCACGCCGCCAGCAATGGCGTGGCCCGGGCGCATCTGGTGAATTTCCGTGAGGACGGGGCGCTGCTGCGTGAGCTGTTCACCCGGGACGGTTGCGGCACGCTGGTCACGCGGGAGACCTACGAGAACATTCGCGGTGCCTATATAGAGGACGTCGGCGGCATCCTGGAGCTGATCCGGCCATTGGAAGAAGCCGGCATTCTGGTGCGCCGCTCGCGCGAGCTGCTGGAGGCCGAGATCAAGCGCTTCACCATCATCGAACGCGATGGCATGGTGATCGGCTGCGCGGCGCTGTATCCGTTCAGCGATGGCGAATCCGGCGAACTGGCGTGCGTGGCGGTGCATAATGACTACCGCAGCAGCCAGCGCGGCCACAAGCTGCTGGCCTTTATCGAGAAGCGGGCGCGCAGCCAGGGGATGAGATCGCTGTATGTGCTCTCCACCCAGACGACCCACTGGTTCCGGGAGCAGGGCTTCGAGCCGGTGTCGGTGGATGAGCTGCCCGGCGAGCGCAAGAGTATGTACAACTACCAGCGCAACTCGAAGGTGTTCCGCAAGGCGCTGTAACCGATTTCTCAACACCTTATTTCAACACCTTATTTCAACACACGACAGACCAGGTGAGTGTTTCATGACTGACGACAAGATGCGCAAACATTCCTCGAAGATGGTAGACGGGATCGAGCGAGCCCCGGGGCGCGCCATGCTCCGCGCCGTGGGTTTCACCGACGAGGACTTCCGCAAACCGCAGATCGGCATTGCCTCCACCTGGGCCAATGTCACGCCGTGCAACATGCACATCAACGACCTGGCGTTTGAGGCCGAGAAAGGCGCCAACGCAGCGGGCGGCAAGGGCGTGATCTTCAACACCATCACCGTGTCCGACGGCATTTCCAACGGCACCGAGGGCATGAAGTATTCGCTGGTGTCCCGCGAGGTGATCGCGGATTCCATTGAAACGGTGGCGGGCTGCGAGGGCTTCGACGGTCTGATCGCTATCGGCGGCTGCGACAAGAACATGCCCGGTTGCGTGATCGGCATGGCGCGCCTGAACCGGCCGTCGGTGTTCGTGTATGGCGGCACCATCAAGCCGGGCGCCGGGCACACCGACATCATTTCCGTGTTCGAGGCGGTGGGCAAACATGCCCGGGGCGAGCTGACCCCCATCGAGGTCAAGCAGATCGAGGAAGTGGCGATCCCGGGGCCGGGTTCCTGTGGTGGCATGTACACCGCCAACAGCATGGCCAGCGCCATCGAGGCACTGGGCATGTCGCTGCCCGGCTCGTCGGCTCAGGACGCGATTTCCGAAGACAAGAAGATCGACTGCCAGCGCGCGGGCGAAGCGGTCATGGAGCTGCTGCGCCGTGACATCAAGCCCACCGACATCATGACCCGCAAGGCGTTCGAGAACGCCATCCGCGTGATCATCGCGCTGGGCGGCTCCACCAACGCGGTGCTGCACCTGATCGCCATGGCGCACGCCGTGGATGTAGAGCTGTCGCTGGATGATTTCGTGCGCCTGGGCGAAATCACTCCGGTGGTCGCCGATGTGCGCCCGTCCGGCAAATACATGATGAGCGAGCTGGTGGCCATCGGCGGCATCCAGCCGCTGATGAAGCGCATGCTCGACGCAGGCATGCTGCACGGCGACGTGCTTACCGTCACCGGCAAGACCCTGGCCGAAAACCTGGCCACTGTGCAGGACTACCCGGAAGGTCAGGAGATCATTTTCGACTTCGACAAGCCGGTGAAGAAGGACTCGCACCTGGTGGTGCTCAACGGCAACCTGGCCCCCGAAGGCGGCGTCGCCAAGATCACCGGCAAGGAAGGCCTGCGCTTTGAGGGGACCGCCCGGGTATACCACGGCGAAGAGTCAGCGCTGCGCGGCATTCTGGATGGCGACGTGGTGGCGGGCGATGTCATCGTGATTCGTTACGAGGGCCCCAAAGGCGGCCCCGGCATGCGCGAAATGCTGTCCCCGACCTCTGCGGTCATGGGCAAAGGGCTGGGCAATGACGTGGCACTGATCACCGACGGCCGCTTCTCCGGCGGTTCGCACGGCTTTGTGGTCGGGCATATCTCACCGGAAGCCCAGGACGGCGGCCCCATCGCGCTGGTGGAGAACGGCGACGGCATCATCATCGACGCCGAGAAACGTGAGATCACCCTCAAGGTCGACGACGCGGAACTGGCGCGCCGCCGCGCCAACTGGAAGGCCCCTGCACCCAAGTACACCCGCGGCGTGCTGGCCAAGTACGCGGCCACCGTCTCCTCGGCCTCCGAAGGCGCGGTCACGGACAAGATATGAGTCAACACAAATAACAAACCACACCGCAGCGAGGACCCATCATGACTACAGCTTACTGGTGCATGCTTGTCGCCATTTTCCTGCCGTATCTGTTTACCGGCTTTGCCAAGTTCCAGGGCGGTTTTGGCCCGCGTCAGAACCATAACCCGCGCGAATTTCTCGAAGGGCTGGAAGGCGCCCGCAAACGCGCTCACTGGGCGCAACAGAACAGTTTTGAAGTGACCCCCGCGTTCCTGGCTGCGGTGATTGTCGCCTCGGTGATCGGCAATATCGGCCAGGGCACCCTGGACATGCTGGCCATCGCCTTCGTGATCAGCCGCGTGCTGTTCGGCATCTGCTACATCGCCGACTGGGCCAGCGCCCGTTCACTGGTCTGGTTCGCCGGTATGGCCATCATTGCCTCGCTGTTTATCATGAGTGCATGAGCGACCACACCATCACCGTCAGCGGACGCGGCCACTATCTGGCCTCCCCCGGTGACACCCTGCTCGAAGCCGGCCAGCGCGCCGGCTTCGGCTTTCCCAGTGCTTGCCGCAATGGCAACTGCCTGCGCTGTCAGGGCACTCTGGTGCGCGGCAGCGTGCGCCTGCGCAATGGCCGCACGGTTCGTGCGGGCGAAGCCGCTGCCAGCACGGTGGTATACTGCGTCGCCCACGCGCTGGAAGACTGCGAGATCAACGTGCCGGACATTACCGCACCGGGCGAGCTGCCGATTGTCGAGGCAGCCTGCCAGGTCACCGATATCACCCCCCTGAACCACGACGTCAGCCGTGTCGTGCTGCGCCTGCCTGCGGGCAAGCCCGTGCGCTGGCATGCCGGTCAGTACCTGGAACTGCTGCACGGCGACATGCCGGCCGCCTTTTCCATCGCCAATGCCAGGCAGGGCGACGGCCGCGATCTGGAACTGCACGTGCGGCACACCGCCGACAATCCATCGTCTCTGGAGATCATGGCGCAGCTGCGTAGCGAGCCGGTCATGCGGGTCCGTCTGCCCGGCGGACGCCGGTTCATGGCGGACACGCTGCCCGACAGGCCGGTCTGGTTCGTCTGCGGCTCCACCGGCTTCGCCCCAGCCAAGGCCATGATCGAGCATCTGTTGACGCAACGTTTTTCGCATCCCATCTATCTTTACTGGGGAGCGCGTCGCGCCGAGGACATCTACCTGCCCGAACTGCCTGCTTCCTGGGCCGCCGCACATCAGGTCCATTATGTGCCGGTGCTGTCCGAGTCTGATAACCCGGACTACCGCCATGGCCTGGTTCACGAAGCCGTGCTGGCCGACATGACCGATCCGCAGCAGGTGGAGATTCACATCGGCGGTTCACCGGTGATGGCCTGGGCCGTCTTCGACGCCCTCAACGCTGCTGGAGTACCCGCCACCGCGATGCACTCCGACGTGTTCGACTACGCACCACGCTAAGGACATCACCATGTACAAGGGGGCAGACCACTTTCGCCACAGCCAGCCGGATCGTATCGGCGTGCTGATCACCAACCTGGGCACACCGGATGCGCCCACGGCCCCGGCGCTGCGCCGGTACCTGCGGCAATTCCTGTCCGACCCGAGGGTGGTGGAAGTGCCGCGACTGATCTGGTGGCTGGTGTTGAACCTGATCATCCTGCGCATTCGTCCGCGCCGCTCGGCAGCGGCCTACCGCACCGTGTGGACAGACCGCGGCTCACCGCTGCTGTATCACACCCGCGACCAGTACGAGGCATTAAGGGATCTGCTGCATGCCCGCTACGGCGAACGGGTCGTCGTCGATTTCGCTATGCGTTACGGCCAGCCGTCGATCACCGATGCCCTGCAACGCTTGCAGGATCAGGGCGTACGGCAGTTGATCGTTCTGCCGCTGTATCCGCAATACTCGGCGGCCACCACGGCCTCCACCTTTGATGATCTGGCCGCCGACTTCCAGAAGCGACGCTGGCTTCCGGACCTGCACTTCATCACCCATTACCACGACTTCCCGCCCTATCTGGATGCCCTGGCCGGGCGCATCAACGCGCACTGGAAAGCCCATGGCCGCCCGGACAAGTTGATCCTGTCCTATCACGGTATCCCGAAACGCTATCTGCTCAACGGCGACCCTTACCATTGCGAATGCCACAAGACCTCGCGCCTGCTGGCCGAGCGGCTGGGGCTGGGGCCAGACGAGTACATGACCACCTTCCAGTCGCGCTTCGGCCGCGAGGAATGGCTCAAGCCCTACATGGACCACACCATGAAGGCGCTGCCTGGCCAGGGAGTGAAATACGTGCAGGTGGTGTGCCCGGGTTTTTCAGCGGACTGCCTGGAAACCATCGAGGAAATCGGTGAGGAAAACCGGGACTACTTTCTGGAGGCGGGCGGCGAGCGCTATGAGTACATCCCCGCCCTGAATGCTGGCGCCGATCATATCGACGCCCTCGCCGCCCTGCTCGCGCCGCAGCTTGAACAGTGGCTGGCCAAACCGCAGCGGGACGCCATGCTCAGCGATACGCTGTCAAAACGGATCTGAATACCATCAGCGGGGTCGCGGCTGCGGCAGGGGCGGCAAGGTTGTTCCCAACGCCGCCAGGCGCGCCTCCAGGCATGCCCTGGCGCCCTCTTCGTCCCCCAGCGCTGCCAGCAGCCGCGCCAGTTCGGCCTGCGCCGTCGCATTGCCCGCCGCTGCGGCCGTCTCGAAAAAAGCCCGTGCCTTGCCCCACAGCTGCGCCTTGAGTGCTACCCGCCCGGCCGTCAACAGCACGACCTGATTGGCCGGTCGGTCCACCAGCCAACGTTCGAGGCGCGCCAGCAACACATCCGGGTCCACGTCATCCATGGCCTCCAGAACCGCCACCAGGCCATCATCCCAATCCTCTTCAATACGCCGGGTGATGACCTTGTACGCCCCCGGGCCGTCACCGAACTGGGCCAGATAACCCGCATATTGCGCACGCAGTGCAGGGACCCTGCGCAAGCGCTGCGGCATCTTCTTCCACAGCCGCGACAAGCTGTCGCGACGTTGCGTGGCGTTGTTGAAACCGGGCAGGCTCGCCGCCTGTCGCATCCGGCCCAGCCAGGCACGCTGCTCGCGTTGATCCAGATTGCCGGCCTGCGGGTCGATCTTGCGCAACTGCGGCAGCAGGTCACACAGCGCCGCCCAGTTGCCTTCGCGGCCATAAGCCTCGGCCAGCATGTGCAACAGGATCGGGCTGTCGCCGTAGCGCTTGCGCTCGGGCTCCAGCAACTCCCGGGCCCGGTGCGGTCGGCCGTCCTGCAACGCGATGCGGGCACGCAGCAACAGCGTGGGCATGCGCCCGCTGGACACGGTTTCCGCCTGCGCCAGCGCCTGCTGCATGCCGTCGCTGTCGCCTCGCAGGCGCGCGGCGACCGCTGCGGCCAGCCAGGCGGGCAACGGCCAGTCCAGGCGCTTGCCCGCCGAACTCAGCAGCCCGTGGGCCCGCTGCCAGTGGCCCGCTGACAACTCCAGCAGCCCCTCGCGCAATTGCCGCTGCGCCGCCTGACGGCGACGCCATCCGCTCCAGTGTGCGGGCGTCAGCAGGCGCCACAGCGGCGCCAGCAGCAGGGTCAGCAACACCAGCACCACCGCCGCCGCCAACAGCACCAGCGCCAGAAACGTCACTGAGGTTTCGATCTCGCGCTGGCCGTATACCAACAGCACATAACCGGCGTCTTCCAGCAACAGGCGGCCCAGCCACAGCCCGGCCACCAGCGCCACCGCCAGGGCGGCGATCAGCCACAGGACCAGCCGTCTCATTCAGCGCCCTCCGGCAGGCGCCCGGCGCGGGCCCGACGGAGCGCCGCCAGACCCGTGCCGATATCCGGCAGCGCCTGGGCGACATCCTGATCCGCCAGTGACTGTAGCGCCTCCCGGAATGCCTCGACACCCGGGTCGGCGTGTCTGAACCAGTTCTGGATCAGATCATCGGCCTGCTGCAGGGCGGCCGTGTACACCTCAGAGCGCCCTTGCAGCAGCGCCAGACGGGCTTGCTGCAATTCGTTCTCCAGCGCCAGGCGCACCCGTTGTCGGCTGTCGCTGTCCAGAGGGACCGGCGCGGGCCCGTCATGGGTGCGGATGCGCACCGGCAAGCGCGCCAGCAGCTGCTCCAGTCGACTGGTGTATTCGGCCTCATCCTGCTCCCGGGCTGTTGCCCCGGTGGGCGCCTCGCGGCGCGGCAGCGACAGGTCCGCCACGCGCCCCTGCAGTGCGCCCAGCTCCAGCAGGATGCCAGTCACGTCGACACGTTGCGCCGCGTTCAGACGGGCAATGTCTTCGCGCAGGGCCTCGCGCAAGGGCAGCATGGCACTGTCATCACTGCGGGCCAGCAATTCATCCGCCGCATGCAACAGTCGTGCAGCGGCTGCCGAGTCGCCGGTCAGCATCAATTGCTGTTCTGCCAGACTGGCCAGCGACAGCGCCTCGCTGATCAGCCAGAACTGCTGGCCGCCATCACGCATGCCCTGCACCTGGCGAGCCGTCTCTTCCAGCGTGCGCTCCAGGGCATCGATACGCTCCGCCTGGGCCGCGCTGTCCGCACGCGCGTCACTCAATGCCTGTTGCCAGGCGTCCTGCTGGTCCGCCAGCGCGGCTCGCCAGGCATCCTGTTCACGCTGCTGCTCACGCTGCTGGCTGTCCCACACCTGCCAGCCGAAGTAGCCCGCGCCTGCCAGCATCAGCAGCAGGATCAGCCACAACAGACCACGTCCGCGACCGGCAGGGGGGCGCGGCGGGCGACGCGGGGCAGGTGTCTCCGTTACCGGGACTTCCGTGGCCTCTTCGTTCGTGGCCGCGTCGTTGTTTTCAGACATGCCAGCATATCCTCGTCGTGCGGACTCGCCGCCACTTGCAGTCTCGGGTAGCCGGCAGCACGGATAACCTGAGCAATCCGTTCGCTGCCTGCGATAATCAGCGGCCCCTGAAGGTCAGCCGCCGCTCGCTCGTGTAAACAGTGCCAGCTTTCCACGCTGGTCACCAGTACTGCGTCCAGCCTGCCGTCCGGCCAACAAAAATCACTGGCGCAGTCGCGCTGGTACAACGCAATAGTGCGCACGCTCGCCCCCCGATCGCGCAGCGTGTCCGCAAACAGGGGCCGCCCACCGTCACCGCGCAGGATCATGACCCGTTTGTCTGCCAGGGATTGCAGGCAGGGCAACGCCAGCACCGCTTCAGAGTTGAACCCTTCCGGCGGCGCTTCGGCGGGTAATCCCGCCTCGTGCAGCACCGCTGCGGTGGCTTCACCTACGGCCAGCCAATGCACCCCCACCGGCCACTGCGGCCACACATCTGCCAGGGCCGCGCACCCCAGCCGCGCCGCGTTCGGGCTGACAAAGAAAACCGCGTGGCATTCGTCCACGTTCAGCAGTTGACGCTTTGCTGCCTCACTCAGCGGCAGCGGCGTGATCGACAGCACTGGCACATGCACGGCGGCAAAGCCAGCCTTATGCAGGCCCGCCATCATCGCGTCGGCCTGGCCAGCAGGCCGGGTCACCAGAACCCGCCATGAGCCGGATGATGTGCCGGGCATCGTGCTTCAGCCTCGCTGGTAAATCGCGCCCAGGATGCGATCGGCACCCTGTTGCAACAGGTCGTCTGCCACCGCAATCCCCAGCGCATTGGCTTGATCACGGGGCGCTCTGGCCTCTGCGCGCAACACCTCGCTGCCGTCTTCACTGGCCACCAGACCGCGCAACCACAGGGTGTCGCCCTCCAGCACGGCATAGCCCGCGATCGGCACCTGGCAACCGCCTTCAAGACGCCGGTTCATGGCCCGCTCGGCCACCACCCGGTCCCAGGTATCGGCATCGTTCAGGGGCGCCAGCAAGCCAGCGACCCGATCATCCCCCTCACGGCATTCAATACCGACGGCGCCCTGCCCCACTGCGGGCAACAGCACTTCCGGCGGCAACGACAGACGAATGCGGTCCTCCATCTCCAGACGCCGCAGCCCCGCCGCCGCCAGCAAAATGGCATCAAAGTCGCCGCCATCCAGCTTGCCCAGTCGCGTCTGCACATTGCCGCGCAGGCTGATCACCGTCAGGTCCGGGCGCCGCGCCAGTATCTGTGCCTGGCGGCGCAGGCTCGAGGTGCCCACGCGGGCCCCCTGCGGCAAGGCATCCAGGTCCTCATGGGTGGCGCACACGAAAGCATCACGCGGGTCATGTCGTTCGCAGATGACCGGCAACTGGAAACCCGGCGGCAATACCATCGGTACATCTTTCATGGAGTGCACCGCGATATCGGCACGACCGTCCTGCATGGCTTCTTCCAGTTCCTTGACGAACAGCCCCTTGCCGCCAATCTTCGCCAGCGGCGTATCCAGAATCTTGTCGCCCTGGGTCTTGATGCGCACCAGTTCCACCTTCAGCCCGGTGTGCAGCGCCTCCAGACGCTCGCGCACATACTCGGCCTGCCACACGGCAAGCGGGCTGGAACGGGTGGCAATACGCAGCAATGCATCGGTCATGGTGTCTCCGGAAAACAGGGTCATCTCAGGGCCGCCAGTGTACCGGAAAGCACCGCAGTTGGCCGCCGCGCCCTGCCCGCCATGACCAGCAGGACACAAATAGACCGCTGCGCCGCTGGACAAGTCCCGGTCGAAGCCTACACTTGCCGTTTTTTTCACGCCCGCGCGGGTGTAGCGTGGGCATTGCCGACAGCCCTCAGGTCCGTGCAGGTCTGCAGGTAATGGAGCACAGCCATGGCAGCGACAAAGATAGTAGTGGTGGGGGGTGGTGCAGGCGGCTTGCCGCTGGTCACCCTGCTGGGGCGTCGCCTTGGCAAACACGGTATCGCCGACATTACCCTGGTCGACAGCAACAACATCCATGTCTGGAAACCGCGCTACCACGAAGTCGCCACCGGAGCGATCGATGCCGACCTGGACGCGGTGGACTATCGCGGCCACGCGCGACTGAATCACTACCGCTTCGAGCCCGGCACACTGAGCGGTCTCGACAGCCAGGCAAAGGAAATCCGCCTGGCACCGGTCAACGATGACCAGGGCCAGGAAGTCCTGCCCGAGCGTAGCCTTCGCTACGATTACCTGGTGCTCGCCATCGGCAGTTGCAGCAACGATTTCAACACTCCCGGCGTTCGCGACCATGCCCTCTTCCTGGACAGCCGTCAGCAGGCGGACCGCTTCCGGGAAAAATTCCTGAACGCCTGCCTGCACGCCAACCACAACAATTCCCCCCTGTCAGTGGCGATTGTTGGTGGCGGCGCCACCGGGGTGGAACTGGCGGCGGAAATCCACCACGCCATCAGCATGCTCAAGCTCTACGGCCATGAACATCTGGATCGCAAGCAGTTGAACGTGCACCTGATCGAAGCCGCGCCGCGTATCCTGCCGGCGCTGTCAGAGCGCGTGTCGCTGGCCGCCCACACCCGTCTGGAAGGTCTGGGTGTCAAGGTACATACCCACACCATGGTGGAGCGCGCCGAGCCCGGCACCTTTGTGGTCAAGGACGGCGACAATATCGAGGCCGACCTGCTGGTCTGGGCTGCCGGAGTCAAGGCGCCCGCCGTGCTGGGCACGCTGAATGATCTGGAGCGCAACCGGATCAACCAGGTCGTCGTGGAACCCACCCTGCAAGCCGTTGGACATCCGAACATTTTTGCCATCGGCGATTGCGCGGCCTGCACCCTGCCGGGCGCGGAGCGCCCGCTGCCACCGCGCGCCCAGGCGGCGCAGCAGATGGCGCACCACATGGCCCGCAGCTTCGAGCGCCTGCTGGAGCGCAGCCAGCCCATGAAACCCTTCCGCTACCGTGACCATGGTTCGCTGGTGTCCCTGAGCCAGTACAGCTCGGTGGGCATGCTGATGGGCAACCTCAAGGGCGGCAACTTCTTTGTCGAGGGCTGGCTGGCACGAATCATGTATATCAGCCTGTATCGGCTGCATCAGGCGGCTCTCTATGGCTGGCCGCGCACGCTGATGCTTTTGATCGCCGGGCGCTTCAACCGGCTGGTCAGGCCGCGCCTGAAGCTGCACTGAAACATCTCGTTACAACTGGCGTGAAGCCACGGATGGCGGGCGCCGCAACCCGGTGCCGGGGCCTGCGGTCCATGCAAAAGAGGAACTTCTCCGCTGCGCTCGGTCGGACTTGACCAGGCAACGAGATTTTTTAAACGCAGCCAACGAGGAGAACGCGTAATGCAAATCCGACTGAAGCAACTTGCCATCGCCATCGCCGCCACCGGTCTGACAGGTGCCGCCTTCGCCCAGGGCGCCGCGGGTACCTATTCTGACGGCGGCCAGCAGCACAATCCTGCCGCGCAGGCTCAGCAGGGTCAGCAAGGCCAGGGCTTCGCGCCGGATGCCGCCGCCACGGAAGTGAGCGATGACGAGCTTGAGAAATTCGCGTCTGCGCACAAGCAGGTTGAGGAAATTCGCGAGAAGTATGTCAGCGAAGCCCAGGCTGCGGACGACCCGGAAAAGGTCGCAGAGGTGCAGATGAACATGCAGCAGGAAATGGTGCAGGCGGTTCAGGATGAGGGCCTAGATGTAGGCACTTACAACCGCATCGCCCAGATGCTGCCGTACGACGATGAACTGCGCCAGCGTGTCGAGGGCATGCTGTAAGCATCAACGAGCAAGCAGCAAAGCAGTAGGCCCGGGCGGATTGGTCCCCCGTCGCAGGGTAGCAGGGCGCCTTCGGGCGCCCTTTTTAATGCGCGCGCTTCAGCGCACCCGGGCAGACAGCGCCTCGGGCTGCACAAAGCGCCCCGTGACCGGCAGGCGAATTTCCACCGCCAGTCCGCCTTCATCATGGTTGCCCAGATGAATACGGCCATGGTGCATGTCGACGATCCGCTTGACGATCGCCAGCCCCAGACCGGAACCGGTCACCGTACGGGCCTTTTCGCCCCGCGAGAACGGCTGCAACAGGGTGGGAATATCCTCATTACGCACGCCCTGACCGTGATCGCGCACCCGCAGCACCACTTCTTCGCCCTCCACGCGAGTCTCGATATCCACCGGTGGCTCACCATACTTGACGGCGTTACTGATCAGGTTGGTAAGCAGGCGCTTGAAGGTCAGCCGTTTGATCATCAGCCGTGGCACGTCGCCCAATGACAGATGCAGTGTCAGCTCCGTGAACTTGCTGCATACATCCTCCACCAGTACGTTCAGGTTTTCGTAACTGGCCACTTCGTCCGCACCGTCGCGGATAAAGCCGATGAACTGTTCCAGAATGGCGTCCATGTCTTCGATATCACTGATGATGCCCGACGACAGTTCGGCATCCGGGATGAACTCCGCCGACAACCGCATGCGCGTCAGCGGCGTGCGCAGGTCATGCGACACCCCCGCCAGCAGCAAGGCTCGATCCCGCTGAGCCTGAGCCAGCTCCCGGGTCATCCGGTTGAACGCCCGGTTTACCGCGTCGATTTCCTTCGGCCCCACATCATCGTCCAGTGGTGGCACCGGATCGCCGCGCCCGACCACCAGCGCCACCTGCTCCAGACGTTTCAGGGGCCGGTTCAGCCCCCGGGCAATCAGCAACCCGGCAATAATGGCAAACAGCGGCACGGTCACGCCCCAGCCCACCAGCAGGTAGCGGTCGTAATCGCGGAAAAAGGTCATTGGCACGCGCAGCCACTTGCCGTTGAACGAGGCCGCCGTCACCCAGATCACCGGGCGCCGGGAATCCTCAAAACGCACGAACACGGTTTCTTCCAGCTCGCGCTGTATCTCATTGCGGAAGCTGCCCACCACAGGGCGCGTAATCCAGGGCACCCGCCCTTCCCGGGCATCCGGCGGATCGGCAACGATGATACCGGTGGTCTCCCCCAGACGCCGCGCGCCTTCCGGATCACGGGTTTCGTCGTGAAACGACAATTCCGCCTGCAAGACGGTCAGACGCGAGTATTCGCGAATCCCCGGCAAATAGGCATTACGCGCAAAAAACCAGATGGTCAGCACCTGAGTCAGGAAAATCACCAGCCCCACCACCATGGCGGAACGGGCAAAGGCAGTGCGGGGTAACAGACGAAAGCGCATGCAGCCAACATCTCGGGAATGACAGGCCGTCAGACTAGCAGCGCCCTGTCACAGGCGCCAGCCACATCCGGGAGATCATCAGCCTGTGGCCCGAAGCGCCTTTTCCTGCTCGGCATGTTCAAAAGCACTGGCCATGCGTTTGATTTCCGAGGCGCTGGCGCCGTAACGGGTGGCCACCTGCCTCCATGCACGACACACTTCCGCGACCTCACGGATCATCGCATCGGCCTCCGACAGCTCCAGAGCGAACTGCTCCGCGACAGAGCGCAGCAATTCTATCGAACAGAACGCTTCATCATGATTGATATTGGTGGACAAAATTGGCGGCTTTACATCCTGCGGCACCGGATTGATGTCGTATGCTGGTGACAGGTACCAGCCACTTCCTCCTGCCCACAAAAAACCATGGTTCCTGAGATGATCGTCCACATTGGATATCAGGACCGACAAGACCATCCGCCTGAACAACTCCCGGCGGTCCAGGCTCGCATGTGCCCCCTGCTCGGCAATGGCATCCACAATATCGAGGTAACTACCGCGCTCGCCATCGGTATGCTGGGTCATGGACATGGCAGACAGAAACGGGACTCGCGCCCCCCCATCCCGATCAAATCTTCGTGACAACAACACGGGGCGGCCACCCACATCCTCAAGACTGTGCTGCGCCACGTTGAGACCCGCCATCTCCGCCAGATCAAGCGCAACGGCCTCCCAACGCTCCATTGAGTATTCGTCACTTTCCTTGGGGAATTTCGCTATATAGAGGCCCGGATTCAATAACGAAGCGCAACGCCTTTTGATGCTGCCATTTTGTTGAATACTTCCAATGGCGTTTGATATCCG